>OKTC01000611.1_pt1 | contig 14027 bp, 10 predicted proteins | sample 1606181 | NCBI WGS metagenome assembly OKTC01 (sample SAMEA3879529, study PRJEB24766) | human gut metagenome | biome: human-associated habitat; feature: feces | place: USA | collected 1985/1987 | reverse complement strand
CGTTAGGAGAGTATAGAAGTGCGCCCTTTAGTTCCTAAAGGGTTTTTATCAGTTCGACAAACTGGAAGTTGTTGGTCTCTTATTCGCAGCGAATAGACAGTGACTTAAGTATAGTATCCGCACATACCTCGTTAGAATTCACAGAATTATCAACAAACAGACAATTGTCAAAATTTGTTTCCAGTAGCTGCAGCTGACGAACGGCACTGCCTATCGCTCTGTTTCCTCTTATCTTCTCTCTTTTCCGGAGTTCTTCTGTAGGGCAGATTACATTAACAACGAAAACCGGATATCCATCTAACAATTGTTTAAACTCACGCAGAGTATCACTGTTTTTGAAAAACATATAAGGCGCTACTATGGAAAGTCCAAAATCTGAGATAAGTTTAACAACATGAAAGAATTTAGATGCAAGAGCATACTGTACAGAAAAATTATTCTTCTCGTGATCGTTGAACTTATCCGGTGCCATTAGAATAAAATCATCTATATCGAGTTTATACAGTGGGATCGGAGAACAATCTTGTAGAACCTTCGCTAATGTCGATTTTCCTGAACTTGAGACACCGTTCAAAATAATGATCTTTCCTTTTTCCATTTTGTTACCTCCACAAATTCAGATTTGTTGCTCAATTTTTGTATTCAAATTATACCATAAAACTTGTGAACAATTCTACCGCAACTTTGGAATATATGAGAAAAGTCCGAACAGTTTTCTGCCCGGACTTCCTCACTCAATCGTAAATCAATTCGATTTTCACAATTTCCTCTGCCTGTGCCTTGCAAGCGTTCATCTGCCGTACCCATTCCATTTGGTGTCGGCTTTCAGTTTCTCGGTCACGCCGTTTCGCTTCGCCAGTTCCGGCACGATCAGCTCCATGCGGTTTCGTGCCGCTTCGTCAATCTTAGCGCAATACTGTCTTACGTACACCCAGCTATCCTCGCGGGCTGTTTTTTTGCAAGATAAGTCCTATAAATTGCCCTGTAAATGCCAGACCGCAAACTATGACAAAAGCCGCAGCCTACGCTAAATACGCGAGTTGCGTTTTTTTGCTCTTTGGTCTGCGCCGAATGTGGCCATCCTCTTTCCGGGCTGTCACAGTCGGATGCAGAAAGCGTTTTCTTTGCCCCGAAGCTGTATACAGATACCGCGAGTGGGCAAAAAACGCTTAAAAGAGCAAAAATCAACTATGACAAAAGCCGTAAACTATGATAAAAGCCGCAGCCCACGCTAAAACGCAAGTTGCGGCTCTTTTTGCTCTTTGGTCTGCGCCGAGTGGGGCAGTCCTTATTTTGCGGGGACGGTGTGCCAGATGTTCTTTGCGTACTCGTTTACCGCTCTGTCGGCGGCGAATCTGCCGGAGCAAGCGGTGTTCATCAGGGACATCGAGTTCCAGCGCTTTCTGTCCGCCCAGAGCTCGTCGATTCTGTTCTGCGCCTGACGGTAGTCCGCGAAGTCCGCGAGAACCATGTAGGGATCGTGATAGACAATAGTTCCGCTTATCTCCGGGAACTGCTTGCCGCAGAAGCCGCGGTTTATGAAATCGATAACATTGCGAAGCTCCGCATTGTTGTTGTAGAAATTCATCGGAACATAGCCCTTGCTCTTGAGTTCATTGACCTCGGGGGTGGTCATGCCGAAGATAACTATATTCTCGTCGCCGACCGCGTCGTGAATCTCAACATTCGCGCCGTCGAGCGTGCCGAGGGTTATAGCGCCGTTCATCATCAGCTTCATGTTGCCCGTGCCGCTCGCCTCGGTTCCGGCGAGGGATATCTGCTCGCTGACATCGGCGGCGGGCATCATATATTCAGCCATGGAGACGTTGTAGTCCTCCATGTAGACGACCTTGAGCCTGCCCTTGACATCGGGATCGTTGTTGATGAGATCCGCGAGGGCGCAGATGAAACTGATTATCTTCTTCGCCATGAAGTAGCCGCTCGCCGCTTTTGCGCCGAAGATATAGGTGTGGGGCGTGAAATCGCCCGAGGGATTCGCCTTTATCGCGAGATATTTCGCGAGGATGTTGAGCGCGTTGAGGTGCTGGCGCTTATACTCGTGCAGACGCTTGACCTGAACATCAAAGATGGAGTTCGGGTCGAGCTCGATGCCGGTCTTCGCCTTGACGCGCTTTGCGAAGTCCGCTTTGTTCGCGGTCTTTATCTTCTCTATCTCCGCGAGCACCGCGGGGTTATCTTTATATTTCGCAAGCTCCGAGAGGCACTCGGCGTTATATACGAACTCGCCGCCGATAAGGTCGTTGAGCATCGAAGTCAGGCGCGGGTTTGCCTGGCAGAGCCAGCGGCGGTGGGCGATGCCGTTTGTGACATTGCAGAACTTGTCGGGCGTGAGGGTATAGAAATCATGGAACACGCTGTCCTTGAGTATCTCGCTGTGGAGAGCGGAGACGCCGTTGACGCTGTGGCAGCAGGCGACGCAGAGGTTCGCCATGCGCACGACTCCGTTTGAGATAACAGCCATTCTCTCGACCTTATTAGCGTCGTGGGTCTGCTCCCAGACGCTGCTGCGGAAGCGGTTGTCTATCTCCTTGACTATCTGATAGATTCTCGGCAGCAGGCGGCGGAAGAGATCCTCGCTCCAGCATTCGAGAGCCTCGCTCATGACGGTATGGTTCGTGTAGGCGAAAACTTTCGTCACAACATCCCATGCATCGTCCCAGCTGTAGCCGCACTCGTCAAGCAGCAGGCGCATAAGCTCGGGAATGGCGAGAGTCGGGTGGGTGTCGTTGATATGGATAGCCATCTTGTCGCAGAGATTGTCGAGCGAACCGTACTTGCGCAGGTGGCGGTTGATGATATCCTGAACGGACGCGGAGACGAGGAAATACTGCTGGCGCAGACGCAGGCTCTTGCCCTCGGGATGATTGTCCGCGGGATAGAGAACCTTGCTTATGACCTCAGCCATGGCGTTTTGCTCCATGGCGCGCAGGTAATCGCCCTGATTGAAGGAGTTCATGTCTATCTCGGAGCTCTTTGCGCTCCAGAGACGCAGGACGCTGACGCCCTTGCCGTCCTTGCCGGCGACCATCATATCGTAGGGGACGGCGTGAACCTTCTTCGCGTTCTCTATATCGACGCTGTGATAGCCGTCCTCCCAGCGGTCGACGACATTGCCCTCGAAGCTGACGTCAACGCTCTTCTCCTCGCGCGCAACGAGCCATACCTCGCCGCCGGGGAGCCAGAAATCGGGCATCTCGGTCTGCCAGCCGTCAACGAGCTTCTGCTTGAAGATACCGTATTCGTAGAGAATGGAGTAGCCCATGCCGAGATAGCCGTCGGTTGCCAAAGCGTCGAGATAGCACGCCGCGAGACGGCCAAGACCGCCGTTGCCGAGACCCGCGTCCGGCTCGCAGTCATAGAGCTTGTCGAGCTTTATGCCGAAGTCTTTGAGCGCCTCCTCCATGACGGGGATGAGATTGAGGTTATAGAGCGTGTTCTTGAGCGAGCGTCCCATGAGGAACTCCATGCACATATAGTACACGCGCTTCGAGCCGCTCTCTTCGCAGCGCTGCTCAAACTCGTGTCTGCCCTGTCTGAGCATATCGCGGGTTATCATCGCGATAGCCTTGTAAAACTGCTCGTAGTTGGCCTCCTCGGGAGTTACGCCGAAAAAGTGAGAGAGCTTTGCGGTGATCTGCTCCTCGGCGGCCTTCTTTGTCAGTGAATAATCCATTGTATCAAACCTTTCGTTTGCTTGTGCAGCATATACTGCCGGATATATAAAAATATACCAAACGTTATTTTATACCGAAAATGTAAATAATACAACCGAATACTCGCAATTACCGCTCAAACGCCCTCAGAAAAAACGAACTCCCCGGCGAGAATTTTCAATAAAAATGCCTAAAAATGTCAGAGACGATTGAAAAAGCGGGTATTGTTTACAATTTGTTCACATTTATGTATACTTGATGCAACACGGCGCAATTATTCTATATGTGTACCCGAGAGGTACTGAAGAGACAACTACTTATCTGGTTTTAATAATTGTCAACTTCTTTTTTCATTTTTATTTTCTCTTTCCCCAAAGCTAAAGCCGAATGCTGCACACATTCGGCTTTAACTTTTTTCGGGGAACTTTTTTATTTTTACAGGTCGTCTACATCCTGCACGGGCTGCGAGCCGTCGAGCGGAGTGCCCGAATAACTGCCGAGAACATCGGTCGGGATAACTCCCTCTTTGTTCATCGGGTCGTTGTACTGCGGAATTTCGATTATCTTTTTCTTCTGCTTTTTCGGCTTGTCCACAAAAAATTCTCCTTTCTTTGCGTTTGCGTTTTTAGCTTTCCGCGCGGGCGCGCCGATATTCCGCGAAGAAGAAAGTTGAATTTGCTCGTTATTTTTGATAGAATCATCTTGTCCGAAAGACGGAGGTGCAAAAAATGAAAAATTTCAAAAAATATATCGCCGCTTTGCTGATTTTTATTCTCGCGCTGAGCCTTTGCTCGTGCTCGCTGATTGATCGTCTCAAGCCCGCCCCCGCGCCGGAGACGGTCAGGCTGACCTTTCCCGAGGGCACGACTGTCATTCAGGCGGCGCAGAAGCTCGAAGAGGGCGGCGTATGCACAAAGGACGAGTTCATCTCGGCGGTCAACAACACCGAACGGGACAACAAATTCGTTAAAGCTATAAACAATCCGCAGGAGCGCCCGTTCCTGCTTGAGGGCTATATCTATCCCGACACATATGATTTCTATGTCGGCGAGGGCGCGGAAAAGGCGCTCGGACGCTTTCTCGCAAACACTGAATCGAAGCTCACAGACGATATGTATGCTAAAGCTCAAAAAATCGGCATGTCCATGGACGAGATAATCACGCTCGCTTCGATAATCCAGCAGGAGGCGTCGGTGCCGTCGGTCATGGCGAATGTCTCCTCCGTGCTCCACAACAGGCTCAATTCATCGAGCTATCCGCGCCTGCAGTGCGACGCGACGGTGTTCTATTTAAAGCGCAGCGTCAAGCCGTATATAAGCGAGGATCAGGCGGACAAATACGATGAGTTTTACAACACCTACGACCGCAAGGGGCTCCCGGCGGGTCCGATAACGAACCCCGGAATTGAAGCGATAAACGCAGCGCTGAACCCGGCGGACACGGACTACTATTTCTTCGTCACCGACAACGACGGCAACTACTATTTTGCAAAGACCTATCAGGAGCATCTGAAAAACTGCAAAGCAGCGGGGGTCGCGCAGTAAAAATTTTGCAAATATTGCTTTTCGTATCATTGAATTTTTCAGCCGCGCATAGTATAATTGGATTTTAGGCAAATCAAATATACTTCATCACAGGGGTATAAAAGAGGTATTATGAACGGTCTTATTGCATCGGCAAAGAAAATAGAAGAATACGGCGCACTGCTCGACTGCGTCAAAAACACCCGTCTGCCCATAGGCATGACGGGTCTTTCCCATATACACAAGGCGCATTTCGCCGCCGCGCTGAACGCGGACTGCGGCAGACCCGTGCTTGTGATAACGGCGGACGAGGCGCAGGCTTCGCGCCTTGCGCTCGACATGAAAACGCTCGGCTGCCGCGCCCTGCTCTATCCCGCGAGGGATTTTGCGTTCCGCTCGACGGAGAGCCAGTCGCGCGAATATGAGCACAGGCGGCTCGGCGTGCTCGACAAGATGCTTCGCGGCGAAGCGCAGGCGGTAATCTGCTCCGCAGAGGCGGCGTCACAGCTGACTCTGCCGCCCGAGGAGCTTAAAAGCCGCACGATTGAACTCGCCGTCGGCGACGAGATGCCGCTCGAGGATATAGTAAAAGCGCTGCTTCGCGCCGGCTACTCCCGCTCGGCGCAGGTCGACGGAGTCGGTCAATATGCGGTGCGCGGCGGAGTGCTCGACTTCTTCACGCCCGGCGAGGAATATCCCTGCCGACTCGAGCTGTGGGGCGACGAAATAGACAGCATGGCGTATTTTGATATAGAAACTCAGCGCCGCACGGACAACATTGAAAAGATAAAAATAACCCCGTCAAACGAGATTCTCCCGCCCGACACGGACGAATTCGTCGAGCTACTCGAGCGTTTTCGCTCGGAGATACGCGGCAAGGGTGCTGCCAAGGCGCGCGAGTGCGTTGACAAGGATATAGACAGAATAAAGGGCGGTCTGCGCCTGCAATCGACGGACAAATATATGCCCCTGCTCTACGATGTGGCTTCGATATTCGACTACGCGAAGGGCTATATTCTCTGCGTGAGCGAAAGCTTTTCCGTCAAAGAGCGGTTCAACGCCGCCATCGGGCTCATGCACGAGGCGATGAAGGCGATGTTCGAGGAGGGCGAGCTCTGCCCCGGACTCGACAGATTTTCTCTGCATCTCTCAGACCTGCTGAACAACTATGAGCAGATGGGCGCCATATACATGGACAATCTGCCGCGCGGCGGATTCGACACGCCCGTAAAGGAGCTCATCGGCGTCAACGCAAGGCAGATAACAGCGTGGAACGGCTCGTTTTCCGTTCTCAAGGACGACCTCGACGCATTGACGGATAAAACTAAGCGCACCTGCGTTATTTTCGCGGGCACGCGCAAGGCCGCCGACGCACTGCGCGGCGATCTTATAGACGACGGCTACAGCGCGCTCTACATGGACGAACTGCCGAACGAACTGGCTCCCGGCACGCTGACCGTTGTGCCCGGCTGTCTCTCGGCGGGATTTGAATATCCGCTGGCAAAAATAACCGTATTTACCCACTCCGGCAGGGCGGCGGTCGCTCAGCCGAAGAGAAACGTCCGCAAAAGCTCAAACGCATTCCACAGCCTCGATGAACTGCACCGCGGCGACTATGTCGTTCATGTTGCGCACGGTATCGGCATATTCGAGGGCATAAACAAGCTCGAAGCGAGCGGCACGATAAAAGACTATATTAAAATTCGCTACGACAAGGGCGACATTCTCTATGTCCCGGTCACTCAGCTCGACCAGGTCTCGAAATACATCGGTCCGTCCGGCGACGACAAGCCCGTCCGCCTCAACAAGCTCGGCGGCAAGGACTGGCAGAAGACCCGCTCGCGCGTGCGCAGTGCGGTCAAGGATATGGCAAAGGAGCTCACGGAGCTGTATTCGCGCAGGCTCAAAATCGAAGGTCACGCATTCTCGCCCGACACGGATATGCAGAGCGACTTCGAGCGCAGGTTCGAGTTCGATGAGACCTCGGACCAGCTCAGATGCATCGATGAAATAAAGGGCGACATGGAGAGAAGCTGCCCCATGGACAGACTGCTCTGCGGCGACGTTGGCTTCGGCAAGACGGAGGTAGCACTTCGCGGCGCGTTCAAGTGCGTTGCGGACGGCAAGCAGTGCGCTATTCTTGTGCCGACCACAATTCTCGCCTATCAGCACTATCAGACGGTGCTAAAGAGGATAGAGGGCTTCCCGGTCGAGGCGCGTATGCTCTCGCGCTTCTGCTCGAAAAAAGAGATCGAAGATACGATAACCGGTCTGAGGCGCGGAAGCGTCGATATCGTTGTCGGTACGCATAGACTCATATCAAAAGATGTTCAGTTCCGCGACCTCGGGCTGATAATAATCGACGAGGAGCAGCGCTTCGGCGTGGCTCAGAAAGAGAAGCTCAAGGAGCTCTATCCCAAGGTCGATGTTCTGACGCTGACCGCGACGCCCATACCGAGAACGCTCAACATGGCGCTCTCCGGTATACGCGATATGTCAATACTCGAAGAAGCGCCGCACGACCGCTCGCCGGTGCAGACCTATGTTGTCGAGCACAATCCCGAGATGCTCGCGCAGGCGATGAACGCGGAGCTCAGGCGCGGCGGGCAGGTGTATTATCTGCACAACCGCGTTGAGAGCATCGAGCACACGGCGGCGGCGATAAAAGATATGCTGCCCGACGCCGTTGTCGGCATAGCCCATGGCAAGATGAGCGAAGACGAACTGAGCGAAGTCTGGCGCAAGCTGCTCGAGGGCGAGATAGATATATTGGTATGCACGACTATAATCGAAACGGGCGTTGATGTTCCGAATGTCAACACCCTTATAATTGAGGACGCTGACCGCATGGGTCTCGCCCAGCTTCATCAGATACGCGGGCGCGTCGGACGCTCGTCGCGCAGAGCGAGCGCGTATCTCACATTCAGACCCGGCAGGGAGCTGACGGAGATAGCCACGAGCAGGCTCGACGCGATAAGAGAATTCACGGAGTTCGGCTCGGGCTTCAAGATAGCCATGCGCGACCTCGAACTGCGCGGCGCGGGCAATGTGCTCGGCGCACAGCAGCACGGTCACATGGAAGCTGTCGGCTACGAGATGTATCTCCAGATGCTCGAACAGGCGATAAGCGAGGAGCGCGGAGACCAGACAAAGAAGCCGAAGAAGGAATGCCTTGTCGATCTGCCGATAGACGCGCACATCCCGCCGACATATATCGAGAGCGTGCCGCAGAGGCTCGGCATCTACCGCCGCATCGCGGACATAACCTCGCGCGCGGACGCGGACGATGTCACGGATGAGCTCATCGACCGCTTCGGCGAGCCGCCCGCTCCCGTGCTCGGACTGATAAGGACTTCACTGCTCCGGGCGTATTCCGCTCAGCACAACATCTATGAGATCGGGCGCAAGGGCGACAAGTTGCTGCTCTATATCGATGACCTCGATATGCAGGAGATCTCCGCCATAGCCGCGGGCTTCCCCGGCAGGGTGACAGTCAGCGCCGCAGGCAAGCCGCACATAGCAGTGCGCATCATGCCGCAGGATAAGATGCTCGACCTGCTCGAAAAAGTGCTCATGCTCATGAACACCGCGAATAAACAGAAAGACAGCTGACCGAAATCAGCTGTCTTTTTTTATATTTATCTGTCCGTGTGCCCGTATTCGAGAATGTCCGCTATTCTCTCACAGGCGTGTCCGTCGCCGTAAGGGTTCGCGGCGTGGCTCATTTTTTCATATTCCGCCTTGTTTTCAAGCAGAATCTTGAAATTGTCGTATATAGTCTGCTCGTCCGTGCCGACAAGCTTGAGCGTGCCTGCAGCGATGCCCTCGGGTCTCTCGGTCGTGTCGCGCATGACCAGAACCGGCTTGCCGAGGCTCGGCGCCTCCTCCTGGATTCCGCCGCTGTCGGTGAGGATCATATAGCTGTGCGCCAGGAAATTGTGGAAATCGACAACATCAAGCGGCTCGATTATTTTTATATGCTCACATCCGCCGAGTTCCGCGTCCGCCGCCTCGCGCACGACGGGGTTCATATGAATGGGATATATCGCCCTGATGTCCGGATGCTCCTCGACGATGCGCCTTATCGCGCGGAACATGTGGTGCATCGGCTCGCCGAGGTTCTCGCGCCTGTGTGCGGTTATCATTATCAGCCTGCCGTCGGCAGCCCAGTCGAGCCATTTGTTTGAATAGTCCGCACGCACGGTGGTTCTCAGCGCGTCTATCGCGGTGTTGCCCGTGACGAACACGGTCTCTTTCTTTTTGCCCTCTCTGAGCAGGTTTTCGCGCGCCGTCTCAGTCGGGGCGAAGTTATATTCGGAAACTATGCCGACCGCCTGGCGGTTGAACTCCTCCGGAAACGGGGAATGTATATCATATGTGCGCAGGCCCGCCTCGACATGGCCGACTTTTATCCCGAGATAATAGCACGCAAGCGCGGAGGCGAAAGTAGTTGTAGTATCGCCGTGGACGAGAACCGCGTCCGGTCTCTCTTTTTCGAGCACGGGCTTTATCTTTTCGAGGATGCTGACCGTGACATCGAAGAGAGTCTGCTTATCTTTCATTATACTCAGGTCATAGTCAGGCTCGACGCCGAATGTTTTGAGCACACTGTCAAGCATCTGGCGGTGCTGACCGGTGACGCAAACGACCGTTTCGAGTCCCTTGCGGGTCTTGAGCTCTTTGACGAGCGGACACATCTTTATCGCTTCCGGCCGTGTGCCGAAAACAAGCATTATTTTTTTCACAAACAGTCCTCCCGGTGCAGTGCTTTTCTCAATTATAACCGTTTTTCTTTTTTCAGTCAACAAAAAGGGAAGCGGCCGGCTGACAGATATCAGACGGTCGCTTGTCTTCTCCCCAAATAGATGCTGCACGCCTGACGCACAGCCTAGCTTCTTTTTTCATAAGGCTATTATATACTGTTTCTGTTTGGGAAGTCAATATTTTTCGCAATAAATAATATTTTACTTATTCGCCGCGCTCTCTTCTCGCCTGCTCGGGCGAGATCTCGGCGTGGGGGCAGACTATCTCGTCGATGATTTCATGCGGAGCCGCCCAGCGCACGGCGTTTATTAAAATCTGCTGAACCTGCGGGATGTAGTAAGTGGGGTTGCCCTCGTGACCGGGCTGGAAATAGAACACCCTGCCGCGCCCTCTGTTCCAGCAGCAGCCGGAGCGGAACACGTCTCCGCCGGAGAACCAGCCCATAAAAACAAGCTCGTCGGGCTCGGGAATGTCGAAGCGCTCGCCGTACATCTCCTCAACGGGAATTTCAAAATATTCGTCGAGCCCCTTTGCTATCGGGTGCGCGGGGTTGACTGTCCAGACGCGCTCGAAATCGCCGTCGCGCCAGTGCAGGGCGCAGGAGGTGCCCATGAGACGCTTGAACGGCTTTGAAAAATGCGCGGAGTGCAGTGCTATGAAGCCCATGCCGCGCAGAACTCTGTCATGCACGCGCTCAACAAGCTCGTCGGGCACTTCGTCGTGCGCCTTGTGTCCCCACCAGATGAGCACATCGGTGTTTTCGAGCACTTCGGGCGGCAGGCCGCAGTCGGGCTCGCGGAGAGTCGCGGTGCGAACCTCCATGTCCTCCTGCGCGCCGAGAAAGCTCTTCAGCTGACCGTGGATGCCCTCGGGGTAGACGGCTGCCACTTCGCGCGATTCGGCCTCGTGAACGCCCTCGTTCCAGACGGTGACTCTTATCATTTTATCAGTTCCTTTCGGGAGAAATTTTATCCAACTCAAGTATATATTTTTGCCGGCTTTCTGTCAACGGGTTTTCTCCCGTATTGCAAAATCGCCCGCCGTTTGATATACTTTAATAAAGCTTTTTCGAGGTGATATTTTGCTTCTTAACAAAAATGACGACATTGAACTTCATATAGATTCGGTCTCGCTGACGGGCAGTGGAGTCGGCAGATACAACGGGCTCGCCGTCTTTGTTCCCGCGACAGCGCCGGGTGATTTTATAAAGGCGCATATAATCAAGGCGAAAAAGAGTTACGCCGTCGGCAAGTGCATAAAAATAACGGAGCCGTCGCCCGACAGGACGGAAAACGACTGCCCGGCATATCCCGGCTGCGGCGGCTGCGCCGAGGCGATCCTGGCCGGCAAAGCTCCCGTTACCGCCTGCGCCCCCGCCGGCCCCGAGAACGCGGCGAAGATCGCCGCCATCATGGGCATGGAGGCTCCCTCCGGCGACAAGATGGTGGCTCACGTGCTGTGCAACGGCGGCTGCAACGCCAAGGATAACTTCGAGTACCGCGGAGTGAAGGACTGTCTGGCGGCCACCAAGGTCTGCGGCGGCGATGCCAAGGCCTGCCGCTATGGCTGCTTCGGCTTCGGCTCCTGTGTGGCGGCCTGTAAGTTCGATGCCATCCATGTCGAAAACGGCGTTGCCGTGGTGGACAAGGAGAAGTGCACCAACTGCGGTGCCTGCCGCGCTGCCTGCCCGCACCACCTGATCGTGGAGGTGCCCTACAAGCAGAAGGTGTTTGTCAACTGCTCCAACAAGGACAAGGGCCCCGCCGTCACCAAGGTCTGCGCCAACTCCTGCATCGCCTGCGGTATGTGCGAGCGCACCTGTAAGTTCGACGCCATCCACGTGGAGAACAACGTGGCTGTCATCGACTACAGCAAGTGCAAGAACTGCACCATGTGCGCCAAGGCCTGCCCGAAGAACGCCATCGAACCCATTCCTACTCCCGAGGAGAAGGAGAAGTTCAAGGCCGCGCAGAAGGCTGCTGCCGAGAAGAAGGCCGCCGCTGCCAAGGCTGCTGCCGAGGCCGCTGAGGCTCCCAAGGCGGAGTAACTCCCTGCAATACGCATCCCCCCGGCGTCAGCCGGGGGGATATTTCTTGCAAAAAAGCAGGCACACATAGTGTGCCTGCTTTTTTTGCGTCTGAGCATTATCCCGCCATGATCTCAAATTTGAGCACGCCCTCCGCCGCGGCGGCACGGGTCATCAGATCATCCAGCTCCTCGGACATATCGCCCGTCTCCGCGGAGATGGTCACGCCGGCGCAGCCGTTGGTGGGGATGGTCTGGTTGATGGTCAGGATGTTGGCGCCGGAATTGGCGAAGATGGACAGGTAGTTGGACAGCACGCCGGGGTTGTCCTTCAGCAGGGCATAAAAGGTGATGATATGCCCCGCGTGCATATTCTGGAAGGGCTGTACGGCATCCTTGTATTTATAGAAGGCGCTGCGGCTGATGCCCACCTGGCGGGCGGCGTCGCCCACGGTGGCGGCCTCGCCTACCTGCAGCATCCGTTTGGCCTCTGCTACCCGGAGAAAGACCTCCGGCAGAGCGTCGGCGGCGACTAAGTAAAATTTCTGTTTCTCCATATCGTTCCTCCCTGTGTCCGCAGCTTGCGAACAACTGTATTCACATCATAGCACACCTGCCGGCAGAGCGCAAGAGCCTTTTTTGCGCCGTGACGGAAAAGTTGCGCCGCGCCGCCGTTGTCCCGTTGTGCAGTTTGTCGGGGGCGTGGGCGAAAAGCCCTGGGGGACAGGTGGTTTCACGGTTATTCAACAGCGTGTCGTCCGATAGGCACGCACAGCAAATGAATATGCACGCAAGTATACACGCATAAGAGTAAAAGCCGCCTGATTATGTCTATTAACTGTGTTTTTGCAACTTTTTACGAGAATTATCAGGTAACATAACGCTGGTGGAAAAAGGTGTGGAAACTGTGCAAAACCCTATACACAAAGGGCTGCGCCCGGTTGCGGCCGGGTTATTTTTTGTGTAAACCAGTCAATATTTCAGGGGCCCTAACATTTCTTGCGGAAGCGGCGGGGAATGGGGCGTGTGAGCGCTTGCAAAACGCCTGCCGATACTATATAATGTATAATGAATTGTGATCGGTATACACCGGAGGATAGATATGGCAAAGAAAGCGACTTATGATAATGAAAGTATCTCCAGTCTGAAAGGGGCGGACCGGGTACGGAAGCGGCCCGGCGTCATTTTTGGCTCCGATGGGTTGGAGGGCTGCGAGCACGCGGTATTCGAGATACTGTCCAACGCCATCGACGAGGCCCGGGGCGGCCACGGCAAGCTCATCACCGTGACCCGGTTCGCCGACCGGTCCATCCAGGTGGAGGACCAGGGCCGGGGCTGCCCGGTGGACTGGAACGAAAAAGAAGGGCGCTACAACTGGGAGCTGGTGTTCTGCGAGATGTACGCCGGCGGCAAGTACAAAAACAACGAGGGCGAAAACTACGAATACTCGCTCGGTCTCAACGGTCTGGGTGCGTGCGCCACGCAGTACGCCTCGGAATATATGGACGTGACCATCTGGCGCGATGGGAAAAAGTACAGCCTGCATTTTCGGCAGGGCGAGGTCGTCGGCGGTCTGGAGAGCGCCCCGGCCGACCGCAAAAAGACCGGCACGACCATCCGCTGGCGGCCGGATCTGGAGGTGTTCACGGACATCGATGTGCCCGAGAGCTATTTCCAGGACGTGCTGCACCGGCAGGCCGTCGTGAACAAGGGCGTGACGTTTCGTCTGCGCGTACAGCGCGGCAGCACGTTCGAGACGACGGACTACTGCTATGCCGACGGCATCCTCGACTATGTCAAGGAGCTCGCGGGCGAGGACGCGCTGACCGCGCCGGCCTACATGGAGACCGAGCGCCGCGGACGCGACCGTGCGGATAAGCCCGAATACAAGGTGAAGATCTCGGCGGCGTTTTGCTTTTCCAACCGCGTCAACGACATCGAATATTACCACAATTCGTCGTGGCTGGAGTACGGCGGCGCGCCGGAAAAGGCGGCCAGGAGCGCCTTTACCTCCGCCATCGACGCCTACATCAAGCAGCAG
>OKTC01000600.1_pt1 | contig 14124 bp, 15 predicted proteins | sample 1606181 | NCBI WGS metagenome assembly OKTC01 (sample SAMEA3879529, study PRJEB24766) | human gut metagenome | biome: human-associated habitat; feature: feces | place: USA | collected 1985/1987 | reverse complement strand
GGAAGGCTGGTGCCCTGGCCATTGTGCTACACCCGCGTGCGCCCTCCACTCAAATCGTCAGCTTGTACATATTACCATAGGCCACCGTCCGTGTCAAGAAAAAAATCGGAGAACGGGGCACTTTTCCGTGGAAACAGTCTTGTCTACGCTCCGTAGACAAAGTCAGCGGGCGGGGGATGGACAAAAATCCGCCGTATGCTATACTGGGAACAACAAGAAAAAAGGAGGCCGCGACAATGGATATGGAAAAGACAGGCACCTATCTGGCATCACTCCGCAGGGGGCGGGACATGACACAGCAGCAGGTGGCGGATATATTAGGGGTGTCCAACAAAACTGTCAGCAAATGGGAGTCCGGCGCGGGGTTGCCGGACATTGCCGCGCTGCCGGCGCTGGCGGCGCTGTACGGCGTGACGGCAGACGACATCCTGGCCGGTGAGACCGGCGGAGGTGGAGGCCTATCTGGAGCGTCGGGGAAGCCTGCGCTTCCGCATCGGGTACAGTCTGGCAGTAATGGCGTTGGCAGTGTGGGTGGCATTCCCCTATAACAACTGGTCGTGGCTGTGCCTGCTGGCGTCGCCCCTGTGCCTGTGGCTGGGCTGGGGCGTGTGCCGCAGCCGAGAGACGTTGCGCCGCCGCATCCTGCTGCTGATACCGCTGTGCGCCCTGTGGCTGTTCGCGGCCATACAGCTGCTGGGGGTGTGGCGCCTACTGGTGTCCGCCTATGCGCTGCACGGCGGTGTGGTGCGGCAGTTTTCCTGGGCAGCGCTGACTGTACGGCAGGAGGCGGTATGGCTGCTGCTGCCGCTGCTGCTGGCGGTGGCGCTGGTAATCGGCGGCGCGGTGCTGAAAGAGCCGCTGGTGCGGGATAGGAGCTTCCGTTTTGCACTGTATGGCGGCTGCGGACTGCTCTTTGCCGTGGAGATCGTGCGGATCCTGGTGTGCTGGAAGCCGGCCGCTGCCTATGCGGCCACGGTCAGTACGGCGGAAAGCGTTATGATCAGCCGCTATGCCGACCTGTCCGCGGTGGCCTGGCCCTTGGAGACGGTGCGTTGGATCGTCCTGGCGGCGGTGGTAGCGGCCTGGCTGGTGTGGGGCGTGCAGGCATATCGACACGCAAAGAAAAATTAAATTTGCCTAACCTACGGGATTGGTGGTATACTATACACGGGTCATCTTATGGCCCGTGTATTTTCTGACAGGAGGAAGACCTATGATCTCCACGAAAGGTCGCTATTCCATCCGCGTTCTGCTGGATCTGGCGGAGCACCGCAGCGGGGACTTTATACCCATGAAGGAGGTGGCCGCCCGGCAGGACATCTCCCTGAAATACATCGAGCGGCTCATGCCCGCCCTGAAAGCCGCCGGCCTCGCCGTGCAGGAAGTAAAAGAGAAGCGCGGCTGGGAGTGCATCGTCTGCAAAAAAGCGTAATTACAGAAGCTTTCATGATTTCTTTCAGCTGGCTTGCCCTCTCCGTCACCTTCGGTGCCACCTCTCCCAAAGGGAGAGGCCTTGGCAAAAAGATGAAGTTTGCGTGGACTGCCAAGGGCTCCCACTTTGGGGGAGCTGGATTTGCGAAGCAAAGACTGAGAGGGCGAGGACGTTTAAGGAGAACCACTATGCCTCACCGTTATTTTACAACCGAAATCTCCAATGGCACCGCCACCCTGCGGGGGGCCGATGCCCATCATCTTTCCCGCGTGATGCGGGGCAAGCTGGGGGACACTGTCATCTTATGTGACGGCAACGCCGTGGAATACACCGCCACCATCACCGGCTTCGGGCCGGAGACGGTGGAGTTCAGCGTGGAGCCGGGCTATCCCAGCGCCGCCGAACCCAGCGTGGAAGTGACCCTGTTCGTGGGTTACCCCAAGCAGGACAAGCTGGAACAGGTCATCCGCCACGGCGTGGAGCTGGGCTGCACCCACTTTGTGCCCTTCTTCAGCCGGTACTGCGTGGCCGCCCCCAAAAAGGAGGAGCAGAAAAACGAGCGCTACAACCGCATCGCCTTTGAAGCCGCCAAGCAGTGCGGCCGGGGCGTGCTGCCGGATGTCGCCCTGCCTCTGCCCAACTTCGGGGCCCTCTGCCGCAGTCTGGAAGGGTACGATCTCGTGCTCTTCTGCTACGAGCTGGGCGGCGCGCCCCTGCGCCAGCTGCTGGCAGACGCACAGCCTGCCGATGGCCAGCGGCTGAAGATCGCCCTCATCACCGGTGCCGAGGGCGGCTTTGCCGTGGAAGAGGCCGAAATGGCTGCCAATGCCGGTGTGAAAACGGTCGGCCTCGGCCCCCGCATTCTCCGGTGCGAGACCGCCCCGCTGGCGGTGCTCTCTGCCGTGATGACCCTGACGGGCAACTTGGAGTAATTTTTATTTCCACATATACAAAAAGGACGGCGCATGCCGTCCTTTTTGTTTACTTTATTTTCGCGTTCATCAGCGCTTTTTTCACCTCAATGAGGTTTTGCGGGCTGACCGAGAAGCTCCGCAGGCCCAGCTGCAGATATTGCAGGGTGTTGGCCGGATTGCCCACCGCGCTGCCGCAGATGGTCACGGGGATCCCGCCCTCCCGGGCAGCCTCCACCACCATGCGGATGAGCTTTTTCATTGCGTGGCTGGCCGGGCGGTAGTAGCGCTCGGCAATGGAGATATCCCGATCCACCGCATGGGTGTACTGGGTCAGGTCGTTCGTCTCGATGACAAAGAAATTGCACCCGTGCTCCACGAATTCCTCTGCCGTCAGGCAGGCCGAGGGCACCCCGAACATCACGCCAAAGGGCGTGTCCGGGTCAAACTCCTCTCCGCGCTCCCGCAGCAGCTGGCGGCAGTGCGCTACCAGCCGCATGGCTTCATCCCAATCTTCGAGGTTGGTCACCATGGGGAACATGACCCGCAGGGGGCCGTGGGCCGCCGCCCGGAGCAGGGCGCAGATCTGCGTCTCAAACTGATGGGTCTGGCGCAGGCTGCTGCGGATGCCCCGCAGGCCCAGCTTGGAGGATTCCAGCCCCCTATGGATATCGGCCATGGCGCGGTCCACACCAAAATCAAAGGTGCGCACTGTCACCACACCGCCCTTTGCGGCGGCAATGCAGGATTGATAGAACACGAACTGCTCCTGCTCGTCCACCGGGCGGCCCGGCAGCATCATATAGCCGCTGCGCAGCAGGCCCACGCCGGAAGCGCCTGCCTGCAGCGCCGATTCAATATCCTCCTGCCCGTAGCAGTTGGCCAGGAGCTCAAACGGCACATCATCCTTTGTCCGGTTGGGCAGGGCGCTGATGCGGGCGGCTTCCTCGCTCTCCCACTGCAGCTCACAGATGCGGCTGACCGCCTGCTGGCGGGTGTTGGCATCCGGGTCCAGGATGCACTCGCCGTTGTTGGCATCCAGCACCACAGTGCGGCCATCACAGTCGTTCAGGAACGCCTGCCCCACCTGCACCACGCAGGGAATGTGCATGGCCCGCGCAATGATCGCCGCGTGGCTCTGCTTATTGCCCTCCGAAGTGATGATGCCCAGGATCATCCCCGCCGGAACGCTGAACAGATCGCTGGGCATCAGCATCTCTGCCGCCAGGATCACCGGGTGATCCAGTGCCAGCCAGACCCGGGGACGGTTGGTCAGCACGTTCACCACGCGGCGGGCAGCATCCAGAATATCTGCACTGCGCAGCTGCATGTAGGCGTTGTCCTCCATGGCCGCAAGCTGCTCCGCATAGCGGTTGCCCGCACGGTACATGGCCTCGGCAGCGCTGATGCCCGCCTTGATCTGGAATTTGACCTCGTTCATAAAGCCTTCATCTTCCAGCATCATGCTCTGGAACAGGAAGATGGCCTGCTCCGTGGGGCCGCTGCGGTCTGCCATGCCGTCCAGCTCACGCTGGGCTGTCCGGACAGCGTTTTCCAGCAGGCGCTGTTCCCGTTCCGCGTTGAACGGCCCGGTGGCAAAATTTTCGTGCCAGCGCTCCAACCGGCTCACCTGTCCCATCACAAGGCCCGGCGAGGCGCTGTGTCCCTGATAGACCTTCATTCCTCGATCACCTCCGGCAGTACCGGCCCGGTAAGGGCACGGCAGACCAATGCCTGTAAGAACGTATTGGGCAGCAGAGCGGCCCGTGCGGCCTGTGCCGCATTGCCGCTGCCCTCAAACAGGGGCGCAAAGCTCTCGATGCGCTCCCGGTCGCATTTTTCCAAAAAGGCTTCCGCCAGTGTCCGGGTGGTATAGAATACGGTGGGGTCCACACCCGCGTCCTCGGCGGCAGCTTCCAGCGGGGCCAGCTGGGCATCCTTCATGTTGGCCAGCAGCAGGGCCGCATCCGCTGTCAGGGTCACGGGGTATTTTTCCCGCACCGCCTTCTGCACCTGCTGGAATTTCCACGCAAAGGCGGCGGCATCCTCACAGCTCTCGGCGCTGGTGGAAACGGCATAGGCGCAGCCCCGCAGATATCCCATGGCGCGGCGGGTATCGTAGTAGCCCAGCTCCATGTTCCGTCTGGCGGTATCGGGGTCAAAGTGGAGGATGTCCCCCAGCTCCCAGTAGCTGCGGATCATGGTGGTGGGCAGGCCGGTGCGGTTGGGCAGGGTGATGCCCACCCCTTCCAGATCAACACAGACCAGCTCCTCCGCGCCCATCTTCTGGGCCAGCGCGGTGGGCATATTGTCCCGGTATCCGCCATCCAGGAACTGCACCCCGTCGATCTGCTTTGCCCGCAGGGCGGGGAAACAGGCGGCCGAGGCCAGCAGGTAATCCTTTACCTTGCCCGCCGGGATATCCTCCAGCGTCAGCTCCCGGGGCTTCAGCCCCCGCTTTTCCACGGTGACAAGGCCGAACCGGATGGGCGAAGCCCGCAGGGCATCCTCATCCAACACCCGCTCCACGATCTCTTCCAGCGGGGTCACGTCCATGCCGCCTTCCCGCACCACTTCCCGCAGGAAGGCGTGCAGCTCAGAGAGGTCGGCGTTTTCCTCCGGCAGCTCCATCACGTCCTGGCTGCGGATGCTCATCCACATATCCCGGGCCGTTTCGTACAGGTCCAGCGCAAACATGGCACCGTTCAGGCTGCCCACACTGGTGCCGGTGATGATCTGGGGCCGCCAGCCCAGCTCGGTCAGGGCACGCCACACACCCACCTGATAGCTGCCGCGCGCACCGCCGCCTGCCAGCACCAGTGCCTTGACCGGGGTATCATTCTGTGCCATCTGGAACGCCTCCTAGTCATTCTTTGGAAATCTGTCAGAAGTATACCATATTTTCCGGAAAAATTCTCCCTGTTTTTGGAACAAAATCCATGGTATAATTTTGTTAACTTGTGTGAAACGATGGTGGAGGTAAAACAATGCACTGCAGCAACTGGATCTTTGATATGGACGGCACCCTGACCGACAGCATGACCGTGGTATGGGAGGGTGCGCCCGATGCCCTGCTGGCCCGCTATGGCCGCACCCCAAAATCTGACCTCCACAAAACGCTCCTGACCATGGGCATGGCCGATGGCGCGGCCTACCTCATCCGGGAGTATGACCTGCCCCTGAAAATGGAGGACTACAACGATGTGATGTGGGATGTTATCACCAAGCTCTACGAAACCGTGGAGCTCAAGCCTGGCGTGCGGGAGCTGCTGGCCCGCCTGAAGGCCGAGGGTGCCCGCATGTGCATCTGCTCCAACACCTGGAGCGCCCAGTGCCGCACCGTGCTCACCCGTTTGGGCATCGATGAATATTTCGACTTCTATGTGGAGGCACAGGGGGCGCTCCACAAGAGCAGGCCGGATGTATTTTTCCAGACCCTTACACGCCTGGGCGGCACTGACCCTGACCGGTGCGTTGTCTGTGAGGATTCCCTCTACGCCGCCCGCACCGCCCACGACGCAGGCTTCCACGTCATCGGCATCGCCGATGCCGCCAGCAAGTCCGATGAGCCCGCCCTGCGGGAGGTCAGCGACCAGTTCCTGACCGACTGGACAAAGCTGGACTGGGACAAAGTATGACCCTGCACCACGCAGAAAGCGGCCCGCAGAAGCAGGCCGCTTTCTTTTTTGTGTGATAAGACCTATCCTTCCAGAAACGCCCGGAACGCCGCCCTTACGGCGGGTTCGCGCCCCCGGGGGATGGGCACCCGTGCCCCGCTGCGCATCCAGAGCTCCCCGGAGGAGAGCTGGGCGGCGGCGGCAAGGTTGACCACATAGGAGCGGTGGGGCTGCAGAAAACGGGCATCGGCCAGCAGGGGCTTTGCCACCTCGGAAAAGGGGACCCGCAGGGAGAGGGAGGCCACGTCCTCGCCGCTGGCAAGGTGGTAGTGCACCACATGGTGGGTGCACTCCAGATACTCGATGTCCGCAAAGGGCAGGGCCCGCAGACCCATGGCCGTGGCGACCGGGATGACCGGGCCGTATTCCGGCTCGGTGGCCCGGTCCAGCAGGGCTGTCAGCTGCTCCGGACGGAACGGGATATGCAGGTACTGCATCGCGTCCACCCGGAACGCTTCGTAGGCATAGGCCGTGGTGTGGGCCAGAAAGGCCAGCGGGGCCCGCACACCCCGGCGGCGCAGCTCTGCCGCCGCCTGCAGGCCGCTGCACGGGTTGGCGGCGGGCAGCTCAATGAGGTAGAGCTCGTACCGGGAGCCCGCTTTCTCCTGTTGCAGCAGGGCCGCTGTGCTTTCCAGCTGCTCCACGATGCAGGCATCGGCCCGGCGGGCATAATATTCCATGCAGTGGCGCTGCACCCGGCCCCGCAGCACAGGGTCCGGGCTGCACACCGCAATGTGAAAGATCATATCCGCTCCTCCTTTCCCTCTGCACAGCGCTTGATTTTTGCGCCGTGAGGGAGTATTATGGACGAAAAAAGAAATGGGGGACACCGCCATGGATCAGCCGCTCGTCAGCATCATCCTGCCCGTGTACAACGCTCAGAATCATCTGGCCCGCTGCATCGGCAGCATCCTGAACCAGACCTATAAAAACATCGAACTCATCATCCTGAACGATGGCTCCAAGGATCACAGCCTGCCCGTGTGTGAGGAGTTCCGCGCCAAGGACAGCCGCATCGTGCTGGTGGACAAGGAGAACTCCGGCGTGTCCGACACCCGCAACCTGGGCCTGAAGCTGGCCGGGGGCGAGTATGTCCAGTTCGTGGACAGCGATGACTACATCGACCCGGACTTCACCCAGCATCTGGTGGAAGCCGCCGAGGCGCACCACGCAGACCTTGTGATTGCGCCCTACAAGATGGTGATCCCCGCCGGGGCCACAAAGCCCGAGCAGGTGCTGGAAAAGCTGGAGGACAATCTGGGCGTGATGAGTGTTGCCCGGCCCCCTGAGGTGCGGGAATACGGTTTCCTGCCCGCCGGGGTCTACGACAAGGACACCTTTGCCCTGCGGCTGATGGACAAGCCTGCCTCCTACTTTTACAGTGTGCTCTGGAACAAGCTCTACCGCCGCATCCTGCTCACCGGCAATGACATCCAGTTCACCAGCGAGCTGAAATGGGCCGAGGATCTGGTGTTCAACATGCAGTATATCCAGTATGCCGAGACCTTTGTTTCCATTGACAAAGCCGGTTACTACTACGTCCAGAATCCCCAGAGCATCTGCCACACCCAGATCAACCCGGCCTCCATCGTACAGAACAAGATCCAGACGTTCCGGTATTATAAAGACCTCTACACCCGCCTTGGGATGTACGAGGAGGTGCGGCCCCAGCTGTACAAGTTCCTGGTGGATATCGCCGAGAGCACCTACCCCTCCGGCCCCTTCAAAAAGATCATTGAGGAAGCCAAGGAATATTGGAAAAACCGGAAAGAATAAACCAAAATCGGGAGACCCCCTGCGGGGTCTCCCTTTTTTGTGGTTATGCTCCGATGGCAGCGCACTTCTTTGCCAGCCAATCCCGCTCTTCTTCATTCAGGCGGGGAGCCAGCTTCTCGAACACTCCGCGGTGGTAGGCGTTCAGCCAGTCCAGCTCGTCCCGGGTCAGGACACCGGGCACCACAGGAGAGGTGGCAATGGGCACAAAGGTCAGCGGACGGAAGGCCAGGAAGGTGCCGTACTGGTTGTCGGCCTTGTGGTAGCACTCCAGCTCGTTCTCAATGCGGATGCCCACCTGACCGGCCTCGTACACGCCCGGCTCATCGGTGATGATCATGCCCGGCTGGAACACCGTGGTGTTGCGGCCGTTCAGGGCGTGGGGACCCTCGTGGACGTTGCCCACAAAGCTGACGCTGTGGCCAGTGCCGCAGCGGTAGTTGATGAGGTGCTGCCACAGCGGCTCACGGGCGATGGTATCCAGCATGTGGCCGTCGCAGTAGTTCAGCCAGACAGCCTTTGCGATGTCGATGTGGCACTGCAGGGTCCAGGTGTAGAACAGCTTTTCGTCCTCGGTCAGCTCACCCAGCGGGTAGGTGCGGGTGATATCGGTGGTGCCGTCCAGATAGGTGGCACCGCTGTCCACCAGCAGGAAGCCCTTGCGCTCCAGCTTGGCATGGTCCTCCTCGGTGGCGTGGTAGTGCATCATGGCAGCGTTTCCACCGTAGGCGGCAATGGTGCCAAAGCTCTCCACGATGAACTTGTCCTGTGCGGAGCGGTACTTGTGGAGGATCTCGTCCACAGTCAGCTCGGTCAGCTCTTCCCCGGCAGCCAGACGCTCTTCCAGCTCCTTCTGGAACCGCACCATGGCAACCGCATCCCGCAGATGGGCTTCGCGGTCGTGAGCCAGCTCGACCTCATTCTTCACGCCCTTCATGGGCAGCAGGGGGTCGGCCTCATCCTTCACGGTCAGGGCGGCGTTGTTCTGCAGGGTCTCGTAAACGGCAAAGTTCACGGATGCAGGGTCGGCCAGCACGGTCTGGGGCTCGGTCTCAGCGGCCAGGAACTTGAGCACGTCATCGTACTCCTGGATCTCCACGCCGTTGGCCTTGAGCTCTGCGGCAGCTTCCGCGCCCAGACGTGCAGTGTTGATGAAGAGCACCGCGCGCTCCGGGGTCACATAGCAGTAGGACATGGCATAGGGGGTGCACTGGATATCCATGGCGCGCAGGTTCAGCAGCCAGGCCAGATTATCCAGCTTGCCCACCAGCTGTGCGGTGCAGCCCAGCTCCTTGAGCTTGCCGCGCAGGCGCTCCAGCTTTTCGGCAGGGGAGAAGCCTGCATACTCCTTGGGCAGGATCCATGCCGGGGTGGCAGGCCGGGCGGGACGGCCCTCGGTCCACAGCTCATCCTCAAGGTTCAGGGTCTTGATGGTGCCCTTCTTGGCATCCAGCTCCTTCTGCACGCCGCGCACCAGCCCGCAGGAAGCGGTCAGGCCGCACAGGCCCAGCACGCCGTTCTCCGGCAGCACCTTGCCGCAGTATTCCTCCACGGTGGGCACGCCCGGCTCACCCATCCGCATCAGCTGGATCTCGGTACCGGCGATCTCCTTTTCCGCCTGCACAAAGTAGCGGCCGTCTGCCCAGACAGCGCTCTCGGTGGGGGTGACGACGAAGTTGGAGTTTTCGCCGTGGAAGCCGGAGAAATAGGTCAGGGAGGTGTAATGGTCGGGCAGGTACTCGCTGGAATGCGGGTCACCCACCGGGATCAGATAAACGTCCACGCCGTTGGCCTTCATGGCAGCCCGCAGGGCAGCCAGGCGCTCAGGAACCGTGTTCATGCTCATAATAAAAAGCCTTCTTTCTTCCATCTATCTGCCGGAAAAACGTCCGGCGGCGGGAGTCACTGTGTCCTATTGTACCATCACTCCGGGCAGAATGCAATTCACCGGCAGCGAAAAACCCCCGCCGGGGCATCAGCGCTCAGGCGGGGGCAGAAAGCACGGTCACTGCACGTTCTTTTTTGCAAGATCTTTGGTGTACAGGGCACGGGTGGCGTTCAGCACAGCCAGCACCATCACGCCCACATCGGCGAAGATGGCGGTCCACATGCTGGCCAGACCCAGCGCACCCAGCACCAGGCAGGCGAACTTGATCGCCAGAGCAAACACGATGTTCTGATACACGATGCGCAGGGTGCGGCGGGCAATGCGCATGGCCAGCGCGATCTTGGCCGGGTCATCGTCCATCAGGACAACGTCAGCGGCCTCGATGGCAGCATCGGAGCCCAGAGCACCCATGGCGATGCCCACATCGGCACGGGACAAAACCGGGGCATCGTTGATGCCGTCGCCCACAAAAGCGAGGTTTTCTTTGGGCTGCTTTGCGGCGAGGAGCGTTTCGATCTGGTCCACCTTGTCGCCGGGCAGCAGGCCTGCATGGTATTCATCCAGCCCCAGCTCGGCGGAAACGGCCTTTGCCACAGGCTCCGCGTCGCCGGTCAGCATGACCGTCTTGCGGACACCGGCCTGTTTCAGGCCCTTGATGGCAGCGGCACTGTGGGGTTTGACCACATCAGCGATGAGCAGATAGCCTGCGTATCTGCCCTCCATGGCAACATGGACGATGGTACCCGGCTCAGTGATCTCGGGAGCTGTCAGGCCCAGCTTTGCCATCAGGCGGGCGTTGCCGGCGGCGACGGTTTTGCCGTCCACCTTTGCGGTCACGCCGTGGCCGCCCAGCTCCTGCACATCGGTCACACGGCTGGGGTCGATGTCCTTACCGTAAGCGTTCTTGATGCTCAGGGAGATGGGGTGCTTGGACCAGCTCTCGGCCAGTGCGGCGGCTTCCACAAGGGCATCCCCGGTCACGCCGTTTTCGGGGTGGATGCCCACCACCTTGAAGGTGCCCTGGGTCAGGGTGCCGGTCTTATCAAACACCACGATGCCGGTGCGGGCCAGCTCCTCCAGATAGGTGGAGCCCTTGACCAGGATGCCGCAGGCAGACGCGCCGCCGATGCCGCCGAAGAAGCTCAGCGGGATGGAGATGACCAGAGCGCAGGGGCAGCTGATGACCAGGAAGGTCAGGGCGCGGTAGACCCAGTCACCGAAGCGGGCGGGCTGGCCCATCAGCAGCAGAACGATGGGGGGAACAAAGGCCAGTGCCAGTGCGCCGTAGCAGACAGCGGGGGTGTAGACCCGGGCAAAGCGGGTGATGAAGTTCTCGGCGCGGGCCTTCTTCATGCTGGAATTTTCCACGAGGTCGAGGATCTTGGAAACGGTGGATTCGCCGAACTCCTTGGTGGTCCGCACCTTCAGCAGGCCGGTCATGTTCACACAGCCGCTGATGACCTCATCGCCGGAGCGGACATCCCGGGGCAGGCTCTCGCCGGTCAGGGCGGCAGTGTTCAGGGCAGAGGTTCCCTCCACGATGATGCCATCAATGGGCACCCGCTCGCCGGGCTGAACCACGATCACGGTGCCCACCTCCACATCATCGGGGTCCACCTGCTCCAGCTTGCCGTCTTCGTCCTCAACGTTGGCGTAATCGGGGCGAATATCCATCAGGCTGGAAATGCTCTGGCGGCTCTTGCCCACGGCCACACTCTGGAACAGCTCGCCGATCTGATAGAAGATGATAACGGCGCAGCCCTCCACATAATCGCCCAGCGCAAACGCGCCCACGGTGGCAACGGCCATCAGGAAGCACTCGTCAAAGGGCTGGCGGTTCTTGATGCCCAGCAGTGCCTTGCGGAGCACATCCCAGCCGACCACCAGATAGGGGATGCAGTAGAGCAGCAGCTCCACCGGCGTGGGGAACTGGGGCAGCAATTTGAGGATGAGCACCAGCACCAGAGCAGCAATGATCCGGTACAGGTTCTTCTTCTGCTTTTTATTCATATCTGTACTCTCCTTTTTTCTGGGTTCTGGGCCGCAATGCGCCGCGGCGGGCGGGGTGGATTCAACAGGTTTTCCCCACGGGGTAGACTTTTCCACGTTTTCCCCTGAGTTTTCCACGGACTTTTCCCGGAGAAAACCTGCTTTTTCGCGTTTCTTTTTGCACTTTTTCGCAGAGGCTGTTGAAAACCCGGTGGAAACTGTTGAAAACCTGTTTTCTTTTCCACAGTTTCCCACACCGGCTTTTGGGCCGTTCTGCCCGAAAAATGCGTCACAAAAAGCTCCCCCGCAGGGGAGCCGCACCGGAGTTACAAACCCCTGTTTCCTCAGATATCGAAGATCTCGCAGTCATCCTCGACCTTTTTGCAGGCAGTCAGAACGTTCACCATGGTATCGTGGGGGTCTGCACCCTCAGCAAACTCGACCTTCATCTTCTGGGTCATAAAGCTGACGGTAGCCTGTGCCACGCCTGCAACGGTGTTGGCGGCATCCTCCATCTTCTGGGCGCAGTTTGCGCAGTCAACTTCGATCTTGTAGGTCTTCTTCATCATAGGTACCTCTCTTTATTTTATGTGGACCTCTCAGGCACGCCTTGTGCGCCCGGAGGCAGTGTACTGCGTTTTCCGTTTACTCCTCAATGTGGTCCATGCCCATCGAGAGGATGCTTCTCACATGGTCATCATCCAGTGCATAGTAAACGGTTTTGCCATCCCGGCGGAAGCGCACGAGCTTGGTGTCCTTGAGCACCCGGAGCTGGTGGCTCACTGCCGACTGGCTCAGCTGCACCGCATTGGCAATGTCCTGCACGCAGAGTTCATTGTCATGCAGCGCATATAAGATCTTGATGCGGGTGGAGTCGCCGAACACCCGGAACAGGTCGGCCAGCTCATACAGCACCTCGTCATCCGGCATCACCACCGGTTCCGTGTTTTCCTGCCCCGCCGGGGTCATCTGCTCCAATCCGATCATGTCCGTTCTCCTTTTGCCGTGTTTTACATGAACGTCTGTTCATGTGTTCATGTTATCATGCAGAAGAGCTTCTGTCAAGGGGTTTTGCAAAGATTTCTGCGCTCCTCTCAAAATCATCGAAAAAAGCCGCAAAAAACACCCAAACGGAGGGAGATTTGCAGAAAAAAACGCCCAAACAGGTGCATCTGTGCCAAAAGTGTGGTATTCTAACAATGTATTTCTAAATTTTCGCCTTCGGGCATCTGGAAAGGACGTATTTTTATGTTGGAAGCTGGAATCCGCGGCGAGCAGAGTGTCGCCGTTACTTCCGAGAACACCGCAAAGACCATGGGCAGCGGCACGCTGGACGTGTTTGCCACCCCCGCGCTGGTGGCACTGGCCGAAAAAACCTGCTGGATGAGCGTTGCCGCCGCGCTGGACGAGGGCTGCGGCACCGTGGGCACCCGGCTGGAGCTGGAGCACAGCGCCCCCACCCCTGTGGGCATGACCGTGACCTGCGAGAGCGAGCTGGTGGCAGTGGAAGGCCGCAAGCTGACCTTTAAGGTGACGCTTGCAGACGAGAAGGGTCCTGTGGGCGGCGGCACCCACGAGCGCTTTATCATCTTTGAGGAAAAGTTTGCCGCTAAGGCAGAGGCCAAAAAGGGCTAAGGATCGTCCGGTTCTGTTTCGTCCAGCCGCAGCGGCGGCAAGTCTGCGGCCAGCAGCTGCTGCTCGGCGCGGGTCTGCGCGTCCTGCAAAAGCTGCACAGCCTGCACACTGGCGCGGAACAGCTCAAAGTACATGGCCTTGTAATCCGGCACGGTGCACACCCCCTTTGCATTTCTGTGGGTAGTCTGCCCCGCAGCCTGCGCCCCGATACGCCGGACGAACCCCGCAGACAATGATTGACACCTGATATGAGGAGCTTATGAAAAACAAAAACTTATCCTGGGTGGGGGCGCTGTTCGTCTTTGCCCTGCTGCTGTGGTGCACGGCGGTGACCCCCGGCAAGGTAGCCGACCCCGCCACCTACACCTGTGCGGTGTACAGTACCTTCTTTTCTCTGCTGCCGCCGGTCATTGCCATCGTGCTGGCGCTGAACACCAAGGAGGTGTACACCTCGCTGCTGGTGGGCATTGCCTCCGGTGCGCTGCTGTATGCCAACGGCAACCTTGAACTGGCGCTGAACACCCTGTTCTTCAACGAGGACGGCGGCATGATCACCAAGCTGTCGGACTCCGGCAACGTGGGCATTCTGGCCTTTCTGGTGATGCTGGGCATTCTGGTGGCGCTGATGAACAAGGCGGGCGGCTCGGCAGCCTTCGGCCGCTGGGCGTCCACCCACATCCACAGCCGGGCGGGTGCACAGTTTGCCACCCTGCTGCTGGGCGTGATGATCTTTGTGGACGACTACTTCAACTGCCTGACCGTGGGCTCGGTGATGCGCCCGGTAACCGACCGGCAGAAGGTGTCCCGCGCAAAGCTGGC
>OKTC01000589.1_pt1 | contig 14399 bp, 15 predicted proteins | sample 1606181 | NCBI WGS metagenome assembly OKTC01 (sample SAMEA3879529, study PRJEB24766) | human gut metagenome | biome: human-associated habitat; feature: feces | place: USA | collected 1985/1987 | reverse complement strand
TTGTTCGTGAATACTGTTTGCCTGTAGTGAGGTCAGCTCGTCCGGAAAACGCTGGTTGATGTTTATGCTTACAAACTCACAAACTAACTTTTAATTTTTAACTTTTAATTTTTAACTAATTACGTTTTGATCTGGAAATTATTGAAACAGCATGTGAGTGTATCGCAACTGACCGGGTTCTTTCTGGCGAACCTCTGCGGTATGGTCATTGTCTTGCTGAGCGTACAGTTTTATAGCGATGTGCTGCCGGCCTTTACCGCAGGAGACAGCTTCTTGAAAAAAGATTACATCATTGTATCGAAGCGGGTGAGTACATTGGGTTCGGCCGTAGGTCAGAATACGGGCTTTACCGAGGCGGAAGTGTCCGACCTGAAGACGCAGCCTTTCACCGAACGGGTGGGGGAATTCCGCCCTGCCCAGTTCAAGGTGTCGGCCGGGATGGGGCTGGAAGGCATGCAGCTTTCTACGGCCATGTTCTTCGAGTCGGTGCCCGACGGATTTGTGGATGTGAACCTGGACGGATGGCATTTCGAGCCGGGGATGCAGGAAATCCCGATTGTCATTCCGCGGAATTACCTGAACCTGTATAACTTCGGATTTGCCCAAAGCCGGAACATGCCCCAGATTTCGGAAGGCATGATGGGGATGATGCCCCTGGATATCCGCCTGAGCGGTCGCGGACAGGTGAGCCGGATGCAGGGACGCATCGTAGGTTTCTCTGACCGGCTGAATACGATTCTGGTGCCGGAGAGCTTCCTGGAGTGGGCGAACAGCCAATACGGGGAGGGCGTGAAGGAAGAACCTTCGCGGCTGATTCTGGAGGTGAAGAATCCGGCGGACGACCGTATCGCCAAGTATTTCAAGGACAAAGGGTATGAAACGGAGAACGATAAGCTGGATGCCGGAAAGACCACCTGGTTCCTGAAGGTCATTGTGGGAATCGTGCTTTCGGTGGGGCTGCTCATCAGTGTGCTTTCCTTCTACCTGCTGATGCTGAGCATCTACCTGCTGCTGCAGAAGAATACCACGAAGCTGGAGAACCTGCTGCTGATAGGGTACAGTCCGGCCAAGGTGGCGGCTCCGTATCAGGGGCTGACCGCTACGCTGAACGCGTTTGTCTTTATCCTGGCCCTGGTGGCGGTAGTCCTGGTGCGCAACGCCTACCTGGACAGGCTGACCCAACTGTTCCCTTCGCTGGAGGCAGGCAGTGTATGGCCGGCCTGTGTGGCGGGAGCTGTGCTGTTTGTCATCGTCTCGTTGCTGAATATTTTCGCCATACGGAAAAAAATTGATAAAATCTGGTACCGCCGCTAAACCTTTGGGTGCGGCAGATTGTTTTTCAAGTAGAAAAACAAACCAGATACGGAAATCCAGTCCGGATAGTTTGTTTCAGTGCCCGTTTACGGAAAAATACTGACACCAAACGATGCCAGACTGGATTTCTTTTATTAATAAATGTTTAGATTTGTGAGGGTTTTGAAAAACTTTTGGGTAATATTTCTTGATTCGTAGCAATTTTTCAAGGTTTTGGTCTAAAAAATGTTACTTTCTGAACACTCACACGGATATTCAAGTAATTTTGCGTAACCCAAAAAAGATAGGGTGCCGGAACGACTCCGGAATGGGGGAAATCCGGATACTTTTTATCGTTTTAAATAAAAGAATAGCTTATGTCAAAAATCGTTGGACACATTTCGCAGGTAATCGGTCCGGTAGTCGACGTACACTTCAAGTTCGAAGAAGGACAGGAGGCCGAACAGGCTTTGCCGAAAATCCACGATGCACTGACCATCAAACGGAACGATGGCCGTACATTGGTAGTGGAGGTGCAACAGCACATCGGTGAAGACACGGTACGTACGGTAGCCATGGACAGCACCGACGGATTGCAGCGTGGAATGGAGGTCGTACCTATCGGACAGTCTATCACAATGCCGGTAGGAGCCCAGATCAAAGGCCGAGTAATGAACGTGGTTGGCGAAACCATCGACGGAATGAAGGCTCTGGACAAAACCGGAGGCTTCCCCATCCATCGCGAACCGCCTAAATTCGAGGACCTGGCTACGACTCAGGAAGTCCTGTTTACAGGTATTAAGGTAATTGACCTTCTGGAGCCTTACCTGAAGGGAGGTAAAATTGGTTTGTTTGGTGGTGCAGGTGTAGGTAAGACTGTACTTATCAAAGAGTTGATTAACAACATTGCGAAAAAGCACAACGGTTTCTCTGTATTTGCCGGTGTAGGGGAGCGTACCCGTGAAGGTAACGACCTGCTGCGTGAAATGATTGAGTCAGGGGTTATCCGCTACGGTGACGAATTCCTGAAGAGCATGGAAGAAGGCAAGTGGGACTTGTCGAAAGTAGACTACAACGAGGTGGAAAAGTCGCAGGTAGCCATGGTGTTCGGACAGATGAACGAGCCTCCCGGCGCCCGTCAGGATGTGGCACTCTCCGGACTGACACTGGCCGAATCGTTCCGTGACCGTCAGACCGGCGAAGGCGGACCGCGTGATATCCTGTTCTTCATCGACAACATCTTCCGTTTCACCCAGGCAGGTTCGGAGGTTTCAGCGTTGCTGGGACGTATGCCGTCTGCCGTAGGTTATCAGCCGACGCTGGCTACCGAAATGGGTCAGATGCAGGAACGTATCACTTCTACCAAGAACGGCTCCATCACTTCTGTACAGGCTGTATATGTGCCGGCCGATGACTTGACCGACCCGGCTCCGGCAACGACCTTTACCCATCTGGACGCTACTACGGTATTGAGCCGTAAGATTACCGAGCTGGGTATCTATCCGGCTGTTGACCCGCTGGAATCTACTTCACGTATCCTTGACCCGCTGATAGTAGGTAAGGACCACTACGAAACAGCTCAGCGTGTGAAACAGATTCTGCAACGTAACAAGGAATTACAGGATATCATCTCTATTCTGGGTATGGACGAACTTTCGGACGAAGACCGCCAGACCGTGAACCGTGCACGCCGTGTGCAGCGCTTCCTCTCGCAGCCGTTTGCCGTGGCCGAACAGTTCACCGGTGTACCGGGAGTGATGGTTTCCATCGAAGATACTATCCGCGGTTTCAAGATGATTCTGGACGGCGAAGTGGATTACCTGCCGGAACAGGCGTTCCTGAACGTAGGTACCATCGAAGATGCCATCGAGAAAGGCAAGAAACTGCTGGAAGCTGCTAAGGGATAATCGCTATGGGACGGAAAGAATTTCATCTGGTGATAGTTTCACCCGAACGGACGCTGTACGAAGGAGAAGTGCGGGCAGTTATTCTGCCTGGCGAACTGGGGAAGTTCGAGGTGCTGAAAGACCATGCACCCCTTATCTCGTCACTGGCGGCCGGAGAGGTGAAGTTCCGGGAAGGAAGAACCGGAACCGAGTTCCAGACGCTGCAGATTCAGGGCGGATTCGCGGAAGTGAAGGACAACCAGGTGTCTGTCTGCGGCATTGCCGGAATACCCTTGATAACCCGAAAAACACATAGATATGAAATTACTGAAAGTACGGAAGGCCTTTCTGAAAAGGCTGACATTATTGACCGTGTATTTCACGGTGATTATCGCATTGGTCTATCACCTGTTCATACCCGATCGGTATTTCCTCTGGTTTCCGGCCATACCGGTATATTACTACCTGTGCGGTCTGTTCTATGTGTTCATGTTCGAATCGAGCTATCGGATGGGTGAGGAGAAGCTGATAACGGCTTTCCTGGTCTGCAAGGTGTCCAAATTCATATTGAGTGCGTTTATCCTGATGTTCTACGGATTTGTGGTGGCCCATGAGGTGCTGGCGTTTACTGCCACCTTCCTGGTGTTCTACTTCGGATTCCTGATATTAGAGACGCGTTTCTTCTTCCGCTTCGAGGAAAAGCTGAAGGCCGAGAAGAAGAAAGGAACCGACAAAAGTGAATAAGTAAACATGAAAAAATTACGGTACATAGTAACGATGCTGGCACTGCTGATAACCGGAGCATTCCCGATGCAGGCACAGACGGCCGACTCTACTGAGGTGGAGAAGCTGGATGCTGTGGTGGCGGAGGAATCGGCTACCGATGCGACAGAGGATGTGGATGTGAATGCACTGGTGTTCGGGCACATCGGCGATGCCTATGAATGGCACATCGCCACCATCGGCGATACGTCTGTCCGTATTCCGCTACCGGTCATCGTGAAAAGCTCTACGGGCTGGCACTGCTTCTCTTCTTCCCGTCTGGAAGAGGGAGAAACGTATGAAGGCCTGTATATCGCCGAAGGAGGTACTTACGACGGCAAGATTGTGGAACGGAACGCTGCCGGTGAGGAGGTACGTCCGCTGGACATCTCCATCACTAAGAACGTACTGGGACTCTTCATCAACAGTACGGTACTGGTGGTCATCCTGCTGAGCTGTGCCCGCTGGTACAAGAAGCATCCGATAGAGGAAGGAGCTCCGCGTGGCGGGGTAGGAATGATCGAATCGCTCGTGGTGATGATCAACAAGGATGTCATCAAAGGGTGTATCGGTGAAGACTACAAGCGTTATGCGCCCTATCTGCTGACCGCTTTCTTCTTCGTTCTGGTAAACAACCTGATGGGGCTGATTCCGATTTTCCCGGGCGGTGCGAACGTGACAGGTAACATTGCCGTTACCCTGGTACTGGCGATGATTACCTTCCTGTTCACGAATCTCTTCGGTACAAAGGCTTATTGGAAGGACATCTTCTGGCCTGAAGTACCTACGTGGCTGAAGGTGCCGATTCCGATGATGCCGCTGATAGAATTCTTCGGAATCTTTACGAAACCTTTCGCGCTGATGATTCGTCTTTTTGCCAATATCATGGCCGGTCATGCGGCTATCCTGAGTCTGATAGCCATTATATTCATTACCGTAAAGGTAGGTCCGGTCATCAACGGCTCCATGACGTTCGTTGCGGTTGTGTTCGGTATATTCATGGATGCCCTCGAGCTGCTGGTGGCATTCATCCAGGCTTATGTGTTCACCATGCTGTCGGCCGTATTCATCGGTCTGTCACGGGTGAAAGGACACGAAGCCAAATAATGTAGCAAACAGAAAGAGAAAAATAAAACAGAAAGTATAACCATTTAAAAACGAAAGATTATGTTATTGTCAATTTTATTGCAGGCTGCTGCAGGTGTAGGTATTGGTAAATTAGGTGCTGCCATTGGTGCAGGTATTGCTGTATTGGGTGCCGGTTTCGGTATCGGTAGAATCGGTGGTTCTGCCATGGAAGCGATGGCCCGTCAGCCGGAAATTTCAGGTGACCTGCGTATGAACATGATTATCGCCGCTGCCCTGGTAGAAGGTGTAGCTCTGATTGCCATCGTGGTTTGTCTGTTGACATTGTTCTTATAATCCGGAGTAGCTTATGGGATTGTTAACTCCGGATCCGGGGCTTATTTTCTGGATGATCATCATCTTCGGAGTCGTATTCTTCCTGTTGGCTAAATACGGCTTCCCGGTGATTATCCAGATGGTAGACGACCGGAAAGCATATATTGACAATTCGCTGAAGGCCGCCCGTGAGGCCAATGAGAAACTGGCGAACATCCAGGCCGAAAGCGAACGCATCCTGGCCAAGGCACAGGAAGAGCAGTCACGCATTTTGAGCGAAGCGGCTACTACCCGCGACCGTATCATCAATGAAGCGCGTGAACAGGCCCGTGCCGAAGGCGACCGCATGATGGCGGAAATCAAGAAGCAGGTGGAGACTGAGAAAGAGTGTGCCATCCGCGATATCCGCCGTCAGGTAGCCGTCCTGTCAGTGAGTGTCGCCGAAAAGGTGATGCGTGCCAAGCTGGCGGATGGTAAGGCTCAGACGGAACTGATAGACCGTCTGCTGGATGAAATGATTGAAACGTCTAAAAAACAGTAACCATGAACATTGGAGTGATTTCCGTGCGCTATGCGAGAGCGCTGCTCGCCTTCGCCAAGTCCAGAGGAACGGAAGACAGGGTATATGACGAGACGAAACGTCTGGCCCGTGTGTCTGTTACCGTTCCGCAACTGCGTCACACCATCGAGAATCCGGTGTTGAGTATCGCCACCAAACACAAGCTGTTGTGCGACGCGGTAGGCGTGAAGGAAGTCAGCGAGGAGCTGAAGCGTTTCTTCCGTCTGGTGCTGGAGGAGAAGCGCGAGAAATTCTTGCAGTTCATGATCTGGTCCTATATCGACCTGTACCGTGAAGATAAACACATCCTGATAGGGAAACTGACCACGGCCGTAGAATCGCCGAAACTGGTGAAGAAGCTGGAGGAACTGGCCAGTGCCCGTACCAACGGAGTAGTGGAACTCGAAACGAAGGTCGATCCGTCTATCATCGGCGGCTATATCATCGAACTGGCCGGATTCCGGCTGGATGCCAGCGTGCAGAACCAGTTGAAACGCATCCGTCGCCAGTTCATTGCGAGAAACAGAAGAATCGTTTAGAATGAATAATGAATAATGAATAATGAATAACGCGATGACTTTCGGTCTTTCATTTTTCACTCTTCATTTTTAATTAGAAATTTTATGCCAGAAAATACCATAAAACCCAGTGAAGTCTCTGATGTGCTGCTTCAACAGCTGGAAGGGATTGACAACTCACTGAAATTTGACGAAGTGGGTACCGTTCTGCAGGTGAGCGACGGTGTAGCACGTATCTATGGCTTGCGTAATGCCGAAGCCAATGAACTGCTGCAGTTCGAAAACGGTGTCATGGGTACCGTGATGAACCTGGAGGAGGATAATGTGGGAGCCGTACTTCTGGGCCCGACAGACCGTATCAAGGAGGGGATGATTGTGAAGCGTACCAAGCGTATCGCTTCCATCCAGGTGGGAGAAAGCATGCTGGGACGTGTCATCGACCCGCTGGGAGTTCCCTTGGACGGACGTGGCGAGATAGGCGGCGAACTGTATGAAATGCCGCTGGAACGCAAGGCTCCGGGAGTTATCTTCCGTCAGCCGGTGACCGAACCGCTGCAGACCGGACTGAAGGCTATCGATGCCATGATTCCGATCGGCCGTGGACAGCGTGAGTTGATTATCGGAGACCGTCAGACCGGTAAGACGGCGATTGCCATCGATACCATCATCAACCAACGTGCCAATTATGAAGCGGGGAATCCGGTATATTGTATCTATGTAGCGGTGGGACAGAAAGGTTCTACCGTAGCCAGTATCGTGAACGCCCTGCGTGAGAAAGGCGCCATGGACTATACGGTGGTAGTAGCCGCTACGGCTGCCGACCCGGCTGCCCTGCAGTACTTTGCTCCGTTTGCGGGAGCTGCCATCGGCGAATTCTTCCGTGACACCGGCCGTCATGCCCTGGTGGTATACGATGACCTGTCCAAACAGGCGGTGGCTTACCGTGAAGTATCACTGATTCTGCGTCGTCCTTCCGGACGTGAAGCTTATCCGGGTGATATTTTCTACCTGCATTCCCGTCTGCTGGAACGTGCCGCCAAGATCATCAGCCAGCAGGAAGTGGCCGAACAGATGAACGACCTGCCGCCCAGCCTGAAAGGGAAGGTAAAGGCCGGAGGTTCACTGACTGCCCTGCCGATTATCGAAACCCAGGCCGGTGACGTGTCTGCCTACATCCCGACAAACGTGATTTCCATTACCGACGGTCAGATCTTCCTGGAAACCGACCTGTTCAACCAGGGTTTCCGTCCGGCCATCAACGTGGGTATCTCCGTATCGCGTGTAGGTGGTAGTGCCCAGGTAAAGAGTATGAAGAAAGTGGCCGGTACGCTGAAGATTGACCAGGCCCAGTACCGTGAACTGGAAGCCTTCTCGAAGTTCAGCAGTGACATGGATCCGGTAACGGCCATGGCCATCGACCGCGGACGTAAGAACAACCAGCTGCTGATTCAGCCCCAGTACTCGCCGATGCCGGTGGGCGAACAGATTGCCATCCTGTATTGCGGTACACACGGACTGATGAAGGATGTTCCTATCAGCAAGGTACGTGCTTTCCAGGATTCGTTCCTGACTACGCTCCGTGCCTGCCATCAGGAAGATGTGCTGGATGTATTGGCTAGCGGTAAGATAGACGATAACGTGACAGCTCTCATTGAAGAAGTAGCGGCTGCTACGGTACAACAATATAAACAGTAAGTATCATGGCCTCACTGAAAGAAGTAAAAGGAAGAATCAATTCCATTAACGGGACGCTGAAGATTACTTCGGCGATGAAGATGGTAGCCTCTTCGAAGCTGCACAAGGCGCAGGAAGCAATCGAGAATATGCTTCCTTACGAACGGAGACTGCATCACATGCTGACCGACCTGTTGGGTTCGGGGCTCCGGGTGGACTCGCCTTTCAGCGTAAAACGTGAGGTGAAGAAGGTGGCGCTGGTGGTGTTCGCCTCCAACAGCAGCCTGTGCGGCGGTTTCAATATGAACGTTATCCGGCACCTGAACGAATGGGTGGAGAAATACACGGCTCAGGTGGGCAAGGAGAATATCCAGATTTATCCGGTAGGACGTAAAGTGGCCGATGCAGTGAAAAAGATGGGGTTCACCCCGATGGGGGACTATCAGCACATGAGCGGCAAGCCCAACTATCGGGAAGCCTCGGAACTGGCGGCCGAACTGATGAAGCGCTTTGTCCGTGGTGAAATACAGCAGATAGATTTGCTCTATAACCATTTCAAATCGACTTCTACCCAGGTATTGACCCAGGAGACTTTCCTGCCGGTGGATTTGGGAGTGAGCAACCATCCGGATGAGGATACCGAAGAACTTTCCGGAGAACTGGCCGACTACATTCTGGAACCTTCTGTGGAGGGACTGTTACGGCAATTGCTCCCGAAGGTACTGCATCTGAAGCTCTTTACGGCTTTGCTGGATTCGTCGGCTTCGGAACATGCTGCCCGTATGATGGCCATGCAGGTGGCTACGGATAATGCCAACGACCTGATTCAGGACTTGACGTTGATTTACAACAAGAGCCGTCAGCAGGCCATCACGAACGAGCTGCTGGATATCATCGGCGGTTCTTTGGCGTGATACGTTGACTGGAAGAATAAGTGAAGGCTGCCTGCCCCGTTTGAGGGGTCGGGCAGCCTTTTTCAATTAAACTAAAAAAATAATCCTATGAAAACACGCGATGATAATTAATAATTAACAATTAAAAATTAACAATTAAAAAATAAAAGGGTTTTTAGGTTTGTGGTTTTCCGAGTCCGCTGTAGGGACGCACGGTCCGTGCGTCCTGTCGTCAGCTGACTCAAGACTGGTATCCAGTCCCTGGTATCGGGTCGATCGATTCAAAAATTAGGGGACTTGCAAGCCAATGATTAATATGCGGTGAAATAAGCGGCTTCGTTGTCGAAGAAACAGCTGAAGCTGCGGTCGCCCCAACGGATGTTATCGATGTAGGAGTAGTCGCCTCGTCCGTAATTGAGGCGGAGGCTGGTGTAGAAATTGTCGTACCAGTCCCAGACGAAGTTGTAGGTGGATTCGGTGCGTCCCCAGCGGTCTTCGATGTACATGTAGTCGCTTCCGGTCTGGTCGGGGTAGAAGGTGAGTTCCTGGTGGTAGAATTTGCCGTTGGCCTCCCATTCGTCCACCCATACGTAGCGGCAGAGATGGCTTGTATATTCGCGGTAGCTGTCGGTGCCGGTACCGATCTGGAGTCCGATGCCGTCGACTACGCAACTGGAAAGTCCGAGTGTAAGGGCCAGGCCGATGAGCCAGACCATGCTATGAAGTTTCAATCCCGTTTTCATATCAACCTCCTGTTCTTTTTTAACTTTGATGATGGTACAAAGATAGGCGAAAGAAAGGACTTCCGGGGGATGAAATATCCTAAAAGCTCCGGGGAATTTTCCTATATCGGATAGGGATTCTCCGGAGCTGCTGGTGTCAGAGGCCGGTTTCGTCCTGCATCCGGCGCAGGGCATTATGGTAATCGTCTACCAGTTCCTGCATGACCTCGGCTACGGGCTGCAGGCGTTTGATTTGTGAGGCTATCTGGCCGATTTCGAGTTCGCCCTGGTAGATATCCCCTTCGAAGATGCCCTGTTTGGCACGTCCCCGTCCGAGGAGTTCCCGTATCTCGTCGGCGGTGGCGCCCCGTTGTTCGGCCGCTTCGATGTCGCGGTAGAAATCATTCTTCACCAGGCGGGTAGGAGCCAGCTGTTTCAGGGTGAGGATGGTATCTCCCTCGTTGAGTCGCAGGCAGCGGTCCTTGAAGGTGAAATGTGCCGAGCTTTCTTCGGTCAGGGCGAAGCGGGTACCTATCTGTACTCCGTCGGCTCCCAGGCAACGGGCAGCCAGGATGGCTTCGCCCGAGGCGATACCGCCGGCAGCGATGAGGGGGGTGGCACAGATGCGTTTCACGGCCGGTATCAGGCAGAGCGTTGTCGTCTCTTCACGGCCGTTGTGCCCGCCTGCTTCGAATCCTTCGGCAACGATGGCATCTACACCGGCTTCTTCACACTTGGCGGCGAAACGCGAGGAAGATACCACGTGTGCCACCTTGATGCCGTGGTCGTGGAGGTATTCGGTCCACGTCTTCGGATTTCCTGCGGAGGTGAAGACAATCTGTACCTGTTCGTCGACGATAATCTGCATGATCTTGTCGATTTCGGGGTACATCAGGGGGACATTCACTCCGAAGGGGAGTGAGGTGGCCTGCCGGCATTTCCGAATGTGTTCACGCAAGGTTTCGGGATGCATGGACCCGGCTCCGATCAGACCGAGGCCGCCTGCCTGACTGACAGCCGCTGCCAGCCGCCAGCCGCTGCACCAGGCCATTCCGCCCTGGATGATGGGGTAGCGGATGCCAAAAAGATGACTGATTCTGTTCATTTTTGAGTGGGTTAAAGAAGTTTCAGTTGGTAAAGATGAGAAAAAAAAGTAATTTTGCCGCCAAAATATTCGTAAATTCTTCTAAAAACTAAACTTGTGTTATTGATTCAGTTTCTGGTCGTTTTAGCGGCTATCATTATCGGTGCCCGTTTGGGGGGCATCGGCTTGGGTGTGATGGGAGGTGTAGGTCTGCTCATCCTGACATTTGTATTTGGTCTTCAACCGACGACTCCTCCGGTGGACGTCATGCTGATGATTGCGGCGGTGATATCGGCGGCATCGTGTATGCAGGCAGCCGGCGGATTGGAGTATATGGTGAAGCTGGCAGAACGGATTCTGCGGAAGAATCCTTCGCGGGTGACTATCCTGAGCCCGCTCGTGACCTACCTGTTTACGTTTGTAGCCGGTACGGGGCATATCGCTTATTCGGTACTGCCGGTCATTGCCGAAGTGGCGCGTGAAACCCGTATCCGTCCCGAACGCCCGTTGGGTATCGCTGTCATCGCTTCGCAGCAGGCCATTACGGCCAGTCCCATCTCGGCTGCTACCGTGGCGCTGTTGGGGCTGTTGTCGGGCGCGCATTTCTCCTTGTTCGATATCCTGAAGATTTCTGTACCGGCTACGCTGGCGGGTAGAGAATACGGCGGTAGAGACCACGGAGATACCGTGTATGTGGAAGGCCCGCTGGTCGGTTGCCCTCTTCCTGATTGCCACCTTCCTGATTGTATTGTTCGGTTCCATCGAATCGTTGCGTCCTACTTTCCTGGTGAACGGTGAGAGTGTACGTCTGGGAATGCCTGCCATCATCGAAATCGTGATGCTGAGCGTGGCGGCACTGATTCTGCTGGTGACCCGTATAGACGGTATTCAGGCAGCCAAAGGTTCCATCTATTCGGCCGGTATGCAGGCGGTGATTGCCATCTTCGGTATCGCCTGGATGGGAGATACGTTCATCAACGGGAATCTGGCGCAGCTGACAGGCTCCATCGAACACATTGTGCAGGAAATGCCCTGGCTGTTCGGAGTAGCCTTGTTTGTGATGTCTATCCTGCTGTACAGCCAGGCGGCTACGGTGCGTGCCGTCATGCCGTTGGGCCTGGCGCTGGGTATCTCGCCGGCGTTGCTGGTGGCCTTGTTCCCGGCTGTCAACGGGTATTTCTTCATTCCGAACTATCCGACAGTAGTAGCCGCCATCAACTTCGACCGTACGGGTACGACGCGTATCGGCAAGTATGTATTGAACCATTCGTTCATGATGCCGGGGATGGTGGCTACGATTGTATCGATTGTGGTAGGTATGTTACTGATTCAGGTCCTGCTCTAGTTGGCAGAGGACATCATTCCTGGACATACTTCATGTAGGTTTCGTAGGAGATGTATCGTCCGCCCATCGATTTCAGGTGCGGCGTTTCGAACTGGCAGTCAATCAAGGCACCCCCGTGTTCCTCGAAGAAGCGGGCGAGGTGAATCAGTGCCAGTTTCGAGGCGCTGGGTACGCGGGAGAACATGCTCTCGCCGAAGAAACACCGTCCGATGGCTACTCCGTAGAGGCCTCCGACCAGCCGGTCTTCCTCCCATACTTCCACACTGGCCGCGAATCCCTGTTCATGCAGGGCCGTATAGGCCTTTATCATATCTTCGCCGAGCCAGGCTCCTTCTTCGTCTTTGCGCAGGTCGCCGCATGCCTTGATGACCCTGTCGAAAGCCTGGTTGAACGTGATGTCGTATTTTCCCTTGTTCATCAGGGTACGCATGGAGTGGGAGATATGGATTTCGGAAGGGAAGATGACAAACCGCTGGAGCGGGCACCACCATTCGATGACTCCCTGCCGGAAAGCATACCACGGAAAGATACCGTTGGAATAGGCCAGCAGCAGGCGGTCGACCGACAAGTCGCCTCCTACGGCCAGCAACCCGTCCGGGTCGCCGTTATGCGGGTCCGGAAAAGCCAGTTCTTCAGTCAGTAGGAATACCATGGTTAAGCTTGTGTTTCAGATTTGATGTCCAGCGGTTGTAAGCCGAGGGATTGTCCGTCCCGGAGCACTACCTGTACCTGGCCGCCTTCCTTGAGGGAACCGAAAAGGATTTCTCGCATGAAGAGCGGTTTCAGGTGCGAAGCGATGGCGCGGTCCATTTCGCGGGCCCCGTATTCCAGGGTGAATCCCTTCTTCAGCAGCCATTGACGGGCTTCGGGGGTGAGCGTCATCCGTACGCGACGTGCTTCCAGTTTTCTGCCCAGTTCCCGGAGCTTCTTGTCCAGAATCAGTCCGGCCATTGTCAGGTCCATGTCGTGGAAGATGACTGTGGCGGAAAGGCGGTTGATGAATTCCGGCTTGAAGGTCTTCTTCACCTGTTTCATCATGGCCTCTCCGGCGCTGACCAGGCCGGTGAATCCTACCGATGCTTGGCGGGCGTATTGCGCTCCGGCATTGGAAGTCATTATCAGGATGACGTGGCGGCAATCGGCTTTCCGTCCCTTGTTGTCGGTCAGGACGGCATAGTCCATCACCTGCAGCAGGATGTTGAAGATGTCCGGATGTGCCTTTTCGATTTCGTCCAGCAGCAGGACACAGTGCGGCGATTTCCGGAGGGCATCTGTCAGCAGGCCGCCGTCTTCGTAACCTACGTAACCGGCGGGTGAGCCAATCAGCTTGGCTACCGTATGTTTCTCGGTGTATTCACTCATGTCGAAACGGACGAGCGGGATGCCCAGTTCGTTGGCCAGCACTTTGGCCACTTCGGTCTTACCGACTCCGGTAGGTCCTACAAACAGCAGGCTTGCCAATGGCTTGTTGTCGTCCAACAGGCCCGCCTTGGCCAGCTGTACCGCTTCTACTACCTGTGTCACCGCTTCGTCCTGTCCGTAAATCTGGCTTCCGATGCGTTCCTGCAACGTCTCCAGGTTCGCGTTGTCGTCTTCCTTCATCGACAGGGCATCCACCTTACACATCCGTGCCAGTACATCGGTGACCAAAGCCTTGTCTACCCGTTGCACGTCGGTGTCTGTGGGGTGGATTTCGCGGTAGGCCCCTGCTTCGTCCATCAGGTCGATGGCCTTGTCGGGCAGGAAACGCTCGGTGATGTAGCGGTTACTCAGTTCTACGGCAGCAATAATGGCTTCGTCTTTAATACGAACCTTATGATGATTTTCATATCGCTCTTTTAATCCACGCAGAATAGAGATGGTGCTTAAAGTATCCGGTTCGGCAACCATTACAGTTTGGAAACGGCGTTCCAAAGCACCATCTTTTTCTATATTTTTCCTATATTCATCGAGTGTTGTAGCTCCGATACACTGAATCTCTCCCCGCGAAAGAGCCGGTTTTAACATATTGGCAGCATCAAGAGACCCTGTGGCTCCACCTGCACCGACAATAGTATGAATCTCGTCGATAAATAAAATCGTCTTTTTGCCGTACATGCCGATCCGCTGCTGCGCTTCTTTTACGACTTCTTCCATATCCTTTTTGCCGGCTGTCGTGGCATTCAGCTGGGTAAACTCTGCGCTTGTCGTGTTGGCGATGACGCGGGCAAGCGTCGTTTTTCCCGTTCCCGGAGGGCCGTAGAAAATGACGGAGCCAAGTTT
>OKTC01000570.1_pt1 | contig 14903 bp, 10 predicted proteins | sample 1606181 | NCBI WGS metagenome assembly OKTC01 (sample SAMEA3879529, study PRJEB24766) | human gut metagenome | biome: human-associated habitat; feature: feces | place: USA | collected 1985/1987 | reverse complement strand
GGTTTTTTTGAAGATTTTCAGCTATAATATGATAAGCTATACAGTAAATATGAATTTAATATTCAACTACCGAAATATAAGGATATAGAAATGAATAAAAAAGTTTACAAAACATTGGAATATAACAAAATCCTCACCATGCTAAGCAGCTACGCAGCATGTGATGAGACAAAGAAGCGGTGTCTTTCGCTTGAGCCTATCACCGATTTATACGAAATCAGACATCTGCAGACCACCACTGCCGATGCACTAAGCCGCCTGTATAAGGACAGCGGAGTGTCCTTCGTTGGCATACACAATGTACATGCTTCCCTAAAGAGGCTTGATATCGGTGGTGCACTGAATACAACCGAGCTTCTTCGCATCTGCAGTCTTTTGGAGGTTGCAAAGCGCGTGAAGGCATATGGCAGAAGCGCCATGGATAATGAGAAGCAGGATTCACTCTCCGGTCTGTTTGCAGGGATTGAACCGGTTTCTGCGCTCTGCGATGAGATTAAGAGGTGCATTTTATCTGAGGAAGAGATTGCCGATGATGCGAGTCCTGAGCTTTTTAAGATAAGAAAGGGCATACGCGGCATGAACGACAGAATCCATGCGCAGCTCACCAAGCTCATGAACAACAGCACAACAAGGACATATCTGCAGGATGCGGTTGTGACCATGCGCGACGGCAGATATTGTCTGCCTGTAAAGGCTGAGGCAAAGGGCAATGTACCCGGCATGATGCACGACCAGTCATCTACCGGCTCTACCCTTTTTATCGAGCCGATGGCTGTCGTCAATTTGAATAACGAGCTCAAGGAGCTTTTCATAAAGGAGCAGGATGAGATTGAAAAAATCCTTGCAGCGCTCAGCGACAAGGTTGCCATGAATGCAGCTGCTTTGGAGCAGGACTATGAGATTCTTTCAGAGCTTGACTTCATTTTTGCAAAGGCAAATCTGGCTAAATCATATAACGGTGTGGCACCTGAGTTCAACACCGAAGGACATATCAATATCAGAAAGGGCCGTCATCCGCTTTTGGATGCTAAAAAGGTGGTCCCTATAGATGTACGGCTCGGCGAGGACTATAAGCAGCTCATCATCACCGGACCAAATACCGGTGGTAAGACGGTTTCACTAAAGACTGTCGGACTTTTGACTCTCATGGGTCAGGCAGGTCTTCACATTCCTGCGGCTGACAGGTCAAAGCTCGCCATCTTTGAGGATGTATTTGCGGATATAGGCGATGAGCAGAGTATTGAGCAAAGTCTCAGTACCTTCTCGTCTCACATGACCAATATCGTAAAAATTCTTGAAAAAGCTGACGACAGAAGCCTTTGCCTGTTCGATGAGCTCTGCTCGGGAACCGACCCGACAGAGGGTGCGGCACTTGCCATCTCAATTTTAAACAGGCTGCACCAGTATGGTGCCATCACCATGGCCACCACACACTACAGTGAGCTGAAGGTATATGCACTTTCCACAGACGGTGTGGAAAATGCCTGCTGTGAGTTCAATGTGGAGACTTTAAGTCCTACCTACCGCCTGTTAATCGGTATTCCTGGAAAGAGTAACGCATTTGCAATCTCATCAAAGCTTGGTCTGGACGAAAACATCATCGAGGATGCAAAAAGCAGAATTAATGATAACGACCTTGATTTTGAAGATCTGATTGCAAGCCTCGAGTCACAGCGACAAACCATCGAAAAGGAACAGCTTGAAATCAACAGCTACAAGGCCGAGATTGAAAAGCTCAAGAAACAGCTCGAAGAGAAAAACGAGCGCATAGACAAGAGCAAAGACAAGATTTTACGCGAGGCAAATGAGGAAGCCTACAAGATACTGCAGGATGCAAAGGAACTTGCCGACAAAACCATCCGCAATTTCAACAAATACGGACAGGGGCAGGCTCCTATGAGCCAGATGGAAAAGGAGCGCTCTGCCCTTCGTGACAAGATGAATGACAAGGAAAAGAAGCTGTCAGACATCAAGAAAAACACTGCCAAGGCAAATCACAAGGCGCCTAAGAAGCTGCGCATCGGTGATTCTGTGCTTGTGCTCTCCCTCAATCTGAAGGGAACCGTCCACACTCTGCCAAATGCCAAGGGCGATTTGTATGTGCAGATGGGTATACTGCGCTCGCTGGTTAATATTAATGACCTCGTGCTCTTAAACGACGATGTATCTCCTGCCAAGAAGTACGGCGGCAGCGGAAGCAAGATAAAGATGAGCAAATCGCTGTCAGTTTCATCAGAAATCAACCTGATTGGAAAGACTACGGATGAGGCACTTGCTCTCTTAGATAAATACTTGGACGACGCATATATCGCTCATCTTTCATCTGTGCGCATTGTCCACGGAAAAGGCACCGGTGCACTGCGAAAGGCTGTGCATGGACTCCTTAAGAGGACAAAAACTATTGCGGAATACCATCTCGGTGAGTTTGGTGAGGGCGATGCCGGAGTAACCATCGCAACCTTTAAATAACGACAATGTACTTTTACGGAATATAAATAATTTTTAAGAAGGAGATTAGAAATGGCTGTTAAACAGAAAATACTGATAGTAGACGACGACAACAATATAGCAGAGCTTATATCTCTATATCTGACCAAGGAATGCTATGACACCAAAATCGTAAATGACGGTGAGCAGGCTCTTATCGCGTTCGAGCACTACAAGCCAAACATGCTTCTTTTGGACCTCATGCTTCCGGGCATAGACGGCTATCAGGTATGCCGTGAGATACGTGCAAAGTCCGATGTGCCGATTATCATGCTCTCCGCAAAGGGCGAGGTATTTGACAAGGTTTTAGGCCTGGAGCTTGGCGCCGACGACTATATACTCAAGCCCTTTGACTCAAAGGAGCTTGTGGCAAGAGTCAAGGCCGTGCTCAGACGCTTCCAGCCTGCAAAGCCGGAGGCCTATGCTTCCGTAGATATCAAGTGTGTGGAGTACCCGGGGCTTATTGTAAATCTGTCCAACTACTCTGTCACTTATGACGGACAGCAGATTGATATGCCGCCAAAGGAGCTTGAGCTTTTATATTTTCTTGCCTCATCTCCAAATCAGGTGTTTACGAGGGAGCAGCTTCTGGACAACATATGGGGCTATGAATATGTCGGCGACACCCGCACTGTCGATGTGCATGTAAAGCGTCTCCGCGAGAAAATCAAGGACAAGCCAACCTGGCGTATCGCAACTGTCTGGGGTATCGGATACAAGTTTGAGGTAAAATAATAATGAAGCATACCATCTACTCTAAGCTGTTAATCAGCTACCTGATTTACGGTGTCATTGCTTTTTTCATTATATGCACCTTTACACAGCATCTCACCACAGACTATATTGAAAAGCAGGAGGCATCCAATCTCTACAGGGAAGCATCCATCATTGCAGGTGATTACGCCGCCGAATACTTTGGCTCATCCATGTCGCTTAGCGATTTCCAGAATCACATGAAAATCGTAGCCGACTATATGGATGCCAAGGTATGGGTGGTCAGCCCTGACGGTGAGCTGCTCATGGACTCAGATGATCCGTCAATAGGCATTGATACCCAAAATGACAGTTCTAAGCCTGTAGTGATAAATGGCTTTGATGTCACCGATTTTGGCAGCAACAACTATATGATTGGAAATTTTTACGGCTCCTTCAAGCATAAGATGCTGTCCGTATTTTCCCCGGTAAATGTCTCGTACCAGAATATCGGCTACATAGTCATTCACAAGACAATGAGCCATATCACGGCAGGTGTAAACGGTTTTATGAATATCTCCTTTTACACTGTAGCGCTCATTTTTGCAGTGGCATTTATTCTGCTTGTCATGCTGAGCCGCTCTATTTACCAGCCAATCACACGAATCACAAAGACTGCAAAGAAGTATGCAAAGGGCGATTTCACTGCCCAGATTGATGTACATTCCAACGACGAAATCGGCTATCTGGCAAACACACTAAACTACATGGCAACTGAGCTTGATACGCTTGAGGAGGATCAGCGCAAGTTTGTTTCCAACGTGTCACACGACTTCCGCTCCCCTCTTACCTCGATAAAGGGCTACGTGGAGGCTATGCTGGACGGAACCATACCTGTTGAGATGCAGGATAAATATTTAAATATCATACTTTTTGAGACCGAGAGGCTTAATAAGCTCACCAAGAGTCTTATTGATCTGAACCAGTTCGGTCATCACGGCATACACCTGGATATTGCTGATTTTGACATCAATACAATGATCCGCACGACAATCCTTACCTTCGAGGGTAAATGCAGTGAAAAGGGCTTAAGCTTTGACCTGCTGCTCACCGGAAAAGAGCTTTTCGTGCGCGGTGATATGGTCAAAATCCAGCAGATTCTTTACAACCTGATAGACAACGCTGTGAAGTTTTCAAATAATGATTCGAGTATCAAGATTGAGACGAGTATCAGAAATGAAAAGGTGTTTATATCAGTAAAGGATCACGGTATCGGTATACCAAAGGACAGCCTTTCAAAGATCTGGGAGCGCTTCTACAAGAGTGATTTATCCCGCGGAAAGGATAAGCGCGGTACGGGACTTGGCCTGTCTATAGTTAAAGAAATCGTGCAGGCGCATGGTGAGAATATAAATGTGATAAGCACTGAGGGTGTGGGAACTGAGTTTATATTTACGCTGCCGCTCAGCAAAAAAGAAGGGTGAGCACAGCTCATCATATGATAGGTGTGGTGGGCGCCTCGCTTTTTAGGTTGTGCGGTTGCCGGCATAGCACACAGTATATTCCTCAGAAAAATGTGAAGTCAGCCGCGGTTATTTGTCCGGGCAGGTTACGATTTTATTTATGTTTTCTTTCTTCTTTAATTTATGGAACTCCGCGGCAGTTCACATTTTTCTTCGGAACACACTGTATGCTCTCCGGCTAATTCAGGTTTACGAGCGAGGCGCTTTGCTACCTTGCATTCTGGTAGTGCCGGACTTATTTCACTGGCGTGAAATTTTGTCCGGCACTTTTTGCTTTTTAAATTTAAAGCTCATTTCACTTATGCGAAATGAGCTTTATTTTATATCATATTCTTATGGTTCATATTTGCTGCCGGACGGGTCGGTTACTGTGTAGTCTCCGCCGGATATGTCGGCTGTGGTTTCAAAGTCTGTGATGTCCTGATTTACGGTACCATCGAACAGGTCATATGTGAAGGTGTAGCCCTGTGCCGATACTGCTTTGACATATATTTTGATATTGCTTGCGGCTGTGACAGGAATTAAGTCTTCGATTTTGACTGTGCCTTCGAGGCTATGGAGCTTACCGTCGTCCTCTTTTGAGGCATCAGAGGTATCATTTTCCGTGTCATTCTTTGAGCCATCTTTTTTGGCATCATCCTTCCGGCTTAAGGCGGATGTGATAGAATCTGTGTCTGCAGAGTCTGCACTATCCGTGCCGTTTTCTGCCAACAGCTGTCTGATATCGTAAGTCTTTAGCTCTGTATCTGAGCTTGCAACCACGAGCTGCACACTGTTAAAGTCAAAGTAATCATTTCCCATGACCGCTACATCTACATCTGTGCCAAGCTTTATGCTGCCATTGTCAAAGGTTGGTTTATCGACAAGTATGCCGGATGCTACATTTTTGAACACTGATGTCACACCTTCAAACTCATCGAGCACCTCTGTGCTTCTCTTATTTCCGTCAACAAACAGAAATGTCACATTGCCTGCATAGTCCTCAGACAGTGGAAGTGTGGCCTCGCCCGTATACTTGATGCCGTTTAGCTCGAGCGGTATCTCGTTTGTACCGAAAAATACACTGGTTTTTGTATCCTCTGTGTACTCCTTTGGCACCACCGAGACAGAGACTGTGTATGTCATATCGGTAAAGTCTGCACTTTTTAAGGAAATATCCCAGTCTGTTATGAGGCTGGCCTCCTCCTCAAGAGTGGACTTGATATCATCCTGCATGGTCTGCACATCAGAAAGTATCACCGATGTGTTGTCTGATGTGTATGACATCTGTGTCTCGAGCTTTTTTATCCTGTTATTAAGCAATACTGCCCCCGCAATAAGTGCGGCGAGCAGTATTATGGTAATCGCATTGAAAATATTTTTTTTCAAATTCATATTATAGTGTTATTCCTCATCTTCCTCTGCAGCTACAGCTATTCCAAGCTCCTCAAGCTGCTTTGGATCTACAGTTCCGGGTGCCTCTGACATGAGGTCCGAAGCGTCCTTTACCTTAGGGAATGCAATAACCTCCTTGATATTGTCTGTATGCAGCATATGCATGCAGATACGGTCAACACCGAAGGCAAGTCCTGCGTGTGGCGGTACACCATATGAGAATGCATCAAGCAGGAATCCAAACTGCTCATGTGCACGCTCCTTTGTGAAACCAAGCACCTCAAACATCTTCTCCTGGATGTCATCCTGATGGATACGCACTGAGCCTCCACCGAGCTCTGTACCATTGAGTACGATATCATATGCCTTTGCACGAACTGCGCCCGGATCTGAGTCTATCTTGTCCCAATCCTCCTCCATAGGCATAGTGAATGGATGATGCATTGCCATAAATCTGTTTTCCTCATCAGACCACTCAAGGAGTGGGAACTCTGTTACCCAGAGGAAATTGTACTTGTTCTCATCAATCAGGCCAAGCTCAGCTCCGAGCATGAGACGAAGTGCTCCAAGTACATTCCATACGATTTTATTCTTGTCTGCTGCGAAAAGGAGTAAATCTCCCGGCTTTCCGTTCATCTTTGCAACAAGTGCATCAAGTTCAGCTTCTGTCATAAATTTGGCAAATGATGACTTGTATGTGCCATCCTCATTGATGCACAGATAAGCAAGTCCCTTTGCTCCACAGCCCTTTGCGTGCTCTACAAGCTTATCAATCTTCTTACGAGGCATCTTTGCCTGTCCCTCTACATTGATACCGCGGACAGAACCACCGTTTTCAAGAGCTCCAGTGAATACTCCAAAGCCACAGTCCTTTACCACTTCCGAAACATCGCAAAGCTCCATGCCAAAGCGTGTATCAGGCTTGTCAGAACCAAATCTGTCCATAGCCTCCTGCCAAGGCATACGCTTAAACGGAATCTCAACATCCACATTTATGACCTCTTTAAAAAGGTGCTTTAACAGTCTCTCATTTACCTCGATTACATCATCGATATCTACGAATGAAAGCTCCATATCTGCCTGTGTAAACTCAGGCTGTCTGTCTGCACGCAGATCCTCGTCACGGAAGCATCGTGCAATCTGGAAATATCTGTCATAGCCTGAAGCCATCAGAAGCTGCTTAAAGAGCTGTGGTGACTGTGGAAGCGCATAAAAATGTCCGTGGTGTATACGGCTTGGCACGAGATAATCTCTGGCGCCCTCCGGTGTAGACTTGCAAAGGATTGGTGTCTCTATCTCCAAAAATCCCTCGTTTGCCATAAAGTCACGCATCACACGAAGCACATTGCTTCTGAGCATGAGATTTCTCTGGATATCAGGGCGGCGAAGATCAAGATAACGGTATTTAAGTCTGATGTCCTCGCTGGTCTTTGAATTCTCCTCAATCTGGAATGGAGGTGTCTGTGCCTCTGAAAGCACTCTGATTGATGTAGCGATAACCTCGATATCACCTGTCTTTAAGTTCTCATTGACAGCAGCTGTTCTCTTCTGGACAGTTCCCTCAACTGCGATGACGAACTCACTTCTTAAGGTGCCTGCCTTTTCAAAGCCCTCTGCACCTACATTTTCCTCGCCGAATACTATCTGAAGTATTCCGCTTCTGTCTCTTAAATCTACGAAAATGAGACTTCCTAAATTTCTTCTCTTCTGTACCCAGCCCATCACGGTGACCTTCTCACCGATATTGGCATTTGATACCTCTGTACATCTATGGCTTCTATGTAAGCCCTGCATTGATTCTGCCATTTTATGCTCCTTATATTTCTACTATATATTTATTCTAATAACTGTTTGGTACCGCTGCTACACAGCTAATCTGCTGCTTATCAGATTCCTATCTGTTAAAGAACTCAACAAACTCCTCGTAGCCCTCTTTCATAAGCTGCTCCTTCTGGAATTTCTTGTTCTTGTTCATGCGCACAACAAGCACCTGCTGTCCGTTTGCTCTTGCGTCTTTTGCCTGGTTCATGACATCAACAAGCTTGTCTGCCGGATATTTCTTCTCAACCAGATAAGCCACCTTCTTTGGACTCTCAGGAATCTTGAAGCCGCTCTCCATGAGAAGCAGGATAATTCTCTCAAAACCGATTGAAAAACCACAGGCAGGTACATCATTTCCGGTGAACTTTCCAATCATCTTGTCATATCGTCCGCCACCGCCACAGGCTGCGCCAAGCTCAGGCATTGATATCTCAAAAATAGTTCCTGTGTAGTAGCTCATTCCACGAACAAGTGTAGGGTCAAATACGAGCTCAAACTTTGCTCCCTTTGTGGCATTAACGGCCGTAGCTATCTCTGTCATATTTGTAACCACTTCTTCGTCTAAATATTCACCAAGCTTTTCTGAAAGTATATTTACACCCTCAGTGACATCCCTTGTCTGCTCCAAAAGCTTGAACAGATCAAGATATTTGTCTATATTTTCCTGTGGGTAGCCATCCTGTGCAAGCTCACTTGCAACACCTTCCACTCCTATCTTGTCCATCTTATCGAGTGTGATAAATACGCTGTCGTAGTCCTCCTCAGCGAAACCACTGTAAGCAGCCATTGCCTTTAGGATTCTTCTCTCGTTGATTCTTATCTCAAAGTTCTCGAAACCGAGTCTTCCGATTGTGGTAGTGGTTGCTGTAATCAGCTCTATCTCTGCCAGATTGCTTGGCTCTCCGAGTATATCTATATCACACTGTGTAAACTGTCTGTAGCGGCCTCTCTGAGGTCTGTCTGCTCTCCACACACTGCCCATCTGAAGTGCCTTAAACGGCGATGGCAGGTTGTTGGCATTGTTTGAATAATATCTTGAAAGTGGCACTGTAAGGTCGTAGCGCATTCCAAAGTCTACTACATCCGACTCTTCCTTTGCTGTCTCCAGATTCAGCTTCTCGCCTCTCTTCATTACCTTGAAGATCAGCTTCTCATTTTCTCCGCCCTGCTTGCTTGTGAGATTTGCTATATTCTCCATGCATGGTGTCTCTATCGGTGTAAATCCAAAGCTTCTATATGTATCCTTGATCACACTTGTCACATAATCACGGATTTCCATCTCTGCAGGTAATATATCCTTCATGCCGTTGACCGGCTTTTTGCTCAGTGCCATTTGGTTTCCTCCATCTATATTAAAATATTGAATTCATTAGCTATTCTATTATACTTTTCGGTTTTGCAATCGTCAAGGGTTTATGGCAATTATACGGACTGCAAAGATAACGAGCATCTGCTGTGAAAGGTTACGAATGCTAATGCACATCTACTGTGGTGGATTGCAAATTCCGCACGGAGACAAGCCCATGGATTTTGCTTCATCAAGCGTTACCTCTGTGTCACTCTTTTTCAAGGTACGACAGCCCGCACGGTGATATTTCTTGCCGGTTGCTGTGATATGAACCATAGTCTCGCTGTTTGAGGAATCTGCAGCGCTATTTTCTGCTGCTGAGCTGTCTGAGCCTGATGATGCACTTCCTGTTGTACTGCCTGAAGAGCCGGATTCTCCTGCCCCGCTTCCAGCGCTGCTCTGCGAGCCTTCATTCTGCGGTGTATCCGTCTGAGCGCTCTGCTGCGGAGTGGCGCCATCCAGCCAGCTGTCACCATTCTCATAGTTTATTCCGACTCCGGGCTGCACATTATAGCAATAGACATTAAAAAGTATGCCGCCACCATTGTCCTCAACCGACTTTGCCTCTATGAGAACGCCGTTTGCAACAAGATTGCTGCCAGAGAACATAGGAGTCACCCTGTAGAGCACATGATTTCCTGTATTGTTTACATAATCCGCTACCAGATTCTCAAACGGAAGCATCCCCTCCACATTCAGGTATCTCGTACCGGTAATAAGGTTCTTTGGATTGGCATTCTCGCCGGCAAGCTGATATCCAATAAGATGACAGCGATTGTATAAATACCTGTCCTTTATCACATCATACTTCACCGTATGCCAGCCTGATGGCTTTATCATGCCTATCTTGCCACGCTCCTCAGTCGGCATGATATCCTTGCAGATATTGGCATAAGCCACACCGCATCTGCCAAGTGAATCCAAATCACTGTAATTTTCAAAAGCAGTGGTAGTCATATCGCTGTCCGTAAAAAAAGGCTCATTATTGTTGACAGCCACATATGCCTTGCCATCATATGCCGGAATAGCATCGATGGAAACGTAGGAATTGTTGTTTACAAGATCCTCCTGCGGCCCATCCACATTATCCTTGCTGTCTAAAGCACCGGAAGAATCCTCCCCTGCCACTACAGCTCCTGCGGCATGCCCGGCACCTTCCGTGCCGGATAAATCAGTGGAGGCACAGCCTATAAAAATTGTAGCAATTGCAAGTAACTCACATAGTGTAATTGCAGCTGTTTTCCTTAACTTTAGCCATATGTTCATATAAAATCACTCTTTCTATCAATCGATTGATATTGGATTTTCCCTAATTACAATAAATTAAATGAATACTTAAATTACTAAACCTAATATACTTTTATTTCCTCGCTTCATTTATTATAGCAAACGTTTGTTTGTTTTTCAACCCTTGCTGTAAAGCTATACATTTCCGTGTGCACCACGACCGGGCAGAGCTTACGGCCCGAACTCAAAAAAGCCACCCCAGGCATAACACCCGGTGTGGCTTTTAATCATGTATTATGAAATTATGTGAATCACCTAATGTGAATCAGCACTGCTATATTGCTGAACAAATCTACTCACAAAGCTTAGAGAACTCATCCGCAACAAACTGAACCTTGGTTCCGATAATAACCTGAACAGAATTCTTACCAGGCTTCATAACGCCTGCAACACCTGCAGATTTAATCTTCTTATCATCAACCTGAGTGATATCCTTAACCTCAAGTCTGAGTCTTGTGATACAGTTGTCAATGCTTGCAATATTGTCTTTGCCACCGCAGCCCTCAAGAATAGTCTTTGCTACTGCTGTGTAGTCATTGTTAGAAAGCACTGCCTTCTTCTCTGCCTCAACATCATCGTCCTCTCTACCAGGGGTCTTAAGATCCCATTTCTTGATAGCGAAATAGAATACAATGTAGAATACGATAAAAGCTGCGATTCCAAGAGGAATGATGAGCCATGTCTTTGCTGCAGCCGGAAGTGAAGATGAGAATAATAAATCCATCGCGCCGGCTGAGAATGAGAAGCCTGCTCTAAATCCAAGAGCTACTGTAATCATTGTGAAAATACCATAAAGTAAAGCATAAATCACATAGAGAACAGGAGCAAGGAACATAAATGCAAACTCGAAAGGCTCTGTAACACCACAGATGAATGCACAGATAGCTGCAGAAGCAAGGATACCGATGGCAGCCTTTTTCTTAGCAGGCTTTGCACACTTAACCATGGCAAGTGCTGCACCAGGAATACCAAACATCATACATGGGAAGAAACCTGACATGTACATTCCGAGGCTCCATGAAACATCCTTTGATGTCTCGCCATTCCAGAAATGAGAGAGGTCTCCAAGTCCGATAGTATCGAACCAGAATACGTTGTTTAATGCATGGTGTAAACCTGTAGGGATTAACAGACGGTTCAGGAATGCATAGATACCTGCGCCGACTACATCAAGACCAACGATTGCTTTACCGATAGATACAAGAGCACCGAAAAGTAATGGCCATACAAACAGTAATACTACAGATACAAGGATTGAAACAACACCTGCGATAATTGCTACGCAACGCTTGCCGCTGAAGAATGACAGCCAGTCAGGAAGCTTTGTATCCTTAAATCTGTTGTAACACAAAGAACCAATAACACCGGCTAAGATACCGATAAATGGGTTTGCAATCTTGTCGAATGCAAGTGTCTTTGTAGCGCTGTCAGCGATAGATGGCATGATTGTTGTAACAAAGCCTGTAGACAGGAGTGTTGTCATCATCAGCCATGAAGCTAAAGCTGCAATACCGCCGGTACCGTCGTTCTTTTCCGACATACCGACACCAACGCCGATTACAAAAAGGATGGCCATGTTGTCAATCAAAGCGCCCCCTGCTTTAACTAAAAACAGACCTATTAAATTACGTACACCCTCGATGTCACCACCCTGCATGGTTGCAGGACATAAATAATATCCAATACCCATGAGGATACCACAGATAGGAAGTACTGCTACGGGAAGCATTAAAGCTTTACCCAGTTTTTGAAGAAATTTCATAAATTTCCCCTCCTTTACATTATGTATACTAAACTGGAGATACTCCAATAAAGTTCGTTATTATTATATAATTATATTCAAATCTACGCGAGACTTAAAATCTCATCACCGGCGGATACATCCCCCTCTTTGAGCATCTTTATCTCACTATAATCAGCAGTGTTGCCAATTAAAACCGGAGTGATGACATTAAGATCTGCTGCCTTAATCTGCTTCAGGTCAGCCTCCATCAAAAGGTCGCCCTTCTTCACATGATCACCAACAGAAATATGTGATGTAAAAGGATCACCCTTTAGTACCACTGTATCCAGACCAATGTGCAAAAGCAGCTCAACTCCCTGAGTGGTCGTCATGGTAAAAGCATGAAGCGTATCAAATACAGCTGTCACCTCACCATCCGCCGGAGCGTAAAACCTGCCCTCAGAAGGAATCACGGCCACGCCGTCTCCCAATATCTTCTCAGAAAATGTAGGATCCGGAACCTCTGTAATAGGAACCACTCTACCGTTGCACGGAGAACAGATCACCTTTCCCTTTGATTTATTCTTAAAAAAACCTAACATGATATCTCCTTTCCGTCGATATACACACTCACAATATCCAAATCATCATTGAGAAGCACAAAATCTGCTCTCTTTCCTGCAGAAATGCTGCCTGCCTCATCATAGATGCCAATCTCCTTAGCCGGATTGGCTGTAGCACACATAATTGCCTCCTCAAGCGGAATACCTGCCTGCCTTACTGTGAAACGCATACAATCCATCAGATTGGTTGCCGAGCCGGCAATTGTCCCATCATGAAGTGTGGCAAGCGGACCTCTGACCGTCACTGCCTGTCCACCGAGTGTATACTCACCATCCTCAAGCCCTGTGGCTCTCATGCTGTCACTTATTAAAATCATGCGCTCAGCCCCAAACATGGCAAATGTCGCCCTGATAACCGACGGATGAATATGCACTCCGTCACAAATGAGCTCTGCATGACATTTTTTTGAATCTCTCACAGCCCCGATAACTCCCGGATTCCTGTGATGAAGCGGTGGCATCGCATTATACAAATGTGTAGCATGGCTTGCACCATGCTCAATAGCCTCTACTGCGGTGTCATAATCCGCCGCTGTGTGTGCTATTGAAACCACAACACTTCCTCTTACCCTGTCTATAAAATCAATCGCGCCCGGCTCCTCCGGAGCGATATCTACAAGCTTTATCAAGCCATGGGCCGCATCCTGAAGCTCACAGAAATAATCATAATCACATCGCATGATATTCTCTGCCGCCTGTGCTCCCTTTTTAGATGGGCTGATAAAAGGCCCCTCCATATTGATACCTACAAGATGTGCACCACCATGATAAGTATAATCACCGGCATTTTTCATGACACTCAAAAGTTCATCCCTTTGAATGGTCATAGTAGCCGGACACACGCTCGTCACTCCGACAGAAGCCTCGTATGCTGTAATCACATCAAGTGCCTCTGTGGTACCGTCACACATATCAGCTCCCTTGCATCCATGAAAATGAATATCCACAAGGCCCGGTATCATGATAAGACCTGATGCATCTATAATCTCCTGCGATTCGCTGTCATTAGCCGCGTCCGTGTCAGCTGTTCTCTCCAAAACACTGTCAAAACGGCCATCCTTAACGACAACATCGCCTTGCATAAAGCTGCCATCCTCTGTAAATACCCTTGCATTTTTTATTATCATATACATGCACCTTCTCAACTAAAAAACATCTACAAACAACTCAATGCAGCCTCATCCGCTACAAGCGTAACATCATTGTGCAGCTGCAATACAGAAGCCGGCACCTGTGGTGTAATCGGTCCAAAGAAAGCCTTGTGCACAATCTCAGCCTTATCCTCACCACTTGCAACAATAAGAATCTTCTTAGCCTGCATGATGGTCTTGATGCCCATTGTATAAGCCTGCTTCGGAACATCATCAGCCGATGCAAAGAAGCGCTTATTGGCCTCAATAGTAGACTCTGTCAGATTCACACAGTGTACCTGCTTGTCAAAAGACTCGCCCGGCTCATTAAAACCGATATGACCATTGTGCCCGATACCAAGAAGCTGTAAATCAACACCGCCAAGAGACTGAATCAGCTCTGTATAGCGCTTGCACTCCTTCTGTGAATCCGGCTCCATGCCGTTTGGCAGGTGAGTATTCTCAACCGGAATATTCACATGATCAAACAAATTCTGATGCATAAAATAATAGTAGCTCTGGTCATTCTCACGGCTTAGTCCCTTGTACTCATCAAGATTCACCGTCATAACCTCTGAGAAGTCCAAATCCCCCTTCTTGAACCACTCAACGAGCTGCTTATACAAGCCGATAGGTGTAGAGCCTGTAGCCAGTCCCAATACACAATTAGGCTTCATAATCACCTGTGCCGATACGATATTTGCAGCCTTTCTGCTCATATCTGCATAATCCTTAGCATGATATATTCTCATGAAAAATCCCCCCAATTCGCAAAATATAACCAATACTATCTGCACAACCTTCAAATGTGCTGTTTGATTACATATATGCATTTTACCTCGTATAGGACATTTTGTCCAGCACTTTTTGTTATATTTTGCACATTTTATAAAA
>OKTC01000564.1_pt1 | contig 15030 bp, 26 predicted proteins | sample 1606181 | NCBI WGS metagenome assembly OKTC01 (sample SAMEA3879529, study PRJEB24766) | human gut metagenome | biome: human-associated habitat; feature: feces | place: USA | collected 1985/1987 | reverse complement strand
TGCCCTTGAGGGTCAGCAGCTCATCGGCCGCCTTGGCGGCGGTGACGCGGTCGCACTCCTCATCCAGGGCCACCACGGCGATATCGTCGCGGTACAGCTCTGCCTGACGGATAATGTCATAGCGGGCGATCATGGAGTTCAGGTCCCCCTGGAACATCCGCTGGACATCCTGGGTGTCGGCCCCCAGACGGCGGAGGTAGGCCGCCGCCTCGAAGGTACGGCCGCCGGTGCGGTTGGTAAAATTCTTGGTATCCAGCACGATGCCGGAGAGCAGGGCCTCGGCCTCGCATTTCAGCACGTCAGACGGCTCCACCAGATACTGCATCAGCTCCGCCACCAACTCGCTGGCGGAGGAGGCGTAGGGCTCATGGTAGTTCAGGGCCATCTTCTCAATGTAGCTGCTGCCGCGGCGGTGGTGGTCGATGACGGCCACACGGTTGCACGTCTCCAGCATTTCCTCGGACTCCACGCTCTCGGGGCGGTTGGTGTCTACCACCACCAGCAGGGAGCCGGGCTGGCACTTGATAAAGGCATCCTGGCCGGAAATGGCGGTATTGGCGTATTCCGGCTGCTCGGAGAGACGCCGCAGGATGGGGTGAGCGGCGTTGTTCTCGGTGTCGATGATAATCTGGCAGGGCTTGCCGCGCTTGCGGGCGATACAGCAGATGCCCACGGCGGCACCCAGGGAGTCCATATCCGCGTATTTGTGACCCATGACGTACACCTGCTTGGCATCGTCGATCAGCTCACCCAGAGCGTTGGCCATGACGCGGGACTTGACCTTGGTACGTTTTTCGGTGGACTTGCTGCGGCCGCCGTAGAACTCGAAGTTCACACGGTCCTTGACCACGGCCTGATCGCCGCCGCGGGAGAGGGCCATCTCCAACGCCAGGGAGGCGTTCTTGAACAGCTGCTCGAAGCTGTCCTCGTCCCGGCCCACGCCGATGGACAGCGTGGCGGACACACCCTCGCCGGCCTGGACCTGGCGGACCTTTTCCAGCACGTCGAACTTGCTTTCGGTGTAGCCGGTGTAGTCCTTCTCCTCGAAGAGGTAGAGGTAACGGTCGCGGTCGTAGCCCAGCAGCAGCCCGCCGGAGCCGGCGGCCCAGTTATTCAGCTGTTCCTCCAGCGCGGCCAGCAGCGCCGAGCGCTTATTCTCGGGGCAGGCCTTCATCAGCTCCTCATAGTTATCCACCATGAGGATGGCCATAAGGGGCTTGGTCAGCTCCAGGGTCTGGCGCATCTGCTCAGCCTCAGTGATGTCCATCCAGTAGGTGGTGGCCAGGGTGGGCTGGTCGCCGCCCTCCGGCTCCGGGCGGCTCAGGGCGCCGAAGACGCGGTAGATACGGTCGTTCCAGCGGAACTGCTCGGGATATTCACGCTTGCCGTCCAACAGCCAGCGGTAGGTGAAGTCGGGAATCACGGCGTCTACCGCCGTTTCAAAGATCTTATCCTTCAGGCCGGTCAGGTCCGTGAACATATCGTTGCACCACAGGATCTCGCCGGTGGCTACATCGAACACCAACATGGGCAGCGGCGCGTAGAGCATATTGCTGGACCGGGCGGTATCCATACCGCCGGAGACGCGGTCCATGTACTGGCGGACAGAGGCCTGGGCCATCTTGTTGCGGCGGCGGCCCACCAGAATGACCAGAAGGGCCACCAGACCGCCGCCGCCAGCAGCGGCTGGAAGGGCACCGTCACCGCCACAAAGGCGATGAGGCACAGGCTGTACAGCGTCATATTGGTACGAAATCCGCGTATGATCTTCTTGCTCAAGGGAACGCGCCTCCTTCCCGCCGGGGATACTACTCCATACTGAGAGTAGTTTATTATAGCACGAAAGCCGGGCGGGGACAATACGCTTTTCGGGAAATCAGCGGGGAATTTTCCCGGCGGGGCGGCGGGTGTCAAATACCATCAAATACCGTCGGCAAGTTGGGGGTGTACAAATGGGAAAAACTGTGGTATACTTTGTGAAAAGTGCTGAATACGGCACGTATTTTTTGGTTGTTTCGCGGTGCGTGGATGCCGCGGTCAATATAGCAAACGAGGGCGTTCCCCTCTATATCGAGTGCTGACGACGGGCGACAGACTGTTCCCTCCCCCTGCGATGCAGGGCAGGCGGGCGGGGCAGAACGCCTTTGTTTCCGTGCGGTCATTTTTACCCGCCGCGACGCGCTCTATCTTATCTGAAAAGGAGCATTTATTCTTTTATGGCAGAAAAATTCAAGATCATTCCCCTTGGCGGTCTGAATGAGATCGGCAAGAACATGACCGTCTATGAGTACGGCGGCGACATCATCGTGGTGGACGAGCTGACCCTCTCCGAAGGCAAGACCAAGCTGATGGCGAACGTGCTGAAGAAGCTGGGCGCTGAAAAGAAGGCGCTGGTCGTGCTGCCGGAAAAGGACGAGAACGTGGTTCGCGCCACGGCGAACCTGCCGCAGGCAATGACCACCTACGTCAACACCCTGAATGTTTATGACATCCTGAACGCCGGCAAGGTCGTCCTGACCAAGGCTGCCGTCGCTTCTGTTGAGGAGGTGTACGCGTAATGAAGTCCGTGCACGACGTGATTATTCGCCCGGTGCTGACCGAAAAAGCGTACGACGGTTTTGCCGATAAGAAGTACGTGTTTGAAGTGGCCATCAATGCCACCAAGACCGAGATCAAGCAGGCTGTTGAAGCGGTTTTCGCGGAAGACGGCGTGAAGGTCGAAAAGGTCAATACCCTGCGCACGATCGGCAAGATCAAGCGTCAGGGCCGCAGTGAAGGCCGCACCCCGGAAGTCAAGAAAGCCTATGTTACGCTGAAGAAGGACTCTAAGCCGATTAAGTTCTTCGAAGGCATGGGCGAGTAAAGCAGGGAGGACAAGAAACATGGCTATCCGCACTTATAAGCCGACTTCGCCCGCCCGGCGCTTTATGTCGGTTCTGACCTATGAGGAAATCACCAAGAAGTCTCCTGAGAAGAGCTTGGTGGAATACCTCAAGAAGAACGCCGGCCGCAACAAGCAGGGCAAGATCACCGTCCGTCATCAGGGCGGCGGCAACAAGATCAAGTACCGCGTGATTGATTTCAAGCGCAACAAGCTGGAAATTCCGGCGAAGGTTGCCGCAATTGAGTACGACCCGAACCGCAGCGCGTTCATCGCCCTGCTGTTCTACGCCGACGGCGAGAAGCGTTACATCCTGGCTCCTCTGGGACTGAATGTGGGCGACACCGTGGTGTCCTCCGAGAACGCGGACATCAAGCCCGGCAACGCGCTGCCGCTGGCGAACATCCCGGTCGGCACGCTGATCCACAACCTGGAGCTCAAGCCCGGCCGTGGCGGTCAGCTGGTTCGTTCCGCCGGCATGAGCGCGCAGCTCATGGCGAAGGAAAACGGCTTTGCGACCGTCCGTCTGCCCTCTGGTGAAATGCGCAAGCTGCCGCTGAACGCGAAGGCGACCATCGGCACCGTCGGCAACACCGACCATGAGAACGTCCGCCTGGGCAAGGCTGGCCGCGTCCGTCATATGGGCGTGCGTCCGACCGTCCGCGGCGTCGTCATGAACCCGAACGATCACCCGCATGGCGGCGGCGAGGGCAAGAGCCCCGTTGGTCTGCCGGCTCCTGTGACTCCGTGGGGCAAGCCCGCTCTGGGCCTGAAGACCCGCAAGCACAAGAAGTATTCCAACAAGATGATCGTCAAGCGCGCTGGCAAGTAATCGCGCATCCTACAGGAAGGAGGCAGCCAACCAATGAGCCGCTCTATTAAGAAGGGCCCCTATGTTGAATCTGCGCTGATGAAGCGCATTGTTGAGATGAACAAGTCCGGCAAGAAGAACGTGGTCAAGACCTGGTCCCGTTCCTCCACGATTTTCCCGGATTTCGTTGGCCACACCATCGCCGTGCACGATGGCCGCAAGCATGTTCCGGTCTATGTGACCGAGGATATGGTCGGTCACAAGCTGGGCGAATTCGCGCCCACCCGTACCTTTAAGGGTCACGCGGGTGACAAGGCGACTGCCCGCAAGTAAGAGAGGAGTGAAACGATATGGCAACCCGTTCGAAGACGAAGACGCAGGCTCGTCAGGCGTCCGCCGACAAGCGTCCGAAGGCTATTGCTAAGTACGTTCGCATCTCTCCTCGCAAGGTGAAGATCGTTATCGACCTGATCCGTGGCAAGAATGTGGACGAAGCCGCCGCGATTCTGACCTACACCCCCAAGGCCGCTTCCCCCGTTGTGCTGAAGGTGCTCAACAGCGCCATCGCCAACGCGGTGAACAACCAGGAGCTGGACCGCAAGGAGCTGTACGTTGCTGAGGTTTACGCAAACCCCGGCCCGACGCTCAAGCGCTACGTTGCCCGCAGCCGCGGCAGCGCGTCCCCCATGCTCAAGCGCACCAGCCACATCAGCGTGGTGCTGGACCAGAAGAAGGCGTAAGGAGGTTTATCCATGGGTCAGAAAGTCAATCCCCACGGAGCTCGCGTGGGCGTCATCTTCGGCTGGAGCACCCGCTGGTATGCGGACAAGAAGGACTTCGCCAACAACCTGGTTGAAGACTTCAAGCTTCGCAAGATGATTAAGGAAAAGTACTATGCTGCCGGCATCAGCCGCATCGACATTGAACGCACCGCTAAGGACGTGACCGTCAACATCATGACCAGCAAGCCCGGCATGATCATCGGCCCGAAGGGTGCTACCATCGAGCAGCTGAAGGCGGAAGTGACCAAGCAGCTCGGCCGTCCGGCGCAGATCAACGTGATGGAGATCAAGCAGCCCGATGCGGACGCGCAGCTGGTGGCGGAGAACATCGCTCAGCAGCTGGAGAAGCGCATCAGCTTCCGCCGTGCCCTGAAGCAGGCGCAGCAGCGCGCGATGAAGCTCCCCGGCGTGAAGGGTATCAAGACCAGCGTTTCTGGTCGTCTGGGCGGCGCGGACATTGCCCGCACCGAGCACTATCATGATGGCTCCATCCCGCTGCAGACCCTGCGCGCCAACATCGACTACGGCTTCGCTGAAGCCAAGACCACCTATGGCCGTCTGGGCGTGAAGGTTTGGATCTACAAGGGTCAGATCCTGCCGAAGGCTAAGAAGGCTCCGGTCGCGAAGGAGGTTAAGTAACCCATGCTGATGCCCAAGAGAGTCAAGCGCCGCAAGGTTTTCCGCGGCCGCATGAAGGGTGCTGCTCATCGCGGCAACTTCCTCGCTTACGGTGAATACGGCCTTCAGGCCACTGAGCCCTGCTGGGTTACCTCTCAGCAGATTGAGGCCGCCCGTATCGCCCTGACCCGTTACACCAAGCGTGGCGGTCAGGTGTGGATTAAGATTTTCCCCGATAAGCCCGTTACCGAAAAGCCGGCTGAAACCCGAATGGGTTCCGGCAAGGGCTCTCCGGAATACTGGGTTGCAGTTGTCAAGCCCGGCCGCGTGCTGTTTGAAATCGCTGGCGTGCCCGAAGAAGCCGCTCGCGAAGCCCTGCGCCTGGCTGCCCACAAGCTGCCCCTGAAGACCAAATTCATCAAGCGTGCTGACGAAGCCGTGACCGAAGCGGGTGGTGAAGAGTAATGAAAGCGAATGAATTCACGTCCATGAGCAAGGAACAGCTGACCGAAAAGGTCGCTGAGCTGAAGAAGGATCTCTTCACCCTTCGTTTCCAGCTCGCTACCGGCCAGCTGCAGAACACCATGCAGATTACTGCGGTTAAGCGCGACATTGCCCGCGCCAAGACCGTGCTGCGCCAGCTGGAGCAGGCGTAAGTGAGATTGGAAGGAGGCAGCTGCTGCCATGTCTGAAACGAACAACACTCAGGAGCGCGGACTGCGCAAGACCCGTATCGGCGTCGTCGTGTCCGACAAGATGGACAAGACCGTCACCATTCAGATCAAGACGCGCGTCCGTCATCCCCTGTACGGCAAAATCATGAACCAGACCTCGAAGCTCAAGGTTCATGACGAAAACAATGAGTGCGGCGTCGGCGATACCATCCGCGTGATGGAAACTCGTCCGCTGTCCCACGACAAGCGCTGGCGCCTGGTCGAAATCATCGAGAAGGCCAAGTAATCCCGCTGTCATGTAAGGAGGAAAAACCCTATGATTCAGCCGCAAACCCGGCTTAAGGTCGCCGATAACTCCGGCGCCAAGGAAATCATGTGCATCCGCGTGCTGGGCGGTTCTTTCCGGCGTGACGGTTCCATCGGTGATGTCATCGTGGCCAGCGTCAAGACCGCGACCCCCGGCGGCACCGTGAAGAAGGGCGACGTCGTGAAGGCGGTTATCGTCCGTATGCGCAAGAACAAGCGGCGTCCCGACGGCTCTTACATCAAGTTTGATGACAACGCTGCCGTTATCATCAACGATGCGAAGCTGCCGCGCGGAACCCGTATCTTTGGACCCGTTGCCCGTGAGCTGCGCGAGAAGGACTTCATGAAGATCGTCTCCCTGGCTCCCGAAGTTCTGTAAGGAGGCGGAAGAGATGCACGTTCGCAAGAATGATCAGGTGATGGTCATCACCGGCAAGGATAAGAACACGAAGGGCAAGATCACCGTCGCCTTCCCCAAGACCGGCAAGGTCATCGTCGAAGGCGTGAACATGGTGACTCGCCACCAGAAGGCGCGCAACGCCATGCAGCCCGGCGGCATCGTGAAGAAGGAAGCGGCGATTGACGCTTCCAACGTGATGCTGATTTGCCCCAAGTGCGGCAAGCCCACCCGCGTTTCCCACAAGGTGAACGTGGCTGTGGATGCCAACGGCAAGAAGAACCGCACGATGGTCCGCGTCTGCAAGAAGTGCGGCGCCGATATTGACTGAGAAGGAGGAAAAGTCTGATGGCTACCCGTATTAAGGAAAAGTATCTGGCCGAGGCTGTTCCTGCTCTTCAGCAGAAGTTCGGCTACAAGAACGTCATGGAGATCCCGAAGCTGGACAAGATCGTGATCAACATGGGCCTGGGCGATTGCAAGGACAACGCCAAGGCGTTTGAAATGGCGATCAACGAGCTGACGACCATCGCTGGCCAGAAGCCCATGGTCACCAAGGCAAAGAAGTCGATTGCAAACTTCAAGCTCCGTGAGGGTCAGAACATCGGCGCGAAGGTTACCCTGCGCGGCGCCCGCATGGAAGAATTCATGGACAAGCTGGTCAACATTGCGCTGCCCCGCGTCCGTGACTTCCGCGGCGTTTCCGATAAGGCTTTCGATGGCCGCGGCAATTACGCCCTCGGCATTCGTGAGCAGCTGCTCTTCCCCGAAATCGAGTACGACAAGGTCGAGCACATTCGCGGCATGGAGATGATCTTCGTGACCACCGCCAAGACCGACGAAGAGTGCAAGGAGCTGCTGCGTCTGCTGGGCATGCCCTTCGCGCAGGCGTAATAAGGAGGAGAACATCTAATGGCTAAGACGAGTATGAAGCTCAAGCAGGCGAGGACGCCCAAGTTCTCCACCCGCGCTTACACCCGCTGCCGTCTGTGCGGCCGTCCCCACTCTGTCCTGCGCAAGTACGGCGTGTGCCGTATCTGCTTCCGTGAGCTGGCCTACAAGGGCGAGATTCCGGGCGTGCGCAAGGCCAGCTGGTAATCGGGGAGAGAAACGGAAGGAGGTACCAACATGGTTGTGAATGATCCCATCGCCGATATGCTCACCCGAATCCGCAACGCGCAGGTCGCTAAGCACGAGGCTGTGACGCTGCCGGCCAGCAACACGAAGAAGGCTATCGCCAAGATCCTGTTGGCGGAAGGCTATGTGAAGGCTGTGGACTACATTGATGACGGCCTGCAGGGCTCCATCAAGGTGACTTTGAAGTATATCAACGGCAAGACCCCCGTTATCGCGGGTCTGAAGCGCATCAGCAAGCCCGGCCTGCGTGTGTACGCGCGCTGCGAAGAGCTGCCCAAGGTTCTGGGTGGTCTGGGCATCGCCATCATCAGCACCAGCAAGGGTCTGATGACGGACAAAGAGGCTCGCAAGAACGCCATCGGCGGCGAAGTGCTGGCCTACATCTGGTAATACCGACACGTTTGTAGGAGGTGTGATTCCATGTCTCGTATCGGACGACTTCCGATCACTGTTCCCGCGGGCGTGACGGTCACTGTGGACAGCAATAACCTGGTTACGGTCAAGGGCCCCAAGGGCACCCTGTCCCAGCAGGTGAACCACGCGATCACGGTCAATCAGGAGGGCAATATGCTCCACCTGACCCGCGCTAATGATAGCAAGGAAAATCGTGCTATGCACGGCCTGTATCGTGCCCTGGTGCACAACATGGTCGTCGGTGTGACGGACGGCTTCTCCAAGACGCTGGAGCTGGTCGGCACCGGTTATCGTGCAGCGGCAGAAGGCGGCAAGAAGCTGACCATCAACATTGGTTTCTCTCACCCCGTCATTCTCGACGCGCCCGAAACCATCAGCTTTGAGACGCCTAACGCCAACACCATCGTTGTCAAGGGCATCGACAAGCAGCAGGTCGGCAACCTCGCGGCTGACATCCGTGCGATCCGCAAGCCGGAACCCTATCTGGGCAAGGGCATTAAGTACACCGGTGAGCACATCCGCCGCAAGCAGGGCAAGACCGGTAAGAAGTAAGAGAGGGAGTGACTGCATATGTTCACCAAGCGCGACCGTAATGAGATCCGCGAGATCCGTCATGCCCGCGTTCGTAAGAAGATCAGCGGCACCCCCGATATGCCGCGTCTGTCCGTTTACCGCAGCCTGAAGCACATCCAGGTTCAGCTCATCGATGATGTGGCTGGCAAGACCCTGTGCGCCGCTTCCACCTTGGAAAAGGACGTGCAGGCTCAGCTGAATGACCTGGATAAGAAGGGCGCTGCCAAGCTGGTGGGCAAGCTCATTGGTGAGCGCGCCCTCGCTGCTGGCTACAAGACCGTGGTGTTCGATCGCGGCGGCTATGTGTACACTGGCCGTGTTGCGGAGGTTGCTGCGGGGGCCCGTGAAGCGGGTCTGGAATTCTAATAAAGGAGGCAGCAGACAAATGCAACGCTACGGACAGGAAAGCGAATTCAAGGATCGTCTGGTTGCTGTCAACCGCGTCTCCAAGACCGTTAAGGGCGGCCGCAACATGCGGTTCTCCGCTCTGGTGGTCGTCGGTGACGAAAAGGGCCGTGTCGGTGCTGGCATGGGCAAGGCCGCTGAGATCCCGGAAGCTATTCGCAAGGCCACCGAGGATGCTAAGAAGCATCTTGTGACCGTCCCCATGGACGGCACCACGATTCCCCATAACACGACGGGTTATTTCTCCACCTCTAAGGTGGTGCTGCTGCCCGCTCCCGAAGGTACTGGCGTTATCGCCGGCGGCGCGGCGCGTGCCGTGCTGGAGCTGGCAGGCGTGGCGGACATCCGCACCAAGTCCTTTGGCACCAACAACCCCATCAACATGGTCAAGGCCACGCTGGAAGCGCTCAAGCAGCTGCGCAGCGCGGAACAGGTCGCGAAGATGCGCGGCAAGACCGTGGAAGAACTGCTGGGCTGAGGAGGTAAAGGACAATGCTGAAAGTTACGCTCATCAAGTCCCCGATCGCGTCTCTGCCGGTTCACAAGGCGACTGTGGCGGCGCTGGGCCTGCGCAAGGTTGGCCAGACCGTCCTTAAGCCCGACAACGCGGCCGTTCGCGGCCAGATCTTCGCTGTGAAGCACATGGTGAAGGTCGAAGAAGTTAACGAGTAAAGGAGGGTAAGCCATGAAACTGCACGAGCTGCATCCCGCCGAGGGTTCCACCACTGCTGCCAAGCGTCTTGGTCGCGGCGTGGGCTCCGGTCTGGGCAAGACCTCCGGTAAGGGTCACAAGGGTGCCAAGGCCCGCAGCGGCGGCGGCAAGCGCCCCGGCTTCGAGGGCGGCCAGATGCCCCTGTATCGTCGCGTCCCGAAGAAGGGCTTCACCAATATCTTCGGTACGGACTATGCGACTGTCAACGTCGAGAACCTCAATGTGTTTGAGGACGGCGCTGTGGTCGATGCGCAGGCGCTCATCGACGCTGGTCTCATCCGCAAGGCTCAGGACGGCCTGAAGGTTCTGGGCAACGGCGAACTGACCAAGAAGCTGACGGTGAAGGCTGCAAAGTACACCGCTTCCGCGAAGGAGAAGATTGAGGCCGTTGGCGGCACTGCCGAGGTGATCTGACATGCTTGAGACATTTCGCAAGCTGTGGAAGATCAAAGACCTCCAGAAGAAAGTTCTGTACACGTTCCTCATGCTCCTCATTTATCGACTGGTTGGCGTCATCCCGGCTCCGGGCATTGACGTCTCTCGTCTGAATGAAAGCAACAACTTCATGCAGCTGCCCCTGCTGAACATGATGCAGATGATGACCGGTAACGCCTTTGGTCAGATGACCATTATGGCAATGGGCATCACCCCCTACATCAATGCCAGCATTATCATGCAGCTGCTGGCGGTTGCCTTCCCGTCCCTGCAGCGGATGCAGGAAGAAGAAGGCGGCCAGGAGAAGATGGCGCGCATCACCCGTTATGTGACGGTTGGTCTGGCTGTCTTCCAGGCAATCGGTCTGTCCCGCGCGGGGGGCTATGTCCGCTCCGGCTGGTACAACACGGTGCTGGTTGGTCTGAGCATGGCTGGCGGATGTGGATTGGCGAGCGCATTACCGACAAGGGCATCGGCAACGGCATCAGCCTGCTGATCTTCGCCGGTATCGTCTCCAACCTGTTCAACGGCATCACTGGCAACATCTACACCGCGGTGGCAAATGGCACGACGACCGCTTGGCTGTCTGTCCTTGTTATCCTGCTGATGCTGGTTGTCATGACCTTCGCCGTGACCTACGTTGACCTTGGCGAACGTCGCATCCCGCTGCAGATTTCCAAGCAGGTCAAGGGTCGCCGCGTTTACGGCGGTCAGAACACCCACATGACCCTGAAGGTTGTGTCCGTCGGCGTTCTGCCCCTGATCTTCGCGTACAGCCTGCTGGCGTTCCCTGGAACGATTGGCGCGCTGGTTGCGCCGAACAGCGGCTTCACCGCTTGGTGCAATGCCTACCTGAGCAGCGGCTCTTGGGTGTATATGATCCTCTCCGCGCTCCTGATTGTCGGCTTCACCTTCTTCTATTCGTCCATCAGCTTTGATCCGAATAAGCAGGCGAAGCAGCTCATGGAGCAGGGTGCGACCATCCCCGGACAGCGCGGCAAGAACATCCGCGATTACCTCGCCCGTACCACGAACCGCCTCAACCTGTTTGCGGCGCTCTTCCTCGCGGTGCTGGCTGTGATTCCGACGCTGCTGACCTCTTGGGTCACCAACCTCCCGTTCGCGGCTTCTTCCATCCTGATTGCTGTGAGTGTTTCTCTGGAAACCATGCGCACGGTCGAGGGTGAACTGTCCATCCGCGGCATTGAAACCGACAAAGACAACGGCTTCATGTAATCCATACGCAGGCCATGCACCGTTGAAACTCGTTTTCCGGTGCATGGCTTGTGTACTAATAGGGGAAAAATCACCGTAATACTATTTCTGGATGAAAATGAGCCGAGGCGCAAGCAGATGACTCAGCTGAATTCAGAAATGGTATGGCATGAATCGGTGCGGAGAGCAAAGCGCACGACGCATCGAAACATGAACGCGCGTTATGCGCGGACAGCGACAGAGTAGGAAGGAGCATCCGGATGAATATCATCTTCCTTGGACCTCCCGGCGCCGGCAAGGGTACGCAGGCGCAGCGCATCTGTAACGCACTGAATATTCCGCAGATTTCCACCGGCGACATTCTCCGCCGTGCCATCAAGGAGCAGACGCCTACCGGGCTGAAGGCGAAAAGCTACATCGACGCGGGCAAGCTCGTGCCGGACGACGTTATCATCGACATCGTTCGCGACCGTCTTGCGCAGGATGATGCCAAGAACGGCTACATCCTCGATGGCTTCCCCCGGACGGTTCCGCAGGCGGAAGCGCTGGAAGGCATTGCGGACATCGACGCGGTTATTGACCTCGACGTCGCCGATGAGAAGCTCATCGATCGCCTGAGTGGCCGCCGTGTGTGCCTGAAGTGCGGCGCGACGTACCACATTTCCCGCCTGAACGGGAAAACGAAATGTGATTCCTGCTCTGATGAGCTTGTGCAGCGCGCGGACGACAAGGCTGAAACCGTCCTCAATCGCCTGAAGGTGTACCACGACCAGACCGCTCCGCTGGTGGATTTCTACCAGAAGAAGGGGCTGCTGCGCGTCATTGACGGCGATCAGGATATGGATACGATCTTCGCGTCCATCATGGCCATCGTGAAGGGCTAAGACATCATGATCAGTTTGAAGAATCCTGAGCAAATCGGCAAAATGCGTGACGCGGGCGCGCTTCTCTACGAAGTGCTGTGCCGCCTGCGCGAGGCCGTTCAGCCCGGCATGAGTACTGCCGCGCTGGATGTCTACGCCGAGCAGCTCATCCGCAAAAACCACGCCATCCCGTCTTTTCTGCATTACGAGGGGTATCCAGCGTCCATCTGCGCGTCGATTGACGATGCGGTGGTGCACGGCATTCCCTCCGAAAAGCAGATTTTGCAGGAAGGGCAGATCCTGTCCATCGACTGCGGTCTGGTGCTGGACGGCTGGCAGGCCGACAGTGCCTTCACGATGGGCATTGGCGAAATTTCGCCGGAAGCGCAGCGCTTGATTGACGTCACGGAGCAGTGCTTCTTTGCGGGCGCACGGCAGGCCATCGCGGGCAAGCGGCTGGGTGACGTGGGTCACGCGGTGCAGCAGGTGGCTGAAAGCAACGGCTATGGCGTCATCCGCGACCTGACCGGTCACGGCATTGGGCGCGAAATGCACGAAGATCCGCCGGTGTTCAATTACGGCACGCCGGATCGCGGCCTTCGCCTGCGCAAGGGCATGACCATCGCCATTGAGCCGATGATCTCCGCCGGCGACTGGCACATCACCTGCGACGCAGACCAGTGGTGCTACCGCACACGCGATCGCAGCCTGACATCCCACTACGAGCATACCATCGCCATCAATGAGGACGGTCTGCCGGAAATCCTCACCTATCCCGACTTCAAATGGGAGGACAAATGATGAATCGCCTGACGATGGAACCGGGGCGCGTCGTGCAGTCAACGCAGGGACGCGATGCCGGGCGGTATTTCGTGGTGCTTCAGGTCGTGGACGATCGGCATGTGCTGATGGCGGACGGTCAAAGCCGCAAGATCGACCATCCGAAAAAGAAAAAGATGATGCATCTGCGCCCGAAGCCCATTGTGGTGAATGTGGAACCTCAGGCGCTGGAGAACAAGCATCTGCAGGACAGCGACCTGCGCAAGGCTCTCTCCGCGCACGGTCTTTCGCTGAAAGCGCAGAACGAACAACCCCACGCGGAAGCTGCCGCGGCTGGGGCCGACAAGGAGGACTGACATGTCCAAGAGCGACGTCATCGAACTGGAAGGAAAGGTCGTCGAGGCTCTTCCGAACGCCATGTTCAAGGTGGAGCTGCCGAATGGTCACATCGTGACCGCCGTCATCTCCGGCAAAATGCGCATGAACTTCATCCGCATCTACCCCGGTGACAAGGTGAAAATCGAGCTGTCTCCCTATGATCTCAACCGTGGCCGGATTACTTGGCGCAGCAAGACCTGACCAGCGCGAAAATAACAAGAAACCGTGCCGGAAGCCGCGATTCCGCAGGATTTTCCTCTTGACGGATGGCGGTCTCTGGTGTATAATAACTGATGCACTGTGTGACAAGCACATCGCATCAGACGCATCCGGGCGTGCGGTGCATTCTGCTCGCCCTCGTGGCATCATTTTCAACAGGAGGTAACAGCACATGAAGGTTCGTCCGTCCGTGAAGCCGATCTGCGAAAAGTGCAAGATCATTCGCCGTAAGGGCAAGGTCATGGTCATCTGCGAAAATCCGAAGCACAAGCAGAAGCAGGGCTGAGAAAGCATCACCGTGGGCAGTACGCTCACGGTGTTTTTTTGTACGTTCATAACGCTTGCTATTATCAACAAAATTTGAGACTGCAATCGCTTGTAACCGAACACGCATTTGTGCTAAAATGTGTTGATTATCATACACGGAGGCACAATAATGATGAAAAACGTTGCTATCGCAACTGACAGCCACTCCAGCATCACCCCGGAAATGGCGCAAACCCTCGGTGTCGCAGTGCTGCCGATGCCGTTTACCATCGACGGCACTTGCTATTTGGAGGAGGAGACGCTCACCCGCGCGGAGTTTTATGCGCATCAGCGGCGCGGCGCGAAAATCGCGACTTCCCAGCCTGCCCCGGCGGATGTGACCGCCCTCTGGGATAACCTGCTGACCGACCACGACGAGGTGGTCTATATCCCGATCAGCTCCGGTTTGTCTGGCTCGTGTCAGGCGGCAATGGCGCTGGCGGCGGATGCGCCCTACGCCGGGCGCGTGTTTGTGGTGGACAATGGGCGCGTCGCGACGGCGCTGCATGTGACGGTGCTGGATGCGCTGCGTTTGCGCGACGCGGGGGATGACACCGCGACCATCAAGCGGAAATTGGAAGCCGTTCGCGAGGACATGTGCATCTACGTCGCGGTGGAGACGCTGGAGCATTTGAAGCGCGGCGGGCGCATCAGCACGGCGACGGCCCTCATCGGTACGCTGCTGCACATCAAGCCGATTCTGCACTTCACAACGGGAACGCTGAGCGCTTACAAAAAAGCGCGCGGGATGAATCGGGCGCAGGATGTGATGATAGAGGCGATTCGCGCGGAATTAGCAGGGCGATTTGCCGAACCGCTGGCGCAAGGGCGGGTGACGCTGCTGGCGGCATCGAGTGCCTCACCGGAGGCGACGGCGGCGTGGGAAGCGCGCCTGAAAGCGGAGTTTCCGGGGATGAAGCTGCTCAGTGACCAATTGTCACTGGGGGTCTCGTGCCATATTGGGGAAGGCGGCATGGGGGTCGGGCTTAGTGTCAGCCCGGAATGAGCGAAAACAGCGAAAACATTGTAGTTGCTCTTGACAAGCTTTCTTTCGTCGTATATAATGTCTACTGAATAACCATCCGTTTTTCACGCGATTGCAGAAGTCCGAGTAGCCAATCCAG
>OKTC01000547.1_pt1 | contig 15454 bp, 10 predicted proteins | sample 1606181 | NCBI WGS metagenome assembly OKTC01 (sample SAMEA3879529, study PRJEB24766) | human gut metagenome | biome: human-associated habitat; feature: feces | place: USA | collected 1985/1987 | reverse complement strand
GTCATTATGAAATTATTAAATGCTTTTTTGATTGCGGCCGTTTCAGTAGTTGCTGCCGCTTGTTCCAAGAATGAACCGGTGAAAATCATCGAAACTCCGGCCGAAACCGTTTACTCCGGCACCATGACGGTAGTAGCCGGCGGCAAGGACAATGTTTCCGAAAATGTCAATGTCAATGTCAATCTCCAGGATGACGGCACGGCGACCATCATCTTCAACAAGGTCAAGTTCGTTCCTCAGATGCCTGTTTCTCTGGATGTCACTGTTCCCGGAGTCAAGTGTGAAATTCGCGAAAATGAGATCATTCTTTCAGGCAATGACATCGTTCCGCTGGCCATGGGAATGCCTTATGCAAAATATAAAGTGACCTCGCTCTCTGGTAAAATCACTGCCGGCAAACTGACGGTCTCCCTTAATTTCGGAGAGTTCGCCACGTCCTATGTCGGTGATGCTCAATGAAAAAGTGAGGATACAAAAAGGTTGCTATATTGTACGGTTTTTGATTAAATTTTGCTTGGATATTGTTATTTTGGTCGAAAAAAACGATTTTTTGCAAAAAGTGAGTATATTTGCAGAATTGCACCAAGGTAATTCAATATCATGATACAGCAGGACGTTTTACATAATATAAGTATCCGGAAATTCAGGGATATGTTCCCGGAAATGCCCGGAAAAGGTTTGGGCGATGATCTTCTCATAGCGGACTTGAAATATGACGACGAACTGAAGATGTTCCAGTATCCTTTCAGGTTCGACGGCTATATGCTGATTTTCTGTCAGAAAGGACGTATCCGGCTGGATGTGAACCTGGATTCTTTCCAGATAGAAGAGAACTCATTGGTACTGAATGTCCCAGGCAATATCATCCGTGTCCCTGAGGTCGAAAGCGACAATAAGGACCTTCATTTCATCATCGTGGCGATGTCCAAGTCTTTCATGACAGGTGTCAGGTTCGATTTCAACAGGCTGTTCAATGAAAGCGTCGCCCTTCTGGACAATCCGTGCATCCAGCTGAATGACAAGGAGCGCTCTGTCTGCAAAGAATATCTCCAGCTCGCCTCCACCATTCTCGCCACCTCCATCCCGAACAAGAAGGAGGCGATAGGCTCGCTGGTTTCGTCCATTTCCTATTTCCTGGGGTCAATATGGGCTGACCGTCTTTCCGAGGCTGAGCGTAAACCGCAGGCCCCTTCTGCAAAGGCCAAGAATGTATATGACCAGTTCCTGCATCTTGTCACGGACTACCATACTACAGAGCGGAACATGGCATTCTATGCCGACAAACTCTGCCTGACACCTAAATATCTGTCAAAACTTGTGAAGACTGTGAGCGGGCGTTCAGCTCCGGAGTGGATTGACTCTTTCGTGATACTCGAGTCGAAGAATATGCTGAAATATTCCGACCTCTCCATAAAGGAGATAGTGTCGAAACTGAATTTCCCGAACCAGTCGGTGTTCTACAAATTCTTCAAGTCGCATACGGGTCTTACGCCAAGCCAGTACCGCAACGAATAAAGATTCCTCAGGATGACACAGATTATTTCTCGAAAGTTGCTAACTTCGTGAAAAATTTGGTGTTATGATCAGCGAAATGCAGATAGACGAGATCATCAGGGAATTGTTCTCGGAAATCAGTTTCTCCAGAGAGCCGGCAGGGCTCTACGACCCATTGAGATATATGATAGAGGGCGGAGGCAAGAGGCTTCGTCCAAGGCTTTGTCTTACAGCGTATTCTCTCTTCAAGGATGAATTTGACGACAGCATTCTCCAGCCTGCTGCGGGACTCGAAGTGTTCCATACATTTACATTGATACATGATGACATCATGGACAAGTCACCGCTGCGCAGGGGCAATCCTACTGTCTGGACCAAATGGGGCGAAGACGGCGCGATTCTCTCCGGCGACGTGATGTGCATCGACAGTTACCGCCGCGTGTCCATGGCTCCGGAGGATGTGCTCGGCAAGGTCCTGAAACTGTTCAACAACACGGCTGCGCAAGTCTGTGAAGGTCAGCAGTATGACATGGATTTCGAGCATGAGGAGAACGTCACGATGGACCAGTATATGCGTATGATCGGGCTCAAGACCGCCGTGCTTATCGCATGTGCGGCGAAGATGGGCGCGGTCATAGGCGGTGCAGATGACGAGGCGTCAGGAAATCTCTACAGATATGGTTATTCGCTCGGTCTGGCATTCCAGATAGCTGACGATTGGCTCGATGCTTTCGGTGACGAGAAAGTGTTCGGAAAACCTATCGGCGGCGACATTGTGAACAACAAGAAATGCTGGCTCACCATCAAGGCCTGCTCGCTCGCGCCGGAAGAAATGGAAAAGGCTTTGTCAATGCCGGTGGACACTCCGGAAGAAAAAGCAGCCAAAATAGCTGCCGTCAAGGCGATATATACACGTCTCGGTGTGGATAAAATGGCTCAGAATGAAATAGTCAGTCTTACTGATGACGCTCTGCAGTCGGTGGAGAGCCTGAATCTCGGAAAAGTGCGTTTCGAGATGCTCAAGCGCTTCGCGGACAAGTTGGTTGGAAGAAACAATTAAGGTCAATGGAAAAGAAGGAATTGGAGATAATGGCGCCTGCGGGCAATTTTGAATGTCTGATGGCAGCCATTGAGGGTGGTGCTGACTCTGTATATTTCGGGGTCGGCAATCTGAATATGCGTTCTCATTCTGCCAATAATTTCCAGCCGGAGGATCTGGCGGAGGTCGTCAGAATATGCAGGCAATATGGCGTCAAGACGTACCTGACATTGAACATTGTCCTTTATCAGGAAGACATTGAACCTTCTCACAAGGCACTGGATGCGGCGAATGCGGCCGGCGTGGACGCGGTCATCGCTTCGGATATGGCTGCGATAATGTATTGCCGTCAGATAGGTATGGAGGTGCATATTTCCACGCAGTTGAGCATTTCCAATGTGGAGGCGCTGCGCTTCTATGCCCAGTTTGCGGATGTGGTTGTCCTGGCCAGGGAGCTGAATCTGAATCAGGTGAAGGACATTTACGAGACCATCCTGCGGGACGGCATCAAGGGCCCGTCAGGAGAACTTGTCCGTATAGAGATGTTCGCTCACGGGGCGTTGTGCATGGCCATTTCAGGGAAGTGCTACCTCAGTCTCCAGACTTATGGCGCTTCGGCAAACCGCGGAGCCTGCTATCAGCTCTGCCGTCGCGGTTATGAGGTCACCGATCTCGAAACCGGCAACAGCCTGAACATTGACAACAAATATATAATGTCCCCCAAAGACCTGTGTACCATCGAGTTTATGGACAAGATCATAGACGCGGGTGTCAAGGTCTTCAAGATAGAGGGCAGGGCACGTTCGGCTGAATATGTGAAGCGTTGTGCCCAGTGTTACCGTCAGGCGGCTGATGCTGTCTGTGACGGGACTTATACTCCGGAGCTCGCCGCGTCTCTCAAGGCGGAACTCTCTGAGGTGTTCAACAGGGGCTTCTGGGACGGATACTATCAGGGTGCGCGCCTGGGTGAATGGAGTGCGGTTTACGGCAGCTCCGCCACGAGGAAGAAAGTGTATTGCGGCAAGGTGACGAACTGGTTTGACCGTATCGGTGTCGCTGAAATCGCCGTGGAATCTGTGCCGCTCAAGGTCGGTGCCCACTGTATGGCTACGGGTGCGACTACCGGAGTTATTGAGTTTACTGTCAATGACTTGCGTGTGGCACTGAAGCCTGCGGAGGAAGCCGTGAAAGGTGTAAGGTGCTCTGTCGCCATCGTGCCGGAAAATCCAGGTGTCAGGGATGGTGAGGTCGAGATAAACCTTGCTCCGGGTGATGTTTCAGCCGGTGACTCTGTCGAGAGCCGTGCCGGCGCTTCTGTCAATGCAGAAGGCAAGATTCCGGTAAGGCTTCGCCGTGGGGACAAGATCTACATCTGGGAAGACTGTTAAGTTTTGCGATTATGACCGGAGAAGCAACTGTAGTGAAAAATGCGGGCAGTCATTTCATGCTGTCATTGCTGCCTGAATGGAATCCTTTTCCGGCAGTCCTGAAAGGCCGTGTCCGCCTGAAATCCAGCGAGGCCACGAATCCTGTCGCGGTAGGTGACAGGGTGCGCTTCGAGACTGATATGGACGATGCGGCAGACATAACATTGACACATCCTGCCCTCATTACCGAGGTGCTGGACAGGAAGAATTATGTCATAAGGAAGTCCACGAACCTGTCCAGACAGTCGCATGTGATAGCGGCCAATATCGATATGGCGTTTGCCGTGGTGACGCTCTATTTTCCTGAAATAAAGCTGCCTTTCCTGGACAGGATGCTGGTGACCTGCGAGGTTTACGGAGTGCCTGTCACCATAGTCATGAACAAGGTGGACTTGTATGGAAAAGAGGCTCCTGAGGCTGTTGACAACTTTATAAACATCTATACCAAAGCGGGTTACCGTGTTGTTCAGGCATCCGCCAAGACTGGAGAAGGCATCGATGAACTCCGCAGCATATGTGACGGGAAAGTCTGCCTGTTCTCCGGAGAGTCAGGCGTGGGCAAGTCATCATTGATAAAAGCTCTGGACCCGTCGCTGGACCCGAAAATCGGGAAGATTTCCATCGCCCATCTGCAGGGCAAGCACACCACTTCCTTATATGAGATGTACCGTCTTGCTTCAGGCGGGGCAGTCATCGATACTCCGGGACTCCGCGGCTTCGGCCTGGTGAATTTGGAAAAAGGGGAAATAGCAAGCTACTTCCCCGAAATGCTTAAAGCTGCGGAAAACTGTCGTTTCACGCCCTGCACTCACACTCATGAGCCGGGCTGCGCTGTGAAAGACGCCGTAGAGAACGGTGAGATCAGTCCTGAGCGCTATTCATCCTACTTGGGAATGATCGAAGACGACAAGAAGTTCCGCTGATTGCCGTTGTTTTCTCTTTACTATCTTGTTATCTCAGCATTGAGCCTGATGTCCTCTACGGAAGCGCCGACCATGACATTGAACTTGCCGTTGTTCGCGCGGAAGTCGTGGATATTGACATCGTAGAATTCGAATGCTGATTTCGGCAGGAAGATGGTGACGAGTCTGGATTCTCCCTTGTTCAGATAGATCTTGTCATATCCCTTGAGCTCCTTCTTCGGGCGTGCCACTGTCGGATTCTGCTCGCCGACATAGACCTGAACGACCTCTGCAGCGGCTTTGGAACCGGTATTTGTCAATGTGAAGGTTACGTCGAAGCCTTCGCCGCTCGGTGTGACTGCGATGTCCTTGTAGTCGAAGGTGGTGTAGGTGAGTCCGTATCCGAACGGGAAGAGCGGCTTGGTGCCGAGTCTGTCATAGCCCCTGTAGCCTATGAACACGCCTTCGCTGTAGGTCACGTATCTGTTGGTGAATCCGCGTTTGTTTTCGGCTTTCTCCTTCGGATAATAGCTGTCGTGGACAGGATTGTCTTCCCATTTAGCCTCGATGCTCATAGGCAGTCTGCCTGACGGGGAGAATTCTCCGGCGAGCATTCTTGCAAGCGCGAGACCGCCCTCCTGACCAGGATACCATCCCAGGACGATAGCCTTGACCTTGTCCATCCACTTGGACATGTCGAATCCGCCGCCGGCGTAAACTACAGTCACTACATTCTGATTATGTGCCGCTGCAAAGCTGATGAGCTCGTCCTGTCCTTCAGGGAGTGTGAATGTCCTGTCCGAGTTCTCTTTCTCTGTCTTGGTGTTGAAGCCGGCCACAACGATCACTGTAGTAGCGCTTTCGATGGACTTCACGTTCTCCGGTGTGTCATATGAACCGTTCTCGTCAGGTGTCACGAGCTGTACAGGATAGTTCTTTCCGAGTTCCTGCATTCCTGCGTACAATGAGATGGAATACAACGGGCTTACTTTTCCGCTGCCGCCTCCGCATGGTATAACGTCTGCGTTAGGGCCGAGTATGACGGTCTTGGTCCTGCGTCCCGGCTTGAGAGGGAGAATACCGTCGTTTTTCAGGAGAACAGCAGATTCGCTTGCCATCTTGTAGGCGGTTTCGCGTGAGTACTGGTTGTCCTCGGAGATGTTCTTGTCGAGCTGCGGTCTGTCGAGGAAGTCGAATGCTATCAATGTCTGGAGTATGTTGCAGACTTTCTCGTCGATTTCGGCTTCGGTCACGACACCGCTCTCGATAAGAGGCTTTATGAGTTCCTTCTTGAAGTACTGGGCACGCGGCATTTCGAGATCAAGTCCGCCTTTGATGCACTCGAGGGTGGAATATGTTGAGGTCCAGTCTGACATTACAAATCCGTCAAATGCCCATTTTCCTTTCAGGTTTTCTCTGATGAGGAACGGACTGGCTGAAGCGTGGACATTGTTCACGAGGTTGTAGCTGGTCATTACTGAACCTACGTGAGCCTCTTCGACGGCGGCCTTGAAAGTAGGGAAGTAAATCTCGTTGATGGTCCTTTCGTCTGCGTCTGAGCTGACGTGATGTCTGTCATATTCCTGATTGTTCAGAGCGAAATGCTTGATGGTGGCCATGACGCCCTGGGACTGAACACCTTCTATATAATTGACAGCAGTGCGGGCTGCGAGGTACGGGTCTTCTCCCATATATTCGAAGTTTCTGCCGCACAACGGGCTTCTGTAAATGTTTACTCCCGGACCGAGCAGAATGTGCACTCCGCGGGCTCTCGAGTCTTGGCCCAATGATACGCCCATCTGGTATGCCAATGTCTGGTTCCATGTCGCTGCAGCGGCTACTCCGCAGGCGAAAAGTGTACTCTTGGTGTTGTTCCTTACGCCTTGAGGGCCGTCCGCCATCCTGATTTCAGGGATGCCGAGCCTGTCAATGGCTCTGATGTGGAAGCCGTCCGTGGCACCTGAGATGTAGTCGATTTTCTCATCGAGAGTCATCTGCTCCACGAGCTTGGCCGCCCGCTCTTTGCATTCTTTCGTGATTTCCTGAGCTGTCGCGCCCATTGCCAGGATGCAGGTCAATGCTGCCGAGAATAAAATTCTTTTCATTGTCTGTCTGTTAGATGTTATTTGGTTTTTAAATGTTAATTTGCCGTTATGTGTTGTCTTCACAAGACTCATAAAGTTAGGCTTTTAATTTTACATGACAAAAATTTCCTTCAGGAGAAGGCGATGCCGAAGACCGCTGAACTCGGGCGTATTTTGTCGGATTTGGGGCGGATATGGTGACTTTTCGCATAGAAAAGCAAAAAAATACGTAAAATTACGTAGATGATTTGTTTGGATTGGTACTGTGATAATCCTAAATTTGGCGGAGTTAAAAAGTAATAAAAGTAATAACCATGAAAAACAAATTTTTTGCATTATTTACAATCCTTCTGAGCATATCATTGATTACCACCTATTCCTGCAAAAAGGAAAAGGTTAAAAGCGTATCGGTGACAGAAGTCGGATTGAACAAGACCTCGACCACTCTCATTGAAGGAGAGACTGAGACCCTGGTTGCTACCGTGATGCCGGAGAATGCTACTGACAAGAGTGTCGTGTGGGAAAGCGGTAATGAAAGTGCGGCTACCGTAAGTCAGGAGGGCCTCGTGACTGCTGTCGGGGAAGGAAAGGCGACGATAACCGTGAAGACCAATGACGGCGGATTCAGTGCGTCATGTGAGGTGACTGTGAACAAGAAGGTTATCGCTGTGACGGGTGTCAAGTTGAGTGCTGCGTCTATGACACTTCGTGAAGGGGAGAGAGGAACACTAACAGCTACGGTAGAGCCTGCAAATGCGACCAATAAAAATGTGGAATGGTGGACCAGTGATCTTGATGTTGTCAGCGTGACCAGTGCGCCGGGCGGCAGCACGGGTTATGTGGAGGCAAGAAAGGCAGGAAAGGCCACGGTTACAGTAAAGACCGAAGACGGTGAGTTCAGCGCGTCATGTGAGATCACTGTAGAGAAAAAGGAAGTTCCGGTGACCGGAATCACTATAGAGCCGTCTTCATTGAAATTGCCTGTCGGAGATACATATTCTCTTATTCCGCACGTGCAGCCAAGTGATGCTACAAATCAGGATATCAAATGGTTAAGTACCAATGAGAGTGTCGCTAGCGTGAATGCGGAAGGCAAGGTGACGGCTGTCTCAGCCGGCAATGCTGAAATACGGGCTATGTTGGAGGGGAAATTTGCAACCTGTCCTGTCGAAGTTGATAATGTCACGATGACAATGAAAAAAACGTCATATATAGTGATTTTGTCATTGTCCAAAAAAATCAACATCGAATCTGACATTGAGACGAATTTCACCTTGGACAAGAGCAAGATTACAGTTGTTTCTGCCGATCCTCTCATCGCTACAGTCGATCAGGACCTCAATTTGGTTGCTCCCGGCAAGACAGGAAAAGCTCGCGTAACATTGAATTACAGATATGGAAATGGCCTGCTGAGTACTAGTTTTATGGTTACTGTAAAAAAGAATCTTAAAGACTAGGAAACTGTTCGACATACAAGGTTCAGGTAGAAAAGGAAAACAGGATTTTTCTTCTTATATTTGTAGTTTTAAGCAAAAATATAAGAAATATTGCCGAACCTTAAGGATATGGACAACACGAAATTCAGACTCTGGAATCGTATCACAGCTGCCGCAGTCTTTGTCATTGCAGCCTTCACATACCTTTCCACCATAGAATCGACCGCTTCATTCTGGGATTGTGGCGAATTTATCGCTTCATCGTATAAACTCGAAGTAGGTCACCCGCCAGGAAACCCTGTATTCCAGCTCATTGCGAGATTCTTCACAATGTTTACGGACGGAGCGCATGCAGCCATTGCAGTCAATGCCATGAGTGCGCTCTGTTCCGCATTGACCATCTTCCTTCTCTATCTCACCATCGTTTTCTTCGCCAAGAGGCTCGAAGGGAAACCGGCTGAGAACGGAGAGTGGAGCCTGAGCCAGACGATATTGATCTGCGGCAGCGGCGCTATCGGAGCATTGGCATACTGCTTCTCTGATACATTCTGGTTCTCCGCAGTCGAGGGTGAGGTCTATGCGATGTCGTCGCTTTTTACCGCCTTGGTAGTCTGGGCGATGACCAGATGGTACGAGCAGGCGGATACGCCATATGCAAACAGATGGATACTGCTGATATCGTTCCTCATGGGACTTTCCATCGGAGTACATCTGCTGAACCTTCTGACGATTCCGCTATTGGTATTCCTGTACTTCTACAGGAAACGCGAGGACGGGCACTACACCTTCTGGCAGTACGTGGGCATATTCTTGCTTTCCGTAGTCCTAGTCGGTCTGCTCTTTTTCGTAATCATTCCGTACCTTCCTAAGGTTGCAGCTTACGTCGACCTGTTCTTTGTCAATGTGTTGGGCCTCCCGTACAACAGCGGTGCGGCGTTCTTTATGGTCGCGCTCCTCGCTCTCTGCTTCTGGGGTGCATTCAAGACATACAAAGAAGGCAAAGCATTGATGAATACGGTATTGCTGAGCTTCACAACCATTGTGATCGGCTTCTCAGTATTCGCGATAGTGGTTATCCGTTCCAATGTGATGCCTCCGACCAATGAGTACCAGCCGGACAATGCATTTACGCTTGTGCGCTATCTCTCACGTGAGCAGTACGGAACCACGCCTCTGGTTTACGGCCAGTATTACGGTGCTCCATGCCATATGGAGGTGAAAAAGTACTGGGCGCCGTTGGATGGAAAATACAAGTATGTAGATGGGCCGGCAGAGCCTGTTTATGAGAATACCGGCAAGATGCTGTTCCCGAGAATGTGGAACGGCGGCGACCAGAAATTCGTGGAATTCTACGAGTCCTACACCGGCGGAAAAGGCCGTGTGATACCTGGCGCCGACTATAAGAAGCCGTCATTCGGGGCCAACCTGAACTTCTTCTTCGATTTCCAGATGAACTGGATGTATTGGAGATACTTCATGTGGAACTTCGCCGGAAGGCAGAATGATATACACAGCCCTGTCCCGGGAGACAAGTTCTATGGGAACTGGGAATGCGGCATCAAGCCTATTGACGAGTTGAGGCTCGGGGACCAGAGCAATGCGCCTGATGTCCTGAAGCACAACAAGGGCAAGAACCACTATTATCTCCTTCCGTTGATTTTAGGTATTCTGGGCCTGTTCTTCCAGTTCGAAAGGGACAAGAGAGGCTGTTGGCTGAACTTCCTGCTGTTCTTCATGACGGGAATCGCCATTGTCCTGTATCTCAACCAGTCACCTTATCAGGTGCGTGAGCGTGACTATGCTTACGCCGGGTCATTCTATGCGTTCGCGATATGGATAGGTTTCGGTGCAATGGCATTGTTCCACTGGATGGGCGAGAGCCTGCGCTCGAAATATCCTGCTGCATTTGCGGGAGCATTGACATTGGCCTGTCTCTGCGTGCCTGCGCTGATGGCTTCGGAAAACTGGGACGACCATGACAGGAGCAACAGAAGGACATCGGTCGAGATGGCGAAGAACTATCTGAATTCGGTCGGACCTCAGGGTGTGCTGATTACGCACGGGGACAATGATACTTTCCCTCTGTGGTATGCCCAGGAGGTCGAAAATGTGCGTCCGGATGTGCGCATCGTGAATACTTCACTGCTCGGAACGGACTGGCATATCGGCCAGATGAAATGGGCCTGCAACGAGTCCAAGCCTCTTCCGCTGACTGTCGGACCTGCGCAGTATCTGTACGGTACCAACGATTTCATCTATATCTCGGACAGCCGCAACCAGGTGCTTCCGATATCAGTAGTGATGGATGTGTTCAAGCATCCGGATGCGAAACTGGTTCTGGAAAACGGCAAGAAGGTCGATTACATAGTGTCTCGCAAGATGAGCATACCTGTAAACAAGGAAAATGCTCTCAAGTCCGGCATTGTCAGTCCTAAGTTCGCGGATATGATTCCGGATGAAATCATCCTGACCATTCCTAAGAAGAAGAACGTCCTTACCAAGGCCGAGCTCTTTGTTCTGGATTTCCTCTCCAATTATCAATGGGACAGGCCTCTGAATGTGCTCAGCCAGGGCGGTGACTTGAATATCGGACTGCGCGAGTATCTGATGTACGAGGGATATTCCAGCAAGCTGGTTCCGTTCAAGAACAAGATAACTGCTTCTGATCCGGGACTCGTGGATGTGGATGAACTCTACGACAAGATGATGAACGTCTATACATGGAATGATATCCGCAAGGATAACTATGATGTTGATTATCAGAACTATTACACATTCCTCGGAGTGCTTCCGCAGCGCGAGCTGTTCGTGTCCACGGCCAATGCCCTGCTCAAGACAGGTGACAAGGAGCGTGCTCTGAAGGTGCTGGACAAATGTCAGGAGTCAATGCCGGACAATGTCTGGCCGCTCGAGTCCATTCCGCTCGGCTTTACTACCAATGATTATATGGTGGTGAATATGGTAAGCGATTATTTTGCTGTCGGAGCCCCGGACAAGGCCGCTGAACTCGGATTGAAACTCGGCCGTGAACTTGTCCAGTCCACACAGTTCTATATGGACTTCTACGACTATGCCCAGTCTGAGTTCGAGACCTGCTGTCAGTTCCTCTATTACCTGATAGATGAATTGGAGAAGGGAGGAGCGGCTGACGCTGTCAAGGAACTGAAGACTTCATTGGTCAATATCCTGAGCGTCGGTTCCCAGATGGACGAGTATCTTAACGAGGCTGACACCGTTTCAGCCAATGATTCTGCTAAATAATTACAGATGAAACACATAAGGAATTTCTGCATAATTGCTCATATAGACCACGGAAAGAGTACCCTTGCCGACAGGCTCATTGAACTTACCCAGACATTGGGTGCAAGAGAGATGGAAAATCAGGTGCTGGACGATATGGATTTGGAGAGGGAAAAAGGCATCACCATCAAGAGCCACGCTATACAGATGGAGTACTCCTACAAGGGTGAACCCTATGTGCTGAATCTCATTGACACTCCGGGCCACGTGGATTTCTCATACGAGGTGTCCCGTTCCATCGCTTCCTGTGAGGGGGCTCTGCTGGTGGTGGATGCTACGCAAGGTGTTCAGGCTCAGACGATTTCGAACCTGTATCAGGCGATTGAGCATGGCCTTGAGATTATACCGGTGCTGAACAAGATAGATATGGATGCGGCCAGGCCGGATGTGGTGACTGATGAGGTTTGCGAGCTGCTCGGCTGCAAGCCTGAGGAGGTGTATCAGGTTTCTGCAAGGACTGGTCAGGGTGTGGCGCCGCTTCTGGATGCCATCGTGGAAAAGATTCCTGCTCCGACAGGCGACCCTGAGGCTCCTCTCCAGGCATTGATTTTCGACTCGGTGTTCAACTCGTTCCGGGGAATCATCGCGTACTATAAGATCAAGAACGGCGTTATCCATGCAGGCGACAAGGTCAAGTTCTTCAATACGGGACAGGAGTATGTGGCTGACGAGGTAGGTGTCCTCAAGATGAGGCTCTGCCCGACCAAAGAAGTGAGCTGCGGCAATGTGGGCTACATCATTTCCGGTATCAAGACGGCTGCCGAGGTCAAGGTGGGTGATACCATAACTCATGTGGAAAGGCCTTGCGCGAAAGCCATTGCCGGTTTCGAGGAGGTCAAGCCGATGCTTTTCGCCGGAATGTATCCGGTCCAGGCGGACAAATACGAGGAACTGCGTTCGACATTGGAGAAATTCCAGCTCAATGATGCTTCATTTGTCTATGAGCCGGAGTCTTCTATGGCGCTCGGTTTCGGTTTCCGCTGCGGTTTCCTGGGACTGCTCCATCTGGAGATTGTCCAGGAAAGGCTCTTCAGGGAGTTCAATATGGATGTCATCACGACAGTCCCTAACGTTTCGTACAAGGTATATACGAGCAAGGGGGACTGCATTGACGTGCACAATCCTTCCGGTCTTCCGGCACCGACCCTCATTGACCATATCGAGGAACCTTATATCAGGGCCCAGATTATTACCAATACAGAGTTCTACGGGCCTATAATGAAGCTCTGCATCGACAAGCGGGGTACGCTCATGGGCGAGCATTATGTGACTGCGGACAGGGTGGAGCTGACTTATGAGATGCCGCTTTCCGAGATCGTGTTCGATTTCTATGACAAGCTTAAGACGATTTCCAAAGGATACGCTTCATTTGACTATCATATAAAGGGTTATCGTCCTGCCAAGCTGGTCAAGCTAGATATTCTGCTCAATGGTGATCCTGCGGATGCGCTGTCCACGCTTATCCATGAGGACCGTGCCTATGATTTCGGCAGAAAGATCTGCTTGAAGCTCAAGGACCTGATCCCGCGTCAGCAGTTCGATATCGCCATCCAGGCTGCGATCGGAGCGAAAATCATTGCCCGGGAAACTGTCCGCCAGGTGCGTAAGGATGTGACTGCCAAGTGCTACGGCGGTGACGTGACTCGAAAGAGAAAGCTTTTGGAGAAACAGAAGGAGGGAAAGAAGCGTATGCGTCAGATAGGTATTGTCCAGGTGCCTCAGAGTGCGTTTATGGCTGTACTTAAACTCGATTCATAATGAAAAAGGTAGCTGTTCTGCTGACTGTCCACAACAGGCGGGAAAAGACATTGGCCTGTCTCGAAAACTGCTATCGTCAGATAGATTCGATGAAAGGGGATGATACATATTCCTTTTCGGTCTATCTGGTGGATGACGGTTCTACTGACGGGACTTCTGAGGCTGTCCTGCAGACTTATCCCCAGACTCATGTCATCAAGGGTGACGGTTCATTGTTCTGGAATCACGGAATGAGGACCGCCTGGGATGCGGCAGCTGCGGATGAACAGGATTTCTATCTTTGGCTCAATGATGATACATTGATGAAGGAAGGCGCTCTTTCCTGCATTATGGAGACGTCTGAGTTCCTCAGGCACAAGTCCATCGTGGTCGGTACTACAGAGGATGCAAAAGGAAAATTGAGCTATGGCGGGCGGACAAAATCGGGGAAGCTTGTGACGCCGGATCCTGCCATTCCTGTTCCGTGTCAGATTTTCAATGGCAACATTGTCCTTGTTCCGTCTCATGTCTATCGGATTCTAGGGAATCTGGATCCTCATTACAGTCATAGTTTCGGAGACTTCGACTATGGCGCCAGGGCAATGAAGGCCAAGGTTACGGAGGTCGTGGCTCCTGGCGTCCTGGGCATATGCGACAGAAATCCTGGTGTGCCTAAATGGCGTAACCGCGCATATACTCTCAAGGAGCGCGTGGCTTTTCTGCATAGTCCCAAGGGGCGTCCGCCGCGTGAACAGTTTCTGTACGACTGCCGCTGCCAGGGGCCCTTCTTTGCAGTGTTCCACGGAATGTCGATAGCTCTGAAGGTGTTTTTCCCGAAAAGGAATGCTTAGTATGTCGAAATTTTCTTCTTATGTCAAGTCAATGAGATTGAGGACGTTGCCTCTGTCTCTTGCCGGTGTCTGCCTTGGAATTATGCTTGCGGCGGCGGATTATTCTGTCAGCTGGAAAGTGGCTGTGCTGGTGATGCTTACGACGGTGTGTCTCCAGATATTGTCCAATATCTCCAATGAACTGGGTGATACTCTGAGCGGCGTGGACGGTTCTTGCCGTGAGGGACCGCAATATTCTCTGGGTGAAGGCGGACTGACTGTGAAAGAGGTCAAAAGATTCGTGGTGGTGATGGCTGTTGCCTGCGCATTGTCCGGACTGCTTATGCTTCAGGCGTCTTTCGGGACATTGTTCGCATTGGAGCCGATATGTCTGATTATTCTTGGCGCGGCTGCCATCGGTGCGGCCATAAAATACACCCTCGGGAAGAATCCTTATGGCTACAGGGGGCTCGGGGATATGTCTGTGTTCATTTTCTTCGGCATCGTGTCTGTGCTCGGTGCGTATTTCGTGATGTCTCACGCCTTTCCCTACTGGATAATGCTGCTGCCTGCTGTGGCCATCGGATGTTTCAGTGTCGCTGTCCTCAATGTGAACAATATCAGGGATATAGATTCTGATGCCGGACTCCGTGTCACTACTCCGATGCGTATCGGGGTGAAAAGAGCCAAGATATATCAGACGTTCCTGATTGTTTCCGGCTGGTTGTGTCTGGTGGCGTTCAATCTTCTGCGCTTCCCGGATGTGTGGCACTGGCTGTATTTCATAACGTTGCCGCTGTTCGTGGCACATCTTTACGGTGTCTGGACAAGGTCCGGCAAGGCATTGGACCCGATGCTTCCGCTTCTGGTCATCTCCACGTTCCTCCTGTCTCTTCTGATGGGTTTCGGATATCTTGTGTTTCTGCTGTAGGGGCTTAGTAACCTTCAAAGAATAACCTGCATCATCTTAAGGAATCTTTGCTTCATGGGCTTTCCGTGGGGCTGGACTTCCATAAATTAACGGATGCCGTTTCACAACGGCATCCGTTCAAACAATAAGATTGGTTGATGGTTAATATGATATCTCTTCTCCGCCCCTTTTATCTGTGCGGGGCCTTCCTGTTTGATCAGGAATTTCAGTAACTTATTTCACTACTGTCCGGAGAAATTTTCCCCGACAAGGTTTTAACTGTTTAACTTCAATA
>OKTC01000544.1_pt1 | contig 15585 bp, 9 predicted proteins | sample 1606181 | NCBI WGS metagenome assembly OKTC01 (sample SAMEA3879529, study PRJEB24766) | human gut metagenome | biome: human-associated habitat; feature: feces | place: USA | collected 1985/1987 | reverse complement strand
CAAGATTCAGAATCAAAAGGTCAAAGAATGACACCATATAAATTTCGCGCACGCGTAACAACGTATAAGATATAAAAAAAGAACGTTCGTTTTATACAAAACAACCTCATGTGTCAAATAAAACGAACGTTCGAATCAACTAAAACAATTAGACGTTTTTTCGCGGAGCTGAAATTACAAGCCTAACCTGGCACAAACCTGTGGATACGAAGCATCTTTCAACAGAATTTTTTTCTTCCCGTCAAGCAGGTAAAAACTAGGCATTGCCTTCAAATCGAATTTAGCCTCATCCTTCACCTGCTGCCTATCGTTTCCAACAATCCATGATTGTGGAATCTCTGGTAAGGCCTTTCTCCAAACCGCCTCATTTCCCTCCGTATAAATGGCCAATACCGTCAACCTCCCGGCAGCTACAGCATCGGCCAACTTATCATCTGCTGCCATGACATGTAATGATTCCTGACAATTACCACACTCCGGGTCATAAAACACCAGCAACAACCGATTTCCTTCGACAGGAGTTTTTCTCAACGTATGCTGTGTACCATCGGGTAAATAATATACAAAATCTTGTGCCAGTGTTCCAGGCATATTTCTGGAAATCAAATCCAAACGAAATTTCAAGGAACTTTTACTCGCCTCATCTAAAACTGTACTTCGGAGCATCCGCTTCAGATAAATCCGATACCAGTCTTCATCATAATACGGAGAATTCGGGTTATAAAGATATTCGTCTATCATCGACATAAAAAACCTGCGTGCCTGCTCCGTTTTCTCCATCCCGGTACAAAGATTATCCAAGCTTTCTTCTATCCAAGCCTCAGGAACCGGCCCCGAAGCCAACAATCCCAACTGGTTCACCCACCCTTGCTCACTAACGCTCCGGTTATTGACCAACAATGTATCTGAAAAATCAAAATTGTCCCAATAATGTTTCAACAGATACTCCTTCCGCTGTTCCGCATCTGTCAAAAGGGCCGGAATCTGAGGGAAAGGAAATGTTACTTCACGCTTCTGATCTGTCTGTGCGGAAGCTTCATCCGCATTCTTCGACGTCTTCTCAACAGGCTGACAGGCAGATAAAAACATACTGGCCAGCATCATACCATATACCCATTTTCGTCCAATCATATTCCATGAATCTATTATCTCACAAAAATAGGAAATCACATTTGTTTTCCGAACCCAATCCTCTAAAAACAAGGCTCTACATTTCTTAAAGAATGAAAATATAAGACGGATTTAAAGGCATTATCAGGTTAAAACTTGTAAAATATCGCGATGCAAAGGTTACGACTAATGGGAAGTTTTCTATAATTTTGTCCTCCGAATAAAAGCATAATCCATCATTTTTATGAACGTTATTATCCTTACAACCCTTATCCGCTACAAGAACAAAATCCATGATTTCCATGCATGGGGAGCGGCTGCATTGATTTAAGGAACGTTCTATCTCTCCGATTCATTATCTACTTACTAACTTCCATTAAATTTTACTTATGAGCAAAAAGAACAGGCTCATAGTGCATTGTCTTATAGCACTATGCAGCCAGTATGTATGTGCCCAACCGAGAACAATGGGCCTAGAAGAGATGTTTCGTCTGGCCGATGAAAACAGCCAGCGTATTCAAGTATATCAAACCGGAAAGGATGCAGCGGAAGCAGCCCTGCAAGCGGCCAAAGCACAGCGTCTGCCCGATATAAACGCTTCCCTTTCGGCCAGTTATCTAGGAGACGGAAAACTTTGGGACCGGGATTTCAGCAACCCCATGAACATAGACATGCCCCACTTCGGGAACAATTTTTCCCTCGAAGCCCAACAGGTAATTTATGCCGGAGGAGCCATCAGCAGCAGCATCGAACTGGCAGAACTGGGGAAACATAGCGCCGAACTCGATGCACAAAAGAACCGGCAGGAAGTCCGCTTTCTGCTTACCGGTTATTACCTGGACCTCTACAAGCTGCACAACCAGATGCAGGTACTGAAAAAGAACCTTGAACTGACAGAACAAGTCATAGCCAACATGCGGGTACGACGCGAACAGGGAACTGCCCTTCAGAATGACATCACCCGCTATGAACTCCAGAAGGAAACATTGAAATTACAGGTGGCCAAGGTGAAAGATGCAAGCACCATCATCAACCACCAGCTAGTAACTACCCTGCATCTGTCCGAAGGTACTGAAATCATTCCCGATACGACCCTGCTGGATGAACAGATTCAAACACTTGACGAAAAGAATTGGCAAGCACTGGCAAGCCAAAACAACCTCGACCTGCAACAGACACAAGTAGGTATCCAGGTCAATGAGCAGAAAGTCAAACTGGAGCGTTCGGAGCGTCTGCCTAAAATTGCTCTTGTAGCGGCCGAACACCTGGAGGGACCGATAACCATCGAAGTTCCGGTACTGGACAACAACTTCAATTACTGGTATGTAGGTGTAGGGATAACATACAATTTCTCTTCGCTCTTCAAGAACAACCACAAGCTGAAACAGGCCCGTCTGAATGTCAAGAAGGCTCAGGAGACACACCAGCTGATGCAGGAACAGGTTGAAAACACCATACAAGCTACGTATGTAGATTTTCTGACAGCATTTACAGACCTTCGTACCCAAAAGAAGAGTGTGGAACTGGCCGACCAGAACTACGATGTAACCAGCAACCGTTATCAGAATGACCTGGCCTTGCTGACCGACATGCTTGACGCCAGCAATACCAAACTCAGTGCCGACTTAAGTCTGGTCAACGCCCGCATCAACGTCATATATCATTATTACAAAATGAAATATGTCACCCATACCCTTTAAACGACTCATACACCATCCACTTTAAAAAGAAAAGAATCATGACAACCAGAAAAATACAGAAACTGACTTATAACATCGTTATCATCTGCCTCTTGTTCGGAGCACTCATCTATGTAGGTTCCCGATTCATCCATCTGGGAGTAGAATATACAGACAACGCCCAAGTGAAACAACACATCACCCCGGTCAACACCCGGGTATCAGGCTTCATCCAGAAAATCTGTTTCGAGGAATATCAACCGGTACATAAGGGAGATACCCTGCTGATTATCGAAGACTCCGAGTTCAGACTCCGATTGGCTCAAGCCGAGGCAGACTTGGAAAATGCCCGCTCGGGACAACAGGCAACCTCCGCGGGAATCGCCACAACCCAGAATAACCTGCGTGTCAGCGATGCAGGAATCTCCGAAGTACGTGTTCAACTGGAAAATGCCGAACGGGAACTGAAGCGTTACCAGAAACTGCTGGCACAAGATGCCGTCACCCGTCAACAATACGATAATGTACAGACTGCCTACGAAGCGACCAAAGCCCGCTACGAGCAGGTACAACGTGCCAAACATTCCACTTCGCTAGTCAAGGATGAACAGACGCACCGGCTCGGCCAGAACGCGGCAGCCGTACGCCTGGCAGAAGCGGCCGTATCGCTGGCCCGACTCAACCTGTCGTATACCGTCATTGTAGCTACCTGCGACGGTGTAACCGGACGGAAAGATATCCACGAAGGCCAGTTGGTACAACCCGGACAGACAATGGTAGACATCGTCGACAGCAGTGACCTGTGGGTGATCGCCAATTACCGGGAAACTCAGCTTCCGAACATCCACGAAGGCTCCAGTGTCACCCTCACCGCCGATGCCGTACCGGGAGTGACCTATACGGGTACCGTAGAATCCATCTCGGACGCAACCGGAGCCGCCTTTTCGATGATACCTCAAGACAATGCTACCGGCAATTTCGTCAAAGTGGAACAACGTGTACCTGTACGCATCAGCCTGAAAGGAAACGATTCCGAAAAGCTAAAGCTTCTGCGTGCCGGATTCAATGTAGAATGTAAAGTAAAACACTGATTATGGGAACCCCTGTACTGAACGGACCGTTTACGATGCCGATGTTCCGCAACTTCGTGCCTCGGAAACTCCAACCGTGGATTTATGTCTTTATGGCCGTCACCTTCCAGCTTTCCGGAGGGCTCTATCTGGGTACCTTGAACCAAATGGTCGGCGAAACTACCCTGATGCGGGAAGACCTGCTGATGTGTCTCTATGCCAACCTGGCCGGAATGGCCATTTATTTCCCCTTACTGTTCCGCATGAAGTTCCGTTTTACCAACAAGACTTTGCTTCTGGCCGCGGCAGGGGGCGTTCTGGCAAGTAACCTGATTGCTCCCCACATCACCTACCTTCCGCTGCTATGGGGAATCTGTTTCATCGAAGGTATCTGCAAGATTCAGGGAACTTTCGAATGTATGTCGAATATCCAATTATGGATGACGCCCAAACGTGATTTCACAGTCTTTTTCCCGTTACTTCACATCATCATACTAGGCAGCATGCAACTATCCGACTTGCTGTGCACGTACCTGATGTATCATTATCATTGGAGCTATATGCATGGGTTTATCGCAGCCATCATGCTGATAAACCTGATGATACTACAGACTTGTACCCGTCATTTCCGCCTCATGAAGAAATTCCCTCTGTTCGGTATCGATTGGCTGGGAGCCATACTATGGGCCTGCCTGCTTCTGGAAATCGCCTATTTTTTCGATTACGGCGACTGGTATGACTGGTGGAACAGTCCGGTCATCAGACAATTGGCAGTAGCTATCGGCATTACATTCCTGCTTTGCATCTGGCGCATGCTGACCATCCGCCATCCCTTTCTCGAACCTCGGATGTGGACATACAGACATCTTGTTCCGATACTGATTCTGATAACACTGGTTGAAGCCTTCCTGGCTACCGAACGGGTACTGGAAGAAGTATTCTACGAAGAGGTGATGCACTATACAGAGACTGTCAGTGTACAACTGGACTGGTTGACTCTCGGAGGAATCCTTACAGGGTGTCTGTTTGCCTACTGGTGGATGCACATCAAACGCTTCAGCTATATCCGGTTACTTAGCATCGGAATCATAGGCCTCATCGGCTATCTGCTAGGCTATTATTTTACCCTCTCGGGCGAGATACATATTTCACAGCTCTATCTGCCTACTGCCTGCAGAGGATTTGCCTACGCTATTCTAAGCGCCACTTTCATGGTCTGTCTGGAAGAAATCATGACCTTCCAGCATTTCTTTCAGGCACTGAGCGTATTCAACATGTTACACATGGTAGTAGGTGGCGTCATCGGTTCAGCCCTCTATACCCAAGGCCTCGCCTATTACCTGCCGGACAACATGGCCCGATACGGAGCAGCCATCGACCGGGTCTCCTTTAGCCGGCATCCTTTTCCTTTGGGAGAATATATGGAAAGCTTCGTATCGCAGATGATGGAAATCAGCATCAAGCAGATTTACGGATGGGCAGGCTATGCCTGTATCTTTCTGCTCCTCCTCTTTCTGCTTTATGATGCTCCGGTACGTAAAGAACTGAAACTGATGCCCGGCTGGAGAAGTCTTCGGAAAGAAATCGCCCGCTCTTTCCAGAAGAATCCGTCCCGGAAAACGAATGAGCCGAGAGAATAAACATAAAAAAGAAGCGTCCACGTTGGAACTCTTTTCAAGAAAGAGCCAACCTGAACGCTTCTTATTTTTATCTGTATCCGTGGAGCAACCGGCTTATTCTTCCAATTTCCGGATAACACGACAAGGATTTCCTACAGCCACCGAATTGGCCGGAATACTTTTCGTCACTACACTTCCAGCCCCGATGACACTATTATCGCCAATGCTGACGCCCGGCAATACACAGACCTGAGCCCCTATCCAGACATTATTACCCACGGTAATGGGATAGGCATATTCCAGTCCTTGATTCCGCTGGGTTACATCCAGGGGATGTCCGGCTGTATAGAAGCCACAATTCGGAGCGATGAATACATTATCGCCGAAAGTAATCTTAGCGCCGTCCAACATGACACAGTTCACGTTGGCATAAAAATTCTCTCCGATTTCGATGTTATAACCATAATCGCAATGAAACGGCTGCTCTATCAGAAACTGCTTGCCGGTTTTACCCAACAAGTCGCGGATAATGGCTTCCCGTTCTTTCAAGGATGAAGGGGGCAACTGATTGTAAGCATGACACTTTTCGTTACAAACCTGTCTTTCCCCAATCAGTTCCGCATCGTAATTAGCGTTATACAATTCCCCCAAACGGCATTTCTCTTTTTCGGTTTTCATCCCCCTCAGGCCTCCTCGTCTCCTGTATCCTCAGTAACCGGAATCGTAACCAATACCTTATCGATGCGCGCACCGTCCATATCTACCACCTCCAGCACGAAACCGTTCCACTCGGTGCTTTCACCACTTTGGGGAATGTGTTGTAACTGGTGCAGGATCAATCCGCCCAATGTCTGATATTCCGATTTCTCGAACAAGTCACTGCGGTTGAAATAATACAGGAAGTCATATAACGGACACTGTCCGTCCACCAACCAGCCTTCCTTGTTGACACGCTTGATGATATCGGGCTCTTCTCCCTTCTCATCCATATTACCGACCAGTCCCTCCAGAATATCTCGCAACGTAATGATACCTGTACAAGTTCCGAATTCATCGCAAACCAACGCACGGCTGATTTTCTGCTGCTTCATTTGTTCCAGAGCCTTGTAGACATTCATGCTTTCGTGGAAATAGACCGGTTCGTGTACCAGTTTCTCCAAAGAGAATGTCTCATCGTACAGATGGAGTACCAGGTCCTTCAGGTTGACAACCCCTTTCACATGGTCCAGATCACCTTCGGCTACAGGGTAGAATTCATACAAGTGCTCACTCAAGATTTTCCGGATTTCTTCTATTCCCATATCGGTATCCAACCAGACAATGTCACTCTTATGGGTCATGATGGAACATACTTTCAGGTCACCCAACATGAACACACGCTGCATAATGTCCTGCTCTACCGGTTGTACCTCTCCCCCTTCAGTACCCTCCTGAATAATAGACTTAATTTCTTCTTCTGTCACTTTGTTATCCGAATCCTTTATTCCCAATAAATTGAATATCAGCCGGGTACTTTGTGCCAATAACCAAACGAAAGGCAAAGTAAGTTTAGACAAGCAATTCATCGGACGGGCCATCAGTTTGGCGGCCTTTTCAGCTACACTTAAACCGATACGTTTCGGTACCAGTTCTCCAAAAATAATGGTCAGGTAAGTGACTATCACTACGATTCCACCCTGTGCCAATACACCGGCATAATGAGTAGATACTCCCCATTCTATCAGAAGTTTCTTACAATCTACAGCTATCTGATTACCGGAATAGATACCGGTCAAGATACCAATCAATGTAATACCAATCTGTACGGTAGATAAAAAACGATCGGGTTCATTAGCCAGTTTCAATGCAATCTTAGCAGATTTGTTTCCTTTTTTTACATCAGTAGAGAGCCGTGACTTTCGGGCAGAAATCAAAGCAACCTCCGACATGGCGAAAACCCCATTCAACAAGATAAGCCCGATAATAATGAGAATCTCATTCATAAAATGTGATAAAATTTTGTGTATGTCCTACAAAATTAGCGGATTGACTAAAGTAGCCCCATAAACAGCCATACAATTATAGAGTTTTAACAAAAAAAGCCAAAGAAGTACTCCTTTCATCCCCAAATTCCGTGAAATAAATCTTGTAATGCCATAAAAAAGAGGCTGCCTGTTCATCGAATGACTCAAACAGACAGCCTCTCTTAAACCTTAAATATATCTCCTGTTACAAAGATTTCGGACGATATAACGCGTTCCACCAGGACGGATCATCCTGCAACCATTTGGCAAACCAGGCAAAAATGGTGTTCTGCCACTGGAAACGCTTGCCATAGTCCACAATGTGATGGTCCTGCCCGTCAACTACCACCAATGCTGTTTCTCGTCCCAACAATTTCAAGGCCGTATACATCTGTATGCTTTCACCCACCGGTACATTCATATCGGCCGAACCGTGGAGGAACAACAACGGTGTATGAATCTTTTCGGCATTGAACAACGGGCTATGGTCTACAAAGAGTTCCTTGTTTTTCCAGGGATAACTGTTGGCACCCGAAACCTCACTGTATGAATATCCCCAATAGCCTTCTCCCCAATAACTGGTATGGTCACTGATACCGGCATGCGAAATGGCGGCGGCAAAAATATCTGTCTTAGTCTGGAGATACTGAGTCATGAAACCTCCGTAGGAAGCACCGATACAACCAATCTTACTGTCATTGACAAAAGGATGTTCGGCCGCAAACTTCCGGGTACCTTCGATGATGTCATCGGCTACCCCATCGCCGAATGTATTTACATGACGGGCCGAGAACTCCTGACCGAAACCGGTAGCGCCACTCGGTTCGATTACATAAACGACATAGCCCAAGGCCGCGTATGCATGGTGCGGATAACGACTTTCAAAATTACGGCTGGTAGGGCTACATCCACCATAATAATTGACAATCATCGGATATTTTTGGGTGGCATCAAAATGAGGTGGCAAATAATAACGTCCATAAATGGTATCTCCCCGGGAGTTGACAAAATTCCAAGCCTCACATTTTCCCAAACGGATATCTTTCAGAATATCTTTACTCAAGTCTTCTACCAACACCGGTTTCAGATTCTTCAGATCGACAGTATACAACCGATGCGAATTGGAAACGCTCTCTCCATAAAATGCCAGAAGCGGCTTCTGCGAAGAAACTCCCATGTTCATGACCATATCTTCCGGTACCTCCACCTGACGGATAATTCCTGAAGCCGGTTCCATCTGATACAAGGAATAATAATCACGGTTCTCGGCGGTAAAATAAACTTTTCCGTCGGCCTTGTTCCAAACCGTCTGCATCACATTCGGATGGAAATTCAAGGTCAACGGCTTGACAGACTTATCGGACACTTCCATCAGATACAGCTGAGTATCAATCATGCTGGGAGTCTGTCCTTCCTTGACATGCTTCCCGATTCCTCCCAAAGATTCGGGCGAACCGGCTATCAGCACCTGTTTGGCATCCGGAGAAAACAAGGCATTCGAAATGAATCCGTCGTCTTCTACCAGCAATTCAGATTCCAGCGTATGCACATCCAGCATGTATAAAGAATACAACGTAGTAGGACGAGCTTCCAACCGACGTTTTGTCACCATCATCAGTACCTTACGGCCATCTGCCGAAATATCGGTAGCAAACACCTGCCGGTATCCGTAGGTCAACGGCTGCATCAGACCGGAAGCCAAATCGTATTTAGCCAGGTAGATACGGTCTCTCCATCCCGGCTGACGGTCATCAGGGTCAACATATTCATAAATCTCTTTCTTTTCTTTCGGACCTTCCTGTACGAGCGAGAACAACAGATAGTCTTCGGTCGGAGCAAAGCGGAAACTCCCTTCCGGCAACGAAGCGGTCAAGACCGTTTCTATACCGGTAGACGGACTGACCCGGACCAGCTCTTTACCTGCTACCCCCTGACGGGTCAGGTAATAGTCGGAAGAACGAGGCATCCAATGCAATTCTTCACTCCGTTCGGCCAAGACCTTACCGGTAGCCAGCTCACGAACGACATACGTAGTTGTAGTCTGCCCACCTACCCGAGTGGTCCGATAAGCAACAATCAGATATTTTCCATCGGGAGAAACTTCGACATCCGTATAACGTTTCCCATGCAACACATCGGCCAACGTATACAGACGGCCTTCCTCCTGAGTCAATGTGAAGATTCCCTCTTTTTCTGTATCCAATGACAATTCCGGGGTTTCCTTCCGGTCGGGAGCAGACAAGTATTTCACTACAATCTGATGAGAAGCCGGTTCCAATGTAAGCTTCAGGTCTTCGCACAATTTGCCATCCACATATACCTGATACGAATCTACCCCCTCGACCTTGAGTTCAGCCTTCCCGTAACGGGTATTTTCGAGTGTAAAGCCCAACAGATGCAATGCATATCCGTCATTCACAACCGGAAGAGCATCTGCGGTAAGAAGTTTACCCTGTTTCACCGTTTCCAGTGAGAGTGGAGTTTTCAACAGACGGTCCACCTTCCATGGTTCAGAATTGACATCAACGGTATCGACCTCATACGGTGCCTTGACCGGATAAGGTCCTGCATAATGAAAGGTATTGATTTCCATACGTTCAGCATTCAGCAGCATTCCCCAACACAACGAGCATGCCAGCAATAATTCTTTTTTCATACAATAGGATGAGTTATGTTTTTCATTCAGCACACAAAAATAGACAAATTATATAGAATACGCCAATTCTTCTACCGTTTCATCTCTAAAAGCATTGTGTTTATAGACAAACGAAGCCTGCCGGCCCAAAGGGAATACCCAAATTCCAGTGGACCGACAGGCTCCTGATTTCTTTTCAATTCATGATTGAACTGACTCAGAAGATATCCAGTTCAGCCATCGTAGCAAAGTCTGCACCCGAAGTCACTTCCGTAGCGACCAACCGCACATAACGGGCTTTTACCGCCTTCTTGAAGTAATGGTAACGCTTGGTAGGGTCGTTCACCAGATTTCCGAATGTGAAATCCTCCACTTTCTTCCATGTCTTACCATCTGCACTCATCTCAAGACGCCCAGCCGCTATCAGACCTTTCGCATCCTTCTTCTGAGGGGTATAGGCAAATCCGGCCAGTTCTTTTTCCATTCCCAAATCCAAAGCGAATACATAAGGAGATTCCTGCCCGCCGGATACCCAATAAGTGTCTGCCTGTTCATCGATGGCGGCACTAGCCGGATGCTCGGTTGTTTCACCCGATACATCCAGTACTTTCCAATCTTTCTTGACAAATCCCAAGCGTTCGCGTGATACCGATCCCTTTTTTCCGTGCAGGAATGAAACCGCCTTCACTTCGCCATTCTCTAAAGCGAAAGGAACCGTATACAACGGTGAAGCCTCATCGGGTTCAGCACCGTCGGTGGTATAGTGAATCTGATAATCTATCGTATCCTGCATTGATTCATTTTCTTTCTTATCGGCCCAATACAACCAACTGAAACCATCCTTCTTCGGTGCAATGGTTACCAGACCTTCCGCGTTTCTACCCACGGACAACATCGGAGGACGTTGCTGGTAATAATGTGCAGACACCTCACAGATGGCAGGATTCATACGGGATTCCAGTATACGTATCCGAATTTTGGAGGAAGTTACATCCGGGAATCGGAGAATACGTTTGTGACCGATATTGGTAGAGCGAGCAACCTCCTTCCATTGTCCGTTCACCCATGCATCGACGGCATGTTTCTCCACCCGTTCGCTATGTGTGGCGATGGCTTCCTGAATCACAATCCGATTGAAAGTAATGGGTTGCGGTACGAAAAAGACCAGTTCTTTCGGTCCTTCACCATCCAAGAGTACAAATGTATTTTCATCCTTGTCCAATACCTCCTTCGGACCATCTGCTCCGTCCAGCAAGTTATGACCATAGGTTTCCTGAATTCTTCTACCGGTCTCTTCCAGAACCTCGACATCAGCATCCGAGAACCGTCCCTCCCGGTTAGGCGGAATATTCAACAGGAAAATGGAGTTACCACCTACGGCACGTTCATAAATGTCGAATACATCATCGGCACTCCGGGTCTGCTGACGGGTATCGTCCCGGTAGAACCACCCAGCCCGGATAGACGTATTCGTTTCGGCCGGCTGATAATGCAGGTAAAACGGTTTTTCACGGCTCAACAACACTTCCCGACCTCCCAAGTCACCGTGCAAGTCCATGAATTCCACCATCTCGGCAGGATTCTCCGTATACGGAGTAATCACATTCCATTCGGATGTCCGTGTATTTCCGGCCTCATTACCACACCAGCGCACGTCTTCTCTTCCGAAGATTGTAGCATTCGGCACCAATGTACGAATCATTTCACGCCAAGCCTTATAGTTATATTTCTGACCTCCTTTAGTCTTGGGATGTGCACCATCGAACCATACTTCGTCAATCGGTCCGTATTCCGTCAACAATTCGAACAATTGGTTCAGGAAATATTCGTTATAATCGTCCAGCTCGAACTGGAATTTTGTCTTGACGGCGAACGGACGCCCGGGTACTTCCCGAGGAATGGTACGCAACGTATAAGGACTCAGGTTACCATAAAGCCCGTCAGGACTTTCTATCTGATACAAATCGGCCGGAGACAGGTAGACACCCAGTTTCAATCCATATTTCCGGCACGAAGCAGAAAGTTCTTTCATGACATCGCCTTTCCCATTCTTATATCCAGTCGACATGATACCGTGTTTGGTATAACGGCTCTGCCACAATACGAATCCGTCATGATGCTTGGCTGTAAAGACGACCATCTTCATACCGGCGGCCTTCATGGCCTGACACCACTGGTCGGTATCCAAGGTCTTCAAATCAAAGATCTTGGGGTCTTCCTTTCCCGTTCCCCATTCCAGACGGGTGAAGGTATTAGGACCGAAATGGACGAAAGCTATAAACTCGTTTCTCAAAGCAGCCAACTGATTGTCCGTAGGAACCACATGGGCCGCTTTCCGGATAATCACATCATCGGTATCTCCCGCCTCCACTTTAATGGTATTTTGGGGAATTATCTCCTGTTGTTGTGCATACGATGACAAACACATCGCCGCCGCAAACAACCATGTCAACCGTTTCAAATTGTTTTTCTTCATAGTCAGATTTTATCAGTTCAGTTATAAAATAAAAAATAAGTAACCCCTATCGCTACAAATACTCTGCAATATTCGCAAGATTTGCCGATTCCCGCAAAAAATATCCAAACAAATAACCTCGATAAAATGAATTTTATACCGGACGGTTACCCGTCCGTAAATCTCCCGTCCACCATTTCCCATTGACATTTGCTTGCCTCACGTCCCATCGGATAATCATTTATGGGTAGCCCATCCGGACATTATCCTATCACAACCTTCCACGACCAAATGAATCACGGACAAAGAAAAGGCATTCTATTCTTCCATCAGACAATTCGGCAACACATTTCTACCGAAACATCCAATCCACTGACATTATAAAAGCAAAAACAGGGACCAATTTCGACACATCAGAATACCAATTTTTAGCGATTGTTATACTTTGAAATAGAATTTAACTTTGCACTCGCAATGCCGGAGAAGGCATCAAAGATTATCTAACTATTATAAAATTGGGAATAAATTGGGAACAAAATTCAAACACAGCCTGCTTCTTCTGATCATGCTGATGGGTAGAATGACGACATGGGCACAGGAAGCCATTGTTTTTGGAAAAGTCATTTCCAGTGACAAAAGTGAAATAGACTTTGCTACCGTATACCTGAAAGGTACAAACTACGGATGTACCACCAACGAGAAAGGAATCTATCACCTGAAAGCCCCTGTGGGTACATATACCCTCATCGTATCGGCCATCGGATACGAAACCTCCGAGAAACAGGTCGTATTGACAGGTGGCGAACGCTTGAAACAGAACATCGTATTGAAACCTTCGGTGACCGAACTGGATGAAGTGGTGGTGGTCTCTACGGGTGTCTCCCGTGTGAAGCGTTCGGCCTTCAATGCCGTAGCGGTCGATACCAAAGAGATGCAGAACTCCACCAAAAGCCTGAGTGAAGCCCTGACCAAGGCTCCGGGTATGAAGTTGCGCGAATCGGGCGGTGTAGGCTCGGACATGCAGCTCATGATGGACGGATTCAGCGGCAAGCACGTAAAGGTATTCATCGACGGAGTACCGCAAGAAGGGGTAGGAAGCTCGTTCGGGCTGAACAACATTCCGGTGAACTTTGCCGAACGCATCGAAGTCTATAAAGGAGTGGTACCGGTAGGATTCGGAACAGACGCCATCGGCGGAGTCATCAACATCGTGACCAACAAGAAACGGCGCAACTGGTTCCTGGACGCTTCCTACTCGTACGGCTCGTTCAACACCCACAAGTCATACATCAACTTCGGACAGACGTTCAAGAACGGTTTCACCTATGAAATCAATGCTTTCCAGAACTACTCGGACAATGATTATTACGTAGATGCTCCGGTACAGGATTTCACTACCGGAAACCTGAACGGGACTTACCAACGGGTGAAACGGTTCAATGATACCTATCACAACGAGGCGATTGTAGGGAAAGTAGGTATCGTAGACAAAAAATGGGCAGACCGGCTGATGTTCGGTTTCACCTATTCGCACATGTACAAGGACATACAGACCGGTGTACGCCAGAAGACAGTCTTCGGAGAAAAGCACCGCTTCGGCCATTCACTAATGCCTTCGATGGAATACAGCAAACGCAACTTGATAATCAAGGGGCTGGATATGGTGTTGACAGCCAACTACAATCGCAATGCCACTACGAATGTGGATACTGCCCGCTATGAATACAACTGGCTTGGTGAGAAACATCCGCTGAACAGTCCCGGCGAACAGTCCCGCCAGTATTCCCGTGCCGATAATGACAATTGGAACGGTACATTGACCTTGAATTACCGCATTGCCAGAGTCCACATGCTGACTTTCAATCATGTGTTGAGTGCATTCCAGCGTGATAATACTTCACTGTTGGCGGTGGAAGAACAGACGGATGCCATTGCCAAGCAGACCCGCAAGAATATCTCCGGTTTGTCATACCGCCTGATGCCTTCCGAAAAGTGGAACTTCTCGGCATTCGGCAAATACTACCGCCAGTATGTGGCAGGACCTATGGCCGAGGATGATACCGGTAGTAATTATGTACGCACCAGCCGTACGGTAGACTCTTGGGGATATGGTGCTGCCGGAACCTACTTCATCCTACCCGGCTTGCAGGCGAAGCTCTCTTATGAAAAAGCTTACCGCCTGCCCACTATCGAAGAGATGTTTGGTGACGAAGACCTGGAGAGTGGAGACATCGGCATCCGTCCCGAGAAAAGTGACAACATCAACTTGAACCTGAGTTATTCCCGGAGTTTTGGAAAACATTCTGTCTACGTGGAAGGCGGTGTGGTATACCGCAATACGAAGGATTATATCCAGCGTAATATCCAGGACTTGAGCGGAGGAAAAGAAGGGGCCACTTATACCAACTACGGCAAGGTGCTGACGAAGGGATACAATGTATCGGCACGCTATGGCTTCGGACGCTGGCTGAGTGTGGGCGGCAACTTCACGCAGATGAATGTGCGTGACAATGAGAAGATGCAAATCGGCAGTACCGGCAACTCTGTGGAAAATCTCGGTTACAAGGCACGCATTCCCAATGTGCCCTATCAGTTTGCTGATTTTGACGTAAACTTCTATTGGCGCGACCTCTGGAAGAAAGGGAATATACTGTCCGTGACTTACGACAACCAGTACATGCACAGCTTCTCCTACTATTCGCAGGCCATCGGTAGCAAGAACAAGGATTTCATGGTACCCGACCAGTTCTCCCATAACCTGACATTGAGCTATAGTCTGAAGAATGGCCGCTATAATATCTCGTTTGAATGCCGCAACTTCACGAACGAGGATTTGTACGACAACTTCAGCCTTCAGAAAGCCGGGCGTGCGTTCTATGGCAAGATACGTGTACATTTTGGTGATTAATAAATATAATGGTTTTAATAGGTGTAATTAATAAGAAGAACAAATGAAGAAGAATTATCTTTTGTCCGGCCTCTTTGCAATGGCAATGACCGGAATGGCTTTAATT
>OKTC01000537.1_pt1 | contig 15744 bp, 9 predicted proteins | sample 1606181 | NCBI WGS metagenome assembly OKTC01 (sample SAMEA3879529, study PRJEB24766) | human gut metagenome | biome: human-associated habitat; feature: feces | place: USA | collected 1985/1987 | reverse complement strand
CCTATGAACGCATACGACACGTTCTTTTGATTGTAGAGGTTATAGATTGACAGGTTCACCTCGCTCTCGCCGTGGCGGCGGTGCTTCGTGTTGTATGTGATGCCGATGTCAAGATGGTGGATGTCAGGCAACTTGTAGGAGTTGGGACATTTGTAGGTCATAGTCAGAGCCACATCCTTGAAGTAGGAGGCACCGCTGTCGAGATTGGTCATTGGATTTCCTGTTGTTATCGCCGTGACGGGAAGGTTGCCGCGGCGGCCGCTCTGATAGGTCCATGAGGCAGACAGCGTCCAATGCTTGTGGAATTTGTAGAACATTGTCGCATTGAAGTTGTGACGGCGGTCGGTTGGGTCAAAAAATTCTTCTCCACCGTTTATTTCCTCGCCTGGACGGTCGAATGTGCGGAATGATTTCGACCACGTGTAGCTCACCCATCCGCTTACTTTGCCAAATTTCTTCTGAGCCATGAATTCCAAGCCGTACGACCTTCCTTTTCCGCACACCACGAGCGACTGCCAGTCGTCGGTAGTGTTGGTTATCTCGTAAACCGTACCGCTATCGTCGAGCGACGATGAAAACCACGAATCGGAGTCGAATGTACTTTTTTTCTTTACGAAAGCCATGTAGGTGGCTCCGTTGCGGTATTGGATTATGTTGTCGATAGTCTTGTAGTACCCCTCCACCGAAAATTCAATGCCATTGAAAGGCTCGTAGGTAAATCCGGCGGCATACTGGTTGCCACGCATCAAAGGCACGTCTTTCGTAACAGGCACCCAAAGGTTTGACGGCATCGTAATGTTGCTGCTTGAGAGCATATGGATGCCCTGACTCATTCGCGAATACGACAGTTTCAGAGCCATTTTGGGCGTGAGCAGAAAGCGAAGCGAGGCGCGTGGCTCGATTGAATGGTAAGTCTTGTCGGTGACGGCATAGAGCGAATAGCGTAGACCGATATTGGCTTTCAGCCAGTGGGTCACGCTCCAGTCGTCTTCAGCATAGACTGAAGCTGTGGTCAATTCCTGTTGTTTGCCAATTGATGAATAGCTTTCGGTTGTAGTTGGCTCTATATATTTATCTGGATCTCCGCTGTCAAACTCATACCGGTAGGCATCGACCGTAGGGGTCATCCATTGATATGATAGTTTGACGCCCCAGCGGGCATCGTGCCTATCTCCTGTTTTGAGACGGAAGTCGCCGCTTAGCGAAGCATCGTTCACTTTTGAGGTGAAGCCAGCGGAAGACTTCTTTATTGTGGTTCTTGTTTTGTCTATAGTTTGATCACAATCCTTAATCTTTGTATGGGTAATAGTTTTGTTAAATGAATTAAGTTGCAGAAAATAATTGTAGCTGCTGATGCTTCCATTGACGTTGACCGACAACTTGTCGCTGAACATGTGTGTCCAGTAGAGGCTACCCATCAGATTGTGCCAATTATTTTTAGTGGAATTTTGAAGTATATCTTCTCGCATATATTTTTTTTCAATAAAATCAGGATGCACCTCTGTTATTACTTTTTTACTGTAACTGTCAGATGGAGAAGCGTTGCTCACGTCCTTACCCCAATAGACCACAGCCGTAAGGCGGTCGTTGTCAGAAAAGCGGTGTACGAGCTTGGCGTTAATGTCGTAGTAGTTCATCTTCGAATATGGTTGAAGAGAACTTGGCTTGTCGTAGATGTTTTTCAGCATTGGATACATGATGGCATTGAAGTAGGAAGCTCGTGCAGCAATGTTGAAACTTGTATGCCCTTTCCATATCGGACCTTCGGCGTGAATTGCTGACAAAAGCATACCAACGTTAACGTTTCCGTGGTAATTTTCGAAATCACCCTCTTTAAGACCCACATCGACCACACTTGATAGTCGCGAGCCATAGCGAGCAGGAAAAGCACCTTTGTAGAAAGTAACGTTATCTACCATATCTGGAATTATAGAAGAAGAAAAACCCTTCAGATGTTCACCGTTGTATAGAGTTGATCCGTCGAGAGTGATAAGATTCTGGTCGTAGTTACCACCGCGCACGTAGATGCCCGCTGCACCATCGCTTGACGACTGAACGCCCGGCAACTTCTGCAATGATTTCATCACGTCGACCTCACCCATTACCATAGGCACTTGTCTTATCTGCGCAGCGGAAAGCGTCATTGCCGACATCTGCGACGACTGCACGCCGAAGTTTGTGCGCGAACCGTAGACATTGACGTCGCGCAGCTCCGTGCTGCGTTGCAACCTTACCTCTATCGCTTTATTGCCACTTTCTGCGGTGAAAGAAGAAGGCGTGTAGCCAACGTATGCTGCGGTAAGCTCTGTCCCATCAGCAACGTTAATCTCAAAATAACCCCTTACATCAGCCGTTGTTCCCGCGCTGGAGCCTTTTATAAACACATTGGCAGCAGCCAATGCCTCTCCAGTCTCAGCGTCGACCACGTAGCCGCGGATATCCGCCGCTTTTGATCCGGCAACAAGCAGAGCCGCGCTCAAGAGTGATATTATCCGTTTCATAAACTTAAAATTAAGTTAATACAGTATTTTTATTAAGATTTGACTAAGGTAATCGACTGCAAGTTATGTATTTATACGTATAAATACAAATTTTGTTGAAGAAAAATTACAAAAAAGTAGAGAGGGCGTTTCTAATAGAGTCAGGCTTGTCAACAGCGTGTTTATATAGTTATTGACATATATGTTGATAACTTGTTAAGTATTTGTTTTTCAATGAGAATATGTGTTGATAAGATGTTTAGATGATTGTTGATGATAAAAAATAGCAAAATTTTAGGTCTGTAAATTTGGAGGGAAAAAAACTTTGGCGTATCTTTGCACCGCATTTAGCGCAAGGGCGAATACCAGAGTGGCCAAATGGGGCAGACTGTAAATCTGCTGGTTTATACCTTCGGTGGTTCGAATCCATCTTCGCCCACACAATTGCGGAAGTAGCTCAGTTGATAGAGCATCAGCCTTCCAAGCTGAGGGTCGCGAGTTTGAGCCTCGTCTTCCGCTCAAGTTGCCTATGTAGCTCAGGGGTAGAGCACTTCCTTGGTAAGGAAGAGGTCGCGGGTTCAAATCCCGCCATCGGCTCAATAAATAGGAAAAATGTACTTGAAATAGTCAAACATAAATAAAAAAGCATAAAGTTATGGCAAAAGAGAAATTCGAAAGAACCAAACCGCATGTTAACATCGGTACTATTGGTCACGTTGACCACGGTAAAACTACCTTGACTGCCGCTATCACTACAGTGTTGGCAAAGAAAGGTCTTTCTGAGTTGCGTTCATTTGACTCTATCGATAACGCACCTGAAGAGAAAGAGCGTGGTATCACAATCAACACATCTCACGTAGAGTATGAAACAGCTAACCGCCACTACGCACACGTAGACTGCCCGGGACACGCCGACTATGTGAAGAACATGGTAACTGGTGCTGCTCAGATGGACGGTGCTATCCTCGTTGTTGCTGCTACTGACGGTCCTATGCCTCAGACTCGTGAGCACATCCTTCTCGCTCGTCAGGTGAACGTACCTAAGATCGTCGTATTCATGAACAAGGTTGACCTTGTTGACGATCCTGAGATGCTCGACCTCGTTGAGATGGAAATCAGAGACCTCCTCAAATTCTACGGTTTCGATGAGGATTGCCCTATCATCCGTGGTTCTGCACTCGGTGCTCTTAACGGAGACCCTAAGTGGGAGGAGAAGGTTATGGAGCTTATGGATGCTGTTGATACATACATTCCTATCCCAGTTCGTGAGAACGAGAAACCATTCCTTATGCCTATCGAGGATATCTTCTCTATCACAGGTCGTGGTACTGTAGTTACCGGCCGTATCGAGACAGGTACTATCCACGTTAACGACCCGGTAGAGCTCGTAGGTTTCGGTGACGCTCCAAGATCTACAACTGTAACAGGTGTTGAGATGTTCCGTAAACTTCTCGATCAGGGAGAGGCTGGAGACAACGTTGGTCTTCTTCTCCGTGGTATCGACAAGAAGGACGTCAAGAGAGGTGAGGTTGTTGCTAAACCAGGCTCAATCACTCCGCACACTGACTTCAAGGCTCAGATCTACGTCCTCAAGAAAGAGGAAGGTGGCCGTCACACTCCGTTCCACAACCACTATCGTCCACAGTTCTTCATCCGTACACTCGACGTGACAGGTGAGATCACTCTTCCAGAGGGAACTGAGATGGTTATGCCAGGCGATAACGTTGAGATCACTGTAAAACTCATCACTCCAGTTGCACTTAACGAAGGTCTTCGTTTCGCAATCCGTGAGGGTGGTCGTACAGTCGGCGCAGGCCAGGTTACAAAGATTATCGACTAATTTTCGATAAGACAATACAAGTGGTGCCGGACATCCGGCACCCATTTACAGGGGCATAGTATAAGGGCTAGTATAGTGGTCTCCAAAACCATTGATGGGAGTTCGAATCTCTCTGCCCCTGCTAATATCAAAGGTTACGATTTGGTAATGTTTAACTGACACCGCATCTGCTTCCAACAAGTGGTGTCCATTAAAAGAAAAGATGAGTAAGTTCATTAACTATCTGAAAGAGTCGTATGAGGAACTCACCAAGAAGGTGACATGGCCGACCTGGGCAAAACTTCAGAGTTCTGCTCTCCTTGTTATGGTCGCTACTGTCATCATCGCGGCTGTACTGTTCGTCATTGACTACATTTTCCAGTATCTGATGACAGCAATTTACACGTTGTAATTTTATTCATTACCATGGGCGAGAAAAAATGGTACGTCCTTAGGACTGCAGGAAGCAAAGAGAAGAAAGTCAAAGAGTACCTCGACAAAGAGATCGAGAGGAGCGTAGATTTGCAGAAAGAGATTTCGCAGGTTCTTGTTCCCCTTGAGAAAAAATATACCGTTAAGAACGGCAAGCGCGTAGCTACCGAGAAAATCCTTTTCCCTGGCTATGTGTTTATCGAGGCAGAACTTGGCAAGGATTCCGATTACCTCATCCGCAGTCACGTCATACCTGGTCTCGCAGGTTTCCTCTCCGAGAAGGACAGCAAAAACCAGAGCGAGAAAGTTGCAGTGCCTCTGCATCCGGATGAAGTCAAGAGACTTCTTGGACAGCAGGACGAGCAGACCGAAACTGTAGCTGATACAGAAGTGGATTATCAGGTTGGCGATTCAGTCAAGATTACTGACGGACCATTCAGCGGCTTCGATGGAACAGTCGATGAGATTGCAGTTGACAGAAGCAAAATAAAGGTAATAGTTATGATCTTCGGCAGAAAGACTCTGCTCGAGCTCAACTTTAATCAAGTAACTAAAGAATAACAAGTTATGGCAAAAGAAGTAACTGGATTCATTAAGCTCCAGATCAAAGGTGGAGCAGCGAATCCTGCGCCTCCTGTAGGACCGGCTCTCGGTTCGAAAGGACTGAACATTATGGACTTCTGCAAGCAGTTCAATGCAGCCACTCAGGCGTCTGCAGGTAAAGTGCTTCCAGTAGTAATCACCGTATTTTCAGACAAGTCTTTCACTTTCGTTGTAAAACAGCCGCCAGTTGCTGTTTCCCTCAAAGAGGCTGCGAAAATTCAGAAGGGTTCAGGCGAACCTAACAGACAGAAGGTTGCAAGCATTACTTGGGATCAGGTTAAAACCATAGCAGAAGGCAAGATGGCAGATATGAATGCTTTCACCCTCAAGTCAGCTATGAAGATGGTCGCAGGTACAGCAAGAAGTATGGGTATCAGAGTTTCAGGAACTTTCCCTGAGGATGTTAAATAATCACGCGCATCATGAGTAAACTTTCAAAAAATATGACAGCTGCGCTGGCCAAAGTTGACCAGACAAAGCAGTATGGACTTTCTGAAGCGTGTGGTCTCCTTAAGGAAATCACCTTCACGAAATTCGATGCTTCAGTAGAGCTTATCGCAAATTTGGGCGTTGACCCTCGTAAGGCAAACCAGATGATCCGTGGCGTCGTTACACTTCCTCACGGAACCGGTAAAGTCACAAGAGTTCTCGTTCTTTGTACTCCTGACAAGGAAGCTGAGGCTAAAGAGGCTGGTGCAGACTATGTTGGTCTCGACGATTATATCGAGAAGATCAAAGGCGGCTGGACTGACGTGGATGTCATCATCTGTACCCCATCAGTTATGGCTAAAGTCGGTATCATCGGTCGTATCCTCGGTCCAAGAGGCCTTATGCCGAACCCTAAGACTGGCACAGTTACAATGGCTGTCGGCAGCGCTGTAAAAGAGGTTAAGGCAGGTAAGATCGATTTCAAGGTTGACAAGTCCGGTATCATCCATACCGCTATCGGAAAGGCTTCTTTCACCCCTGAGCAGATTTATGACAATGCTAAGGTTGTGATGTCAGCAATCCTCAAATTGAAACCGCAGACTCTTAAGGGAACATATCTCAAGAGCGCAGCTATCTGCACTACTATGAGCCCTGGTATCAAACTCGATGTTAAAGCATTCAGTGCTGAATAATAAATATTCAATGTTATGAGAAAAGAATTAAAAGCCCAGATAATTGAATCTATCTCAGCACAGATCAAAGAGACCCCGAACTTCTATGTTACAGATATCGCTGGTCTGAATGCTGAAGATACAACAAAACTTCGTCGTGCTTGCTTTGAGGCAGGTATCAAGCTTACAGTTGTGAAGAACACATTGTTCACCCACGTACTCAATGAGCTCGGCAATGAAGAGATGAATCTCCTTATCCCGACTCTCGTAGGCAATACCGCCATCATGTACACTGAGGTTGCAAATGCTCCTGCAAAGCTTATCAAGAAGCTTCAGAAGAGCGGTCTTGAGAAACCAGTTCTCAAAGGCGCTTATGTTCAGGAGTGCGCATTCGTAGGTGCAGACAAGCTTGACGAGCTCGCAGCTATCAAGTCTAAAGAGGAACTCCTCGGAGACATCATCGGTCTTCTCCAGTCTCCTGCACGCAACGTTATTTCTGCTCTCGAGTCAGCAGGCGGAAAACTTGCAGGAATCGTCAAGACCCTTTCAGAAAAAGAAGAGAAATAATATTAACAATTTTAAATATCTACATTAATTATGGCAGACGTAAAAGCACTCGCAGAAGAGTTGGTTAACCTTTCTGTAAAAGACGTTCAGGAACTTGCTAAAGTTCTCAAGGAAGAGTATGGTATCGAGCCTGCAGCAGCTGCAGTTGCAGTTGCAGGTCCTGCAGCAGCCGCAGAGGCAGCTCCAGCAGAGCAGACAGAGTTCGACGTTATCCTCAAGTCAGCTGGTGACGCTAAACTTAACGTTATCAAAGCCGTTAAGGATCTCCTCAGCCTCGGTCTTAAAGAGGCAAAGGAACTTGTTGACAAGGCTCCAGGTGCAACTTTGAAAGAGAAAGTATCCAAGGCAGAAGCAGAGCAGATCAAATCTACTCTCGAGGAAGCTGGTGCAGAAGTTGAGGTTAAATAACTTCGCTTCTCCCCTGGTTGGGAACGAAATCAGGTTTAGAGTCGGATTATAGGCTCTAAACCTTTTTGTCGTATTTAAGTTTTTCTCATTTCAAAGGCAGAATATGTCAAATAAGACTACCAATAAACGAATAAATTTCGCCACATCAAAAATCCTGGATTATCCGGATCTGCTTGAGGTGCAGCTGAAATCATTCAAGGATTTTTTCCAGCTTGACACCACCCCTGAGAACAGAAAAAACGAAGGTCTTTACCAAGTATTCCAGGAAATATTTCCAATCGAAGATACGAGGAACAACTATAAGCTCGAGTTTATAGATTATTTCATTGATCCTCCTAAGTACTCGATTGAAGAGTGTCTTGAGAGAGGTCTCACGTACAACGTACCTCTTAAGGCAAAACTCCGCCTTTCTTGCAGTGACCTCGAACACGAGGATTTCGATACTAAAGTTCAGGACGTTTATCTGGGTGACATCCCGTACATGACTCCTGGCGGAACCTTCGTCATCAATGGATCAGAGCGTGTCATCGTTTCACAGCTGCACAGGTCTCCTGGTGTGTTCTTTGATCAGACCCTCCACGCAAACGGTACCAAGCTTTATTCAGCCCGTATCATTCCGTTCAAGGGTTCATGGATCGAGTTCGCTACGGATATCAACAATGTGATGTATGCCTACATCGACCGTAAGAAGAAGTTGCCTGTAACGACACTCCTCCGTGCTATCGGTTTCGATGCGGACAAGGATATCATAAACATTTTCGGCCTGGCTGAAGAGATTGAGGCTACTCCTGAGAATCTGAAGGCAAATGAGGGCAGAAAGCTCGCCGCAAAGGTTCTCAAGACCTGGAACGAGGACTTCGTTGATGAGGATACCGGTGAGGTTATCCCTATCGAGCGTACAACTCCGGTTGTCGAGAGATGTGAAGTCATCAACGATGAGACAATTCAGAAACTTACCGATGCAGAGGTGAAGACTGTGCTTCTCCAGAAGGATGAGGCCAGCGACAGTGAGTATGCCATCATATTCAACACCCTGCAGAAGGACCCGACAAATACGGAAAAAGAAGCTGTCAATTACATCTACAAGCAGTTGCGTAATTCAGAACCACCTGATGAGGCAACCGCAAGAGACGTGATCGACAAGTTGTTCTTCTCCGAAAAGAGATACGATTTGGGTATCGTCGGCCGTTATCGTCTTAACAAGAAACTCGGCCTCGACACTGATCCTGAACTCCGTGTTCTCACAAATCAGGATATTACCGAGATCATCAAGTATCTCATTCAGCTTATTAACTCCAAGGCTACGGTTGATGATATCGACCACTTGAGCAACAGACGTGTAAGGACAGTAGGTGAGCAGTTGGCTAACCAGTTCAGCGTAGGTCTCTCAAGAATGTCAAGGACTATCCGCGAAAGAATGAACGTAAGGGACAGTGAGCAGTTCAGCCCTACTGACCTCATCAATTCCAAGACATTGTCTTCGGTAATCAATTCATTCTTCGGTACAAGCCAGATGTCCCAGTTCATGGACCAGACGAACCCGCTTGCTGAAGTTACACACAAGCGTCGTCTTTCTGCATTGGGTCCTGGCGGTCTTTCCAGAGACAGGGCAGGTTTCGAGGTTCGAGACGTGCACTATACTCATTACGGAAGGCTTTGTCCTATCGAGTCTCCGGAAGGTCCGAACATCGGTCTTATCTCATCTCTTTGCGTCTATGCGAAGATTGATGACCTGGGATTCATCGAGACCCCTTACCGTAAGGTCGAGAACGGAAAGGTAAATCTTTCCGATGACGGCTGGAAGTTTATGAGCGCAGAGGAAGAGGAAGACAAACTCGTTTCTCTTGCCAATGTGAAGATGGATGATGACGGAACCATCGAAGAGGACAGAATCCAGTGCCGTCTCGAGGCTGACTTCCCTGTAGTCTCCAAAGAAGAGGTTGACTATATGGACGTTGCGCCTAACCAGATGGCTTCTGTGGCTGCATCCCTCATTCCGTTCCTTGAACACGATGACGCTCACCGTGCATTGATGGGAGCGAACATGATGCGTCAGGCAGTTCCGCTTCTCAAGCCTCAGGCTCCTATCGTGGGAACCGGTCTTGAAGAGAGGGTCTGCATCGACTCCAGAACACAGGTGATGGCAGAAAGAAGCGGTGAAGTCGTATATGTGGACGCAAACGAAATCCACGTCAAATATGACCGCACAGAGGACGAGAAATTCGTAAGCTTCTCTCCGGACATCACTGTTTACCATCTTCCTATATATAGAAAGACAAACCAGAATACAACTATCTGCCTGAAACCGATTGTGAAGAAAGGCGACAAGGTAGTTGCAGGTCAGGTGATGACAGAAGGATATGCTACCCAGAACGGTGAACTCGCACTCGGCCGTAACCTTATGGTTGCGTTCATGCCTTGGAAGGGTTACAACTATGAGGACGCTATCGTTCTTTCAGAGAAAATGGTCAGATGGGATATCCTCACATCAGTTCACGTGGACGAGTACCTTACTGAAGTCAGGGAAACCAAGCGTGGTATGGAGGAACTCACATTCGATATTCCTAATGTCAGCGAGGACGCTACCAAAAATCTTGATGACAACGGTATTGTCCGCGTAGGTGCCCATATCGAGCCGGGTGACATTATGGTCGGCAAGATTACTCCTAAGGGAGAGAGCGATCCTTCTCCAGAGGAGAAACTTCTCCGTGCAATCTTCGGTGACAAGGCAGGTGACGTGAAGGATGCTTCACTCAAGGCCAATCCGTCACTCAGCGGTACTGTCATCAAGACCGCTCTTTACTCAAAGGCTGCCAAAGAGGGTAACCGCAAGGGCGCCAAGGCTGAGCAGAAAGCAAAACTTGATAGCATCGAGGAAGATTTCACCAAGAAAGCCGAGTCTTTGTACGCCAAGTTCTTCGACAAGCTCGTTGCATTGGCAGAAGGCAAGAAGAGTGTGGGAATCAGCGACCTTTATGGCGTTGAGATCATTCCTGAGGGCAGAGAAATCACTGCTTCCCAGCTCAGGACCATTGACTTCGAAAATATTAATTCAAACAGATGGACTGACGACGACAGGACCAACCTCATGATCCGTGACCTCATCAACAATTACTGCATCGCCTACAAAGAGGCTCTCGCAGCAAACAAGAGGATCCAGGACAAGGTCAAGGTCGGTGACGAACTCGGAAACGGCGTTATGCAGCTTGCGAAAGTATATATCGCCAAGAAGAGAAAGATCACTGTCGGTGACAAGATGGCGGGACGTCACGGTAACAAGGGTATTGTTGCCAAGATCGTAAGAGAGGAGGACATGCCGTTCCTTGAAGACGGTACTCCGGTGGACATTGTCCTGAACCCTCTCGGTGTGCCTTCCCGAATGAACCTCGGTCAGATTTATGAAACTGTTTTGGGATGGGCAGGTGAAAGACTTGGTCTCAAGTTCAGCACCCCTATTTTCGACGGTGCAAGTCTTGATGAGATTTGTGCATATACTGACAAGGCAGGTCTTCCTAAGTACGGAAGTACTCATCTGAGAGACGGCGGTACCGGTGAATGGTTCGACCAGTATGCAACTGTAGGTATCATCTATATGATCAAGCTCGGTCACATGGTTGATGACAAGATGCACGCAAGGTCTATCGGTCCTTATTCTCTCATTACTCAGCAGCCTTTGGGCGGTAAAGCTCAGTTCGGTGGTCAGAGATTTGGAGAAATGGAGGTTTGGGCACTCGAGGCATTCGGTGCGGCAAACGCTCTCCAGGAAATCCTTACTGTCAAGTCTGATGACGTGACCGGAAGGTCCAAGACTTATGAAGCCATCGTCAAGGGTGAGCCGATGCCTACTCCAGGTATTCCTGAATCTCTGAATGTGCTCCTGCACGAGCTCAGAGGTCTCGGACTTAAAGTGACTCTTGAATAGTAACAGTCAATTTTGATTTGATATATTATGCCTATTTTCAATAACAAAGATAACAAGGTAAGGAGCAATTTCCAGAAAATCAGCATTTCGCTTGCTTCTCCGGAGGACATCATTGACAGGTCCCACGGAGAGGTCCTCAAGCCTGAGACTGTGAACTACAGGACGTACAAGCCTGAGAGAGATGGCCTTTTCTGTGAGAAGATTTTCGGACCTACCAAGGACTACGAGTGCTATTGCGGTAAGTACAAGCGCATCAGGTACCGTGGTATCGTCTGCGACCGTTGCGGTGTGGAAGTTACAGAAAAGAAGGTGCGCAGGGAGAGAATGGGACACATTTCACTTACTGTCCCTGTTGCCCATATCTGGTACTTCAAGTCAGCTCCGAACAAGATTTCCGCTGTTCTCGGCGTTCCTGCCAAGAAACTCGAGGCGGTAATCTACTACGAGAAGTACATTGTCATCCGTCCTGGACAGACAGACAGGCAGAAACTCGAACTCCTTTCCGAGGACGAGTATCTGGCAGTTCTCGACCAGTACCCTGACAACTACAACCTTCCTGACGACGATCCTGCAAAGTTCGTTGCCAAGATGGGTGCAGAGGGTATCTATGACTTGCTGAAGGAGATTGACATAAAGGAACTTGCCGACAGTCTCCGTACAGAGATGTGTCTGGCCAATTCCCAGCTCAAGAAAGCGGAGCTGCTCAAGCGCCTCAGCATCGTCAAATGGTTTGAGGAGTCCAACGGCATCAACCGCCCTGAGTGGATGATTATGAAGGTGGTTCCGGTCATTCCGCCGGATCTCCGTCCTCTCGTTCCGCTTGACGGTGGCCGTTTCGCCACATCCGATCTCAATGACCTCTACAGACGTGTCATCATCAGAAACAACCGTCTGAAGAGACTTATCGAGATCAAGGCACCTGAAGTCATTCTCCGAAACGAGAAACGTATGCTTCAGGAGGCAGTGGATTCACTCTTCGACAACTCCAAGAAATCAAATGCAGTGAAGAGCGAGTCCAACAGGGCTCTCAAGTCACTGTCAGACAGCCTTAAAGGAAAACAGGGACGTTTCCGTCAGAACTTGCTCGGTAAACGTGTCGATTACTCTGCGCGTTCAGTCATCGTCGTTGGTCCTGAACTTCAGATGCATGAGTGCGGTCTTCCTAAATTTATGGCTGCCGAGCTTTACAAACCGTTCATTATCAGGAAGCTGATTGAGAGGGGTATTGTAAAGACAGTCAAGTCTGCAAAGAAAATTGTAGATAGAAAGGAACCAGTCATCTGGGATATCCTTGAGAACGTGATGAAAGGTCATCCGGTTTTCCTTAACCGTGCACCTACTCTTCACAGACTCGGTATTCAGGCTTTCCAGCCGAGAATGATCGAAGGAAAGGCCATCCAGCTCCACCCTCTCGCTTGTACCGCGTTCAATGCGGACTTCGATGGTGACCAGATGGCAGTCCACCTGCCGCTCGGCAACGCTGCGGTCATGGAGGCTCAGCTCCTCATGCTCGGTTCCCAGAACATCCTGAATCCTGCCAACGGTACTCCTATTACTGTGCCTTCACAGGATATGGTGCTCGGTCTTTACTATATCACTAAGATAAGACCTGGTGCAAAGGGTGAGAAGATGTCTTTCTATGGTCCGGAGGAAGTTATCGTGGCTCTCAACGAGAAAGCCATTGACCTTCACGCCGAGATCAATGTAAGGCTCCCTAAGGACAAGCAGCATCCTGAGGCCGGCACACAGATGGTGAAGACCACTGCAGGCCGTATCATCGTGAACCAGTTCGTTCCGGTAGAGGTTCCTTATGTCAATGACGTACTCGGAAAGAAGGCCCTCAGAAAGATCATTACTGAGGTCATCAAGAATACAGGCGTGTCCAGAACAGCCCGTTTCCTCGATGATATCAAGAACCTCGGTTATGACCGCGCCTTCCGTGCAGGTATCTCATTCAACCTTGGCGATGTCCTCATCCCGCCTGAAAAATATGACCTCATCAATGAGGGCTACAAGCAGGTGGAGGATATCAAGAACAACTACGCTATGGGTTTCATTACCAACAACGAGCGTTACAACAAGGTTATCGACCTCTGGACATCCATTGACAACAAGCTTACCGGAATCGTGGAGAAGCAGATTTCTGCAGACCAGAAAGGCTTCAACCCGGTTTACATGATGCTTGACTCAGGAGCCCGTGGTTCCACACAGCAGATCAAGCAGCTCTGCGGTATGCGAGGACTTATGGCAAAACCTCAGAAGTCCGGTGCGGCAGGAGCTGAGATTATCGAAAACCCTATCGTCTCCAACTTGAAGGAGGGTATGACAGTGCTCGAGTACTTCATCTCTACCCACGGTGCACGTAAGGGTCTTGCCGATACCGCCCTCAAGACAGCCGATGCCGGTTACCTGACACGTCGTCTCGTGGACGTTTCTCACGATGTCATCATCAATGAGGAAGACTGCGGAACACTCAGGGGACTTATTGCTACAGCCATCAAGAACAAGGACGAGGTTGTCGAGTCACTCGGCGAAAGAATTCTCGGTCGTACGTCAGTACATGATATCTTCAACCCTATTACGGGTGAACTTATCATCAAGGCCGGTGAAGAAATCCGCGAGGCTACTGCAAACCTCATTGACTCTCTCCCTATCGAGCAGGTGGAAATCCGTTCAGTGCTCACTTGCGAGTCCCGTAAGGGTGTCTGTGCGAAGTGTTACGGACGTAACCTTGCTACCAGCAGAATGGTCGAGAAAGGTGAGGTTGTCGGAGTTATCGCAGCACAGTCTATCGGTGAGCCTGGTACCCAGCTTACACTTCGTACCTTCCACGTCGGTGGTACTGCATCCAGCACGGCAGCTGATTCTTCCATCGAGTCCAAATACAACGGAAAGCTGGTATTCGACGAACTCAGAACTCTTCAGAGAGTAACAGAAGACGGTCAGACACAGGAAGTTGTCGTCAGCCGTATGACTGAGGTCAAGATTATCGATGAGAACACAGGTATCACATTCTCTTCATACGACGTTCCTTACGGAGCGATTCTGTACAAGAAGGACGGCGATACGGTTCAGAAAGGTGATCTTATCTGCGAATGGGATCCGTACAATGCGATTACCATCGTCGAGACAGCCGGTACAGTACGTTTCGAGAACATGAACTCAGGTGCGACATACCGCGAGGAGTCTGCAGACGAGTACTCTAACAACAAGGACAAGGTCATCATCGAGTCCAGGGACAAGACCAAGACTCCTTCGATCCTCATTCTTGATGAGAAGGGCGCTACACTCAAGCAGTACAACCTTCCTGTCGGTGCGCATATCCCTGTCAGCGACGGCACTCAGGTGAAAGTCGGCGACATCATCATGAAGATCCCTCGTGCGATCGGCAAGTCAAACGATATTACCGGAGGTCTTCCGCGAGTTACAGAGTTGTTCGAGGCAAGAAATCCTTCAAGCCCGGCTACAATTTCCGAGCTCAACGGTGAGGTCCGTATGGGTAGAATCACAAGAGGTAACCGTGAAATCTTCGTCAAGAACAAGTCCGGTATCGAGAAGAAATATCTCGTTCCTCTGTCCAAGCAGATCCTCGTTCAGGAGAACGACTACGTGAGGGCAGGTTCAAGACTCTCAGACGGCGGCGTTTCACCTACCGACATCCTCAATGTCCTCGGTCCTGTAAAGGCTCAGGAGTACATTGTCAATGAGGTTCAGGCCGTGTACCGCCTCCAGGGTGTGAAGATCAATGACAAGCACTTCGAAATCATCGTAAGACAGATGATGAGAAAGGTTCAGATTACTTCATCCGGAGATACGGAGTTCCTGCCTGAGGAGCTTGTGGACAAGTGGAAGTTTATGGATGTCAATGATGAGATCTATGGCAAGTACTACATCAAGGAAGCCGGAGATTCTCAGCGCTACAAAGTAGGCGACATCATTTCTGCACGTGACCTCAAGAACGAGAATGATTCTCTCGAAAGACAGGGTCTTAAACTTATGGCCTTCAGGGAAGCTCACCCGGCAACTGCAAGTCAGGTGCTCCAGGGTATTACAAGAGCAGCCCTCAAGACAGACAGCTTCATCTCTGCCGCATCATTCCAGGAGACTACCAAGGTGCTCAGCGAGGCAGCTATCCGCGCCCGCGTCGATGACCTCGAAGGTCTTAAGGAAAATGTCATCTGCGGTCACCTCATTCCAGCCGGCACAGGCCAGAAGGAATTCCAGGATATCGTAGTAAGCAGCAAAGAGGATTACCTCAAGGAAATGAATGACCTTTAATAAGGTTCTGACATAATGATCAAGCCCGACTGTGATGAGCAGCCGGGCTTTTTTTGGGTATAATGTTATAGAAAACTAGCTAGGGACTGTCGTGAAATGCCGAAAAAAAGTTTTCGACTTTCCTAACGAGTTGAT
>OKTC01000535.1_pt1 | contig 15778 bp, 11 predicted proteins | sample 1606181 | NCBI WGS metagenome assembly OKTC01 (sample SAMEA3879529, study PRJEB24766) | human gut metagenome | biome: human-associated habitat; feature: feces | place: USA | collected 1985/1987 | reverse complement strand
CATTGAACATGCTCATGAGCTTATCTGAACCGAAGAGACGCATCAGGTCGTCCTCCAGGGACAGGTAGAAACGGGATTCACCCGGATCGCCCTGACGGCCGGAACGGCCGCGCAGCTGGTTGTCGATGCGGCGGGACTCGTGCCGCTCGGTGCCGATGATATACAGGCCGCCGGCCTCGCGCACGCGGTCGGCCTCTTCATCAATGCTTTTTTTATGCTCGGCCATGCGCTCGGCAAACAGGGCGCGGGCCTTGAGGATCTCCTCGTCCTCAGTCTCGGCATAGCCGGTGGCCTCGGCGATGACCTCCTCGGTGAAGCCGGCCTTGCGCAGGTCCGCCTTGGACAGGTACTCCGCGTTGCCGCCGAGCATGATATCCGTGCCGCGGCCGGCCATGTTGGTGGCGATGGTCACCTGGCCCGAACGTCCGGCCTCGGCGACGATCTGCGCTTCCAACTGGTGCTGTTTGGCGTTCAGTACGTTATGTTTGATGCCGCGCAGCTTGAGCATGCGGCTCAAAAGTTCCGATATTTCGACCGAGGTGGTACCCACGAGCACCGGACGGCCCTGTTCGACGAGTTTGACGATCTCCTCGATCACGGCGTTGTATTTCTCGCGCTTGGTCTTGTAAACCAGGTCCTGACGGTCGTCGCGGATGACCTTGCGGTTGGTCGGGATGACCACGACATCCAACTTGTAGATACTCCAGAACTCCGATGCCTCGGTCTCGGCCGTACCGGTCATACCGGCCAGCTTGTGATACATGCGGAAGTAGTTCTGCAGGGTGATTGTTGCGAAGGTCTGTGTCGCGGCTTCCACTTTCACGCCCTCTTTCGCCTCGATGGCTTGGTGCAGACCGTCGCTGTAGCGGCGGCCTTCCATGATGCGGCCGGTGAACTCGTCGACGATGACGACCTGACCGTCCTTGATGACGTAGTCGATATCGCGCTTCATCGTGCCGTGGGCCTTGATGGCCTGGTTGATGTGGTGGGCGATGGTGCTGTTTTCCGGGTCGGACAGGTTGTCCAGATGGAAGAACTCCTCCGCCTTCTTCACGCCCCGGGCAGTGAGGGTGACGCTGCGGGCTTTCTCGTCCACCACATAGTCGGCGTCGATGTCGGTGGCTTCCTCCTCTTTGTCATCGCTCTCCACCACCACAAATTTCTTCAGCCGGGCGGCGAACATCTCGGCCATATCGTACAGCTGGGTGGACTTCTCGCCCATACCGGAGATGATCAGGGGGGTACGGGCCTCATCGATCAGAATGGAGTCCACCTCGTCCACGATGGCGTAGGCGTGGCCGCGCTGCACCATGTTGGCCTTGTAGGTCACCATGTTGTCGCGCAGGTAGTCAAAGCCGAACTCATTGTTGGTGCCGTAGGTGATATCGGCATTGTAGGCGGCCCGGCGGGCATCGCCGTCCATGCCCTGTACGATCAGGCCAACGGTCAGCCCCAGCCAGCGGTAGAGCTTGCCCATCCACTCGCTGTCGCGCTTGGCCAGATAGTCGTTGACGGTAACAATGTGCACCCCTTCGCCGGTCAGGGCGTTCAGATAGGCGGGCAGGGTAGCCACAAGGGTCTTGCCCTCACCGGTCTGCATCTCGGCAATATCGCCGCGGTGCAGGGCAATGCCGCCGGTCACCTGTACCGGGAAGTGCTTCATGCCCAGCACACGCCATGCAGCCTCGCGGCAGACGGCAAAGGCATCCGGCAGAAGGTCGTCCAGCGTTTTGCCCTCGGCCAGCTGCTGCTTGAACACGGCAGTCTGCGCCTGCAAGTCAGCATCGGACATGGCCTGATACTTGGGCTCCAGTGCCAGCACCTGTTTGGTGATGGGGTTCACCTTTTTCAGCTCCCGGTCAGAGAAGCTGCCAAAAAGTTTTTCAACAAGGGACATAGATCACACCTCATAAATCTTAAAAATCGGGCCGTGATGCGCCCGGAATCGCGCATAACAATACAAGTATATGATACACCAAAGCGGCAGACACGTCAAATCTGCAAGGCTATTTTAGCCCGTTTTTACATGAACTTTCTGTAAAAAGATGCTGCAAGCCGTTCACAGATCCCCGATCTCCCGGCAGCACACTTTATTTTCACCCTATCGCTTTGGGGAAAATCGTGGTAGAATAGGACTATCATTGATAGGGAGGGCTGTACTTATGCTCAAACGGCTGCGCACTGCGCACCCCATTCTTTATTGTATCCTGTCTGAGGTGCTGTTCCTTGGCAGCATGGTCTTGTTCAGCCTGCTGGCTACCATCGGGCTGGCAGCGGCAGGCGCGGATTTTGACGCCATGGACGGCTATCTGCTGGGTTCTGTGCAGGAGGCTGTGGGGCTGGCGGTGGCGCTTTTGCTGCTGGCCCGCACCGGCAGACTTGATCTGTTGCACCGGCGCGGCTGCGGCTTTCTGAACGGAATGCTGGTGGGCATGTACCCGCTGTTCTTCATCGGGTATACGACCGTTGGGACGCTGGCCTTTGACCGCCCGGACACGCCGCTGCTGCCGCTGCCCCGCATCCTGACTTTTATGCTGAACATGATCCTTGTGGGCGTGGCTGAGGAGCTGGTGTTCCGTGGCATCATTGCCCAGACCCTGCTGGAGCGCTACGGCACCGCCCGCGCCGGGGTGTGGAAAGCCTGTCTTGTGTCCGGCGTGCTGTTCGGCGCGGCGCACCTGAGCAACCTGCTCGGCTCGGCACCCTTTGGCGTGCTGATGCAGTGCGTATTTGCGGCTTCGCTGGGCGTGATGCTGGCCGCCATCTACTTCCGCACCGGCAATTTGTGGGTGACGGTATTCCTGCACAGCGCCATGGACATTGCCTCTATGCTCATCGGCGGGCTGTACGGCACCACCAGCGTGGCCGAGAGCGTGAGCGGCTACGATGCCTCACGGCTGCTGTCGGTGGCGGTGTACCTGATCCCCACCCTGTTTCTGCTGCGCAAAAAGAAGCTGCCAGAGGTGCAACTGTACTGGGGCGGCATTGTAAAAAATTAAGGCTTGCGGACAAAAATCTTCTTGCAATCTGCTGGGCAATCTGGTATACTGTATCTGTTACCGTGGTACGGGGCTGGGAGTATGCCCGTTCGGGAGTACCGTTTTCCCGCATTCTGTGCCGACGGCAAATAAAATTTTATAAAGAGGTACTGTTACTATGAACAAGCAGGAAGTTATGGCCAAAGTCGCTCTGACCGAGAAGGACACTGGCTCCCCCGAGGTTCAGGTCGCTCTGCTGACCGCTCACATCAACGAGCTGAACGAGCACCTGAAGAAGAACCCTAACGATCACCACAGCCGCCGTGGTCTGATGAAGATGGTTGGCCGCCGCCGCAATCTGCTGGCCTACCTCCAGAAGAAGGACATCGAGCGTTACCGTGCTCTGATCGCAACCCTGGGTCTGCGTAAGTAATAGAAAACAGAGGGCAGGTACCGCATTGTGGTGCCTGCCCTTTGCTCTTTTTTGAGGAACAACAGGCCGCTGCTGCGCGTTGCAGCAGTAAATCGAGCGCCTGTGCTGTAAAAAAGCACGGGCGTTGGCTTTATTGCTATGATGCGCTGGCCGCTGCCTTTTGGAAGATAAGAAGATAAACCGCAAAAGGACAAAGGAGGCAAAACCAAATGGCAATTGAATTTGGTTCCCGCAAAGAGACCTTTGAAAACTTCAAGGTCTACGAGACCACGCTGGCTGGCCGTCCGTTCAAGGTCGAGATGGGCAAGATGTGCGGCCTGTCCAACGCAAGCGCCCTGATCCGCTACGGCGAGACCTGCGTGCTGTGCAACGTTGTGATGAGCCCCAAGCCCCGCGAAGGTGTGGATTTCTTCCCCCTGAACGTGGAGTATGAGGAAAAGCTCTACGCCGCAGGCCGCATCCCCGGCAGCTTTATGCGCCGTGAAGGCCGCCCCGGTGAGCGCGCCATCCTGACCAGCCGCGTGGTGGACCGCCCCATGCGCCCGCTGTTCCCCAAGGAGATGCGCAACGACGTGTGCATCACCATGACCGTCATGAGCCTTGACCCGGACTGCAGCCCCGAGATCGCCGGTATGATCGGCGCTTCTCTGGTGACCGCCGTGTCCGACATCCCCTGGAACGGCCCCATCGGCGGCGTGCAGGTGGGTCTGGTGGACGGCGAGATCGTGCTGAACCCCACCCAGGAGCAGCGCAAGGTGAGCGACCTGGCCCTGACCGTTGCCGCCACCATGGACAAGATCGTGATGATCGAGGCCGGTGCCAACGAGGTGGACGAGGACACCATGCTCAATGCCATCAAGGCCGCCCACGTTGAGATCAAGAAGATCATCACCTTCATCAACGGCATCGTTGCAGAGCGCGGCAAGCCGAAGATCGATTTCCAGGTGGTGGGTCTGGATATGGACGTGTTCCACGCCATCCAGAACAAGTATCTGGACGATTTCAAGGCTGCCATGGATACGGACGACAAGAATGTGCGGGATGCTGCCCTGCTGCCCATCATGGACAAGATCGCTGAGGAATACCCCGACCTGTCTGACGCAGATCTCGACCTCGTCAGCTACAAGATGCAGAAGTACGTTGTCCGCCGCTGGCTGCTGGATGAGGGCAAGCGCGTGGATGGCCGCGGCATCAACGAGATCCGCCCGCTGGCTGCCGAAGTGGGCATCCTGCCCCGGGTCCACGGCTCCGGTATGTTCACCCGCGGCCAGACCCAGGTGCTGACCACCTGCACCCTGGGCGGCACCAAGGACAACCAGCTGATGGACGATCTGACCGACGAGCAGACCAAGCGTTACATCCATCACTATAACTTCCCGCCGTATTCTGTCGGCGAAGCCCGCGCACCCCGCAGCCCCGGCCGCCGCGAGATCGGCCACGGCGCACTGGCAGAGCGCGCTCTGGTTCCCGTGCTGCCCTCTCTGGAGGAGTTCCCCTACACCATCCGCTGTGTCTCTGAGGTCCTGAGCTCCAACGGCTCCACCTCTCAGGCTTCCATCTGCGGTTCCACCCTGGCTCTGATGGATGCCGGTGTGCCCATCAAGGCACCTGTTGCCGGTATCTCCTGCGGCCTGATCACCGAGGGCGACCGCTGGATGACCATGCTGGACATTCAGGGCGTGGAGGATTTCCACGGCGATATGGACTTCAAGGTGGGCGGCACCCGCAAGGGCATCACTGCCATCCAGATGGACATCAAGATCGATGGCCTGACTTACGATATCATTGCCGAGGCCTTTGAGAAATGCCGCAAGGGCCGCCTGTACATCCTGGACGAGATCATCAAGCCCGTAATCGCACAGCCCCGTGAGGAGCTGAGCCGCTGGGCTCCCAAGATGTTCAGCATGATGATCCCCACCGACAAGATCAAGGACGTGATCGGCAAGGGCGGCAAGGTCATCCAGGACATCTGCGCCACCTGCAACTGCAAGATCGATGTGCAGGAGGACGGCCATGTGTTCGTCTCCGCCGTGGATCAGGAGGACGCAAAGCGCGCCATCTTCACCATCAAGACCATTGTGGAGGACCCCGAGATCGGTGCCATCTACAAGGGCAAGGTCACCCGCCTGATGAACTTTGGTGCCTTTGTGGAAATCGCACCGGGCAAGGAAGGTCTGGTGCACATCTCCAAGCTGGACACCAAGCGTGTGGAGCGCGTGGAGGATGTGGTCGCCGTGGGCGATGCCATCGTGGTCAAGGTCACGGACATCGACCAGCAGGGCCGCATCAACCTGAGCCGCCGCGATGCCATTCTGGCGCTGGAAGCCAAGCGCGCCGCGCAGGAGCAGCAGTAATCCATAAATCAGAGGGACCCCACAGCCGGTTGGCTGCGGGGTCCCTTTTTGCTGTCCGAAAAAATTTTTGGGTTTCCTCTTGACAGAAATGCAAAAATGTGTATTATTGTATTAGTTGCTTAATACAGCAACACATAAGGAGGGCAAAGCAGAATGAGTGAACAGTTTGATGCCAGCCGCCCGATCTATGCCCAGCTGGTGGAACGGCTCAAAGCCAGAATTCTGGCGGGCACCTACCCGCCGGGGGGCCATCTGGATTCGGTGCGGGATCTGGCCGCAGCTGCCGGGGTCAACCCCAACACGATGCAGAGGGCTCTGGCCCAGCTGGAAAGTGAGGGCCTTGTGCGCACCGAGCGCACCAGCGGACGCTACGTCACGGAGGATACGAATTTGATCGAACAACTGCGGGCTGCCGCCGCCCATGACATCGCGGCAGATTTTCTGGAGAAGATGCGCAGCATCGGCTACACGCCGGAAAAGGCGGCAGCCCTGTTGGAGCACTGGGATACAGAGGAGGTAGAACCCCATGAGTAAGGTGCTGACCTGTGAAAAATTGACAAAAGTATACGGAAAGGAAAAGACCGCGCTGGACGGCATCGATCTGGAGCTGGATTTTGGCCGCATCGTAGGGCTGCTGGGCCCCAACGGCAGCGGCAAGACCACCCTGCTCAAGCTGGCCAATGGTCTGCTGCAGCCCACGGAAGGCCGCATCCGGATCGCGGGCATGGCCCCCGGCCCGGAGACCAAAGAGCTGGTCTCCTACCTGCCGGACGCCGACTGGCTGCCCGACTGGATGCGGGTGGAGGAGCTGGTGGAGATGTTCCGGGATTTTTACGGCACGCCCAGTCAGGCCAAGGCTTACATCGGCTTTGACGCCGACAAGGCCAATGAGATGCTGGCCCGGCTGAACATCGCCCCCAATGCCCGGCTCAAGACCCTTTCCAAGGGCAACAAGGAGAAGGTTCAGCTGGTGCTGGCCATGAGCCGCAACGCCCGTCTCTACCTGCTGGATGAGCCCATCGGCGGCGTGGACCCTGCGGCCCGGGACTACATCCTGAACACCATCATTTCCAACTACAGCAAGGACGCGACGGTTGTCATCTCCACCCATCTCATTGAGGACATCGAGCCGGTGCTGGACGAGGCCGTGTTCCTGAAGGACGGCAAAATCTTTGCGCACCGCGCCGTGGACGACATCCGCGAGACCGAGGGCAAGAGCGTCGATGCATATTTCCGGGAGGTATTCAAATGCTGAAACAATTGCTGAAATATGAGTTCAAGGCCACGAAACGCCTGTATTTCGGGCTGTATCTGGCGCTGGCGCTGTTGAGCGTGGTGCTGGGCGTGACCTTCCGGCAGGAACACGCGCTGGCTCACAGCACAAGCTTCCAGAATCTCGAAGTGATTCTGATGATCGTGTATGTCTCGGTCATCCTTGCCATCGCGGTGCTCTGCTTCGTGAACACCATCCAGCGCTTTTATCAGAACCTGCTGGGCCGGGAAGGCTACCTGATGCACACGCTGCCGGTCAATGAGAAACAGCTCATCCTCTCCAAGCTCCTCACCAGCATGGTCTGGGTGCTGTGCAGCGGCCTTGTGGGCATCGTCTGCATCACGGTGATGGTCAGCATCGGTGTGATTGACTCGGAGACCTTCGGCATGGTGGACTGGAACAGCTGGAAGCAGCTGTGGCAGATGCTGTACGAGGAGATAGGCCCGGAGTTCTGGGTGGCAATGGCATGGACCATCCTCATCAATCTGGTCCGGCTGGCAAGCCTCATCCTCTGCGTTTACGCTGCCTGTATGATCGCCCATCAATTCCCCAAGCATGTGATGGTGGCCGGGATCCTCGCGTTTATCGGCCTGAACATCGTGGAGACCCAGCTCGATAAGCTGCTGGGCACGAATGATGTGAGTATGATCGTGGATGTCGCGTACCGGGTCGTGGATGTGAACGTGACCGGTGTGAGCTATGGAGTGACCCCGATGCGCTGGCTGACGGCGGCACTTGGAACAGACGTTGGCTATCTGTTCTGCTTTGCCGTGACTGCAGCCATTGCGGCGGCATACTTCTTCCTGACCCGGTGGCTGATGAAAAATAAACTGAATCTGGAGTAAACAAAAAGGCGGTGTGCCCGGAGCGGACACACAGCCTTTTTCAGCTTTTTGGGGTCTTATACGCCGGAAGCGCCGTAGTTTGCCAGCACACGGGCAGAAGGATCGTTGACGTTGCAGCCGGGCCATGCCTTGTTCGGCATCCAGAAGCCGACGATGGTGCGGCTCTGGTCGTGGTAGTATTTCTCGAAGATCTCGCGGTAGAACAGGCTCTCCTTGGTAAAGGGCATACAGTGGGCCGAGTAGTTTGCCCGGCGGAGCTGGAACTCCTCATCGGTGTACAGGCCCTCGGCGTACTCCTTGATGTCGTCCACCATGCTGTGGCCCACGGCATCGGAGAAGGCGGCCTTTTCGCGCCAGAGGATCTCCGGGGGCAGCCAGTCGCCCTCAAAGGCCTTGCGCAGCAGGTACTTGCCCTTGCCGTAGCTGTTCAGCTTCTTTTCGGGGTCAATGGCCATGACGTAGCGCACAAAATCCAGATCGCCAAAGGGCACGCGGGCCTCGATGCTGTTGGCGGAGATGCAGCGGTCGGCCCGGAGGACATCGTACATGTACAGCTCCCGGATGCGCTTCTGGCTCTCCTGCTGGAAGGCATCGGCGGTGGGGGCGTAGTCGGTGTACTTGTAGCCGAACAGCTCATCGGAGATCTCGCCGGTCAGCAGCACGCGCACATCGGTCTGCTCGTGGATGGCCTTGCAGAGCAGGTACATCCCCATGCTGGCGCGGATGGTGGTGATATCCCAGGTACCCAGCAGCCGGATGACCTCCTCCAGGCTCTGGATGACCATGTCCCGGTTGATGATGATCTCATGGTGTTCGCTGCCCAGATAATCGGCGGTTTGGCGGGCATATTTCAGGTCGATGGCATCGGTGTCCATGCCGATGGCAAAGGTGCGGATGGGCTTGCCCAGCTTTTTGGCTGCAATGGAGCAGACCAACGAGGAATCCAGACCGCCCGAGAGCAGGAAGCCCACAGGGGCATCGGCATCCAGACGCTTTTCCACGCCTGCGATCAGCTTTTCGCGGATGTTCCGCAGGGTGGTCTCCATATCATCCTCCATGGGGGCAGGCACGTCGGCAATGTCCTCATAGCGGACAAAGCGGCCATCGCAGTAGTAGCTGCCGATGGGGAAGGGGCGGATGTCGTCGCACCAGCCGATCAGGTTCTGCATCTCGGAGGCAAAGGCGATCTGGTGGCTGGACTTGGAATAGCCGTAGAACAGCGGACGGATGCCGATGGGGTCGCGGGCTGCGATCAGCCGGTCCTTGCGGGAATCATACAGAATAAGCGCGAACTCGGAGTCCATGTGGCGGAACATATCCAGACCGTACTCGTAATACAGCGGCAGCAGGATCTCGCAGTCGCAGTCGGAGGCAAACTTGTAGCCCCGGCGCTTCAGGATCTCCTTCTCAAAGCGGAAGCCGTAGAGCTCACCGTTGCAGACCACGCAGTCGGCACCGCGGTAGAAGGGCTGCATCCCCTCCGGGGTCAGGCCCATGATGGCAAGGCGGCCAAAGCCCATCAGACCAAAAGGCCCTTCCACCACACGCTGGTCGTCCGGCCCGCGCATCACGGTGCGCAGCAGATACTCCTTGAATTTGGCGGCACTCAGGTCGTGCCCCGTGTAACCCATAACACAACACATATTTCTTACCCCTCTCTCTAAACCTCTCCGTCAATGCTTCGCATTGCCACCTCTCCTGATAGGAGAGGTAAGTTTCCCGGTGACTGAGAGGTTTTTGCAAATAAAAAATACGGCAGCCTTCATCCCATTGCTAGGACGAATGCTGCCGTATCCGTGGTGCCACCTAAATTACCGGTGCGCGAACACACCAGTCACTTTTGTGTACTCTCCCCGTTGAAAGCACTGCCGCGATAACGAGCGGCTGCCGTCGGCCCCTACTAACTGCCCGAAGCAGGTTCAGGGGGAAGCTCACGGGGGTTCGTTCGGGGCTCATTCTCTGTGCGGCTTCCACCGGCCCACACTCGCTGCAAAAGAACCTTGAGCACTTACTTTTCCCGATCAACGCTTTTCCTGCCTGCATTGTATCACGGCTCTTTGTCCGTGTCAACACAGTGTTCGCATTTTTGTGCGGTCTGCTCCGGTTGAGAGGGCTTTTGTGCGCAGCTGCGGCACAATCCGTACAAAACGCTGCCCTCGCACTGCAGGGTGAAGCCGTGCTCCGCCATCAGATGGGCACGCACCTCATCCATAAAGTGGCAGTCCAGGTGATAGATGCGCCCGCACTGCACGCACTTCAGGTGCAGGTGCTCGCGGCAGTGGCGGCCCTCGTCCACATACTGGAACACGGCCTTTTCGCCCTTATCGGCCACATATTTCATAATGCGCTGCTCGCCTGCCAGTTTGTCCAGATACCGGTACACCGTGGTGGGATTGGGGCTGGCCCCCTCCGCCTCCAGATGTTCCAGAATGTTGGATGCACTGACCGCGTGCTGGCGGTTGTTGATGAGATAATCCAGGATCAATTGCCGGGTTTTGGTGTTGTACCCCCCGCGACCTGCCATGGTATCAGCCTTCCTTTCTGGGTCAAGTGTACCACAATTTATCCTTTGATGCAAAACAAGAACGAAACACTGGCGACAAGCACAAAAAAACTGTTCAATTTATAGCAAAATAATGCATGATATCTGTTCAAAACGGAAAAGCTCCCAAAGTTTTCAAAAAAGTCTTGTAAACATTGTCCAGATATGTGATAATAATATTAATGATTACTTGGATTATTTAAGGGATACAAGCTGTCCGGCGGGCGACTGATTGCTGCCTGAATGGTCCTGCTTGCGAACTAGGAGATAGAACAATGAAAGAGATGGATTCCCAGTCAAAGACCAGCCTGAAGCTGCAGGCTTACCAGTACCTGAAAACGAAGATTCTGAACTGCGAGTACCGCCCCAACGAATTTCTGAACGAGCAGAAGCTCTGTGCTGAGATGGGCAACATCAGCCGCACCCCCATGCGTGACGCGCTGGGCCGCCTGGAGCAGGAGGGGCTGATCACCATCCTGCCCAAAAAGGGGCTGATGGTCTCCGGCATTACCGAAGAGGACGTGCACAGCATGTTCGAGATGCGCCTGCTGGTGGAGCCTTACGCCCTGCGCACCTACGGCAACCTGATCCCCCGGGAGCAGCTGGAGGCCTACACTGAGCTGATGCACCACCCCGAGCGGATCGACGACTTCTGCAAATCCGACGATGATTTCCATGAGCTGCTGATGAGCAGCCTGCCCAACAAATATCTGCGCTCTGGCTATGACCGCATCACCGGCCTGAACACCCGTTTCCGCATTATGACCGGCAAGGTGAGCATGATCAATCAGGATCAGACCTGTGAGGAGCATCTGGAAATTCTGAATGCCGCCCTGAGCGATAACTGGAACACCGCCGCCGATGCGCTGCAACATCACCTTGAGCTGGCCCGCGATAAGGCCGAGGGAGTCATCAAGGTCATCCGGCTGTGGTAAATGAAACGATAAAAACGCTGTATCACTCCTTCCGGCATCGCTGATGCGATGCCACCTCCCTCTCAGAGGGAGGCTTTTGCGTTGGCCGCCGCGTGAAGGCTCCCTCCTGGAGGGAGCTGTCGAGCGAATGCGAGACTGAGGGAGTGGTACAGCGTTTTCTTTTGCTGGAAAGTGTAAAAAATTCATAGAAATCAAAAGAAAAGTACATTGAATATTGTTTAACAATGTGGTATCCTTAACAACAGAGAGAGCCCGCTGGCAGGCGGGCAGAATGATTTGGAGGAAAATAATTATGGCTGACCGCATTGTTCTGAACACCATTTCCTACCATGGCCACGGTGCCATTGAGAACATCGTTCCCGAGCTGACCGCCCGCGGCTACAAGAAGGCTTTTGTCTGCTCTGACCCCGACCTGATCAAGTTTGGCGTGACCAAGAAGGTCACCGACCTGCTGGATGCTGCAAACTTCGCCTACGCTGTTTACAGCGAGATCAAGCCCAACCCCACCATCGCCAACGTGCAGGACGGCGTGGCAGCCTTCAAGGCTGCTGAGGCAGACTGCATCGTGACCATCGGCGGCGGCTCCTCCATGGATACCGCAAAGGCCATCGGCATCATCATCAACAACCCCGAGTTCGCGGATGTGCGCTCTCTGGAAGGCGTGGCTCCCACCAAGAAGCACGCTGTGTTCACCATTGCCGTGCCCACCACCGCCGGTACTGCTGCCGAGGTCACCATCAACTACGTCATCACCGATGTGGAGAAGAAGCGCAAGTTCGTCTGCGTGGACACCAACGATATCCCCGAGATCGCTGTGGTCGATCCCGATATGATGTCCTCCATGCCCAAGGGCCTGACCGCCGCCACCGGTATGGATGCTTTGACCCACGCCATCGAGGGCTATATCACCAAGGGCCACTGCACCATCTCCGATATGTTCCATCTGGAAGCCATCAAGCTCATCAGCCAGAGCCTGCGCGGCGCTGTACAGAACACCCCGGAGGGCCGTGAGGGCATGGCTCTGGGCCAGTACATCGCCGGTATGGGCTTCTCCAATGTGGGTCTGGGCATTGTTCACTCCATGGCACATGGCCTGTCTGCCCTGTATGACACCCCCCACGGTGTGGCCTGCGCTATCCTGCTGCCGGTGGGTCTGGAGTACAACAAGAGCGTTGCCGGCGAACGTTACCGCGCCGTGGGCAAGGCAATGGGCGTTATGGGCATCGACGAGATGAACGACGTGGAAGCCGCTGATGCTACCATCGCTGCCGTCAAGCAGCTGTCTGCTGACGTTGGCATCCCCACTAACCTGAATGGCATCCTGAAGGAAGAGGACATCCAGTTCCTCGCTGAGTCTGCTTATGCAGATGCCTGCCGCCCCGGTAACCCCCGCGACACCAGCGTGGAGGAGATTGTGGAGCTGTACAAGAGTCAGCTGTAAGCTGTAAAAAATGACCCTGAGAGCCGCTGCACCGTGTTTGTGCAGCGGCTTTTTTAGCGGAATGATGCGTTCGTAAAATGAAATCCCGCGCCAATTGTAACATTTTTCCGCCACCCCTTGTACAAATCGGCGCAAGCGAGTACAATCAGAGCATAAAATTTGAAGGCGAGGAAAGCGCGATGACACTGAATTTCTACACGCTGGGCGTGCTGTATCTGGTCTATTCCTTCCTTGGGTGGGTAGGGGAGACCGTGGTGGCTACCTTCCGGGGCAGGCGGTTTGCAAACCGCGGCATGGCGGCGGGGCCGTTTTGCTTTGTGTATGGTACCACGGCCATCCTGATGGCAGTGGGCTTTGCAGATCTGCGCACAAAGCCGGTGGTGCTGTTTGTGGCCTGTATGCTTACGGCTACCGTGGTGGAGTGGCTCACGGCAAAGCTGCTGGAGCGGCTGCACAACCGCAAATGGTGGGATTACTCCGATAAAAAGTTCAACCTGAACGGCTACGTCTGCCTGCAATACTCGGTGCTGTGGGGTGCGCTGGGCATGGTGACCGTGCTTTGGGGCAACGGGCTGCTGCTGCGTCTGTGCGCCCTTGTGCCGGACTGGCTGCTGCATCCGCTGGTATGGGTTGCGCTGGGCATCGCGGCGCTGGACCAGCTGGGCTCGGCGGTTCTGGTGGGGCGGTACGCGGCGCAGCACCCGGTGCTGGAACAGCTGAACCAGAAACTGGAGGCGCGCTCCGACACCTTGCGCCGCCGCATTGCCGTGTATGTGGAAAAGCGTATCCAGCGCGCCTACCCGGAAGCCGCCCGGCAGCAGCCCACGGCAGCGCAGAAGGGGCAGGCCGACTTCCTCAGCGCGGCAGACCTGCTGTGGCTGTTTGTCATCGGGGCGTTTCTGGGCGACATGGTGGAGACGGTGTTCTGCCGCGTGACCGCCGGGGTCTGGATGAGCCGCTCCAGTCTGGTCTGGGGGCCGTTCAGCGTGGTGTGGGGGCTGGCGCTGGCCATGGCTACCGTGCTGCTGCGGCAAAATCAGGATAAAAGTGACCGCTATCTCTTTGCTTTCGGCACAGTGCTGGGCGGCGTATATGAATATGTGTGCAGCGCTGTTACAGAGCTGCTGTTCGGCACCGTGTTCTGGGATTACAGCAAGTTCAAGTTCAATCTGGGCGGGCGCATCAACCTGCTGTACTGCTTTTTCTGGGGCATTGCGGCGGTGATGTGGATGCGCTACGGCTACCCGCTGGTGCTGAAGCTGATGAAAAAGGTGCGCAGCCATATCCGTCCGTGGATGACAGCGGCGCTGGCGGTGTTCATGGCGGTGAATATGCTTACCAGCGCGCTGGCACTGGCGCGGTACGATGCCCGCACCAGCGGCGAAGCGCCCAACGGACAGCTGGAAGTGTTCCTTGATGAGCATTTCGACAACGCCCGCATGGAGCGCATTTACCCCAACGCCAAAAAAGTGATCAAGGCAGAATAAATCCCATATTTCCCCTTGCGCTTTTGCCGGAAAACAGGTATAATATTCTCTGGATAAAAGGGAGTAAGGGGCGTACCTTGGTTGAAAAACGGGTGCGCTGTGCTGCAGCGACAGTCCCGGCAGAAATGCCCGATGCAGCACCGGATGCTTGAGACTTTTATCACATTTCCCCGTTCCGGGCAAGATGTGATAAAGGTCTTTTTTTTGTGCCTCTGCTGCCATCATTTGAAAAAAAAGGAGAAATATTATGCTGATCCCTGTTCTGTTATTTATCGTGGGTCTGCTGTGCCTGATCAAGGGCGGCGACTGGTTTGTGGACGGTGCCACCGGCATCGCCCGCCGCTTCCATGTGCCGGAGCTGCTCATCGGTGCCACGGTGGTGTCTATCGGTACCACCCTGCCGGAGGTCATGGTGTCCACCACCTCTGCCCTCACCGGTCACGGCGAGATCGCCTACGGCAACGCCATCGGTTCGGTCATCTGCAATTCTGCACTGATCGCCGCCATCACCATTGCGGTGCGCCCGGGCAAGGTTGACCCCAAGAGCCTGCGCACCCCGGTGGCCTTCTTCTTTGTGGCTGCCGCTTTCTATGCCGGTGTGGCCTACACCACCGGCTCCTTCACCCGCCCGGTGGGTCTGATCCTGCTGGCCATGTTCGTGGCTTACATCGTGTGCAACGTGCTGGCTATGAAAAACGCCCCCGCCCCGGAAGAGGAAGAGCAGGCTGAGGAAGGCTCCTTTGCCAAGGAGCTGGGTCTGCTGGTCATCGGCGCAGCGCTCATTGCTGTGGGCGCTGACCTGCTGGTGGACAACGGCACCCTCATCGCGCAGGCACTGGGCGTGCCGGAGTCGGTCATTGCGCTGACCTTTGTGGCACTGGGCACCTCGCTGCCGGAGCTGGTCACCGCCATCACCTCGCTGGCCAAGGGTCACGGCGCGCTGTCGCTGGGCAACGTCATCGGTGCAAACGTGTTCAATCTGGTGCTGGTCAGCGGCGTGTCCGTTACGCTGGCACCCTTCAGCATCCCGCAAAACTCCACCATCGCAGGCATGAACGCCTCGCTGGTGATGGATATCCCGGTCATGTTTGCCGTGATGCTGCTGCTCACCGTGCCCGCTCTGATCAAGGGCAAGCTGAGCCGCCCGCAGGGCATTGCGCTGCTGTGCATTTACGCGGCATTCTGTGTGGTGCAGTTCACCATCTGATAAAACAGCAAAAGGCCGACGCAGCACTGCGTCGGCCTTTTGCCGTTTTAAGGGTTACTTTTTCAAATGGGAATCCCAGCCGGAAGAGGTGATGACCTGCTGATCCGGTGTGCACCACATGGCTTCCACGCCGTCCAGACTTTCCACGATCTTCATCCCGTCCTCCAGCGGCTGGCAGAACAGGCCGGTGGTCAGGCAGTCGGCAAGGCCGGAGTCGCTGCACAGCACGGTCACGCCGTTAAAGTAGGCGGCGGGGAACAGGGTGTCCGGGTCGATCAGGTGG
>OKTC01000530.1_pt1 | contig 15862 bp, 9 predicted proteins | sample 1606181 | NCBI WGS metagenome assembly OKTC01 (sample SAMEA3879529, study PRJEB24766) | human gut metagenome | biome: human-associated habitat; feature: feces | place: USA | collected 1985/1987 | reverse complement strand
TGAAGACATTGATTCTGAACGGGCTGTATTATATGCCTCTTCCACTTCATCGACGTTGTGGATAAGACGCATACCTTTTCCACCGCCACCCATTGAAGCTTTCAGCATCACAGGATAACCGATCCGATTACAGATTTCCTTTGCTTCTTCTACACTCTGCAGAGGTTGTTCCGTTCCGGGAACGACAGGTACTCCAGCCGCAATCATGTGTTTACGAGCGGAAATCTTATCCCCCATCGCATCCATAGTTTCAGGATCAGGACCAATAAAGATGATTCCTTCCTGCTTGCAACGACGTGCAAACTCAGAATTTTCAGATAAGAAACCATATCCCGGATGAATTGCATCCGCGCCATGACGTTTGGCTGCCATGATAATCTTATCGATATTCAGATAACTTTCACGAGATGCTGCCGGACCAATCAGGCAGGCTTCGTCTGCATAAAGAACGTGGCGTGCTGTTCGGTCTGCCTCAGAAAAGACTGCCACAGAACGGATGCCCATCTCACGACAAGAGCGCATTACACGAACTGCTATTTCACCACGGTTAGCGATCAATACTTTCTGTATCATGCTTCATGTATTAATAATTGTCTTCAATTGATTGTCAAGACCCATTATGGGCGGACAAAACGGCTGGAAGAGTCCTTCACGGCTTAGCACATCCAACCTAAAACTGTGCAAAATTAGAAAAAAAAAAAGATAAAACTGTTTTGGATAGTGTTTTTTTAGGTTGCATAGCATGTTTTTCCGATAAACAAAGAGAAAAAGGCCAATTCCTGCAAAAAAGTAATGTCCAGTTGGCAAAATACAGAAAAGCGCCCTTTTCCAGGCTTGTCCGTAAACCTCAAAAGGTATCTACCCGTGCCTGAGCACAGACAGATACCTTTTTCAGAAAGGCCCCGGAACAACCGGAGCAGCTGTTTTATTTTGTTCTTTTTACCGTATAAAGTACCTTACCGTCCTTGTTGATAAGATGCAGGTTCAATACCTGCTTGTCGGCCGTAATCAGTGAGAAGCCGGTCTCACTGCTGCAGAACTGGGTTCCTTCTATCGGCTTCACCTTGCGGCTCAACGAACCGGAAGTATTCACCACATAATCCAGGTGACTGCCCGGCACGCGGATGTGCTGGAAATTATGGATGTGTCCGCACAGGTACATATCGACATTGGCATGCTTGCGCAGGATGGTATCCACCCGTTTCTGCAAATCCAGCCGTTCGGAATCTTCTTTCGAAGTCTCGGCATAGATGGGGTGATGGCCTACTACGAGTACCCAGTCTTCCTTGGCCGAAGTCAGCACCGAATCCATCCAGGCCAACTGTTTGTTGATGTCCTGCTTGCAGGCATCGGGATATTTCTCCGTATCTTCCCGGTATTTGTCCATCAGTGGGGAGGTATCAATCATGACCAGACGGACAGTTACACCATCGTTCTCCACCACCTTCGTGTAATAACGGTCGGGCATGTTCCAACGGGCACTCACCTGCGTATAGTCAATCGGTGCCTGCGTATTGCCCCGGTATTCATGGTTACCCAGGATGGCATACCACGGCAACATCAGTTCCGGATGTTTGTAAATCAATTCGTAGTTGGTCATCCAAAGCGGGTCGTTCACACTCCGCACCCCTTCGAAATGGTGAACATCGCCGGCGGCTACCACACATTCTATCCCAACCTCCTCGGCCAAATTACCCATCAGTTCGGCTATCGGCTTCTGGTCGTAATATCCGTTGCGGCCCAAATCGTTTGCCAACAGGAAGTTCAACGGCTTCTCCAGGGTTTTCCATACTTCCGGTTGGGCAAAAGCCACCATCGACACCCCAACCAGACAAAGAGTCATTACTACTTTTCTCATTGAAATCATAAGTCTTCAAATTTTAATGTTATATTTCTGTCTGAATCATCATTCACCGGGACCTTGACCGCATCCGTGCCAAGACGTCCGTTCGTTCCGGATAAAACATGCGCACGTTTGATGCAAAACGTCCGTTCGTTTTCAGGAAAACGCGAGCACGTTTCGAAGGAAACGTCCGTTCGTTTTTTCTGATGCAAAATTGGCACCCAAAACTGAAAAGAATCCGAAAAAACAGGTGCCGGAAACAGTTTTTTTATTCTCCGACGGTCCGTAAACTAAAAAGGTCCGATATTGAATCACTTCGATACCGGGCCCAAAAAGGAATGTATATAAAATGTATATTAGGGAGCTTGTTTATCCCAATCAGTTGGCTCCATAAGCACCGAAATGTCCCTGGATGGCCGGTGATTCATAAGACTGTCCGTTTACAGTCAGACCTCCAGCAAAATAAGGAACGATATCATTGCCCGGATAAGTACCTTCCAGAACCGGTGAGCCAGCCTTTACATGGAAATCCCAGTTTTCATCATACACGTAGTCAGTCAAAGGAACTTCATTAAATCCATAGTTTACGAACATCGGATCTTTTGAATCTGTTTCGGTTGCAATGATACTGTTCTTGTCAACTACACCGGTATAATAATTTTCGTGGTCATAGTTATATCCTTGCCATGCATAAGCCACACCACTCTCTTCTTCGTAAACGATATCACTCTTCTGGCTGCCTGATGCATAATAGTTGTAGTCGATAACTGAAGCAGAAGCATAACCTTCGTCCGGATTGTTAGGAATTGTATAGTTCGGAGTCATAGCACGGAACTTACAGTTCACTACCAGATTGTTGATGACATTTACCAAGGCATTCTTTTCTACATAGATACCTCCTCCTTTTTCACCGTCACGACGCCAGCCGGCATTCAAGATAGTATTGTTATACACTTGAATCTTGGCCTGTCCGCGGTTCTCGCTCTGACCTGAACTGGAAAGTTTCAGACCATTCGTATTCGGGCTGAACATAATGTTTCCGGCTACATCGACTGTACATCCGGCTTTTACATTGACAGCTTCGGCACCGTCATAACCATTGGCAGCAAAAATATTATCGGCAATGATAGCATTACCTCCCATCAGGTAGATACCGTCCGACCATCCGTTACGCAATACAGAATTGGTAATAACATAGCGGCCGTTGATATTATTGGTAGTAATCTGCGGATAAGCGTCGTCACCGGCAGTATATACACCGTTTGTTGCAGCCGGAGAACCTTCTACTACCTGTCCTCCCGTATATTCAATCACTGTATGATCTATCAGCATTTCCTCGCACGATTCTGAAGCGACAATACCTCCCCAGAGTCCGGCAAAGATGTTATCTTCCACACGGTCTTCTTCAGCTACTGAAAACAGAATCGGGTTTTCGGCTGTACCTTCGCAATAAAGATTGCCATCTACCGTAAATTCAATAGGCACATGGTTCACACCTACTCCGTTATCATCGAAAATAACCTGTACACCCGGTTCGATGGTCAGACTCTTGCCTGCCGGTACTGTGATGTGTCCACCTACCTTGACAATGGAATTGGCAGTCCATACACCTTCTACTTCGCCGGAAACAACCTCTTCCACAGGAGGATTGTCGCCACCTTCGCTATTTCCACCGTTGTCTTTCACCGGTTCGTCATCACTACAAGCGACAAATGTCATCGACATCAAAGTCGCACCTACTAAAAATGCATTGAATTTCATACCTTAAAAAATACTTGTTAAAACGTTCGTTTGCTATAGTTAAATTTCTAATCAAATAATCCCTCTTACATTTATTTCCAATCGGAATAAATCCCGGCCTTAGTTTTGAGCCGGCGGTTTTTCTTTTTGTTACCTTTTTCTTTTGGCCGTCCAAAAGAAAAGTAAAAATCAATCACAATCTGTACCGGATTCCCAACATGAAGGACTGTCCGTGCCATTCCTTACGCTCGATGACATTACCATCCTTACGTTCCGAATCCACATCGGCTGTATGCGGCCCCTTCTGAATGAATCGGAGCAAAGGAATATCAAGCAGGTTCGAAGCTTTGGCAAAAACACTGATACCGTTCTTCCAACTCTTTTCTACAGAAGCGTCCAGTTGGAAATATCCGTCTTCCCAAATGTCATCGTCATACCAGTTAGAAATATCACTCAGACGTTTGCCGGTATAGCTTCCAGCCAACTGTCCTTCCCAACCATGCTTAGTGTCTTTGAACAGAAACGAGAGGTTAGCCACATGAGCAGCCTGTCCGAACAACGGACGTGACTGACGCTTGGAGGTCACTTCCGAACCGTCCATCACCCGTTTGTCTGTCGTTACCTTCGAATGGGTATAGGTATAATTGGCTTTGATACCAAACCAGTTGAAATATTTCATTACATCGATTTCCGCACCCAGGTTACGGGCCGTACCAAAGTTCATCGGTTTATAATAAGTATCCTGTCCTTCATTAATCAGCCCGTATTCTATCGGATTATCCAGTTTCTTATAGAACACTCCCACCATAAACTGTTCCGAAGAGCGTGGGAAAAATTCATAACGCACATCGACGTTGTCGGCTACCGTATGTTTCAAATCGGGATTTCCTTTTTCCTTGTAGTCCTCATTGATGATGCTGTAAGGAACAATTTCGAAGAAACTGGGCCGATTGATGGAACGTGCATAAGAAAAACGCAGGTTCGCATTCTCGTGTACATTGTATTTGGTGTGAAAACTCGGCAAGATATCAGTATATTTCTGGTTGCCTTCAGGGTCTACATCACGGGCAAATTTCAGTACATATCCCTGATTGGTATGTTCCATACGCACACCGGCAATGAATTCCCATTTACCATACGTATACTTCACCATCCCATAAGCCGCCCCGATGCGTTCGGTCGCATCGTAGTTCAGCGGATCACCTATGTTTCCATACGGACGCGGTGTAAGAAGTATTTCATCGAAATTATTCCAGTCTTCACCCAAGTACTGAGGATCCTTACTTCCGGTAGCCGAATTAAAAGTATATTCATTGAAGAAACTGTCACGTTTCTTATCGCGATACATACCACCGACCGAGAAATCGAATGTCCCGTTTGCGGCATTCTGTAATTTATATGAAAGATTCACGTAAGCAGCCTTGTCCTGATCGGAATTATGCTCCCAACGGCGTACGGCAGCTCCTGAAGTCTGTACATGTGTACCTTGCAGATAAATTTCAGCATTGTCCGGAGTTTCGCTGAATGCCTTCGACCATACAGCCGACCAGTCCAGTTTCAGTTTACCGTTTTCCAGGAACAGATGTTCTCCTTTCAGCGTAGAATTGAAGATATACTGATGATTCCATTTCATACGTACCTGACGTTCCTTGTCATCCTGTCCGTCACGTACTTCAGCCTCACTCATATCCATATAACCGTTATACCAGGTCAGCTTGTGATTATCATTGATGTTGTAATCCAATTTGGCATGCACTCCTGCACGAGTCTGTTGTGACGAATAGTTCCGATAGTCGATACCATAATGCGTGGTACCCGGCTGATAATAAATCTGACTTTCCTTTCCACGATAAGTATTCAGGAAACTTCCTGCCAGCATGACTCCCAACTTGTTGTTAAAGAAGCGGTCACCGTAAGAGATACCGGCTGTCAGGTCCGGTAACGGCTTCTTCCAGTCCATCCGCAAATTGGACATACGAAAATTATCCATGGTCACCTTATAATCTTCCGGTTTTCCCATTGCTTCATAAGGCGACTGCTTGGCAATATCCCCATAATTGAACGACTGGAAGTCACGATCGAAATACATCGCATTGTAACCGGTAGAAAGATTAGCTGTAAACTGGCGTTCAGAAGGAGCATCTTTCATGACCAGATTCACCGCTCCACCGATACCGTCGCCCTCCATATCGGCCGTCAGTGACTTGGTCACTTCCAGACGGTCCAGCATTTCGGACGGGAAAATGTCCAACGGTACAAAACGGTTCTTGTTGTCCGGACTCGGAATCTTTACACCGTTAATCAACGTATAGTTGTAACGCTTGTCCATTCCACGCAAAATGGCATATTGTCCTTCGCCGCTGCTGTTACGTTCCACCGTTACACCCGACATACGCTGAATGACATTTGCCACTGTAATGTCCGGAGAAAGTTCCATGGCTTTGGCACTCATGACGTTCACCACATTCATCGCCTGTTTTTCGATCCCCCGGGCACCGGCCTCGGTCCGTCCCGGATTGCTGGCAATCACCGTAATGCCTTCCAACAGCACATCGTCACTCTTCAGCGGAATTTCGATTTCCGACTTGCTGCCGTCTACCACAACTTCGTACTTCTGGTAGCCTACATAGGAACAGACCAATGTATATTTTTTTCTACCTACCGAAAGATTGAACGAACCGTCCAGACCGGTTACCGCGCCCTTGGTAGGTTCTTCCTTCACGACCACCGATGCACCGATAATTTCCTCCCCTGTCTGCGCATCCCTGATTTTACCTTTCAAATCCCATGCCTGTGCATTTACTGACGCCAGCAGGCAGGCTCCTAATATCCATTTCGATTTCATGTCCTTTTTTTTAACTGCGGCAAAAGTACTGGAGGCGATTTTCATGGTCGTTTCAAGTATATTTCAATCCTGTGACATCTTTTTACAAAAAAGATACAAAAAAGGCCATCCGGATTTTTACACCCGAACAGCCTGTCGCATATATTCCAACCCTAACCTATTCTTCCGTCGGTTGCGGTAACTGAATTCCGTCCACCACATTTTTCCAATACTCCCGCAAGTCTTTCCAATGGTAATAAGGAGCTACATCGGTAGGTATCGGCAACGTCACCTCGCGCTCGTTCAACAGAGGTTTCACCAGAATATCCTCACTGCCCTTCTTCCGATAAAATACCAATTGGATATTTCCACACATCGGAATGATGCGGTAGGTGCGATAAGTATCCGCTATCCGTTGCCAGTCTTTCGTAGCGACCGTCAGACTGTCCATCCCCATCAAGGCTGCCAACGGAGCCAGATTGGTATCGTGTCCGTAACGGAGGGTCGCAGCCGGCTTGCCGGAAGCGATGACAGTATCGGCCGTCTCTACAAAATTATTCAGCAGGTTCCGTTCCAATCTGTACATGCAGGTGTCACTCAACGGAGAAGCTCCTTTCTCATAATACCACTCAAAGTTATTGCGCTGCCACATATCGTACAACTCCCGGTCATTGAACAGGAAAGCCAGATCCGGCTGGTTGTCGCTGCTCTGGCTGATACCGTGCAGTTCGAACAAATCGGCCATCAGCTTCGCAGGTTCCGGAATGTTTCGGCTGACATAAGCAGTATCGGTAAACAGCAGTTGCATGAGTCGCTGAGGATGGATATAGACCGAATCGGCAGCCCGGTAGACCGAATCCATGTTTGCCAGGTGCTGCTCTTCATACTTCGGATTCTTATATTTGATGTAATAGGCATCGGCCTCACTGGTGTTCGTCGTGATATCCAATTCAGGATTGAGCCCTTTCAGCTCCACACATCCGGCCGCCATGGACAGAAAAGCACGGGTCTTGTAAGTGGAGCGGGCATCTACGTGAACACCGTCCTGAAATACCTGCGGATACCGGGCATACATCCGGTCCACCAGTTCACGGTGCTGACGGGCTCCCTTCGGAGTCAGCTCTCCGTATTTGCCTTCGGCCTCAGCCGCCAATCGGGATACGACCTGCAACGTCCGTTTCCCGTCGGTTGTCAGGACACCGGCCTTATCGGCCGCCTGCAGGACTGCCAACGGTTCGGCATATTTCTTCTCCTTGGTCAGATAACGCGAACCGTGACGGGAAAAAGCAGAAATATAAAAGGGTTCATATCCCTCGGGAGCCGGTGTAAGTACGGTTTCCGGAGCTTGATACGCATAATACTTTCCTGCAGCCAAAGCAGGATTCTGCCGGATTTCCTCACGGGCACTCTGAGCAGCTGCCACTGTAGCAAAGCCACACAGACAGACCATAAACAATGCTTTCTTTTTCATCTTCTGAACAATCTTCTTTTAAAAGTGGGAACAAAAGTAGGACTTCATCGGTTCATGAAATGCTTTCTCACCCTTAAAAACAACTGAAACGCCCTTAATGAAACAGGAATGCAATGTTTTTGTTACAGGATTTCAAAAAAGTAAAACTGTTTACACTTCCGTTACATACTGGTAATTTCCTGCAGAATCTTGACCGCAGAAGCGACATCGGTAATCTGTGACACCACCATACTGCGCTTTCCGTTCTGTTCGCGCAGGTTACAGTAACGCGGATTCTTGGCCATGTAATCGATGAACTTGCCGAAAGCCTGACTCTGGTAATACGGACTCTCCAGGTTGCTGACAAAATACAGAATCATCTTGCCTGCCTTGAGCATGACCTTCTCTACTCCCAGCCGTTTGGCCAACCGCCTCAACGGTACAATCCGGATAAGCTCCTCGCCTTCGGGTGGAATCTTTCCGAAACGGTCGACAAGCCGTGCCTTGAACGCCTCCACATCCTGGTCGAGCACCAGTTTATCCAACTCCCGGTACAACAACATCCGTTCGCTGCTGCTCGGAATGTACTCGTTCGGGAAAAGCAGTTCCAAATCACTTTCCACCTGACATTCGTCCACAAACTCTTCGCCCGAGAACTTCTCTTCTCCGGCCTTGATTTCATCGGCATACAAATCGGCAAACTCGTCATTCTTCAGCTCGGTCACAGCCTCTGCCAGAATCTTCTGATAGGTTTCGTAACCCAAATCGGCAATGAAACCGCTCTGTTCGGCTCCCAGCATGTTTCCGGCTCCACGGATGTCCAAATCCTGCATGGCAATGTGAATACCGCTTCCCAAATCACTGAAGTTCTCGATAGCCTGCAGACGACGCTTGGCTTCGGGGGTAAGGGACGACAGCGGAGGGGCCAACAGGTAACAGAACGCCTTCTTGTTTCCACGTCCTACCCGTCCGCGCATCTGATGCAAATCGCTCAATCCGAAATTCTGCGCCTGATTGATGATGATGGTGTTGGCATTCGGAATATCGATACCGCTCTCGATGATGGTCGTTGCCAGCAGGACATCGTAATCATAGTTCACAAAATCGAAAATAATCTTCTCAAGTTTTTCCGGCTCCATCTGTCCATGACCGATGCAAACACGGCAGTCCGGGATGTTTCGTTTAATCATTGCTTCCAGCTCCACCAGGTTCTGTATCCTATTGTTTACAAAAAATACCTGACCGTTACGACTCATCTCGAAGTTGATAGCCTCAGTGATAATTTCTTCATTGAATGTATGCACCTCGGTCTGGATGGGGTAGCGATTGGGGGGAGGAGTCTGTATCACAGAAAGATCGCGCGCACCCATCAGTGAAAACTGTAAAGTACGCGGAATAGGGGTAGCCGTCATGGTCAGAGTATCAACATTGACTTTTATCTGGCGAAGTTTCTCTTTTACGCTGACTCCGAACTTCTGCTCCTCATCTATAATCAGTAGCCCCAAATCCTTGAACTTAATGCTTTTGCCAATAATTTTATGCGTACCAATCAGAATATTAATCTTGCCTTCTCCCAATTCTTTCACGATGCGGGAACTGTCTTTGGCACTACGAGCCCGACTCAGATAATCCACTTTACACGGAAAATCCTTCAATCGTTCACGGAAAGTCTGAAAGTGCTGATAGGCCAGCACCGTAGTGGGAACCAGCACAGCCACCTGTTTGTTATCAGCCACAGCCTTGAAAGCAGCACGAATAGCCACTTCAGTCTTTCCGAAACCCACATCACCACACACCAGACGGTCCATAGGACGGTCGCTCTCCATATCGGCTTTGGCATCCTGAGTCGCCTTCAACTGGTCGGGGGTATCCTCATAAATAAAGCTCGCCTCTAATTCATGTTGCATAAAACTGTCGGGACTATACGAGAATCCTTTTTCCTGTTTACGTTGCGAATACAGTCTGATCAGGTCACGGGCTATATCTTTGATTTTGCTCTTGGTACGCTCTTTCATTTTTTCCCACGCACCGGTCCCCAATTTGTTCAGGCGGGGAGTTTCTCCCTCCTTCCCTTTATACTTGGATATTTTATGCAGGGAATGAATGGAAACAAATACCACATCCTCATTCTGATAAATAAGTTTAATCACTTCCTGGGTAGTATTTCCATTCGGAATGCGTACCAAACCGCCAAAACGGCCTACACCATGATCTATATGTACCACAAAGTCACCCGGCTCAAACTGGCTCAACTCTTTTAAGGTCAATGCCACCTTACCGCTACGCGCCTTGTCACTACGAAGATTGTATTTATGGAAACGATCAAAAATCTGATGGTCTGTAAAAAAGCAGCTTTTCAATACATTATCTGTAAAGCCCTCATGTAAAGTCTTGTTGACCGGAATGAACGTAATATGATCGCCACGCTCCTCAAAGATATCTTTCAGACGCTTTGCCTGCTTCTCACTATCGGTACATATATATAAGGTGTAACCTCGTTTCTGATAATCAGTGAATGAAGTGCTTACCAAATCAAAATTCTTATGAAAAATAGGCTGGACCGTCGTATCGAAAGCCAACGTTGCCTGTGGAGTTCCTGTAGGTTTGTTACCAAATTCAATCCGTTTGAAATCCAAAGCCCGTACTGTAAATTCCGCCCCGTCTATCAGCTTCAGTTCCAAATTCATCAGTTCCGTCTTCTCTCCCTCGTATGCGGCAAGCGCCTGAGGAGAGAGTGCCTCCTCCCGTACTACCTGTATTCTTTCACGTACCCAAAGAAAGTCTTTCATTGCCAGAACTGTTTCCCGAGGAATGAATTCAAAGAAAGACACCCCGCTCTTGTCGGCGGCATTCGTCAGCTCGGGCACGATGGCAATGCTCTGTTTCTTCTCTTTCGAAAGCTGGTTTTCCACTTCAAAAGTACGGATGCTGTCTACCTCGTCACCAAAAAAGTCAATACGGTAAGGATACTCGGAAGCAAAAGAGAAGACGTCAATAATACTACCGCGTACAGCATATTGCCCCGGTTCATAAACATAATCCACATGCTCGAATCCGTAACCGGCCAGCACTTCCGTGATAAACTCTGTGTCCACATGCTCACCCACACCAAGTTTTAACGTCTTGTCCATCAGTACCTCTTGTGATACCACTTTCTCCGCCAACGCTTCGGGATAAGTCACCACACATAGCGGATCGCCTTTCTGTAAACGGCTCAACACTTCCGTACGCAGGATCTCATTGGCTGCATCTTTCTGCCCATATTTAACAGCCCGACGATACGAGGATGGAAAGAACAAAATATGCTCATCACCGTTCACCTGTGTCAGGTCATGATAAAAGTAACCCGCTTCCTCCAAGTCACCCAGTACAAATACAAATGTCTGTTTATTCTCTCTAAGAAAGGAGGAAACAAATAAAGCTGCCGCAGAAGCATGTAATCCTCCCAGGAAAATAGTCCTCACTGAGGAATCTTCCAATAACGCAGCCAGTCCCTTAGTGTTAGGATGACCGGCATAAATACGTTGCAATTCCGAAATATCCATATCTTTTTTTAAGATGGGGACAAAATTAAAGAAATATCTGATTACTTCCTCCTTTTTTTGCCAACTATTCAAGATTTTCCTATTTTTGTACGCTAATATATAACCCCATGGAAACAAAAGCAATAAACACAAAATTGAAAGGACACGCACGTGTAGATGTAGCTGATGTGCTACGCGGACTGGCAGTGATGGGAATCATCATCCTGCACTCTATCGAACATTTTAATTTCTACTCATTTCCCGATACAGCCGGACAAAGTGCGTGGCTGAACTTCTCGGACAAAGCCATTTGGAACGGGTTATTCTTCATGTTCGGCGGAAAAGCATACGCCATATTCGCTTTACTTTTCGGTTTTAGCTTTTTTATTCAAGATGACAACCAACGCCTACGGGGCAATGATTTCCGTCTACGTTTTTGTTGGCGGTTAATTCTTCTTTTCCTGATAGGTAATATCAATGCCAGTTTTTTCACAGCGGAAGTGCTGGTCCTTTATTCTTTAGTAGGTTTCATCCTGCCACTGACTTGCCGGCTGAAAGACAAATGGATATTTGCATTGGCATGTCTGCTATTGATCCAGCCATTGCCGCTTTATTATGTAATACGTGCCTGTCTCGATCCGGAATTTGTTACTCCGGCCATCCCCACCCGCAGCTTCTGGAATGCAACTTTTGCAGTGCAAAGCAATGGTAATTTTCTGGAAACCATCCGTGTCAATTTATGGGAAGGACAGTTGGCAAGCCTTGCCTGGGCCTGGGATCACGGACGGGTATTCCAAACAGCCGCCCTTTTCCTGCTCGGTATGCTGATAGGGCGCAAGGAACTTTTTTTGAAAGAGCACTTGAAGGTATGGAACAAGGTACTTGCAGGCTCACTCGTCGCATTTTTCCCTTTATATGGATTGGGCAATATGCTACCGGACTTTATCACAAATAAATCCATTCTGACCCCTCTTTCACTAATCATCACCTCGCTTTCCAATTTTGCATTTATGCTGATTCTGGTATCCGGTGTCGTCTTCGCTTTTTACAAGACAAACTTACACGACGGATTAATGAAAATAACGCCATACGGAAAGATGAGCCTTACCAATTATATTACTCAAAGTATAGTAGGTTCCATGTTATACTACAACTGGGGATTTGCATTGCACAATCAGTTTGGTATCACAGCCAGCTGCCTGGCAGGAATAGTTTTCTTCATCTTGCAATTCTCTTTCTGCCGCTGGTGGATGAATCACCACTCTCACGGTCCGATGGAATATATATGGAAACGGGCAACCTGGCTGAAATAAGCCAAGAACCGAAGTCTGCCCGCATTTGTTTATAAAAGACATACAAATAGAACTTTAAAATATGCGCGAAGAAATCATAAAACTATTAGACCAATATCGGTTAAAAGAAGCATTATCCCAAATGACAGGATATGCCACCCATACTTCCGACTGGCAATTAAAGAATGAGCTAGAAGCCCTGCAAACGTCATACGACCTGATGCTGCAATATACTTCAAAAGGGATGAAAGATCCCAATAAAGTGGAAATATACCATAAAATGTTACGCACGGCATACGAACTGGCCGACCGTATCCATATAGCCGTACAGGCAACACAAAATTACGGAGCCTATTATGACACAATGCGCACTTTTGTCCAAAGCCCTCCTCACAGCTATGCCGAATTACAAATGCAACTGGAGGCGTATACAGAAGATATGGCTACAGCACCATTGATATATACCACCGAGGCCAAAAGAAATGAAGAAATGGATGCCATGAGAAAACGTCACGAAACAGCTGTAGACGAATTATTTGAAAAAATATGGGTATCCACCCGGTGGAGTGAATCGGAATATGCTGAAGCGCAAACTTTGTTCAACTCACTATTGATCCAAGTCAACGACCTTTCCATAATGGTCAGCGCCGTTACCATGAGCCTGCTACAAATATTCGACATCCGCAAGTTCATGTTTCTATTGAACGCCTATACCCATCAGGATACCATGCTGAATCAGCGGGCTATTGCAGGGATCGCACTAACATGCTACTATTATGAAAAGCGTATCCTTCAATACCCTGAAGCCGTGTCGCGCATAAATGAACTGAATGAAAATTCCGAGTTCATCAAAAACCTGCATCATATCCAGATTCAATTATTGCAATCTTCCCGTGAAACCCGAAAGATAGACAAGAAGATGCGTGAAGAAATCATTCCCGAAATGATGAAAAATCCCAAACTTAATTTGGAAGGACTGGATGAAGATGCCGAAGATCATAATCCGGAATGGGAAGAATGGATTGACCGTTCAGGCATTACCGATAAATTGCGCGAATTAGGTGAACTGCAAATGTCCGGGGCAGATGTGTATATGAGTACCTTTTCACAGCTGAAACAATTCCCGTTTTTCCGCAAAATTTCTCACTGGTTCTATCCTTTTGACCCCCAATATCAGGATATCGCCAAATTATCTCTCGGAAATGACGAACAAAAAATCTCTCTGCTCAACATTTTGATGAATTCGGATGTATTCTGCAATTCCGACAAATACTCTTTTTGTTTTACCATGTTACAAATGCCGGAAAGCCAAAGGAATCTCATGCAGCAACAATTGAACGGACAACATGAAGCTTCTGAAGAACTGAAAGAACGTTTAAAAGAGATGTCACAATCAAAAGCCCGCGCTGAATTCGTGAGCCGGCAATACATTCATGACCTCTACCGTTTCTTCAAATTATGGTCAAGAAGACATGAAATACATGACATTTTTGAGGACACTCTGGACTTATGGAATAAAGAAGCATTGTCTCAAGCCTTGTTACACAAAGAGTATATCAACAAACTGGCAGATTACCTATTCACACACGACGACTTGGCAGAAGCCGGAATTCTCTATGATAAATCAATTGAATTATACAATCGTAAAAATGCCGAATTATGGCAGAAAGCAGGTTTCATTTATCAGAAAATCGGTTCCTATAAAAAAGCGATAGATTATTACCTGCAATCAGATCTGCTGATCCCTGATAATACATGGAATAACCGCCATTTGGCACAATGTTATAGAAAAGAGGGAAACTACCCAAAAGCTTTGGAATATTATAACAAGGTGGAACAGGCACAGCCCGACAGTCTGAATCTGGCACTACAAATAGGACAATGCCTGATGGCACTGGAACGATACGATGAAGCACTGGCTTATTTCTTCAAAGTGGAGTATCTGGATAAAAAGCCACAGAATGCCCGACGCGCCATCGGATGGTGTTCCTTCATTACCGGCAACCATCAACAAGCCAAGAAATATTACGACTTGCTGATATCCGAGCCCAAGCCCATTATGGAAGACTGGATGAATGCAGGACATGTGTATTATATCCTGAATGAAACAGAAAAATCAATAGAATATTATCGCAAAGCCCAGGAACTATGCGACAGTCATGATGAGTTTGTCCGCCTTTACCAAATAGATAAGAAAGACTTGATAAAGCAAGGCGCCAATGAAGTAGACTTGTTTATACTTCCCGATGAATTAATTTAAAGGATTATAAGATAAATCTATTCGGGATAGAAGTTTGGTATAATTATATAAAACTTCTATCCTGACCGGATTCTCATCATCCAGACGATAATTGGCATGCACATTATAAGTGCTTAAACCATGATTCATACAATATCCGATATCATTAGGTAAGGCTGTTCTATTCCTCAACTGCCCAAGATTCAATAAAAAATAGAAGAAACTATCCACCCCATCATAATCAATCACATAAGCCTGTAAATTCAGATTCGCCTGATAGTTGATGTTATTATCATAATTATAATAAGTATGACAACTGGACACACTATCATTTGCCTCAGTAAAAACAGTCATCACCTCCTTCAACCGTCCCAACTGATCAAAAACATATTTTCCTTGCACTTTCTTCAAGAAACGATAATCGGAAGTAGCACGATAATCAGAATTGATAAAAATAGTATCTCCTTTATAATCATAGACAGTCTGTTTATCAGCTTCATAAACCTCTTCTCCTACCTTCAACATACAACGGGCCCTACTCTCCCTCGCCTTGCCTTTTCCTATTTGAAACGTAACATTGCAAAGCTTATTGCCGGTATTCAAACAATTCATCTGTCCGATGGTTATCTGGTCGCCCTCATACCTTACCGGGGTATCCCCATACTTTATAATTTTACCATCACGATCATATTCCAATTTCAAAACTTGTTCTTCCTCTCCCGTTAAATCGGTGACCTTAGTCACATATGTGTCAGCTTTTTTTTCTTTACAACCATCAGCAACAAACAAGAGAACTAACAAAGAAATATATTTTACAAACAACTTTATTTTCATAAGTCAAGTATCATCTCTATGCAAATAAAATAAAAAATATTAGAACTAAGTACAATTTGGAGCTTTTTAACTCAACTTCTTTACCCCCACTCTGTTTTAAACAGCAATTATAATAA
>OKTC01000522.1_pt1 | contig 16077 bp, 15 predicted proteins | sample 1606181 | NCBI WGS metagenome assembly OKTC01 (sample SAMEA3879529, study PRJEB24766) | human gut metagenome | biome: human-associated habitat; feature: feces | place: USA | collected 1985/1987 | reverse complement strand
CTGCCGCCGGTGACGGTGTACGAGCCGGAGTACGTGCCCAAGCCGCCGGTGATCGACACCACCGAGCCACTGCACATCGAGCGGGAGGACAACACCTGGCTGGTGGAGGGGCCGTGGCTCCAGCGGCTTATGGGCAACATCAATTTCTCCGACTACGAGAGCCGCATGTACTTCGACAAGATGCTGCGGCAGAGCGGCCTGTTCGACACGCTGGAGCAGATGGGCATTCAGGACGGCGACATCGTCAGCATGTACGATCTGGAATTCGAGTATCAGAGATGAACATACAGCGCCCCCGGCTGATGCCGAGGGCGCTGTTTTTCTGAGCTGTTCATTCAGAAAGCGGCGGGACGGGAGTTTGTCTGGATGTCCGCGGCGGCCTGCTTCAGCTGGCGCAGATCGCGGATATCGCGGCGCTGCTGGAGCTGGGTCTGCATCTCCGGGGACAGGGCGTAGAAGTAGTCGTAGGCCGCAGCCTCGTTGTTCAACAGGTCGGTCAGCGTCTCATACTGCATGAAAAAGCACCTCCGTGCCTAGTGTGCGCGGAGGTGCTTGTCTTATGCGTCAGACGGTCTTTTCAAAGTAGAAATACGTATCGTCCTCGCCGCTGGGACGCATACAAGCGGATAACATTTTACGGGACGGCTCATTTTCCTTGAAGCACTTGGCCACCACCCGGGCAAGCCCCAGGTGGTACAGCGCCCAGTCGGCGGCAGCGGCGAAGGCCTCAGCGCCATAGCCGTGGCCGGCGTATTCCGGCGAGACACGGCAGCCGAGCTCCGCGCCGCCGCGGGAATCAAAGCGGTAGAGGACGACCTCGCCGATGAGTGCGCCGTCGAGCCGGACGGCAAAGTTCACGGCGCGGGAGCGGGCGCAGTCCTCCCGCGCGACGGCGAGAAAGTAGTCCTCGTAGGGCGTGCCGTCGTAGTCCTTGCGGAAGTCGTAGCCCCACCAGCGGTTGCGCTCGTCGTCCAGACACAGGGCACTGTACGCAGGGATATCGCCTTTGCGGAGAGGCGTCAGGGACAGGCGATCGGTTTTGATGGCAGGGACGGCCTTGAGGGCGTCCAGCTCGGTGCCCGCCTCGATACGGACCTTGCCGCCCAAGTGATCCGGCAGGTATTGCAGCTTGGAGGTGCGGAGGCCCTTGTCCCGGGCGTCATCCTCCCGATTCATCCACTGCACGCTCTCGTCACAGTGCTGGGCGAAGGCCTGGACCAGGGTTTCGTCAATGGCGTCAATCTCTTCTCTCAGTTCCTCTAAATTCATGGTTACACGCTCCTTTTCCGCTGTTCTAACAGCGCGTCATATACGGCGATGGCCGCGGCGGCCTCCACGCAGGGCACTGCCCGGGGGACAATGCAGGGGTCGTGGCGGCCCTGAATGGACAGCTCCGCGTCCTTCTTTGCGATATAATCCACCGTGTCCTGCGTTTTGTAGATGCTGGGGGTAGGCTTGACCGCCGTGCGGAACACCACGGGCATTCCGTTGGAGATGCCGCCGTTCAGGCCCGCATTGTGGTTGGTGGCGGTGACGATGCGCTCCCCCTGCATCCGGAAGGCATCGTTGGCCTCCGAGCCCTTCTGGTCCGCAAAGCCGAAGCCGGAACCGAACTCGATGCCCTTGACCGCCGGGATGGAGAAGGCCAGATGGGAGAGCTTGCTCTCCACGCTGTCGAAATAGGGTTCGCCCACGCCTGCGGGCAGGCCCAGAATGGCGGTCTCCAGCACGCCGCCCACACTGTCGCCCTCGGCACCGGCGGCACGGATGGCAGCTTTCATGGGTTCCTCCACACTGCCGTCCAGCAGGGCAAAGCCCTCGGACTTGTTCAGCAGTGCCTCGGCCTGCGCCGCCAGCGCGGCGGGATCATCCAGCGCAAAGGGGGCATCGCTGATCCCGGCACACCGCCCGATGTGCGTCACGATCTCGATCCCGGCCCGGTTCAGGGCTCCCAGCACCAAAGCGCCGCCCGCCACCAGCGCGGCGGTGACGCGGCCCGAAAAGTGGCCGCCGCCCCGGGCATCCTGATAGCCGTGGTACTTGGCGTAGGCAGTGTAATCCGCGTGGCCGGGCCGCAGCAGGTCAGCCGTTTTGGCATAGTCGCTGCTGCGGGTGTTCTGGTTTTCGATCATCAGGGCAATGGCAGTGCCAGTGGTGCGGCCGTTGACCACGCCGGACAAAAACTGCACCGCATCCCCCTCCACACGGGGGGTGGAAAGGCCGTTGCCCCGGGCACGGCGCTTGTCCATGCAGGCAGCAAGAAAGGCTTCGTCCACAGGCACGCCCGCCGCCATGCCGTCCAGCACCGCGCCGACAGCCCTGCCGTGGCTCTCGCCAAAAATGGTCAGCGAAAGGTCGCTGCCAAAGGTGTTTTTCATGGCTTACTCCTCCACACCCAGCAGGGGGCGCAGGCCCTCCACGGGGATGGTCTCGGCCCGCCAGCAGCCCAGACCCGGCACCTTGATCACCGTGATCTGGCCGCCCTGGGCCTTTTTATCGTGCAGCATCTCGGCCAGCACCTTTTCCTTGTTATAGGTGGTGCGGGTGGGCAGGCCGATGCGGCGGTAGACCGCCCGCACCCGCTTCTGCAGCGCCTTGGATTCGATCATGGGCAGCATCCCCAGCGCCACGCACTCGCCGTGGAACAGGCCCACGGTGCGGCGGCCCTTGATGCCCTTGACAGCCTCGATGCCGTGGCCGATGGTGTGGCCGAAGTTCAGGGCCTTGCGCATCCCGCGCTCGGTCTCATCCTGCTCCACAACGTTCTTCTTGAACCGCAGGCTGCGGTAGATGATCTCGCTGATCTGGGTGTCGATATCGCCCTTTTCAAAGATGGCGAACAGCTCCGGGTCGGCCAGCAGGCCCGCCTTGACCGCCTCCGCCAGGCCGTTGATGTAGTGGCGGCGGGGCAGGGTGGAAAGGGTGGCCGGGTCCACGATGACCAGCTTGGGCTGCCAGAATGCGCCCACGATATTTTTGGTATCGCCCAGATCCACAGCGGTCTTGCCGCCAATGGAGGAATCGATCATGGAAAGGGTGGTGGTGGGGCAGTTGATAAAATCGATGCCCCGCATGTAGATGGCAGCGGCAAATCCGGCCAGATCCCCGACCACGCCGCCGCCCACGGCCACCACCAGGTCGCCGCGGCCCATGTTGAACTCCAGCATCTGCCGGAGCACCGTTTCCAGGATCTTGAAGCTCTTGCTGGCCTCACCCTGCGGCACCGTGATGATGGTGGATTCCCGGCACTGGTCGGCCACGCGCTGGGCATACTCGGCAGGCACGCCGCTGTCGGTAACAACGGCCACCTTGCGGTCCAGCCGGGCAAACTGGTACAGGTTTTCCAGTGCACCGTTTTTCAGGATGATATCATAACTGCGCTCGCCCAGATTCATGGTGAGCTTTGTCCCAATGAAATCGCTCATTTCGTATACACTCCTAACAGCCGTACCGTGCGGCAGACATGATTCAGCTCGCGCAGCAGCGCGGCGGTCTTTTCGGCGGCGGGGTCTCCCACCAGCTCGACATAAAAATAATAATCAAAGGGGACGTGGGGCAGCGGGCGGCTCTTGATGGACTCCATATCGTAGCCGCTGGCACCGATGACCTGAATGACCTCGGCCAGCTTGCCGGGCTTGTTGTCCAGCGTGAACAGCAGCGAGAACCGGTTGCCCGCCGTGGGCTTTTCGCGGCTGAGGACGATGAAGCGGGTGGTGTTGTCGCCGTCGGTGTTGATGCTGGGCACCAGCACCTCCAGCCCGTACAGGGCGGCCGTTTCCACGCTGGCAATGGCCGCCTTGGTCCGGTCGCCGCTCTCCGCCACGAACTTTGCCGCCATGGCCGTGTTGGGCATGGCCGTGGCGGGCAGGCCGAACTGCTTCAGGAAGGTCTCGCTCTGGGCAATGGCCTGCTGGTGGCTGTACACACGGGTCAGGTCGGAAAGCTGGGTACCGGGCAGCACCAGCAGGTTCTGGGAGATGGGCAGGTCGTAGACATCCACCACCCACAGACCGGGGTGGTTATAGCACAGGTCCAGCACCGCCGACACATCCCCCGCGTGGCTGTTCTCAAAGGGCACCACGCCGTGGGCGGCATCGCCCTTTTCCACGGCATCGAACACCTCATCCCAGGTGGGGCAGCTCACAGCCTCGGCATGGGGAAAGAGCGCCCGGAGCGCGATGTGGGCAAAAGCACCTTCCACGCCCTGATAGGCGGCGCGGTTGCGGCCCAGCACCTCGGCCTCGTACTGCTTGGCCACGTCCATCATGTTCTGCACATGGTCCCGGTAATAGGGGCGCAGGGCCGGGTCCCCGATCCGCGCTTCGGCCTTGTCCAGCACCACCTTTTCGCGGGCGGCATCAAAGATGGGCAGGCCGTGGGCCTTTTTGTATTCCGCCACGCTGAGCACCGCCTTCATCCGCCGCTCAAACAGGGCAGCCAGCTGGGCATCCACCGTGTCGATCTCCCGGCGGGCCTGTTCCAGTGCGTCCATCATTCCACATCCTTTGCATTTCGTGATACTGGATTAGTATACCATAACTCGGACACGGAAACAACAAAGGGCGCACGGTTTCAGGGTGGATAACTTTTCAACTAGCACCTGTAAGAGGCGAATAGAATTGAAGAGGTGCCGCCCATGGCAGCACCTCTTCAGCGTTTCAGATCTTCCCGGCTCCGCGCCGTTCCATAGTATCTCCCATAGGGGTTTTCCAGCTCAGCGGCACGGGGCGGAACAGGCGCGGCCGGCGGTTCCGGCGCGGGGGCCGGGCGGCGAGGCGCGCCTTTTTCCCGGCGCAGGAGACGAAACCGCATCGGCTCACCCCTCCGCTTCCACGGTGGAGACTGCCCCGGCGGTCAGTGCCTGCCAAAGCTCCTCGCCGCCCGCAAGGTTCTCCTCGGTGCCGGTGTTCCAGGCCCCGCGCATCCCGATGTAGAAATCCGCGAGATAGGTCTGGCTGTCGCCGCCCTGGGCGTGGGTGGTGTCGGCCCGGTACTCGCCCAGGTCCAGCCCGGCCAGCACCGGGCAGTCCGTCCAGCGGTAGACCATGTTCCACCAGTCGCTGTCGCTTCCGGCCTCGGGCAGGGTGCCGTCCAGATACCGCAGGGAGCCGGTGCTCTCCTGAAAGCCCGCCGGGTCATACAGCAGAAACACCGAGCTCAGGCCGCCCGCCACATCCGTGGTCAGCTTGGTGGTGCCCGCCATGGTCAGGTAGGCATCGCTCTCGGTCTGGGTATCCCCGGCAGAATAATCCAGCGTGTAGACATTCAGGGTCACGACCGTTTTGCCGTCGCCGTTCAGGTCCTCGCCATACCGGGCCAGCTGCTCCTGCAGGGCGGTCACGGTATCATCCGGCAGATAGTAGGGGGCCACCACCGCCACATTATAATCGGGCTTGGTGGTAAAGAAATACTGCCCGATGAAGCTGTAAGCCACAAAGGCCGCGGCAATGCCGATCAGGAGGACCCACTTGAGGTTATAATCCCACCAGTTGGCCCAGCGCTCTTTGCGGGTATACTGTTTTTCCGCCCGCGGGGCAAGGTCTGCGGGGTCGATGTCCCGCTCGTAACGATAGCTTGCCATAGTTCTCCTTACAGTTGGGCCAGAATGGTCTGGCGCACGGCATCGGGCAGCTGCTTCTGTTCCGCCTTGCTCATGCCTGCGGTCTGGATGGCGGGCAGGATGCGCACCCGGATATCGCCGGGCGTGGCCCGCAGGCCGTGGCCCTCAAACAGGCCCCGCGCGCCGGAGATGGCCACCGGCACCACGGGCACCCCCGTCTTGATGGCAATGCGGAAGGCACCGGCCTTGAACTCGCCCGCGCCGCCCTCTTCGCCCTTGTAGCGGGTGCCCTCGGGGAAGATGACGAAGCTCCGTCCGCTCTCCACGATGGCGGTGGCATCGTTCAGGGCCTTGACAGAAGCGCGGATGTCATCCCGTTTGACGAACACACAGCCCAGCAGCTTCATCCAGCGGTTGAGCAGGGGGATCTTTTCCAGCTCCTCCTTTGCCAGAATGCCGTGGGGCGCGTCCAACGCAGTCAGCAGGATGGGGATATCATAGTAGCTGCGGTGGTTGCCCACGAACACGCAGGGCCCCGCCGGGATATTCTCCTGCCCTTCCACCGTCATCCGGGCCCCCGTAACGCGCAGGATGCCCCGGCTCCAGCGGGGGATGTTGGCCTTGACGATCTGCTCCACCGTGTCCAGATCCCCGGCAGCCAGGGCACGCTCGGCCCGGCGCAGGGTGGCATAGTGCACGATCATATAGCCAAACAGATAAACGAATAACGCAATGGTGCGTAAAATGCTCAAATTCCTTTCCTCCTTCCGGCCAAAAAGGCCAGTATCATTGTAACATACTTTGGGACAAAATGGGAGAGAACACACTTTTTTTACAAATACGTGCTTTTTAGCTTGCAAAATCCACAAAATCCGGGTATATTTATAAGCAGAAAGGTAGCACAATGGCATTGCTGCCCATTACAAAAGAGAGGTATTCCGGAACAAATGGGTTTATTTCCTTCTTCTAAAGATTTCAAGGACGGGCCGGGCGTTGAAAAGGACACGCCCCGCAAAACGGGCGTAGGCCGCTTTTTTGAGCTGGTGGGCCGCGATATGAGCAGCATGTTCCTTGCAAACCTGCTCACCTGCATCGGCTTTCTGCCGGTGATCTGCCTGGTGTACATCGGCTTCCTGATGAACAACCTGACCGTGATGATCGTCAGCGCCATTGCGGGCGGCATCCTTGCAGGCCCCGCGCTGGCCGGCATGTACGATACGGTGCTACGCGCCCTGCGTGACGAGGCCGGTTACTGGTGGACGACTTACCGCCGGGCCTTCCGGCAGAACTTCAAGGCCAGCATCCTGCCCGGCATCCTGTACTGCGTGGTCGTCACGGTGCAGATCTTCCTGGTCTATTTCTGCTTCAACATGCTGTACCACGGCACCAACGTGGGCGTTCCCATGTGGGTGGCCACGGTGCTGAACCTTGTGCTGTTCCACATGCTGTTTTCCTACATGTGGCCCCAGATCGTGCTGCTGGATCAGCCCCTGCGCCTGACGCTGAAAAACAGCCTGAACTGCATGATCGCATTCCTGCCCCACGCGCTGGCCGCGGCGCTGGTCACCATCCTGTTCTGGGGTCTGGTGATCCTGTGCATGCCGCTGGGCCTGCTGCTGATGCTGGTGTTCGGCTTCTGGTTCCAGTGCGAGATCTGCTGCCAGATCGTCTACGGCGACCTGAACCGGGTGTTCCACATTGAGGAGAGCATCCAGAAGCTCCACGATGCCCAGCTGGAAAAGGAGCTGCGCGCCGAGCGCGGCCAGGACACCCCCGAAGAATAACACTGCGCCGTCCACAGCGCGCAAAGGAGAGAAGTGCGGATGGAACAACGGAACAATCTGGTGCTGCACGGCACCGAGACCTTCTCCCGGGGCGCACTGGACAATGTGGCGCTGGAAAGCGGCGCGGTGGTGCTGGATTCCTCCGCCGGCCGCTACCTGCCCTACGGAAGCTATACCACCCCGGAGTTCGCCATGCCGGCCTTCTGCAACCTGAATGTCAGCTGGAACGCCAGCGCCCCCCACAACACCATGGTCGAGGTGCGCTGCCGGGTCTATGCCGGGAACACCTGGACCGGCTGGCTCAGCTTTGGCAAGTGGGCACCGGATTACCCCCGCTGCAGCATCAAAGCCCAGAGCGACGACGGGCTGGTGTTCCTGATGGGGGACACCGTCACCGTTGCCACGCCGGGCGGCGGCACCGGCATCCAGCTGCAGGTGAACCTTTCCACCAACGATGACAAGGCCACCCCGGCTGTCCGGCTGCTGGCCGCCGCCGTGCGCCCCCTTGCCTGGGAGAAGCACAACGGCCACCCGCTGAACCGGCGGCTCTACCTGCCGGAATACTGCCTGAGCGCCCACGACCCCAGCTTTGGCCGTGAGATGGACCTGCCCCTTGTGATGGCGGCTCTGATGAACCGCTACGGCGAGGATATCCTGCCTGAGGAAGTGGCCTACGCCATGGAGGACAAAGCCACCAGCTCCACCGGCAATGCCGCCTTTGCGGCTGCGGCGGCGGGCTGCTGCGGCTACCCCTGCTGGCAGGCCTGGATGGATCTGGCCGACCTGCGCGCCCAGATCCACGATGACTGCTCCATCGCAGTCCGGGTGGAGCGCCGCGTCCGGGGCCAGCGGGACCCCGTGGGGGTCTGGATGGGCCTGCGGGGCTTTGGGCACGATGATGCCGTTCTGGCGGATTTCGTGCTGCTGAACGACCCCACTGCCGACAGCGACGGTGCCGTGAACTGCACCATGGCGCTGGCGGATTTTATGCGATACTTCACGGGCCGGGCCATTGCCCTGCGGCCCAAGCAGCGGGAAGTGGCCGCCGACCTGCCCAACCGGGTGCGGTGCGACCTGACCCGCGCCGAGGATGGCAGCTATTTCTTTGAGCAGCGGGGCCAGCAGGACCCGCTGCCGGAGGATTTTTCCGGCTGGGCGGCTTATGCCGTCCACGATGGCGTGGCCCATGCCACCACAGCCCACCGCACCTTCCGCCGGATGGAGCGCACGCCCGAGGGCGGGCTGCTCTTCCCGCCCGAACAGCTGGCCGCAGGCGGCCGCTGCAGCGTGTACGCGGTGGACCAGACCGGGCGGATGCGGGTGGCGGAAGTCCGTCTCCCCGCGCCCCCCAAGCCCGCGGCAGAGCCTGCCGCACCCCAACAGGACCCAAGCACCGTGCAGCCCGGCCTCTGAGCCGGCAGCGCAAAGCGCTTTTCGGGATAGAAACCACAACATAGGGAGGAACACATTATGGCAAAAACGATCATCACCATTGGACGTGAGTACTGCACCGGCGGCAACTACATCGCAGAGGATGTTGCAAACGCACTGGGCATCAAGCTCTACGACAAGGAGCTGATCACCATGGCCGCAAAGCACTCCGGCCTCTCGGAGGAAGCCGTAGCCGCCAGCGAAAAACGCCGCACCCACAGCCTGCTGTACAGCCTGTATACCATGGGCAACGAGCTCCCGCTGGGTGATCAGGTGTTCATCCTGCAGAGCCGCATCATCAAGCAGCTGGCCGAGGAAGGCCCCTGCGTCATTCTGGGCCGCTGCGGTGACTATGTGCTGCGGGAGCGCAAGGATGTGCTGCGCGTGTTCATCTACGCACCGGTGGAATGGCGGCGTGAGCTGGCCAAGACCGACCCGTTGGTCAAAGCACACGACGAGAAGGGCATCAAGGAAGAGATCGAAAAGACCGACCGCAACCGTGCTGCCTACTACAACTACTACACCCAGAACCGCTGGGGCGATGCCCACAACTATGATCTGGCCATCAACGCCGCCCTGGGCCGCGAGACCTGCGTCAAGATGATCCTGGACGCTGTCGCCGCCAAGGAAAAGACCATGGCTGAGTGATCCCCGCCGGGCCGGACGGCCCAAAAAACAATGCTGCTTCGTGGGTAGGGTGCTTTTGTGCTCTGCCCACGTTTTGGGCAACGGCATCGCCCTCCTGTTCAAGCATAAACCCTCGTCTATCATTCAACGTCAAAAGGAGAAATCGTGGAAAACAAACAGCTCAATCTTTCCGAACCCGAAAATATCATGGGCACCATGGATGTCAACCCGCTGCTGATCAAGCTCAGCATCCCGATGATGATCTCCATGCTGGTGCAGGCACTGTACAACGTGGTGGACTCGATCTTTGTCGCCCGTGTCAGTGAGAACGCCCTGACCGCCGTCTCTCTGGCCTTTTCGCTGCAGAACATGATGTTCGCCGTGGGCATCGGCACCGGCGTGGGTGTCAACGCCCTGCTCTCCAAGAGCCTGGGCGAAAAGAACCAGTACCGCGCCAACAAGACCGCCGAGAACGGCCTGTTCCTGGCACTGTGCAGCTACCTGGTCTTTCTGGTGCTGGGCCTGACCGTTGTGCGCCCCTACTTCTACGCCCAGACCGCCGATGCCGACATCGCCGAGCAGGGCATCCGCTACCTGACCATCTGCTGCGTGCTCAGCCTGGGCATGTTCATGCAGGTGATGAACGAGAAACTGCTGGCCGCTACCAGCCGCACCACCCTGAGCATGATCAGCCAGCTGGTGGGTGCCATCGTCAACATCATCCTTGACCCCATCTTCATCTTCGGCTACTGCGGCGAGGCTCTGTCCGGCACCACCGGTGCAGCTTTGGCCACCGTCATCGGCCAGTTCTGCGGCGCAGGGGTCTCCTTCTACCTCAACCTCCGCAAGAACCCCGATATCCAGCTGGATTTCAAGGGCTTCCGCCCCAGCGCCGAAGCCATCAAACGGATCTACGTTGTCGGCCTGCCCAGCATCGCCATGCAGTGCGTGGGCAGCGTGATGACCTTCCTGATGAACCAGATCCTGATGGCCTTTACCGCCACCGCTGTGGCCGTGTTCGGCGTTTACTTCAAGCTGCAGAGCTTCGTGTTCATGCCCATCTTCGGCATGAACAACGGCATGGTGCCCATCATCGGCTACAACTACGGTGCCCGCAAGCCCGACCGCGTCAAAAAGACCATCAAGTGCGCCATGTTCTATGCCGAGGCCATCATGCTGGTCGGCTTCCTGCTGTTCCAGTTCCTGCCTGACAAGCTGCTGGGCCTGTTCTCCGCCAGCGAGGCCATGCTGGCCATCGGCAAGCCTGCCCTGCGCATCATCTGCTTCCACTTCCTGCTGGCCGGCATGAGCATCATCCTGTCCTCCACCTTCCAGGCGCTGGGCAACGGCATGTTCAGCCTGATCATCTCGGTCTGCCGCCAGCTGGTGGTCCTGCTGCCCGCCGCCTGGCTGCTGAGTAAGACCGGCAATGTGAATATGGTGTGGTGGTCCTTCGTCATTGCAGAGTTGGTCAGTGTGACCCTGAGCTTTGTGTTCTTTGCCCGCTTGGACAAAAAGATCATCGAGCCCATGTACGACAACGCTGCCGCTGCACAGTAAACCGTTTCAAAACCTGTCCGACACAAGAAAGGAACGTGACCTTTTATGGCAAAGAAGTTGAAATGGAATCTGATCCTGATGAGCGTGCTCTACCTGGGGCTGGGCATCTTCCTGCTCATGCGGCCCTCCACCGCCCTCAACGTGGTCTGCTACGCCCTGGGCGGCGTGGTGCTGGTGTGCGCCGCCGTTCAGCTGGTGCGCTACTTTGCCGTGGAGCGCGGCATCTTCCAGAGCCAGCTCACCCTCATCTCGGGCATCATCTGCCTGGGCCTGGGCGCGTTCCTGATCCTCCGCAGCGACATCGTGGTGCGCATCCTGCCCATCGTGTTCGGCCTGTTCGTCATCTTCGACAGTCTGGGCCGCATCCAGAACGCTCTGGACCTGCGCCGCTGTGAGTACCCCAGCTGGAAGGGCTTCCTGCTGCTGCCGGTGCTCAGCGTGGTGCTGGGCGTGGTGATGATCCTGAACCCCTTCGGCACCATGGAGACGCTGGTCATGGCCATTGGCATCATCCTCATCATCGAGGGTGCCATCAACCTGCTCAGTGCCCTGTACACCGTGCTGGCCATCCGCCGCTTTGCCAAGCTCCACCCCGAGACCCAGTCCATGCTGGAATCCCTGACCGGTCAGGACCTGAACGGTGACGGCGTGATCGCCCCGGACATCGCCCCTGCCGACGTGGAAGCCTCCGCCGTGGAGCTGGATCATGTGGATGAGAGCGCGGAAGTGGAGCAGGAAGAGGATTAAACTCCCTCCGTCATCGCTGCGCGATGCCACCTCCCTCCATGAGGGAGGCTTTGGCCACCCCCATAAAGCTTCCCTCCAAGAAAAGGCTCCCTCTCCGAGGGAGCTGTCGCCGACAGGCGACTGAGGGAGTTTGTAACTAATAGCAAAGGATAAAACTAGAGATGGAAAAATACGATCTGATCATTGTGGGTGCCGGTCCGGCCGGCATCTTCACCGCTGTAGAGCTGCTGCGCCACGGCAGCAAGAAAAAGATCCTGCTGGTGGAAAAGGGCAAGCCGGTGGAAAAGCGCCACTGCCCCAAGGCCGAGCTGGGCCACTGCGTCAACTGCCGCCCCACCTGCGCCATCACCACCGGCTTCTCCGGTGCAGGCGCGTTCTCGGACGGCAAGCTGAGCCTCTCCTATGAGGTGGGCGGCGACCTGCCCAGCCTGATCGGCGAGGAGTTCGCACAGGAGCTCATCCATTACACCGATAAGATCTACCTCGAGTTCGGTGCCGACCCCCATGTGGAGGGCATCTACACCGGCGAGGACATCAAGGAGATCCGCAAGAACGCCATCCACGCCGGCCTGAAGCTGGTGGACTGCCCCATCCGTCATCTGGGCACCGAGAAGGCCCAGCAGCTGTATCTGGCCATCCAGAACTATCTGGCCGACAACGGCGTGGAGATGCTGTTCAGCACCGAGTGCGAGAACATCATCCTGGAGAACGAGGAGTGCAAGGGCGTGTTCATCAAGGGACCCAAGGACGAGGAAGCCCATGCTGTCTATGCCGATACTGTGGTCATCGGCACGGGCCGCCGCGGTGCCGACTGGCTGGAGAAGATCTGCGCCGAGCACCACATCGCCCACAAGCCCGGCACCGTTGACATCGGCGTGCGCGTGGAGTGCCGCAACGAGGTCATGGAAAAGGTGAACAAGGTGCTGTACGAGTCCAAACTCATCGGCTACCCCAAGCCCTGGAAGAACAAGGTGCGCACCTTCTGCCAGAACCCCGGCGGCTTTGTGGCTCAGGAGAACTACGACAACGATCTGGCCGTGGTCAATGGCCACAGCTTCAAGGAGAAGAAGAGCGAGAACACCAACCTGGCCATCCTCGTCTCCCACAACTTCACCGAACCCTTCAACCAGCCCATCGCCTACGCCCAGAAGGTGGGTGAGCTGACCAACATGCTGGGCGCGGGCCACATTCTGGTCCAGCGCTACGGCGACATTCTGGATGGCAAGCGCACCTGGCCCAAGGAGCTGGCGCAATCCAACGTCAAGCCCACCCTGAAGGATGCCGTGGCCGGTGATATCACCGCCGCCATGCCTTACCGCGCCATGACCAACATCATCGAATTCATCAAGATGCTGGATATGGTTGTGCCCGGCTTTGCCGCCAACGAGACCCTGCTCTACAGCCCCGAGCTGAAGTTCTACTCCAACAAGGTCAAGATGGACGAGAACCTCGACACCAACATCCGGGGCCTGCACTGCCTGGGTGACTCCTCTGGCTGGACCCGCGGCCTGATGATGGCCTCCGTCATGGGCGTGCTCATGGGCCGGAAGCTGGCCGAAAAGGAAGGGTGCTGATCGCACCTTCCCGCCCCTTAAAACGCAAAAAGGACTGCTCCGCTGGAGCAGTCCTTTTTTGTAATTTCAGCACAGCTTATTCCGGTTTGGAGAATTTGACGGGCAGCGGGTTCTGGCGGGATCCCGGTTTATTTTGGAATGATATGCATTTTCCTGCCAGATTCAATTGATTTTTCACCAAAAAATCGGTATACTATTTCCAGAGTACTGTGCGTTGTACCCAATGCACAGCGCGCACAGGGAGGTATTGCTATGCACGATTCCCCGGGAAGCGTCGTCACCCAGCTGTGCTCCGGGCTCCAGCTTTACAGCGCCGAACGGCGCATTGCGGACTGCATTCTTGCAGATGTAAAGTGGGCCTCGGTCGCCACCTCTGCGGAGCTTGCAAAGGCCAGCCACTCGTCCGAAGCCACGGTCACCCGGCTGTGCCACAAGCTCGGCTACGCAAATTATCGCAAATTCCAACTGGAGCTTGCGCGGGATGTGCTGGAGCAGCAGGAAACGGAGGCCCGCAAAAGGCCCCCCAATGACCCGCTGCATCAGGCCCTGCTCGATCTTCAGAACAACCGTCAGGAGGAGGTTCAGGCCACCATTCAGGCCTTGAACCTTGTCCAGCTGAGAAAGGTACTGTCCATTCTGCGGGCGGCAGAGATCATTGAGATCGAAGCCAACGGCAGCAGCCTGCCCGTTGCCATGGATGCTTCGCTCAAGCTGGGCAGTCTGGGCAAGCGCTGCATGATCAGCCCGGTGCCAGAAAAGGCACGGTCTTTCGCTTCGGCACTGACCCCAAAAGATGCCCTGCTGCTCATTTCCAGCGCAGGCCGCTGCGAGACGCTGGAGACGGCCGCCCGTGCCGCCAAGAAGAACGGCACACCGGTCATCCTCATCACCTGCGACAAGCGCTCGGCGCTGGCAGGCCACGCCAGCTATACCCTGCTGGCCTCCAACCGTATCCAGCGCATTGCCAGCGATATGCTGCCTTCCCAGCTTTCGGCAGCGCTGGTGGTGGAGGTGCTCTACTACCTGCTGGTGGGCAATTTCGATCTGAATTAAGCGCAAAAAAGTCCCGGCCGTTCTGGTCGGGACTTTTTGCTGTGTTTAAGCGATCATGCGTTAAAAACGTACTTGTCCATGCGGTGGAACGCCTCCTCGATGCGGGAACGGGGAGAAGCCAGATTCATGCGCAGGTGGCAGGGGCCAAAGAACATGGTGCCATCCTGAATGGCAGCGCCCACATCCCAGCAGGCGTGCTCCACATCCTCAATGGTCTTGCCGTGGGCCTTGCACCAGTCGGTGCAGTCCACGAACAGCATGTAGGTACCCTGCGGCTTGGAAACGGTCACGCCCTCGAAATGCTTCTCGATGTAATCGCAGGCAAAGTCGATGTTGCCGGTCAGCACCTCGCAGAGCTCGTCGGTCCACTCGTAGCCCTCGGGCTTGTAGGCACCGATCAGGGCGTGCATGGAGAGGACGTTCATCATGTTGTAGTGGCTCAGGCTGGACTCCTTCTCGATGCGGTCACGCCACCAGTTGTTGTAAACGATATGGTAGCTGCCCACCAGACCAGCCAGATTGAAGGTCTTGGAGGGGGCATAGAAAGCGGCGGTGCGCTGGCGGGCATCCTCGCTCACAGACTGGGTGGGGATGTGCTTGTTTCCGCTCAGGATGATGTCCGACCAGATCTCATCGGAGACCACATACACATCGTACTTCTTGTACAGCTCCATGGCCTTTTCCAGCTCCCAGCGCTCCCACACACGGCCGCAGGGGTTGTGGGGGTTGCACATGATGGCGGCATGGATCTTTTCCTCTTTCAGGTGCTTTTCCATGTCCTCAAAGTCCATCCGCCACACGCCGTTCTCATCCTTGACCAGCGGGCTGTGGACAGCCTCGTAGCCGTTGTTCTTCAGGCTCATGGTGAAGCCGATGTAGGTGGGGCTGTGGATCAGGATCTTGTCGCCCTTGGAGCAGACGCAGTTCAGGGCGCTGATCACGCCGCCCAGCACGCCATTCTCGTAGCCGATGCACTCCTTGGTCAGGCCCTGCACGCCGTTGCGCTTTGCCTGCCACCGGATGATGGAATCGAAGTATTCATCGGTGGGGTTGAAGTAGCCAAACGCGGGGTGGTTGGTGCGCTCGATGATGGCTTCCTGGATGGTGGGCACGGTGGGGAAGTTCATATCGGCCACCCACATGGGGATGGCGTCAAAGCCCTCCTTGGGGGCGGCGGGGGCAAAGCCGGTGCCAAGGCCATCCACTGCAATGGCATCCTTGCCGTGGCGGTCCATGATGGAAGTGAAATCGTATTTCATAGCGGTGCTCCTTCTCTCAAAATTTTTATCTGGCCCCACTTTAACACACTTTGCCGCCGGGCGCAAGCAGTCAGCACGTTTCCCCGGATATCGTGCGGAAAAATCACGAATTTTTACGGTAATTGCACGCAAAAAGCCGGTCGGCATACGCCGACCGGCTTTTATTGACTTTCTGGATCAGCCCAGCATCTCGTGAGCGGTCTTGCAGATGGTCGCTGCATCCAGACCGTACAGCTTGAGCAGGTCCCATGCAGGGCCGGAGCAGCCGAACTTGTCCTGCACGCCCACGCGGCGGACAGGGGTGGGCAGCTTCTCGCTCAGGACGGCGCAGACGGCCTCGCCCAGGCCGCCGATGACGCTGTGCTCCTCGGCGGTGATGACCTTGCCGCACTCCTTGGCGGCCTTGAGGACGATTTCCTCATCCAGAGGCTTGATGGTGTGGATGTTGATGACCCGGGCGTGGATGCCCTCGGCAGCCAGCT
>OKTC01000519.1_pt1 | contig 16156 bp, 9 predicted proteins | sample 1606181 | NCBI WGS metagenome assembly OKTC01 (sample SAMEA3879529, study PRJEB24766) | human gut metagenome | biome: human-associated habitat; feature: feces | place: USA | collected 1985/1987 | reverse complement strand
AATTCAATACGGAAGTGGACCAGTTGGAAGAGTTCATCAACAACGGTTTCCGCAAATCAAAGAGCAGCTCTATCGTGCTGGTAGCTGAAAGTGAAATCACTGGTGGAGCCATGCACTATGCAGAACGTGTGAAGAACGAATATCCGCAGTACGACGTACGTGTGACTATTTTAGGACACTTGCAGCGTGGTGGACGTCCGACTGCACACGACCGTATCATTGCCAGCCGTATGGGAGTAGCCAGCATCCAGGCCCTGATGGAAGGTCAGCGCAACGTCATGATTGGTATCGAAAACGACCAGATTGTGTACGTTCCGTTTGCCAAAGCTATCAAGAACGACAAGCCTATCGACCGTGAACTGGTTAATGTATTGAACGAACTGTCAATCTAACAGAACAATTTCATACAAAGAATCCCCCTTCAAAAGATGTTTAAATGCTTTTTGAAGGGGGATTTCTATATACTATATTCTTATTTTCTTCTACGATTTCTGCGGTGCGTACGTTTATGACGTTTATAACGTATCCAACGACGGCGAATCTGCCAGGCACTCAGCCCTACCACCACCAAAAGAATCAGAATCACAATCCCGCTATTCAGGTTGTCGCCTTTCACACGCGACCAGATTTCCAATACATCAACCGTCTTGTCTCCAAAGTCACGTATCATGGCGCAACGGGCTATCACAGACTTGTCGGGATACTGTGTGTTACGCAGCTTCACCTTCTGTGCTTCCGGACCGAAGAAATAGCTGGCATCGACTTCCGTATCCAAGGTAGAATCAATACAAGCTTCCAGAATTTCCGGAGCAGCAATGGCACTCACATACCCGTTCTCTTCCATGTTACGCAAAGCGATGTCCGGTCTACAAAGGAAGTTGATAAAATAGCTGGCTGCCTTAGGATTCTTGGCATACTTAGGAATTACCCATCCGTCGTACCACACATTGCTGCCTTCTTCCGGAATGGTGTAGGCAAGGTCCACTCCTACCGTTGCCGCTTCTTCCATAGCCCACTGTGCGTCTCCACTCCAGGTCATGTTCACCCAGGCCTTCCCCTTGGTCATCATTTCCTTACCAAAGTCAGCCTCCCATCCGGCCACATTCGGCTTCAACAGTTTCAGATACTTTTCCACCGAGTCCATGGAAGCCGGTGAATAGTCGTTCATCAGGTCAGCCACACTGCGGGTACGGTCTTTCAAATCCTCGCGATGCGCATACAGCAAAGCCATACCGTACGAATCGCGATAGGCATCCTTCATCAGAATCTTGCCGGAAAAGCGTTTCTCCCACAGGCATCCCCATGACTTCAGGTCTTTTTCGGTAACAAACTGCTTGTTATACAGCAGGCCGGCCGTACCCCACATATAGCACACGGCATAACGGCTGGCCGGCAAATCGCCCTTCACCGTCAGTTTATCTATCTGCTGACGGATATAGGGTGCCACTCCGTTCATGTAATTGGGTGAATGAGCAAAAACCGTATCAATAGGCTGCAACAAGCCTTTGTGCAGCATTCGTTCGATAATATACTCGGAAGGACACACCACATCAAAGTCTTCATGCCCTTTCTCAATTTTTGTCAGCATGATTTCGTTGATGTCAAACGTCTGATATACAATACGGATATCTTCTCCCGTCTGTTCCTTATAATATTCCTGAAAATCTTCCAGTACGCCTTCACCTATGTAGTCTGCCCAGTTGTACACCTTGAGCACGTTTTCGCGCGATTCATTAGCGTTGTAGCATCCTGTCAACAGACAACATACACACAAAGCCACCCACCAGTTCCACCTTTTCATCTTCTGTTTCATTTATTCTTTGCTTTGTCAGCTCTACGGTTAATAATAATCAGCAGCACCAGTATCACCACAAAAATCACGGCCGACAGCGGACGAAGTTCCGGCGTCAGACCACCCTTGCGGGCATCGGCATAAATATAGGTAGAAAGCGTTTCCAGTCCCTGATTTCCGATGGTAAACACCGTCACCGCAAAATCGTCGATGGAAATGGTCAGTGCCAGTAGGAATCCGCTCACCATTCCTGGACGGATTTCCGGAATAATTACTTTCCACAAAGCCTGCATCGGAGTAGCCCCCAAATCGAGCGCGGCCTCATACAAGTTCGGATTCATCTGTTTCAGGCGCGGCAACACACTCAGCACCACGTACGGAGTACAGAAGGTGATATGTGCCAGCACTACGGTGGTAAATCCCTGGGTAATGCCTAATGACACAAACAGCAGGAACAAGGAAATACCGGTAATAATATCTCCGTTCAATATAGGAATGGTATTGATGAATCCCATGGCTTTCCGGCTGCGGGCCTTCAGGTTATAGATTCCGATGGCAGCCACACTTCCCAACAAGGTTGATACCGTCGCAGCAATAAAAGCTATGGCTATTGTATTTATCAGCGCATTCATCAGGGAATGATGTGCTCCGGTGTTACACAAGGAGCGGTACAGGTTGAGCGAAAAGCCGGTCCAGTTACCCAATACCTTTGCATCGGTAAAGGAATAAATCACAATAATCAATATCGGAGCATACAGCAACAACAGCAATACCCAAAGATAGGTCTGCATCAGCACTTTCTTTACCATACCTGTCCTCCTTTCTCTGAATCACTCTTTTCATCAGAACTAAAGAGTGAAGTGGCCGCAATCAGGAACAGCATAATCAAGGAAAGGGCTGCTCCATAGTTCCACATACTGTTGTTGATATTCTCCTGAATAGTCGTACCAAACAACTTGATATTATTCATGGTCAGCAATTCTGCAATGGCAAAGGTAGAGATGGTCGGCATGAACACCATCATGATGCCGCTCACTACTCCAGGCATGGATAGAGGGAACACCACCTTCCAGAACACCTGGAAAGAATTGGCTCCCAAATCCTGGGCTGCTTCCACATAACTCGGGTCCATCTTCTGAAGGGTATTGTAAATCGGATAAATCATGAAAGGGATGAAGTTGTAAATCATTCCGAATATCAACGCTCCTTCTCCTAAAGGCAGACTGGCAAAGTCGAACAAAGCTACGGTAGCCAGCGTACGTATCAGGATGTTGACCCACATCGGCAGGATAAACAGCAGAATCAGCGTACGCGAATAGCTTGAATTACTACGGCTCAGAATCCAGGCCGCCGGATACCCCAGTACGATACAACCTATCGTAGTCAGTATGGCTATACCGATGGAATAAATAAAAGTATTGACTGCTTCCGGATGGGCAAGGAACTTCCGGAAGTTTTCAAGCGTCATACGACCTGCATCATCGGTAAATGCATATACCACAATCAGCAGAAGCGGAACAATCACAAAAATGATAGAGAAAATGAGATAAGGAAGTGTCCAGCTTCGGCGTGAAAGAAAAAACAAACGCAGTTTATTCATCGTTCCTCCTGTTTTACACGTACCCGAATATCTTCAGGAGGAATGGAAATACCCACACGGTCTCCATCATCCCACACATCGTTCGTATCGACAAACACATTCTCATCCCAGTCTGACCATACCGTCAGGTGGTAATGGTTTCCTTTGTACAAAATAAACTTGACTTCTCCGGTCAGCATGCCGTCTTCTGCATTGTCCAGCAAGTTGATTTTCCCGAAATCCACGTCTACCAGCACATCGCCTAACGGCACTTTCTGAAGGTCTACCGGTGCACACTCAAACTCACATCCCAAGAATTCCACATGCGTTTCATCGATAAGCTTGCCTTCAAAGGTATTGCAGATACGCTCTTTCTTCATGATGTGAATATCAAACGGCTTGACCAGCATACCCACTTCGGTTCCGGCCTCGAAAGCGTGATAATCCTGCACCACAAATTCATAGCCGTGGCACAACACCACCATTTCATAGTGTACTCCCTTAAAGATACACGATTGTACGGTACCACGAAGCTGTGCCATATCCGACACCGGGAATATATACAAATCCTCCGGACGAATCACCACATCCACCGGTGTGTTTTCGCCGAATCCTTCGTCCACACATTCAAAGTCACGGTCACAGAAATGTACCAACTTATCTTTCACCATGACTCCGTTCAGGATATTACTTTCTCCAATAAAGTCAGCCACGAACGAGTTAATCGGCTCATTATAGATGTCGGTAGGCGTACCAATCTGCTGGATACGTCCCTCGCTCATTACGACGATGGTATCACTCAGTGTCAAAGCTTCTTCCTGGTCATGCGTCACGTACACAAAGGTAATGCCAAGCGTCTTGTGCATTTCCTTCAACTCCATCTGCATATCCTTGCGCATCTTCAGGTCAAGCGCTGCCAGCGGCTCGTCCAGCAACAACACTTCCGGCTCGTTCACAATGGCTCGGGCAATGGCCACACGCTGCTGCTGTCCACCCGAAAGCGAATTGACATCGCGGTACTCATAATCGGTCATACCCACCATTTTCAAGGCAGCCTTCACTTTTTTAAGTACCGTATCCTTTGGCATCTTTTTCAGTTTCAAGCCAAAAGCAATATTGTCATACACATTCAGATGAGGAAATAAGGCATATTTCTGGAAAACTGTATTGACAGGACGCTTGTGAGGAGGAGTCTGGGTAATCTCCTCCCCTGCAATACGAATCACCCCTTCCGAAGCGGTCTGAAATCCCGCTATCAGGCGCAGCAAGGTCGTCTTACCGCATCCCGAAGGGCCCAAGATGGTTACAAACTCTCCCTTTTTGATGGATAAATTGATATTATCCAAGGCTGTTTTTTCACCAAAAAACTTTGATACACCCTTTACCTCTATAATAGGTTTAATTTCACTTTGCATCATTTCTTGAAAATTAGTTCGCAAAGTTACATATTAATTCATTTCACAAGGCATATCCCCCTTATTTTTCTTCCTTATTTTTAATTAGTCCAATAGAAACAAGCCATTTTGAATATTTATTCATCATTCCTGCTTCAACCCGGAGAAATACATTTCCAATAGTTTTCTGGCTGCCGAGAAAGACGTGGCCCGTCCTTCCAGCACATCCTTTTCCTGCAAGGGAAGCAAGGAAGCGATTTCCGGATTCTGATAGAAGCTGTCGCGCAAATGTTCATTGATGGTTTCATACATCCAGTATTTGGCCTGCTCGTTCCGACGGTGTTCAAAATAACCGTTCTTGCGGACAAAGTCGATGTAGGCATACACCATATCCCAGATTTCCTTGACACCGATATTATAAAATCCGGAATACGTCAGCACCTGAGGAGTCCATCCAGATTCGGGAGCCGGAAAAAGATGGAGCGCATTACGGAAATGCGTAGCCGCCAACTGTGCCTTCTCTACATTATTTCCATCGGCCTTGTTGATAATGATACCATCGGCCATCTCCATGATACCGCGCTTGATGCCCTGCAACTCATCGCCCGTACCGGCCAGCTGAATCAGCAGAAAGAAGTCTACCATGGAATGCACGGCAGTTTCACTCTGGCCTACTCCCACAGTTTCGACAAAGATTTTATCAAATCCGGCAGCTTCACACAAGATGATGGTTTCACGGGTCTTACGGGCCACACCGCCCAATGAGCCCGCCGAAGGACTGGGACGAATAAAGGATTTAGGATGCACCGACAATTTTTCCATTCGGGTCTTGTCCCCCAAGATACTTCCTTTGGAACGTTCACTGCTGGGGTCTATGGCTAAAACGGCCAACTTTCCTCCTTTTTCTTCGAGCACATGCAGTCCGAACACATCAATCGACGTACTCTTTCCGGCACCGGGCACTCCGCTGATACCGATACGGATGGAGTTACCCGAATAAGGAAGGCATTTTTCAATGACCTCCTGTGCCAGCACCTGATGTTCCGGCTTGACACTTTCTACCAGCGTGACCGCCTGGCTCAGCATGGTCACATCGCCTTTCACAATACCTTCCACATACTCGGCAGCAGAATACTGACGACGTTTGGGTTTCTTTCTCAGATTCAGATAAGGATTAACAATGGAGGGTTGTTCCACTCCCTGGTTCACAGTTAACCCCTTATAAGCTTCGTTGTTTTCGGGGTGTTCCATAAAAGTTTTTATTTTTCGGACGATTTCAGCCGGGCTTTCACGCGGATGGTAATCATCGGTTGGTTAGGATCATCGGTAATCATCAGGACACGAGGCGTACCTTTCACACGGTGAAGATTCTGTGCCAGCACAGTAATCTTCATCTTGGTCGATTCACCCGGTTTCAGCACTCTCTTTTTCAGTTTCACGGCCAAAGCCATGCTGAACACCTGCATATCCTGAATATTCAAGTCAGAGCGACCTGTATTTGAAATGACAATCGTCTGTGACTTCTTTTGGTTGGGTTTCAAATCCACAAATTCCAGTTCCTTAGCCGACAATGTAATCTGAGGAGGATTGTTTTTCTGCTGTTCGGTCAACTTGGAGAAGTCAGGCAACAGAGCCACAGATACAGGTATTTCATTCTCACTGCCGACTTTATCACCCGGGAAACGGGAGAGATAGACAGAAGCACGTGTAATACCTAATTTCGGCAATTTCTCAGAATCCAGTGTCACCAGAATCTTTCCGGTCTTTCCACGTCCCAGTTTTTCAGGCACGGCCTTAGCCTCCAGATAAGGAGGAAGGTGCATCAGCACAGGTGAATAAGCCTTGTTGGAAGTATTGGCCACCAACAACTCAATGACCGGACGGTCTCCCTTATTGACCGATTTAAAATCAAGCTCTTCCTGATTCAAACGAATGGCACCGATAGCATAAGGATGCGTAAAGGAATAGTTCTTGGCATCGGCTGTCACCTCTCCGTTAAAGTCCAGATAAATGGGCAGAGAAGCTGCATTGCAATACACACCCACGTCTTTATAGAAATGCCCGATGGCTTCCGCATCGAACACCACCGTAATCTTTCCTTTTCCTCCGGCAGGTACAGGTTCTTCTGTCCATTGTGCCTTGGCACATCCACAGGAAGTCGTCACATTGGAAATAACCAACGGCTTGTCTCCCGTATTGGTAAACTGATAAGTCACGGTTGCCGGAGTGCGCCACAACACGTAGCCCAAGTCCTTAGTAGTCATATCAAAGGATATTTTAGGCTGAGCCCATAAGGACATGCAAGCGACAACACACAAAAAAAGAAGGGTATATATTCGTTTCATTGATTTTATTCTTTCTAAATTACGGAAACAAAGATAGGGAGAAAACGGAAACAAGCAAAATCAAGTCTGAAAATTTATTTTCTCCATAACCTCAGAAATTTGTAAAAACGTCCGAACCGGAATCCCGGCCCGGACGTGATTTTATTCGATATATAATGTATATCCTTCCGTATGACTGCCAAACTCAGGAGCGTATACTGACTGTATTTCCGATGTACCTGCCTGATATACTCCCGAACGGTCTACATGCACTTCATATTCAATGACGTAAGTTCCTTTCCGCAAGTGATCCATAAAGAAGGTCGTCGCCGCATCACCACTTATCCGATACCGTCCCAAGCCATCGGACCATTCGTAGCCTGAGATTTGCCGCACTGGTTCCATACAAGTTGCACGCTCGTCTTTCAGACATACGAAATCCATATCCCGGTCGGCACGGAGAGTCAGGCGCACCGTCAGCTTATCGCCAACCTGCAACTTTTCTTTGGCAGACAAGGCCTTACCTTTATATATATACTCACGTGAAACTTGCAGACCCTTTCCTTCAAATTCCTTCACACGGTCCATATCTTCCAGATATTGTGCATACACGGCACCCCATCCGGCAGCTTTTCCCGTATGACTTACGGTCAGCGTCTTCACCTCTGCCTCCGCTCCACTTAACGTATGGCTGATACAGCCCAGTCCGTCTTTCGGAGTTTCCAGTGTGACATTACCTGCTACTGCCTGCATCTGTCCGGCTTCTGTCAAAGCCATACCCTCTGACAGCAAGGCATACACCGCATCCGCTGTAGCCAATGGCGTATTCCAGCACTGCACCTGCTTTTGCTTCAGCAACCAGCGTTTCATTTCCTCCAGCATCTCTTCATCCTTCTCCACGTGCTGAATAGCCTCCATGGCAGCCACCTGCGTCGGAATACGGTAACCGTTCCATGCGTATCCGGCTTTCGGCGTATCAAAATAACGTCCCATTTCCGGTGTCACTACCGTATACTCCTTAATCGAACGTACCAGTATTTCTGCCTGCGTACGTTTTCCCTGTGCCTGCAGAATCCGGGCAATCAATGCCTTCTCATAAATGGAATAAGTAGCTGAACGGTTTTCCAGTTTGGAGATCATATATTCTTTTGCGACCTTGTTCACTTTTTCTCCTGCCACCGCATCCAGTGATGCAATATACAGATACCTCACCGCCAGCTCACTTGGCCATTGCGGGCTTTTGTTACGAGCCTCGTTTTTCTTCAGGTTCTCATATTCCTGACAGAAAGCATTTTCCAGGTAATTCAGACCTTTCAAGTACATGCCAGCCACTTGTGCATCCGCCATGATATGCATGGATTTCAGTCGAGCCAGCAGTTCCACCACCTGCGTAGTAACCAACCGGCTTCCCTGCATGCCGTTGAACCAGCTCCAGCTTCCATCCCCTTTTTGCAAGGCCTTCAATTTTTCCACGGTCTGCCCCATGCGGTAATTCATCGTATTCAGGTCGAACAACAATCCCATCCGTTGTCTCTGTTCCTGTTCATCTGCCGCCTGAGCCAGCCAAGGTGTTTCGGCCAGCAACACGCTTTTCAGTTCCTGATTTTTCTCCAGTTCACTCCACAACGTTTCTTTCTTTACTCCCTGCTTTTTCCAAGCTTCAAACACAGGCTGAATCTGCGGATTCAGTTCCACAATTTTCCGTGCCACCGCATTGGCGTAGTAAGCCGAAGCCCAGGAGAACGCATCGTCCTGCTGCGGATTTCCTACTACCGGAAGTGCCTGTACGGCATACCATATCGGAGTAGAAGTCAGTTCGATGGTCAGCTGCCGGTTCTGGGCCGTCTTGCTCTGCCCGTTAAACAAATCCTTCAGGCTCACTTCCTGAGACTCCCCGCCTTTCACCTGCAAGGACAAGGTTTCCGTCATCCATTGCTTGTCAGTCAGCACAGGAAGATAATGCTGTTCTCCGTCACTGAACTCGCCAGCTTCTGCCTTCATCCGGCAAATCAAGACCTCGCCATCCATATTTACCGGGAAAGTAAAACGTACACTACCCGTTTCTCCTGCCTTCACCTGAAAATCCTGCACGGCCTGATACACCACACTTTCATCCATCGGATTCACCAATTCCAGGCGTACTGCCCCTTTCACCTTTTCTGTTGACAGATTGATCAAAGAAGCTGCCAGTGAGGTTTCATCCCCTTTACGAAGGAAACGAGGCAAGTTAGGCTGAATCATAAACGGTTTTTCGGTCCGGGTTTCCGCCTGCAGGAGTCCGTAATCCATGTGGCGGGTATGTGCCAGCCCTCTGAACTTCCACTGCGTCAATGCATCTGGCACGGTAAATACCAATCGCACGGTTCCGGTTGAATCTGTACGCAAATCAGGATAGAAGAAAGCCGTTTCTGCAAAATTCTCGCGTAAAGTCATCGTCTGTTCCGTTTCCAAAGGAATCGTTTCAGACTGAAGTTCTACTTCTTCCACTCCATCATCCTGCGTGAATCCCGACTGCGCATTCAAAGCCTCATCCGCCCTCATGGCATCTGGTGCTGCAGCCGCAGCCTTCATCATGATTCCTGCCCCGCGTACCATCAGACCGTTTCGAGAGAAGGTTCTATACTGACGCAAAGAAGGAACCCACAACCGACTATACAACTGCCAGTTGTCAGGAGTATATACAGAAGACAATGAATAAGTATAGAAAGGCGAATAAGCCATCGCGATGCTGTTCACTGACTGAATAAACGGCATGACTGAAGGAGTATACCGGCTGAAGCCCAACTGGAAATTCCACGGGTTATCCCACAAACGGTCGAGCGAAGCATCATACAAGGTAGCCAGCAGACGGGCATCTGCCGGTTTGCCTGCCGCATCCAGAATCTGCATGGTCCAGGTTTCTTCTGTGCCCGGACGCAAACGGTCACGAAAGACCTCCCACTTCAATGTCAGTTTTTTCTCCGGTACCGGACGTTTCAAAGCGACTTGCTTGGAATACCAGATACCGTCTTTCATAAATCCAAAGCTGACGGTGATTCCATCACCGTATTCCGGCCGCCACGTATAATCAAACGGACGGATTTCCTCGTTCAGCACAAACGAGTCAGAAACCAGCATCCGGTTGCCACTGTACACATGATAGAACAAATGTACATTCTTTTCACTGCTGCCCACATACAAGGTCACCGGCTGCGTTTCCTCCAACTGTGTACCGTCCTGATAGAACCATTCCACAGTCTTTACCGGAGGAACCCGGTCTTTTAACGAAAAGAGTACAAACTCTTGTTCTGCACGACAAGGACGCCCGTGCTCATCACTGACGGTTACCTCCAGCAAGTATTTTCCGGAAGCCAACTTCTTCCATGCTTCCGGCAGGAAAGGCTGTCCGGATTTCACCGTATCCACCCATACTGTTTGCTGCTTCTGTCCGGCCTCATCCAATGTATAAAGCGAGCAGAGCACATCCAATGCCACCGGCTGTTGCTGCATGTTTAATGCCTGCACCTGCATCTTATCCAGCTTCTCACGAGCCACTTTTCCTGCCAATCCCTTTATCTGTAATCCGATGGCATGTTCACCCACCGGAAGCACCAGTACACCTTCCTGCGTTTCTCCGGACGCATCCGTCACTTCCACCTTCACCTGATAACGATAGAATCCGTCCCAGCCTAAAGAGACTTCCGTATCCGGACGTTCCAAGCAAACCTTCACTGCAAACGTTCCGTCGGCTGAAGTCATCAGTTCACCCTCTGCCAACTGTTGTTCTCCTGCCACGCTCCGCCAGAACCAGGCCTTTGAACGGGTCAAGGTATAACGCACCTTACCGCCCTGCACCGGTGCACCGGAAAACTTTTTCGCCGTACCTTCCAGTTGCAAGGAATCCCCCATCGTGTAAGCTTCCTGCACTTCCTTCCAGGTGACTTCAAACGTCGGACGCTTGTATTCTTCCACTCGGATATAGCAGGAAGCCTTGTCCGATTCTATACGGAACATGCCGGCCAATGTTTCCGAAGGTAATTGGAATTCCGCTGAAAATGCACCGAAGTCATCCGTAGTCAATTCTTTCCGGGCTATCTCCCGGTTATTGGCATCCCGCAAGGCCAGCCAGATGGCCGCATCTTTGCGTACCTCTACACTATCACCTTCCTGCGTATAAGCCACTCCGGACACGTACACTGTCTGCCCTTTGCGGTACAACACACGGTCAGTAAACAAATCCATGCGGTCCACCTTCTTCTTGCTGTCATTGACCGTCGGCAACACCCTTCTGGACCAGTAAGCCACCTGCATAAACTCATCCTTGCCTGCACGTGCATGCATCCACAATGATTCTTTCATGTCCGGCACTACTACCTTGCCCTGCTTATCGGTCTTAAACGTCTTACATAAGGTATAATTGCCTGGCACAGGAATGGAATAAAACACCAATTCTGCCCCTGCGACCGGCTTTCCGGTCTTACAATCCACCACATGACACTCCGTCTGCCTTCCTTCCATCGGGAAAGAAACCACCTGCAATGCAGACAGATGCACTACATCGTATCCCGTTTTATCCTGATAGCCGTCGGGGATTGATTTCAATATATAAATCCCCGCCTCGGGCATCCGGCTGGTCAGCACAGAAACCGTATCCTTGTACGTAGGAGTATCCGGCAAGTTCAACCGCACCTTATCCACCAGTGTACCATACTTCTTTATCAGGTCCGCATGCTCCAGATTCTGTGCAAACACAGAAGAAGAAGCCTTCAGGTTCAGTCTATACCATTCCAGTGTCGCCCCTTTCAGGTTCTTGCTGGTAACACGAAGTTCCGCTTCCGTCTGCGGATAAGGATGAGTTACCTGCACCGAGAGCGACGGCATGCACACTATTCGCCGCTTATCTTTCAAATCGGCCGTGAATTCTGAAGAAGGATACCGTTTTATTCCTTCTTCTATCACCTTCATTTCGGACACGAAGTCTTGTTTCTGATGATAGAAATCGGCCCATGACACATACAACGCCGCACAGACATCCACTCCGTCATAGGCTTTTGCCCACGCCTGCAACTGCTCCAACACCTGCTTGTCCGACAGCTGTTGCGGATACCTCCATCCATTACGCTGCCAGTACATCAATCGCTCCAGACGTGTCAACAATTCCGCGTCACGATTTCCTGTCGCCTCGTATTGTGCAATCAGCTTTTCATACTTGTCGAACACTGCCAACTGTACGGCTTTACTTCCTCTTCCATTCCATAGAAGCTGAAAGATGGACTGGCGTAACAACAAATCGTACATATTGTCACCGAAATAGCGCTGGCTCCATTTGCCCTGTTCAGCCATCGGACGAAAATCGGTCGTAGCCACGCCCAGCAAGACCTCCTTATCCTTTACTGCCCGGTCAAACTCATACAATGCGCTGTCCACTTCCTGAGGAGCGGATTCCAACTTATAGTATCCTGACAGAAACGACAACACGGCTTTCTGCAAAGGATCGTTCTCCTCTGCAGCCCATGCATTCAGTCGACAAAGTTCACGCTGCAAACTGTCCGGTGTCAGCCCCACCTGACATTCCACCCGCGAAAGATATGCTTTCAGCATCTGCGGAGCATTCTTCTCCTTCCTTGCCTTTTCATAAATCTGGTTCACCTGTGAAATCAAGGTCTGCGGCAAATCCTTCTTCCGGGTTTCCTCTACCTCCTTCCAAAGACGGTCGTAACTCTGAGCTATCCCCGCCAAAGGGAACATAAAAGCCAACAATCCCGTGGCACATATCAAGAATAGTCTGTTCATCATTTCCAATTTTAAGTTTTACAAGGTTGTCTTTATAAAGATAAAACCAAAACCCTGATTTACTGCACAGATTTTCATTAAAAGAAGTAAAACCACAGAAAATCGAAACAAAAAAAACGGAGGCTGCCCCTTTCCCTTTTACGGGAATAGGACAGCCTCCGTATCTATTTATCCACTAACGGATATTACTTTTTCGGTGTATTTTCCAGTGTAGCCAGCAAGAAATCATAGAACTTCTTCACTGACGGCACATGACAGCGTTCTTCCGGTGTATGCGGGCACTGCAAAGTAGGACCAAATGAAATCATATCCAGCCCCGGTACAACCGCACCGATGATACCACATTCCAGTCCGGCATGAATCACTTTCACTTCCGGTGTTTCACCAAACTGTGCCTTATAAGATTCCTTCATGGCATGCAGAATCGGAGAGTTTACATCCGGTTCCCATCCTGAATAACTGCCAGAACGTTCTACGTGCATACCTGCCATAGAGAAACAGCTTTCCAATGCAGTATTCAGATAATCCTTCATTGAATCGCGTGAACTGCGGGCCAGGATTTTTATCTCCGCCTTGCCACCACCTATAGAAACAATAGCCAGATTAGAAGAGGTTTCTACAGTATCGGGGATAGTAGGAATCATACGCATTACCCCATTTTGACAAGCATAAATGGCATCCACCAGATTATCTTTAATTTCATCGGGAACCATCATCGCAGGCAATTCCACCCGTTCTGCCTTGAAGCTGATCGGTGTTTCGTGTACATGATATTCTTCATTCCACAATGCTTCGCACTCCTGCACAAATTCCAGTACGTCCGCTTCTTCTTCAGCCGGAACCGTAATGACCACTTCACATTCACGAGGAATGGCATTACGCATATTGCCACCTTGCCAGGACACCAGGCAAGCCTCATCGTAAGTTATCACCTGGTTCATGAAACGAGCCATCAGCTTGTTGGCATTGGCACGTCCTTCATTGATTTCCAATCCGGAATGACCACCGCGCAGCCCTTTCAAGGTAACTTTCAAAGCAATGTCAGCCGGATCTGTTTCCACTTCTTTATATTCCAACACTGCTGTCAGGTCTTCACCGCCTGCACAACCGATATACAATTCTCCTTCTTCTTCCGAATCCAGATTCAACAGAATATCACCGTCTACCGTTCCCGGCTTCAAACCGAACGCACCGAACATACCGGTTTCTTCGTCGGCAGTAATCAGTGCTTCCAACGGACCATGTTTCAGCGTTTTATCTTCCATGATAGCCATGATAGCGGCAACACCCATACCATCATCGGCTCCCAAAGTCGTGCCTTTAGCTTTCACCCAATCTCCGTCAATGTAAGTCTCGATAGGATCATTTTCAAAATCATGCACTGTATCGTTATTCTTCTGAGGAACCATGTCCATGTGAGCCTGAAGAATCACCTTCTTACGGTTTTCCATCCCCGGAGTGGCAGGCTTGCGGTAAATGATATTACCGGCTTCGTCCTGGAATGACTCTACGCCTACACTTTTTCCAAAGTTCAGCAAGAACTCTTGCACTTTCTTCAAGTAACCCGAAGGGCGGGGAACCTGAGTCAATGAATAGAAATGCTTCCACACATTCTGCGGAGCGAGAGAGAGAATTGTACTCATAACTTCTTAGTTTTATTTGTGAACGGCAAAGCCGCTAATCCATATATACCCAACAAAATTAATAAAAAAGTTTGTATTCCATGCACTAATAAGGCAAAAATTCCCGCATCTTCTTTTCCCACTCCATAGAGCATCATCATCGTTATGACAGCAAAATGCCACGGACCCGCCCCATTAGGAGTCGGAACCACTACCGCAATGCTACCTACGGCAAACATCACCAATCCTGCCATCACACCTAAATCATCAGAAAAATCGAAACAAAAGAAGGAAACATAGAATTGCAGGAAATAGCAAGTCCAAATGCCAACGGTATAAAGAATGAACAGAGGCATCCGCTTTACATGACGCAAAGACAGCACACCCACCCACACATTATGGAGAATGCCTTTCACTTTGGCAAAGACCGTCACATTCCTGATCAGAAAAAAAGCCAGCACCAATACGGCCAGCACACAGACGATAGTGATATAGAAATGCCCCGAAGTAAAGACCTGTGCCAAAACCGTGGTATCCGTGCCGGTTTCTTTAAAAAAGGTATCGAATACCCTTGCCTGCATTATAAGAGTTACCCCTGTAATCAACGACACACACAGCGTATCAATCAGCCGTTCCGTAACCACCGTACCCAGCGATTTGGAAAAAGATGTACCATCATATTTAGCCAACACCCCGCAACGGGAAATCTCACCTACACGGGGAACAACCAAGTTGGCGGCATAAGACACAAAGATGGCATATACACAATCGGATGTTTTGGGATGCTCGCCCAACGGAGCCAGCGTAAGCTTCCACCGCCAGCCACGAAAAATATGACTAAACACACCAAACACTAATGACACTAACATCCACCAATAATTCATTCCTCCATCCAAGACCTCCCATACCCGGGAAAAATTGAATCCGTGATACATCCATATCAGTATCGCAGCCCCCAAAAATAACGGAAATGCAATCTGCAAACCTTTATTTATAATCTTTTTTAATCGAGTTCGTTCCAAAATCTGTGTATATTAATTTAGAATGTTTACCTTTGCACGATGCAAAGATACTATCTTAGCGAAATAAACCTATTTATTAACGATAGAAAAATAACGGAATGGGATTAGTAAAGCCAAAAAAATTTCTAGGACAACACTTCTTGAAAGATCTCAGTATTGCAAAAGATATAGCCGATACGGTAGACGTGTGCCCTGACTTGCCAATTCTGGAAGTAGGACCGGGGATGGGGGTACTAACCCAGTTTATTATGCAGAAAAACCGTCCGGTAAAAGTGGTGGAACTGGACTATGAATCTGTAGCCTATCTCCGTGAGAACTTCCCTGCCCTGGAAGATAATATCATTGAAGACGACTTCTTGAAACTGAACCTCGAAAAATTATTTGACGGAAAACCTTTTGTCCTGACCGGCAACTATCCTTATAATATATCCAGCCAGATATTCTTTAAAATGCTGGATTACAAAGACCTGATACCCTGTTGTACCGGAATGATCCAAAAAGAAGTGGCCGAACGCATTGCCGCCGGTCCCGGAAGCAAGACATACGGCATTCTCAGTATCCTGATACAAGCCTGGTACAAAGTAGAATACCTGTTCACCGTACACGAACATGTATTCAATCCGCCTCCCAAGGTGAAAAGTGCGGTCATCC
>OKTC01000517.1_pt1 | contig 16227 bp, 14 predicted proteins | sample 1606181 | NCBI WGS metagenome assembly OKTC01 (sample SAMEA3879529, study PRJEB24766) | human gut metagenome | biome: human-associated habitat; feature: feces | place: USA | collected 1985/1987 | reverse complement strand
TATTTTTTCAGCTGTTCTACTTCTCCCGGATAGAAGCATCCGGCATCGATGACTACAGCCTCACGTGTTTCGTCGGAAAGTACGTAGCAGTTCACCGGAAACATATTGAATTCGAATCGTTTGATTTTCATGGCTTTTTATCCGTTGATGGTTACATACACTACTTTTTTTGTCTCGAAATACTCCTCGTCGAAATAGTCCTTCAGGTCGTAAATGAAGGCCTTGTGTTTCACAGGCATGATTTCGTTCTCCAGCTCTCCGCCCTTCAGGCAGATGAGCCCGTTGGGCAAAGCGTTGATTTGTTCTTTCCGGATGTTTTTCCGGATAATCTTCAGCAGGTCTGTCAGTGGCATGACGGCCCGGCTGACCACAAAGTCGAACTGCTGCTTTTCTTCTTCTGCCCGGCAATGGCGGGTCGTTACGTTTTTCAGTCCGATGGCCTGCGCTATTTCGGTAGCCACTTTGACCTTTTTCCCGATGCTGTCTACTAGGTGGAAGCGGCATTCGGGAAAGAGGATAGCCAGGGGAATACCCGGAAATCCACCTCCCGTACCCAGGTCCATCAACGATGTACCGGACTTGAAGTGGATGACTTTGGCTATACCCAATGAGTGCAATACATGGTGTTCGTACAGATTGGTGATGTCTTTGCGGGAGATGACATTGATTTTACTGTTCCAGTCGGTATACAGGTCATAGAGGGCCGCGAACTGTTCTTTCTGGATGTCTGTCAACTCAGGAAAATATTTCAGGATAATGTCCATAAGGTCGTTAATGCTTGATAAGGTAGGTATTCAGTTCTTGATAAGGTACCAGGAGTTCAAAGTCTCCCAAGGCATACGGCGCGATGTCGTATGGATTGTACAGGAAGCGGATGCCTTCTTTTTCCAGCAGAAAGTTGTCGGGCAAGTAGAGTCCGTTCATCTGCAGGATACCGTACTCCTGTAGTCCTTCGATGCTGGTGATGGTATCGGTTTCTACCCGTTCGCCGGCGGTACGGATCAGCTCTTTCAGAATCAGTTCGCAGACGGCAGCTTCTGTATTGGGCAGGAATACCTGTTCTTTGGTCAGTACTTCTCCTTGGTCGGTCAGGTTGATCCATTTCTGGTAGCTGTTCGGATGAGCGCCTCCAGTATATGCGAAATGGCTGACCTTGTAGTTCCATACATGGTCCTTCCCTTCGGTCAGGGTGGAATTGATACCATATTCATAATTGTACCATCCCGGCAGTTCATGGTCTTTCAGCCCGTTCCGGAGGTCGTATTCGTACAGGCCTTCCAGGTCTTGCCGGTAGTTGGTAATCAGGGTATCTTTCAGGTGTCGCACGAACTCCTGCGGATTTTGTGTAGCGGGCATTCCTTCTTCGATGGCCCGAATGAGTTGCGCATTGGACTTGAGCGCTATAGAGTCTGTGGCCTGGCGCATCTTGAAGAATGCCAGGCTGTAGTTTATTTTACAGGAAGGTGAGCTCTTTACATCGTCTTTCAGGAAAACGGTCGTATCGCAAGTCAGTGTTTCTGTGCCCAGGGCTTGTTCGGCTTTCTGTTCGGTACATCCTTGGAAGAGCATAAGGGCCGAAGCGAGTCCCATTGTCTTGAGAAACAGTTCGTTTGATTTTTTCATGTTGTTCTTTTAAATTTTATGGTTGCAACTTTATTGCTAGATACTACAAATATAAGATAACTTCATGAATTGACCATCAAAAAAGGTATTTCTTTCTGTCAAAAAAGCAGAAAAGTAACGGGCGGATAGGGCGTTTGGGGGAAAGACGGCAGAAGTTTCAGGTGGAAGAGGCGAATATTTCAGGATTTTTGCTAACTTGCCGTCTGTAATAAGAGGACTTACCTGACCGTTTCGGCGTTAACCGGATGTATTGAGGTTCCGTGTGCAGAAGCGTTCAGGCTAGTGCCAGTATTGGGAGGACTGATTATGAAGACAGAATATTGGGGGATGATTCCCTATGGTGAGGCCTGGAAACGGCAGACCGAATTGTTCGATTCGCTGGTAATGGCCCGTGAGAAGGGGTTGCCTTATGAAAACCGGTTGATTTTCTGCCAGCATCCGCATGTCTATACATTGGGGCGGCATGGAAAAGAAACGAATATGTTGTTGACGCCCGAGCAGTTGGAACGCATCCACGCCGAGCTCTTCCATATTGACCGTGGAGGAGACATTACATACCACGGGCCGGGACAGCTGGTCTGTTATCCGATTCTGAACCTGGAAGATCTCCATTTGGGGCTGAAGTCTTACCTGGATGTCTTGGAGGAAGCGGTTATTCGGGTCTGTGCTTCGTATGGCATTCTGGCCGGGCGTGTGGCCGGTGCTACCGGTGTATGGCTGGATGCCGGAACACCGAAGGAGCGGAAAATCTGTGCGATGGGAGTACGGAGCAGCCATTTCATCACGATGCACGGATTGGCCTTGAATGTAAACACGGATCTGGAATATTTCCGTTACATTCATCCGTGCGGTTTCATCGATAAGGGGGTGACCTCCATCCGTCAGGAATTGGGGCACGGAATCCCTGTCGAGGAGGTCGAGAGGAGGCTGGATATCATTCTTAGAGACTTGCTGCTCAACCGTTAAAACCTTTTTAGCGCCCGAACTTTCCTGGGAAATGTTTTGTTGTATACGCTGACTGAACTAAACAAGACATTATGGAAAGAATGAACAATCGTGTAGCGTTGGTAACCGGCGGAGCTTCGGGCATCGGTCGGGCTACCGTAGAGCGTCTGGTACGCGAAGGCGCAAAAGTGGCCGTCGCGGATTATAACCTGGAGGCAGCCGAGAAGCTGGCCGTAGCATTGAACGCCGATGGCGAGAAAGTATTGCCTTTGTACTATGATGCGGCAGATTTGGATAGCGGTCAGGCCGCTGTGGTACGTACCTTGGCTCACTTCGGTACCATCGATGTACTGGTGAACAATGTCGGTATCGGCGATATGAAGCGGGATGTTGATGTAGTCTGTCTGGATTTGGATTATTTCGACGAGGTGATGCATACCAACCTGAAGAGTATGCTGGCCATTTCGCGTACCGCTTTGCCGGTGATGGCCGAAAAGAAGCAAGGAGCCATTGTCAATGTATCTTCCATCGGTTCGCTGATGGGCGATTTCCGGGGAACGTTGTACGGATTGAGCAAGGCAGGTGTCAATAACCTGACCCGTTACATTGCCTGTCAGTACGGACGTTCGGGAATCCGTTGCAATGCCGTGGCTCCCTGGCTGGTACTGACTCCCTCTTCGTTGGAATGTATTCCGGAGAATCTCCGTCAGGTTTTCCAGAAATACAATGCCGTTCCTTACTTGGGCAATGCCGAAGATGTGGCGGCTACCATTGTTTTCCTGGCATCGGACGACGCCCGTTACATCTCGGGCCAGACATTGGTGGTAGACGGTGGCATGAGTTGCCATAATCCTACCATCGATGAAGTAAGTGCCGGCCTGAGTGAATAAAAACAGACGCAAACCGTGTTTTTTGTCTCTCTTTCTACCTTCCGGAAACGACTGGTAGAAAGAGAGATAGTAAAAAAGTGTAATTTTTTATGTAAAAAAGTTTGGCGGTTTCGATAAAACCGCTTACCTTTGCAACCGCAAAAACAAAGAAGCACTCTTAGCTCAGTTGGTAGAGCAACTGACTCTTAATCAGTGGGTCCAGGGTTCGAATCCCTGAGGGTGTACTTGCAGGAAAAAGCCTCTGGAAACAATGTTTTCAGAGGCTTTTTTGATGTTTTTCGGCGCGGATATGCCGATGGCGGGGCGGGGAAAGCTTGCCGGGTATATGGATGAAAGCCGTAACGGATGCTCCGTTTCGGGGGCTTTGAAGGTTTGTACGTGGACCTATGAACAGAAAAAATGTCGGAAAATATGGATAACAGACTGAATGCATTGATTCGTAACATGATGGACTATGATGCCGGCGACGCCAAGCGTATCCAGCATTTCATGAAGGTTCATTATTTCTCTTATTTGATAGGTACGGGCGAAGGACTTGATGCCGAAACCCGGTTCGTGCTGGAAACGGCGGCCGTGGTTCACGACATAGGTATACACCTGTCTGAACAGAAATATGGAGTCTCTGACGGGAAACATCAGGAGCAGGAAGGGCCTGCCGAGGCACGGGCGTTGCTGGAAAAGACTGGAGGCTATACGCCCGGACAGATAGAGCGTGTCTGTTGGTTGGTGGGGCATCACCATACTTACCATGATATCGGCGGCATAGACCATCAGATTCTGGTCGAGGCCGATTTTCTGGTCAATCTGTATGAGGATGGCATGGCGGAAGAGGCTGTCCGGAAAGTCAGGGAACGCATTTTCCGGACGGCCACCGGAATCCGTTTGTTGGATACCGTTTATTTGTCTGACAGCTATTCCTTTAAAGGATGCATAGAATAATTGTCCGCCTTTTTTCCTCCCGGCTTGTCAGAAAAAAAACTTCTGACTGGAAGTTTGTAGAATGGAATATTTGCGTATTTTTGGACTCGAAACATGCGGCCTCATTCTTGCTGGTTGGTCGAAATGACGCATTCTTCGGGTTGGATATGGGGTCGCTGCCTAGAGAGACCATTAATTTTTTGAGGACAAGAAGTCCGTTCTAATACCATTTAAAATTATGCAGAAAGACGAACAGAATGAAAAAATAGCGGAACCGGCTGTCGCACAGAAACGGGTACAGAAACCTACCGCACAGGATTGGTTCGAAAAAGGATATCATGCCCAGCACACAAACCGTTTGGAGGAGGCATGTGTGTGTTACAGTCAGGTCATCGAACTAGAGAAGCGTCATACTCCGGCCTATAACAATTGGGGAGAAACATTGCTCGAATTGGCCAAGATGCGCAAGGATGAAAACCTTTTCAAGCGTGCTTTCAAGAAATATGCGAAGGCCGTCAGCCTGGAACCTCGGAATCCCCTGTTGTTGAACAATTGGGCCAATGCATTGGCCGATTATGGGAAGGTGATGGGCAAACCGGGCATTTTCCAGGATGCTTTCCGGAAATACATGCAGGCCTTGCGTTACGCTCCCCGGGATGCCGCCATTTACGATAATTGGGGAATGGCTTTGTCCGAGCTGGCACTGATGACAGGGAACGAATCGGTATTCCTTGAGGCGATAGAAAAATATGCGATTGTAGAGAAATTTCATCCGGATTATGTTCCGGTATATTATAAATGGGCGAACTTGCTTTCCCGTCTGGCCATGTTGAAAAAGGATGAGGCCGTTTTCCAGGGAGCTTTCGAGAAATACGCGAAGGCAGTAGAGCTTCAACCGGATAATGCGTTGGCTTACAATGATTGGGGAGTCGCGCTTTCCGATCTGGCCGGTCTGAAGGAAGATGACAAGCTGTTCGAGGAATCCTACGAGAAGTTTACCAAAGCGGTAGAATTGCAGGATGGCTTCCCGGCTTTCTATTACAACTGGGGAAATGCGCTTTCTGCGCAGGGTGACATCCGGAAGGACGAAAAGCTGTTTGAAGAGTCATTGACAAAATACAAGAAGGCCATGGAGCTCCAGCCGGGTAATGCGTTCATTGTTTATAATTATGCGTTGGCTATCTCCGACCTGGCCAGATTGAAAGGAACTTTGACCCAGGATGCCGCACAGATAGAAGAGTTGCTGAAGCAGGTGGTTGCCTTGGCAGGCGATACCAGTGCTATTTATAACCTGGCCTGTCTGTATGCCTTGACGGGCCGTAAGGATGATGCCCTCTGTGCCTTGAAGACAGCCTTGATGAACCGTCATCCTATCACTTGGCAGGAACTGGAGGAGGAAGCCGACCTGGCTTCACTCAAAGGGGATGCCGATTTCATCGCTTTGATGGAAACTTATTTCCCTGGAAAGAAATTTTCCGAATGATTCCTAAATAATTAAAATTCTTAATAAATGGCCGGAATATCCATCTGAAATGTTAAAAACGTCAGATAGATGTTCCGGTTTTTTGGGCTTTTGGGCCCCAATCGTTTGCGGTACGGATTTTAATTGTAGTTTTGTCCATTCGGAACTATGATAAACTCATAAACTAAAAAGGACCCTATGAAAATGAACCGAAAGTGTGGGCGTTGGCGCTCACCTTGCCTGTCTGTCTGGCGGCTCCGGCCGCAGGGGCAACCGTCCCGTTCAGTCCCATCCAGGCAGCAGTAGGGCAACAGCAACCGCTTGTGAGTGGGGCTACGTTGCTCAATCCGACGACCGTCGAAGTATTGTTCTCCAATCAGCAACGCATGATGCTTGATTTCTACGGCGAGAACATGGTACGTTTCTTCCAGGATAATGCCGGAGGGATTGTCCGTGACCCGGAAGCGGTACCTCCAGCACAGATCTTAGTGGACAGACCTCGCCTGAACCCGGGCACGTTACAATTAGAGGACGAACAGGGGAAGATTACCGTCCGTACGCCTCTGATTGCGGTGGAGATAGACAAACAGAGCGGATTGTTCTGCATTCGCGATCTGGCCAGTGGAAAAGCCGTGGTGGAAGAAACCGCGCCGGTTCAGTTTACCGGCCAGCAGGTGACTCTGACCCTGAAAGAAAATCCTGATGAGTATTTCTATGGCGGCGGTGTACAGAACGGCCGTTTCTCACACAAGGGACAAGCCATTGAAATTGTCAATACCAACCAGTGGACCGACGAGGGTGTGGCTTCGCCGACTCCGTTCTATTGGTCTACCCGCGGCTACGGTATGATGGGATATACCTTCGCTCCCGGAAAATACGATTTCGGCGCTTCCCGTCCGGGTACAGTGCTGTTAACTCACGATACTCCTTACCTGGATTGTTTCTTCTGGCTGGACGATACACCGGTATCTTTGCTCAACAGCTTTTATCAGCTGACCGGTCATCCCGTCCTGTTGCCGAAATTCGGTTTCTACGAAGGACACCTCAATGCCTACAACCGTGACTATTGGAAGGAAGATGCGGAGAAAGGCATCCTCTTCGAGGACGGTAAGAAATAAAGGAACACAACAACGTGAGCCAATGGCCGAAAGACCTGCGTATCTATGAAATCTATCCGCAGGGAAAGACATCTTTCGTTGAATACGACGACGACGGAACCACGGAAGCCTATCGGGAAGGTTACTCTACGGTTACCCGCATCAGTTCCGAGCAGGAGGGCGACAAGGTAACGGTTACCATCGAACCGACCGAAGGCATGTATGACGGAATGGTGAAGGAACGTGTGACGGAACTGCGTATCAACGTCACTCAGGCTCCGAAATCGCTGGTAGCCCGTATCGGCAAGAAGAGCGTCAAGCTACAGGCCGTTTCTTCCCGCGAGGCATTCGAGCAGGGTACCGATGTCTATTATTACGAAGAAGCGCCGGAACTGAACCGCTTCGCGACACAAGGTTCCGATTTCGCTTCCGTACAGATCCGGAAGAATCCGGTGGTACACGTCAAGCTCCATGCGGTAGATGTGACCGCTGATAGGGTACAGGTAGAAATGAAAGGCTTTGCGTTTGCGCCGGCCGACAGACTCCTGAAGCAGACTGGAGCCTTGCAGGCACCTCAGGCACGGATTACCGATGAAAATGCCGGAGCCTATACCCTGACTCCTACCTGGGAACCGGTACCTGGAGCTGATTATTATGAAATCGAATCCGAAGGCATGATTTATTCTACCATCCGCCAGAACAGCTTCACGTTCGAAGACCTGAAGGTAGAGACAGACTATTCGTTCCGTATCCGTTCGGTCAACGCTTCGGGCGCGTCCGAGTGGAGCAGCTTCAGCGGAAAGACCAAGTCCGACCCGCTGGAATTCGCTATCCGCGGTATCAAGGGTGAAACCTCTTGTCCGAACCAGCCGGGACAACCTGTACGCCGCTTGTTCAATTCGACGAAACCGATGCTTGGCATACCGAATGGAGCAAGGCTGCTGTACCGTTCGATCTGATTATCGACCTGAAGAGCATCAATACCCTCGACCGTTTCGATTACCTGCCTCGTCTGGACGGTGGAAACGGAACCTTGCAGAAGGGCGAAGTATTCTATAGCATGGACCGTACAAACTGGACTTCTGCCGGCACCTTCGACTGGCAGGGTGGCGATGTGAAACATTTCACCTTCACTACGCAACCGGTGGCCCGCTACATCAAGATAGCTGTCAGCCAGGAGGTAGGTAACTTCGGTTCCGGCCGTGAACTCTATGTCTTCCGCGTACCGGGTACAGACACCTTCATTCCGGGCGACATCAACAACGATAAGAAGATAGATCATAACGACCTGACTTCGTACATGAACTATACCGGTCTGCGGAAAGGTGATTCCGATTACGAAGGCTACATCAGCAAGGGCGACCTGAACGAAAACGGTCTGATAGACGCTTACGACATTTCGGCCGTAGGTATCGAACTGGAATCGGGTGTAAGTAGCCGTCAGATTCCGCCGGTAGCAGGTTCGCTGGTCATCACTCCGCAGAAGAAGACTTACCGTGCCGGCGAGACCGTGACACTGGAAGTCAGCGGTAAGGGACTCCGTTCGGTCAATGCGTTCAGCTTCGCGCTTCCGTATAATCCGGAAGAACTGGAATACCTGGGTATCGATACTCCGGGCATCGAAGCCATGAAGAACATGACGAACGACCGTCTGCATACCAACGGCGTGAAGGCGTTGTATCCTACCTTTGTCAACATCGGTGAGCAGCCTTACCTGGAAGGCGACAACCAGTTGCTGCTTATCCGTTTCAAGGCCAAGAAGGACTATACATACAACTTGCAGCCTATCGACGGTATGTTGGTGGACAAGATGATGAATGCCGTGACATTCTGATAATTACGGATACCAGAAAAACGAACGGACGTTTCAATCCATACGTCCGTTCGTTTATGTGAAAACGTCCGGACGTTTTTTTATTGTCCGTACACGGCATTCCATTTTCCGCCCGTCGGGGGCAGGCATCAGGCACGGAAACCGATGCGTGGGAAAGAAGGTGTGAGTTTGGCCTCCCGGGGGCTCAGGAAACGCCGTTCGGCATCCTCTACATCGCTGAGCTCGATTGTACTGAAGAGTTCCCGGTCGGGAGCGGAAGAAGAGGGGAGGGACATCACCCGTCTGGCCATGCTTTTGATCAGGCCCTGTTCGATGAGGTTGTGTACCCATCGGCCGTTTCCGAAATGTCCGTCGCGTTGGGCAGAAGCCTTTTCAATCACGGCCTTCAGATGCTCGTCGGCTTCCTCTGTCAGCGCGAAGTTCCGGGCTTTCAGGGTCCGGTGCGCTATCTCCAGCAATTCGTCGGAAGAATAATCGTCGAAATGGAATTGCAGGGGGAACCGGTCCTTCAGTCCGGGGTTCGTCTGGAGCAGGGCCTTCATCTTGTCTTCATATCCGGCCAGGATGATAATCATATCCGGATTCGGCTCAGAAAGTACCGTAAGCAGGGCATGGATGACTTCTTTGCCGTAATCGTTCGATTCCTTTTCATGCGATACCAAGGTATAGGCTTCGTCGATGAACAGGACCCCTCCTCTGGCTTCCTCCAGCACGCCTTTCATGCGCTTCTCCGTCTGGCCGATGTATTCGCCTATCAGGTCGGTCCGGCAGGTAATTACGGTATGGCCTTTGGAGAGCAGTCCCATGTGGTGATACATCTGTCCCACCAGTCGGGCTACCGTGGTCTTTCCGGTACCTGGATTTCCCAGGAACAGCATGTGGTGACGACTTTCGCCCTGTCGTTCGAGGCATAACTCTTTCCTCTCCTTGAGGAAGAGAGCCATCATCCGGGCTTCCTCCATGTCCTCTTTCAGACGTCGGAGTCCCACCATCTGCTGGAGTTGCTGTTCGGCGCTTTGTTCAGACGGATCGTTCCATTCGGAGTGGCAGGCTTCGTCGGACTGTCCTTCGAGGCGGGCAATCAGTTCCTGAATCCCGTCTGTCTGTACGTGGAACGTCTGCTCGTCGGTAAACAGGGCGTCCATCAGTGTACATTGCAGGCGCAGCTCTTTCACCGCCTTTTCCGTTCCCTGGAAAAGGAAGGTGACGCCCCGGAAGTGTCCGCACGAAAGCACAGAGGCAAACAGGGACAGCAGGTTTACGGTCCGGTCATTGTAAGGCAATTCCGCTATCCTTACCACGACCACCTTGCTCTGGCCGATTTCCGCGCTCAGGTGTTCCCATTGGATAGCGCCCGACACCAGGTGTTCTAAAGGGAGGACATAGCGCGCTTCGGGCTGGTTGTCGCAGAAGTGTTTGGGGAGCAGGACGGAGGCGAAAGCCTTGCCTTTCGTGTCCTCGCAGACGACGAGCCAGTGAGGGCAGGGAGCCTTCTTTCCGTCATGCGACCGGAGTTTCCGGATGACGTCCTCGATAAAGTCTGTCTGGAAGGGGAGCTGACCGATTTTCGGCCACCATTCGCTCAGGCATAGCTTCTCTGCGAAGTAGCGTTTGTCCGGGTCTTTTTCAAGACGCTGCAACGGCATTTTCTTCCATTCCTCGAACTCGAAGACCAGAAATCCGGAGGCAAACCAGAGCGGACTTCCGTTGCGGTAGACAAATACATGATAGTCGCCCATTTTCCATTCCCTTTCGGAGCAGACATTCAGACGGATTTTCGGATTTTTTTTCTGGGATGAGGGCTGACACACATCCGAGCCCATCAGCCGGTAATCGGCCGAGTAAATGCGGACAGACACTTCGGTGGTATCTGCCGGAAGTTCAGGAAACAAGATTTCCACGGCCAACAGGTTGTCGGCATATTCAGGTGCGTTGAGGCTGTCGCCTTCGGTACGCATAACACGTAAAATGGGAGTATTCATAAAAACAACAAATGATTAAAATGAGATGGAAAACGATAAAAAATAATTCCGGAGCAGAAGTGCCCGGAATAAACAGAGTACCTCCGCTTCCCCGTTGAAGTGGAGGTCAGTGTACTGGCATGTCAAAGAGCACAACAAACACTGCTATCTCCCGATAGCAATAAAAAACGCATGTCCTTACAAGGAAGGAAGCCTCCGCAAGACCGGAGGGGTTACATGATTCTTTGTTTGTTTCGCTTCTTTGACCATCATTTGTTGTCTAACTTTTCTAGATAGAATTCGATTTTTGAGTCGTGGCAAATGTAAGTATAATTTTTGGTTATTCCTCGGTTTCCCGGAAAAATATTTTTGCAGGGTATGTAGGCGACATTTCGGACTGGGCCTTGAAGCGTGACTGGTAGGGGGATAAAACTTCTTTTTATTAACAGATTTCCACACCTTAGCCCTACCTGTTTTGGGGTAATACTTGGACGGGGGGATCTTTGCAGTATAAAATTTCTACGATGAGATTTAAAATTTCCCTGGCCAGGTTAAAAAATCTAATTTTGACGTAGGAACTATAAACACACAACAGCTAACCTTAAAACTAACTGTAAAGTTCAAAAGTGTATTCGCGGTGTATGCAGGTATTGTTTATTCGGCTTATTTTTTGTTATCAAGTGTACGAACTGTCCAAGCGCAAGACAGGCTGTAACTACCGCAAAAGCAGTGAGTTACAGCCTGTTATTAAGATTCAATTATTTCGGGGATTATTCCTCTATTGCAGCCTGTGCGGCAGCCAGACGAGCGATAGGCACGCGGAACGGTGAGCAAGATACATAGTTCAATCCTACGCGGTGACAGAACTTCACAGATGAAGGTTCACCACCGTGTTCGCCACAGATACCGCATTTCAAATCCGGACGTACAGAGCGACCTTTTTCTACGGCCATCTGAATGAGCTGACCAACACCGTTCTGGTCGAGTACCTGGAACGGGTCTACCTTCAGAATCTTGTTTTCCAGGTAAACCGGAAGGAAGGTAGCGATATCGTCACGTGAATAACCGAAAGTCATCTGAGTCAAGTCGTTGGTACCGAATGAGAAGTATTCAGCACGTGAAGCGATGCGGTTGGCGGTCAGGGCGGCACGCGGGATTTCGATCATGGTACCTACCTTGAACGGAACTTCGATGCCTGCTTCTTCGAACACTTCCTTGGCAGTAGCGCGGATTACCTTTTCCTGAGCTTCGAATTCATACAGGATACCGATCAACGGAATCATGATTTCCGGATGCGGGTCGTAGCCCTCCTTCTTCAGTTCTACAGCTGCTCCCAGGATGGCGCGGGTCTGCATTTCGGTGATTTCCGGATAAGTGTTACCAAGACGGCAACCTCTGTGACCCAACATCGGGTTGTGTTCGCACAGGCTTTCTACACGCTGGCGGATGTATTCGATGGTTACACCCATAGCTTCTGCCATTTCCTGCTGACCTTTTGCATCGTGCGGTACGAATTCATGCAAAGGCGGGTCGAGCAGACGGATATTTACCGGACAACCGTCCATTGCCTTGAAGATACCCTTGAAGTCTGCCTTCTGGAACGGCAAGAGTTTTTGCAATGCTTTTCTACGTCCTTCTACATCCGGAGCCAGGATCATCTCGCGCATGGCTACAATCTTCTGGTTGTCGAAGAACATGTGTTCTGTACGGCAGAGACCGATACCGGTAGCACCGAACTTGCGGGCTACTTCTGCATCGTGCGGAGTATCGGCGTTGGTACGTACGGTCAGGCGGGTGTATTTGTCACACAATGCCATCAGTTTGGCGAAGTCGCCGGATACTTCGGCGGCACGTGTCGGAACTTGTCCGGCATATACTTCACCGGTACTACCGTTCAAGGAAATGTAATCGCCTTCTTTCAGGACGAGACCGTCGATTTCTACGGTACGTGCCTTGTAGTCAACGTTGATGGCACCTGCACCAACGATACAGCATTTACCCATACCACGAGCTACCACAGCAGCATGAGAAGTCATACCACCACGAGCTGTCAGGATACCTTCGGCAACTGCCATACCGGCCAAGTCTTCCGGAGAAGTTTCGATACGAACCAGGATGACACGACGGCCGTCGGCACGCCAGCGTCCGGCATCTTCGGCGAAGAATACAATCTGGCCACAAGCGGCACCCGGAGAAGCCGGCAGACCGCGGGTCAGCACTTTGGCTTTGCGGAGAGCTTCCTTATCGAATACGGGGTGAAGCAGTTCATCCAGCTTGTTCGGTTCGCAACGGTTGATGGCTGTCTTTTCGTCGATCAAGCCTTGTTCCAGCATTTCCATGGCAATGCGTACCATGGCGGCACCGGTACGTTTACCGTTACGAGTCTGCAGGAACCACAGTTTTCCTTCCTGAACGGTGAATTCCATATCCTGCATGTCGTGGTAGTGGCTTTCCAGAATCTGGCAGACCTTGGTGAACTGGGCAAACGCCTCGGGGAACTTCTCCGCCATTTCGGAGATGGGCATGGGGGTACGGACACCTGCCACCACATCTTCGCCCTGGGCGTTGGTCAGGAACTCGCCCATCAGCTTCTTCTCGCCGGTGGCGGGGTCACGGGTGAACGCCACGCCGGTGCCGCAGTCGTCGCCCATGTTGCCGAAGGCCATGGACTGCACGTTGACGGCGGTGCCCCAGGAATAGGGGATGTCGTTGTCGCGGCGATAGACATTGGCGCGGGGGTTGTCCCAGCTGCGGAACACGGCCTTGATGGCGCCGATCAGCTGCTCCTTGGGATCGGTGGGGAAGTCGCTGCCGATCTTGGACTTGTACTCGGCCTTGAACTGCATGGCCAGCTCCTTCAGATCCTCGGCGGACAGCTCCACGTCCTGGGTCACGCCCTTCTTCTCCTTCATGGCATCGATCAGCTGCTCAAAGTACTTCTTGCCAACCTCCATGACCACATCGGAATACATCTGGATAAAGCGGCGATAGCAATCCCACGCCCAGCGGGGGTTGTTGGACTTCTTGGCGATCACGTCCACCACGTCCTCATTCAGACCCAGGTTCAGAATGGTGTCCATCATGCCGGGCATGGAGGCGCGGGCGCCGGAGCGCACGGATACCAGCAGGGGATTTTCCAGATCGCCGAACTTCTTGCCGGTGATCTTCTCCATCTTCTCGATATACTCCATGATCTCCGCCATGATCTCGCCGTTGATCTGGCGGCCGTCCTCGTAATACTGAGTGCAGGCCTCGGTGGTGATGGTAAAGCCCTGGGGCACGGGCAGACCGATATTGGTCATCTCCGCCAGGTTCGCACCCTTGCCGCCCAACAGCTCACGCATCTTGGCGTTGCCTTCGGTGAACAGGTAACAATACTTCTTGCTCATTGCAGTTCCTCCGTATATTAAATAGTTGTACCAAACATTGAGAACAACTTATTATAGTCATATTTTTTTTTAAAAGCAACCCTGTCGCGGATATTTTTACAAAAAATGTTGTTTCCTCTGCGGACACTCGCCGTAAACCGATAACACATTTCCGTTTCCTCTATTTTCCGTCCTTTTTGGCGCAGCACCCGCAAAGCCGCCGTCCCGGCGCGCTTCTCCCGGCGGAACGGAGGGAAGATTTTGTGTCTTGCCTATTCCCCCACTCCTGTGGTATACTATTATATTGAATTAGTAGGCACTTTACCGGGAGGTACGCGCATGGTCCAGCTGCCCCAGGAAAACAGCATATTCACCCGCACCGTGCGCCGCGCCGCCGGGGAGGACCGTCTCAGCCACGCGGTCATCCTGACGGGCCGGGGTGACCTGACCGCCGCTGCCCGGTTTCTCGCCGCCGCCCACGTCTGCGAGGGGACGGACAGGCCCTGCCTGCGCTGCCGCCACTGCCGCAAGGTACTGGAGGGCATCCACCCGGACGTGATCCCCGTGCTGGATACAGAGCACAAGGAGCTGACGGTGGAGGCAGTCCGCGCCCTGCGTAAGGATGTGTACATCCGCCCCAACGAGGCCCAGCGCAAGGTATACGTCATCTCTGACTGCCGCCAGCTGAACCAGCGGGACCAGGATGTCCTGCTGAAGGTGGTGGAGGAGGGACCGCCCTATGCCGCTTTCATCTTCTGCGCCGACGCTCCCGCCGCCCTGCTGGAGACCGTCCGTTCCCGCTGTACTCTGCTGAAATACGACGGGGAAGACGCGCCCCTCAGCGACGGTACCGCGGAGCTGTGCCGTGCGTTTGCCTCCGGGCGTCTGCTGCCGGTGACCACGGCGCTGCTCTCCCGCGAGCAGACTCTGAAGCGCGAGGCGCTGCAGGCTCTGCTGGAGGAGCTGTGGCGCGCCGCGGCCGAAGCCCTGCTGGTGCAGCAGGGCAAGGCGCGGCCAGATCCCGCCTGCGCGGAGGCAGCCCTTCTGCTGGCGGACAGGCTGACGGCGCGGCAGCTGCTGGGACTGTGCGCGGCCAGTCAGCGCTTTGCCGAACAATGTGACCAAAATGCGGGCGTGGGCCAGATATTGGGCGCCCTCGCCGTGAAATGGGAGGAACTTTTATGACCGATGTGATCTCTGTCCGCTTCCGCAGCGGCTGCAAGGAATACTACTTCGACCCCAAGGGGCTCACGATCCCCGCCGGCACCGACGTGATCGTGGAGACCGCCCAGGGCCCGGAATTCGCCCACTGCGCGGCGGGCAACCACCAGGTGCCCGATGACGCGGTGGTCAAACCACCGACAACGACAAACACACCGCCGCCTACAACCGCAGCCGTGAGAAGGAAGCCTTCGATGTCTGCAAAAAGAAGATCCAGCAGCACAAGCTGGAGATGAAGCTGGTGCGGGTGGAATGCAGCTTTGACGGCAGCAAGATCCTGTTTTTCTTTACCGCCGACGGCCGCGTGGACTTCCGCGAGCTGGTCAAGGACCTGGCCGGGCAGTTCCACACCCGCATTGAGCTGCGCCAAATCGGTGTGCGCGATGAAAGCAAGATGCTGGGCGGCTAGGGGTTGAGTCTGAACCCGGCCAAGATCAGCGGTGCATGCGGTCGTTTGATGTGCTGCCTGGCTTACGAGCAGAAGAGCTATGAATACTTGAATTCCATCACCCCGCAGCCCGGCAGTGTGGTGCGCACGCCGGACGGCGAGGGTACTGTGCTGGAAGCCAACGTGGTAGCCGGTACCCTGAAGGTGCGCAGCAATGTGGAAAGCCTTGCCCCGAAAATCTATAAACGGAGCGAGTGTACCTACCTGCGCGGGGGCCGCCGCGCACCGGTTGAGCCGGATCCCGACCATACCTGAGAAGAAACTTGGTTAGTAAAAACTAACAGTATGCCGAAAAGTCTGATTTTATGCGCCGGGCGACAAACCCCGCGTGAAATTTGCCAAATGCCTTGAAAATCGAAGGTTTCCGTGCTACAATAATACAAACGCGAAAAGCGTGCCGTCCGGGGCTCAAGCCAACCGCACAGGATCCGGGCGGGCTTACATGAATTGTGCGGAGATA
>OKTC01000515.1_pt1 | contig 16353 bp, 14 predicted proteins | sample 1606181 | NCBI WGS metagenome assembly OKTC01 (sample SAMEA3879529, study PRJEB24766) | human gut metagenome | biome: human-associated habitat; feature: feces | place: USA | collected 1985/1987 | reverse complement strand
GGTCAGAGCCGTATAGCTGAGGGAAGATATAAAGGAATGCTCTTTAATGAGTACCTTAATATTATAGGAAAAGAAGCATTAGGCTGGAAATGTCAGGCACAGGACAGATTCCCTATCCTTATAAAATTCATAGATGCAAAGCAGGCACTTTCTATACAGATTCATCCTGATGATGAATATGCTCTTGAGAATGAGAATGAATATGGAAAGAATGAGATGTGGTATGTAGTGGACAGTGAACCGGGATCATATCTGTACTGTGGGCTTTCAAGAGACGCATCTAAGGAAGAAATTCTTGAGAGAATTAATAATAATACAATCACAGACATACTTAATAAGATAGAGGTTAAAGCAGGCGATGTTGTTATGGTTAAGGCAGGAACAATCCATGCAATAGGCGCAGGTGTATTCATATGTGAGATACAGCAGAATTCTAACTGTACCTACCGTATGTATGATTATGACAGAAGGGACAAGTTCGGTAATCCAAGAGAACTTCATGTTAAGAAAGCACTTGATGTTGTTGATAACCATAAATATATCAAGGACAATAAGACAGAGGTTGTTATTGCAAGAAATGAACATTTCACAGAAGAAAGACTTGTCCAGTGCAAATACTTTGAAGTATATAAGTATGATGTCAATGACGAGGCAAAGATTACTGTTGATGAGGCATCCTTTGTTTCTGTACTTTTCATTAATGGCTCAGGAACTATTGAAACTGATGATTATGAAAAGACTATGGAGTTTAAAGCAGGTGACAGTTTCTTTGTAAGCGCAGGTCTTCGTTCAATAATAATTAAGGGACAGGCAACCATGGTTGTTACCAGAGTATAAAAAAATGTTTTACTTTGTTGTATATTGATGTATAATGACGAGAGAATTCTTTTTAAAGGAGAGTATGATAATGTTATCAGTAGTAATACCAACATTTAATGAAAGCAAGAACATCAGAAATCTTGTAGCACAGATTGATGTTGCTTTGAAGGGTGTTGATTATGAAATTGTCTTTGTTGATGACAGTAAGGACAATACACCTGATGTGATTATGGAAGTTGCTAAGGAATATCCACAGGTGAGAATGGAACATAGAAAGAATGGTACAGGATTAGCAACTGCTGTTCTTGATGGTTTTAAGCTTGCAAAGGGCGAATATATGGCATGTATGGATGCTGATTTACAGCACCCACCAATCGTTCTTAAATATATGTATAGGGCTATGGAAAGTGGTGCAGACTTCTGTATACCTAGCCGGCTTATTCCAGGTGGAGATGATGGCGGACTTAACTGGTACAGAAAGTTCGTATCTGGAACAGCAAGAAAGATAGGACAGGTTATGTTGCCTTGCCTTAGAAAGATATCAGATCCTACAAGCGGACTCTTTATGTTCAGAAGAGAAGTTATTGAGAATGCTGACCTTCAGCCAATTGGATGGAAAATTATGGTTGAGGTTCTTGCAATGGGTACATATAGCAAGGTCGTAGAGATTCCATACAAATTCCAGCAGAGAACTGAAGGTGAATCAAAGCTTTCAGGAAAGGTTACGTTAGAGTACTTAAAGCAGCTCAAGAACCTTAGAAAGAGATATAATAAGAGCAACAGGTACGAGGTTGAAATATGGTCAACTGAGCGTATGATGAAAGGCGACAAATAATATCGTAACATAAGACATATAATAAGCCACAGAACGAGATGTTATATGAAGTTTTGTGGCTATATTAGTATAGAACATAAAGGAGATAACAATGGCAATATTAGTTACAGGCGGTGCAGGCTTTATTGGAAGCCACACAGTAGTAGAACTTCAGAATGCAGGTTATGATGTTGTAGTTGTTGATAATCTTGTTAATTCAAGCAGAAAGTCTTTAGAAAGAGTCGAGAAGATTACAGGAAAGGAAGTTACATTTTATGAGGCAGATATCAATGACGCTGCAGCATTAAATGAGATATTTGAGAAGGAAAGTATAGACAGTGTTATACATTTTGCTGGACTTAAGGCTGTAGGTGAGTCAGTAGCAAAGCCACTTGAGTATTATATGAATAATATATCCGGTTCACTTACACTTTTTGACGTTATGAGAAATCATGGTGTCAAGAATATTATATTCTCATCTTCAGCTACAGTTTATGGAGATCCTGCATTTGTTCCTATTACAGAGGAATGCCCTAAGGGCGAGATTACTAATCCTTATGGCAAAACTAAGGGAATGCTTGAGGAGATTCTTACAGATATCCAGAAGGCTGACCCGGAATGGAATGTAATTCTTTTAAGATACTTTAACCCAATTGGAGCACATGAGAGCGGAACAATAGGAGAGAATCCTAACGGAGTTCCTAATAATCTTATGCCATATATAACACAGGTTGCTGTTGGAAAGTTAAAGGAACTTGGGGTATTTGGTAATGATTATGATACTCATGATGGAACAGGAGTAAGAGATTATATTCATGTTGTTGACCTTGCACTTGGACATGTTAAGGCCATAGAAAAGCTCAACGATAATCCGGGAATTGTAATATATAATCTTGGAACAGGTAATGGATATTCAGTACTTGATATAGTAAAGAATTTTGAGGCTGCTACAGGAATACATATACCATATGTAATTAAGGCAAGAAGACCAGGTGATATCGCAACATGCTACTGTGACGCAGGTAAGGCAGAGAGAGAGCTTCACTGGAAAGCAGAGCGTGATTTAAAGACTATGTGTGCTGATTCATGGAGATGGCAGAAGAATAATCCTAACGGATATGATGATTAATTATCAGAAATATTGGCGCCCGGAGTACACTCTGCGATGCACAATACCTCGCATGCGCTAACGCTTTGCAGTTAAGATGCTGTATGAATTATGCATATAGAGTTTCACAGAATGACGAAACCGGCTTTTACGCACCGTCCGTGGTGCGTAACGCCTTGCCCCACCGTCCATGGTGGGGCATTTCTATTTGTGAAGCATAATTCTACAGTATCTAAACAGCGTAGCGTTAGCGCATGCAAGGTGTATTTTACTGCGGTGGGTGCGTCCGGTGTCAACAACAATAAAAAAACATCGCATAAATGCGATGCTTTCGGGTTGGGCTGTATTTAATTAAATAAATATCAGTGAGCAGTCCGTACGGGAATCGAACCCGTGTTTCCGCCGTGAGAGGGCGGCGTCTTAACCGCTTGACCAACGAACCGTGTATTATACTATCATGGAGTTTCAAAAAAAGCAAGTACTTTTTTAAAAAAACTTGATTTTTTTTTCTGATAGTGCTATTATACCTATGATAACAACGTTGACTAGATTGAGAGAGGGCAAAAGTCCTCTCTCAATTCACGTTTATAAACATCAGGCAGCTATTCAGAGCAATTGTGAATAGTTACAGCCATATAATCAAAAGAGAGGTGATAAAATGTCAAAGGCAAGTGTATATGAGGCAAAGACGGAGAATTTTATACAACCAATTCTTGACAGCATGAATTTTGAGCTTGTTGATGTCGAGTATGTTAAGGAAGGCGGTATGAACTACCTGAGAGCATATATCGATAAGGAGGGTGGCATAACTGTTGATGACTGTGAAGTGGTTGCAAGGCAGATGAATGAGATTCTCGACAGAGAGGACTATATTCCTGATTCGTACACCTTCGAGGTCAGCTCGCCGGGGCTTGGAAGACCTCTCAAGAAGGAAAAGGACTATGTGCGCAATATGAATAAGGAGATAGAGATTCGCACATACAGGGCTATCAACAAATCAAAGGAATTTTATGGTCTGCTTAAAGCCTATGATAAGGATACAGTGACAATAACCGATGAAGACGGCAATGAGACTACATTCAATAAGAGTGACATTGCGCTTATACGTCAGGCATTGGATTTTTAATTAAAGCGCACGATAACACAAATAGGAGGAAAAAATAATGAGCAATGAGTTATTAGAAGCGTTAAATATATTAGAGCAGGAGAAAAACATCAGTAAAGAAACTTTACTTGAGGCAATTGAGAACTCTCTTGTGACTGCCTGCAAGAACCATTTTGGTAAATCAGATAATGTAAAGGTAGAAATAGATCCTGAGACATGTGCTTTCTCATGCTATCAGGAGAAGACGGTTGTAGATACGGTTGAGGATCCGGTTGAGGAGATTTCCTTAGCAGATGCGCACAAGGTAAACGGTAACTATCAGCTTGGAGATATCGTGAGAGTTGAGGTTAAGTCAAAGGAATTCGGACGTATTGCTACACAGAACGCAAAGAATGTTATCCTTCAGAAAATCCGCGAGGAGGAGAGAAAGGTAATATTTGACGAGTACAACAGCAAGGAAAAGGATGTTGTGACAGGTGTTGTTCAAAGATACATCGGAAAGAATGTCAGCATCAATTTAGGTAAGGCAGATGCACTTCTGACTGAGAGTGAGCAGATAAAGGGTGAGGTATTCAAGCCTACAGAGCGTATCAAGGTATATATTCTTGAGGTTAAGTCCACATCAAAGGGACCAAAGATTCTTGTTTCAAGAACACACCCTGAGCTTGTGAAGAGACTTTTCGAGTCAGAGGTTACAGAGGTTAAAGAGGGCATAGTTGAGATAAAGGCTATTTCACGTGAGGCCGGAAGCAGAACAAAGATTGCAGTATGGTCAAATGATCCAAACGTAGACCCTGTAGGAGCATGTGTAGGTATGAATGGTGCCAGAGTAAATGCTATCGTAAATGAGCTTCGCGGTGAGAAAATCGATATCATCACATGGGATGAGAATCCGGCAATACTTATCCAGAACGCACTTAGCCCTGCAAAGGTTATCTCTGTTATCGCAGATGCAGATGAGAAATCAGCAAAGGTTGTTGTTCCGGATTATCAGCTTTCGCTTGCAATCGGTAAGGAAGGACAGAATGCAAGACTTGCAGCAAGACTTACAGGCTTCAAGATTGATATCAAGAGCGAGACACAGGCTAGAGAGTCAGGGGACTTCATGGATTATGAGAATGACTATGAAGAGGATGATTATGATGACGATTATGATTATTCGGATGATGAGCTTGCTGAGAACGAGAGATTAGCTGATACAGAACAGGCAGATGTACAGGCAGAGGCTTTTGATACAGAGGCTGACGAGAACGAAGCAGCAGGTACAGAAAATGATGCGGCAGATAGTGGTGATGAGCAGTAATGGCAAATAAAAAGATTCCAATGCGCAAATGCGTAGGCTGTCAGGAGATGAAGGAAAAGAAGTCACTTATTCGCGTGGTAAAGACTGCGGAGGGCGACATAATTCTCGATGACACCGGCAAGAAAAACGGCAGGGGAGCTTATATATGTAAGAGCCTTGAATGCTTTAAAAAGGCTAAAAAGACAAAGGCACTTGAGCGTTCCCTTGGTGTTAGTGTATCAGAACAGGTATATGAGGAGCTTGAAAAGGAGATGAACCAAATTGACAGATAGAGTACTTTCTATGCTGGGATTAGCAGCAAAGTCAGGCAATGTGGTTAGCGGAGAGTTTTCTACAGAGAAAGCTGTAAAGACAGGAAAGGCATTTTTAGTGATAGTTGCAGATGATTCATCAGACAACACAAAGAAGCATTTTTCGGATATGACTGCTTTCTATGAGGTTCCGATTTATTTTTATAGTGACAAGGTGGGGTTAGGGAATGCAATAGGCAAAGAGTTTCGCGCTTCCCTTGCAGTAACGGATGAAAACCTTGCAAATGCAGTGATAAAAAAGCTGCAGCCGAATAAAACTGAATAATGGAGGAAAATAGATATATGGCAAAAATGAGAGTTCATGAACTTGCAAAAGAATTAAATATAAAGTCGCAGGACGTCATAGACACATTAAACGGCACACAGTTTGCTGTCAAAAATGTGCAGAGCGGTCTTGAGGATGAGGCACAGCAAATTGTACGAAAGAAGTACGCAAAAACAGAAGTAAAAAAAGATGCACCTAAGAAGGAAGAACCTAAAAAGGAAGAACCTAAAAAGGATGAGGCTAAGGCAGCCGACAGACCAAAGAAAAAGGCAAGCATCACAGCAGTTTTCAATGCCCAGTACAGTAAGCAGGGTAGGAAAACAAATGGTGGAAACGGCAGCGGAAATAATGGAAATAACAGTTCGCAGCGCAGAAATGGCAATGGCAGACGCGATAATCAGTCATCACGTCCTGAGCAGCACAGCATTATTAAGCCAAGACCTGTCGGAGAGAGAGCTATGCGCCCTATAAGTGAGCGTACAGCGGATCCGTATGCAGATATGAAGGTAACCAATTCGCGTCCGGCACGTCAGGCTGACGCTGATAGAAGAAGCGACAGACGTCAGGACAATGGCGACAGAATCAACAACAGAAACACTGACAGAAATGCCGACAGAAGCAGAAATACGGACAGAAACAGCGATAGAAGAACAAACAATCGCGACAACAATAACCGAGATAACAGCAGAGACAATAACAGAGGCTTCAGAAATGACTCCAGACGTCCTGCAGAGGGTGGCAGAAGCTTTGACAGAAATAATGATAGAAGCAGAAGCAATGACAGAAGCAGGAGCAATGATAGAAATAACGATAGAACAGGCAGCAGAGGTGATGACAGAAATCGTTTCAGAAAAGAAACAGTTGCAGTTGCAGCTCCTGATGATGTAAGAGGAAAGGAGAGCCGCGACAGAGGCAACGATAGAAAGAATAAGCATAATCACAATCAGAGCCAGAAGCAGGATAAGCTCGGAAAGAAGCAGGAGAATTACATCAATCTCGAGAAGCACGGCGGTAAGAAAAAGCCACAGCAGCCGAAGGCACAGCCAAAAGAGGATGAGAACGAGATTAAGACAATTTCTCTTCCGGAGAAGATTACAATAAGGGATTTAGCTGATAAGATGAAGGTTCAGCCTTCAGCCATTGTAAAGAAGCTTTTCATGAAGGGCGAGATGGTAACAGTTAACTCTGAAGTTGATTTTGCAGCCGCTGAGGAGATTGCTTTAGAGTTCAATTTCATATGTGAGGAAGAGGAGAAGGTCGATGTGATTGCAGAGCTTCTCAAGGAGGATGAAGAGGATGAGAGCAAGATGGTTCCTCGTCCACCTGTAGTCTGCGTAATGGGTCACGTAGATCATGGTAAGACATCACTGCTTGATGCCATCAGACAGACACGTGTTACAGACCGTGAGGCAGGTGGTATTACACAGCACATTGGTGCATCTGTTGTATCAATCAATGGCCAGAACATCACATTCCTTGATACACCGGGACATGAGGCATTTACAGCAATGCGTATGCGTGGTGCAAACTCTACTGATATCGCAATCCTTGTTGTTGCTGCAGATGATGGTGTAATGCCGCAGACTGTTGAGGCAATAAACCATGCAAAGGCAGCAGGTGTTGAGATTATCGTTGCAGTCAACAAGATAGATAAGCCAAGTGCCAATATCGACAAGGTTAAGCAGGAGCTCTCAGAGTATGAGCTTATCCCGGAGGATTGGGGCGGAAGCACAATATTCTGTCCTGTATCTGCACATACTAAGGAGGGTATCGACAATCTCCTTGAGATGATTCTTCTCACAGCAGAGGTGCTTGAGCTCAAGGCTAATCCTGATAGAAACGCAAGAGGTCTCGTAATTGAAGCACAGCTTGATAAAGGCCGTGGTGCGGTTGCCACAGTGCTTGTACAAAAAGGAACACTCCATGTCGGAGATCCTATCGCATGCGGAAGCAGCTATGGTAAGGTAAGAGCCATGATTGATGACAAGGGCCGCAGAGTAAAGGAGGCTAAGCCTTCTACGCCTGTAGAGATACTTGGACTCAACAGTGTGCCTTCAGCAGGTGAGACATTTGTGGCATGTGATTCAGAGAAGGAGGCAAAGGCATTCTCTGACACATATATTTCAGAGGAGAAGAATAAGCTCATCGAGGATACAAAGGCAAAGATGTCACTTGATGATCTGTTCTCACAGATTCAGTCAGGCAACATGAAGGAGCTTGATATCATCGTAAAGGCAGATGTACAAGGTTCAGTTGAAGCTGTTAAGCAGAGTCTTGTCAAGCTTTCAAATGAGGAGGTTGTGGTTAAGGTCATCCATGGCGGCGTTGGTGCCATCAACGAGTCAGATGTTATCCTTGCATCAGCATCAAATGCAATCATCATTGGCTTTAACGTCAGACAGGATCCTGTTGCCAAGGCTACAGCAGACCGTGAGGGCGTAGATATCAGACTTTACAAGGTCATCTACAATGCAATCGAGGATGTATCTGCTGCCATGAAGGGTATGCTTGATCCTGTATTTGAGGAGAAGGTTATCGGACATGCGGAAATCAGACAGATTTTCAAGGCTTCAGGCGTTGGAAACATTGCAGGTTCATATGTGCTTGACGGATTTATGGAGAGAGGCTGCCGTGTCAGAATTAGCAGAGAGGGTGAGCAGATATTCGAGGGAGACCTTGCTTCACTCAAGAGATTCAAGGATGACGTCAAGGAGGTCAAGACAGGCTATGAGTGTGGTCTTGTATTTGACGGATTTAATGATATTCAGGAATTCGATATAGTTGAAGCTTACAAGATGGTAGAGGTGCCGAGATAATCATATATTGTTTATCTTGAATTAATGCAGCTATTCGGATAGTTACGGTTTAATATAAAAAGAAAGCGGGATTATATGAGAAAGAACAGCATAAAAAATATTCGTATCAACGAAGAGGTAATGCGTGAACTGTCAAATATCATACGCGGTGAGATAAAAGATCCGCGTATCAATCCCATGACAAGTGTTGTTGCTGTCGAGGTGGCACCTGATTTAAAGACAGCAAAGGCTTATATCAGTGTGCTTGGTGACAAGAAATCACAGGCTGATACACTTGCAGGACTTAAGTCAGCGGAGGGATATATACGCAGAACTCTCGCAAAGAACATCAATTTAAGAAATACACCTGCCATTACATTTATCATAGACCAGTCTATAGAGTATGGTGTTGAGATGTCTAAAAAGATTGATGAAGTAACAAAAAATCTCAAAGAGGATTAACAAAGAGGATTGATTATGACAGAGATTGATTCTATTTTAAAGGATGCACAATCAGTTGCTGTTTCCGGTCATGTGAGACCGGATGGCGACTGTGTCGGCTCAACACTTGCGGTATACAACTACATAAAGGATTATTATCCTGATATAAAGGCAAGGCTTTATTTAGAGCCAAGCCCGAACATCTTTAAGTTTATGCAGAGAGCAGATGAGATTGACAGCGGCTATGCGGATGATACAGTATACGATCTGTTCATAGCATGTGATTGCAGTGACACAGGCAGACTGGGAAGTGCAGCTAAGTATTTTGAGTCTGCAAAAAGGACACTTTGCATAGATCATCATGTTACAAACGGGGCCTTTGCAGACGCAAATTACATCTTTCCGGATGCGAGCTCAACCTGTGAGCTTGTGTTTGAACTTCTGCCGAAGGAGCGCATCACAATACAGATAGCAGAGTGTATTTACACAGGCATGGTGCATGATACAGGCGTGTTCCAGTATTCATGCACTTCAAAAAAGACTATGGATATAGCAGGCTCCCTGATGGAGATGGGCATTGATTATTCAAGGATAATCGATGATACATTTTATACAAAGACATTTGCTCAGAACAAGATTATGGGGCAGGCACTTTTGAATGCTGCTTTGTATCTGAATGGTGATGTTATATTGTCTGCAGTATCGCGCGCTGAGATGGAGAAGTACGATGTGCTTCCAAAGCATCTCGACGGTATTGTAAATCAGCTGCGCGTGACAAAGGATATAAAGGTTGCTGTATTTCTCTACGAAAATGAGGATGGTACCTACAAGGGCAGCCTGCGCGTAAACGGTGATTATGATGTGGCAAAGGTTGCGTCGGTATTTGGCGGCGGTGGACATGTAAAGGCCGCAGGATTTACAATCGAAGGACCGCTTGATGTGGCGACAGAGCGCATTCTTACAGCAGTTAAGGACAATATTTAGGGAGAGATTCTTGGGCAGATGGTTAATGGAATAATCAATGTATACAAGGAAAAGGGCTATACAAGCTTTGACGTTGTGGCAAAGCTTCGAGGCATATTCCACCAGAAGAAGATTGGTCATACAGGTACACTTGATCCTGATGCGCAAGGCGTCCTTCCTGTCTGCCTTGGAAAGGCAACCAGAGTGTGTGACCTTTTGACAGATAAGGATAAGGTCTATAAAGCTGTGCTGCTTTTAGGACAGGAGACAGATACACAGGATATTTCAGGGCAGGTCTTAAATCAGGCTAAGGTCAATGTGACTGAGCAGGCGGTGTATGATGCAATATCACAGTTTATTGGCAGACAAAAGCAGGTGCCGCCAATGTATTCGGCTCTAAAGGTCAATGGGAAAAAGCTCTATGAGCTTGCCAGGGAGGGCAAGGTTATAGAGAGAAAAGCCAGGGATATCGAGGTGTTTGATATCAAGGTTGAAAGCATTGATTTGCCTGAGGTTACGATGACGGTGCACTGTTCAAAGGGCACATATATCAGGACGCTGTGCAATGACATCGGAGAGAGGCTGGGCTGCCATGGCTGTATGAAGTCACTGCTTAGAGTAAGGGTAGCAGGCTTTGACTTAGAGCATGCACTTACACTTTCACAGATTCAGTCGAAGGTGGATGAGGGCTGCTTTGATATGGTGATGCCTGTTGACGGAGTATTCGAAAATCTGCCGGCAGTGCATACTGCTTCAGATGCTGATAAGCTTGTCAGAAATGGAAATAAAATTCCGGCAGTGCTTACGGATTATTTAAAACACAGTGCTGACTCTGATATAAGATACAGAGTATACAATCATGAGGGCATATTTGTCGGTGTGTATTCGTATCTTGATGAGACCGGTGAGTTTAAGCCGGTTAAGATTTTTATGGAATAGAATAGTATACAGATATTATGGAATATATAAGCAAAACTCTGGATTTTCATGTCAAGGAGCCGTCCGTCATCTCGTTTGGAAAGTTTGACGGGCTTCACAGAGGACATGAATTTCTGATGGAAAAGCAAATTGAACAGAGCAATCTGCATGGCTACAAGCGCATCATATTTACGTTTGACATTCCTCCCAAATCGGAGGTACTTGGCGTTGAGTCAAAGGTTATAATCACAAACGATGAAAAAGAGTATGTGTTTGAAAAATCAGGTATTGACTATCTGATAGAGTGTCCGTTTGTGCCACAGGTGATGACGATGGAGGCGGATGCGTTTGTCAGATGGATAGTTAAAAGTCTTAATGTCAAGTGTATCATTGTCGGAGATGATTTCCGTTTCGGGTACAACAGGGCAGGAGACCATCGGCTGCTTTCTGCGATGGCAGGAGAGCTTGGATACGAGCTTATGGTGGTGGACAAGATAAAGGATGGAGACAGGGATATAAGCAGTACCTATATCCGCGAGGAGATTGCGGCAGGACATATTAAAAAGGCGAATGAACTGCTGGGATATCCCTTTTTCATAAAAGGAAGAGTAGTGCATGGCAGAGCACTGGGCAGGACTATTGGCATTCCGACAGTCAACCTTTCAGTGCCGCACGATAAGCTGCTTCCGCCAAAGGGAGTGTATATGTCAAGAGTTCTTGTCAGGGACAACTGGTACCTTGGTGTAACCAATATAGGATGCAAGCCTACTATAGAGGGCAAAAATCCAATAGGTGCAGAGACATATATCATAGATTTTGGGCAGGATGTTTACGGACAGGATATCATGGTAGAGCTTCATAAGTTCGTAAGACCTGAGATGAAGTTTGATTCAATAGAAGCGTTAAAGAGCCAGATGAGTGCAGATATCAATTTTACAATCAATTATGCAGGCAGTCACACATTCTAGTGTGGCTGTTTTTTTGCGAAATTACCCAAAATAACGAAAAAATGACAAATATTACGGAAATATTACGGAGAAATATTGACATTTTAACAATTTGTGATATACTCGTAAACATGGGATTATGGATAGCATGAACTGGAGGCTATATGAAAAATAAATTAAAATTAGGACAGGCAGCAGGCGTTGTAGCGTTTGCTATTATTATAGGTGCTGTATCTATGAGTTCAAGCAGCACAGTAGATGCCAGAGCATCATTAAAGGAAAACAGAACAGTCAATGCGGGGGTGGCCCTTGGTCTGACAGAGGCGGCTGATGCTACGGAGCTTCTTACAGCAGGAGCGACATCTGCTCTCACATACTACGGAGATGAGCTTACTGTTGCGCAAAATGACAACAATGTTGTAACAGCATCTGCACAGGGCGCACCGCAGACAGACGATGCTTCACAGGAGTCTGAGCAGGCAAATGAAGCAGCTCAGACACCGACAGCCGCACAGACCTGTGGTTACACAAATCTTGGTATGTCGGTTATCAGCAGCGGAAACTTAAATATCAGACAGGAGGCTTCGACAGACAGTGAAGTGGTAGGTATCCTTACCAATCACAATGCCTGTGAGCTTCTTGAGGATGCCGGAGAATGGTACAAGGTCACATCAGGCAAGGTGACAGGATATGTAAACAAGCAGTATCTTGTGACAGGAGATGAGGCAGAGGCTATTGCAGAACAGGAGATTAAGACGGTTGCCACAGTAAATACGGAAACACTGAATGTGCGTGCAGAGAAGTCAACAGAGGCTGCGGTGCTTTCGCAGGTTGGAAATTCAGAGGCATTCACGGTTAATTCTGTCGCTGACGGCTGGGTTGAGATAAGTGTGGATGATTCGGTAGGATATATATCACAGGATTATGTGACACTGGCACAGGCACTTCCTACAGCAAAGACAATAGAGCAGGTGAAGTATGGTGACGGCGTATCAGATGTAAGGGCATCTGTTGTATCGTATGCGTTACAGTTTGTCGGAAACAGATATGTGTGGGGTGGTACAAGCCTTGAGAAGGGAGTTGACTGCTCAGGCTTCACAATGAGAATTCTTGGAAAGTATGGAATCTCATTACCGCATTCATCAAAAGCACAGCCTTCATACGGCACAAAAATCAGTGCATCTGAAGCAAAGCCGGGAGATTTATTCTTCTACGGAAGTGGAAGGAGTATCTCACATGTTGCAATTTATATCGGAAACGGACAGATTGTACATGCCAGCAACAAGCGTGATGGAATCAAGGTTTCAAATGCATATTACAGAAATCCGATTTGTGTCACAAGATATTTGCCGGATTAATAAAAAAACAGTTTACAACAAATGCTTACTATGCTATACTGCATAAGTGTGGTTTTGCCCATGTTCGGTAGTTGGACACTCCGACCTATTGCTGAGCATCATACAGTTATCAGGGCGCATTATAATATAAGGAGGATCAACAATGATCGCAAAGGAAAAGAAACAGGCTATTATCGCAGAGTACGGTAGAACACCAAATGACACAGGTTCACCAGAGGTTCAGATTGCAATTCTTTCAGCAAGAATCGCAGAGTTAACTGAGCATTTCAAACAGAACCCAAAGGATCATCACTCAAGAAGAGGAATGTTAAAGATGATCGGTCAGAGACGTGGATTACTTGCATACCTTAAGGAGATTGATATCGAGAGATATCGTTCACTTATCGAGCGTTTAGGACTCAGAAAATAGTATTTTCTTTAGAGCGGAGTAATTATTATTCCGCTCTATTATTGTTTTTATTATTGTTTTTTGAAAAGCAGAAGTAAGCCGAGACCACTAAAGAGTGCATGAGCATACATGTATTGTTTAGTAGTTTCGGAAGAGGAATACACTTCTGCAAAAGAATTTTTAAGGAGAATTAATATGTACAAAAGTTATTCAATGGAACTTGCCGGCAGGACTCTTACTGTAGATATCGGAAGAGTAGCAGCTCAGGCAAACGGAGCTGTTTTTATCAAGTATGGTGATACAACAGTCCTTTCAACAGCTACAGCATCTGACAAGCCACGTGACGGTGTGGATTTCTTCCCACTCAGCGTTGAGTTCGAGGAGAAGATGTACTCTGTAGGAAAAATTCCGGGTGGTTTTAACAAGCGTGAGGGAAAGGCATCTGAGAACGCCATCCTTACAGATCGTGTAATTGACCGTCCAATGAGACCTCTTTTCCCAAAGGATTACAGAAACGATGTTACATTAAACAACCTTGTCATGTCAGTGGATCCTGAGTGCCGTCCTGAGATAGTTGCAATGATCGGTACAGCTCTTGCTGTTCATATATCAGATATTCCGTTTGACGGACCATGTGCCATGACACAGATGGGACTTGTTGATGGAGAGTTTATCGTAAACCCTTCACAGAAGCAGTGGGATGAGGGCGATTTACAGCTCACAGTTGCTTCTACAAAGGAAAAGGTCATCATGATTGAAGCAGGAGCCAATGAGATTCCTGAGGATCAGATGATTGAGGCAATCTACAAGTGCCACGATATCAACCAGACAGTTATCGCATTCATGGATCAGATCCGTGATGAGATTGGCAAGCCAAAGCATGAGTATGAGAGCTGTGCTATTCCTGAGCAGATGTTCGAGGATATCAAGAAAATTGTTACTCCTGAGCAGATGGAGGAGGCAGTATTCACAGATGAGAAGCAGAAGCGTGAGGAAAATATAAGAGCAATTACAGAGCAGTTAGAGGAAGCCTTCGCTGACAATGAGGAGTACCTTGCAGTACTTGGCGAGGCTATTTACCAGTATCAGAAGAAGACAGTCAGAAAGATGATTTTAAAGGATCATAAGCGTCCGGACGGCCGTGCAATCAACCAGATCAGACCACTCGCAGCAGAGGTTGATTTGATTCCTAGAGTTCACGGCTCTGCAATGTTTACCCGTGGACAGACACAGATTTGTGATGTTGTAACACTTGCTCCTTTATCAGAGATTCAGAAAATCGACGGACTTGATGCAAATATCACAACAAAGAGATATATGCATCACTATAACTTCCCTGCATACTCTGTAGGAGAGACAAAGGTATCACGTGGACCGGGACGTCGTGAGATTGGACACGGAGCACTTGCTGAGAAGGCACTTGTTCCTGTACTTCCAAGCGTTGAGGAGTTCCCATATACTATCCGTGCCGTATCTGAGACATTTGAGTCAAACGGCTCTACATCAATGGCTTCAACATGTGCATCATGTATGTCACTTATGGCTGCAGGTGTTCCGATTAAGGCTATGGTTGCCGGAATCTCATGCGGACTTGTAACAGGCGATACAGATGATGATTTCCTTGTACTTACAGATATCCAGGGTCTTGAGGATTTCTTCGGAGATATGGATTTCAAGGTAACAGGTACACATAAGGGTATTACAGCTATCCAGATGGATATCAAGATTCACGGACTTACAAGACCTATCGTTGAGGAAGCAATCGCGAGAACACGTGAGGCACGTCTCTACATCATGGATGAGGTCATGAGCAAGGCAATCGCTGAGCCTAGAAAAGAAGTAAATGAGTGGGCTCCAAAGATTGAGCAGATTACAATCGATCCATCAAAGATTGGTGATGTTGTCGGACAGAAGGGTAAGACAATCAACGAGATTATCGACAGAACCGGTGTCAAGATCGATATCACAGATGATGGCGCTGTTTCAGTTTGCGGAACAGATAAAGAGATGATTGCAAAGGCAATCGACATGATTAAGATTATCACAACTGATTTTGAGCAGGGACAGATCCTTGAGGGAACAGTTGTAAGCATCAAGGAGTTCGGTGCATTCATCGAGTTCGCACCCGGCAAGGAAGGCATGGTACACATCTCCAAGATCGCCAAGGAGAGAATCAACCGTGTAGAAGATGTTCTGACTCTGGGCGATGTAGTGACTGTAGTATGCCTGGGTAAGGATAAGATGGGCAGAATCAGCTTCTCCATGAAGGATGTAGCACAGCAGTAAGCTGTAAGAACGCAAGGCATAAGAATATAAGATATAAAATAAGAAAGGATCACTGCATAGTGTACTGTGCAGAGGTCCTTTTTTGTGTATACGATGAGCCAGGTACAGATTTGTGCTTGCACAAGAATCTGTACCTGGCGAATGTACATCATCGAGCTTTTAAGCGAGATGGTGTACAAAGTATACAAATCGAGTAGGAGCCAGCCTGCTCGACTTATAATATATGAAAAAGTCATGAAAAACCCTGTAAATTTCACGAAAAACCTGTTGACAACGGAAGTCGGAACAAGTATACTGTTAAAGCGTGCCAGAAAAGGTGCGTCTATTATACTATTAAGAAAGAGGTGAAACAGAATGCCAACATTTAACCAGTTAGTAAGAAAAGGACGTCAGACTTCTGTTAAGAAGTCTACTGCACCTGCTCTCCAGAAGGGTTACAACTCTCTTCACAAGAAAGCAACAGACGTTTCTGCTCCCCAGAAGCGTGGTGTATGTACAGCTGTTAAGACAGCAACTCCTAAAAAGCCTAACT
>OKTC01000452.1_pt1 | contig 17917 bp, 17 predicted proteins | sample 1606181 | NCBI WGS metagenome assembly OKTC01 (sample SAMEA3879529, study PRJEB24766) | human gut metagenome | biome: human-associated habitat; feature: feces | place: USA | collected 1985/1987 | reverse complement strand
CATCCTCACCGATACCAGCAAGGAAGAAGTTCCCGGCAACAATGTCATAGATGTCTCCATCTTCGTCGCGGAGTGCGCGGTTGAGGGGCAGACCTTCGAGCTTGGCTTCCTCATTGCAGACAATGGCAACCGGGTCATCAAAGGGGTAAATGGCTTCGATATAGCCGCCCACCATGTCTTGCAGCGATTTGAGATCGGAGTCGACATCTGCAATGCGCGGAGCTTTTTCCGGTTCGACCACTACAACGGTCATTTTGCCGCCCCGCTCCTGAGACTCAGCAGAGCCGCTGATCCGGTATTCGTCGGGAATGTCATCCAGAGAACCGTCGAACTGCCTGTCCCAGCTATCACCGGTGCATCGGACATAACCGGCGTCGGTAAAGCGTCCCTGCTCATCCATTGCAATGTCGCGTCCATAGCGTTCATAGTCGATGTAGTCTGCCAACGGTCCGAGATCCTTTTCGGAGTAAATACCGATTTCGTGAGCGTAGTAATAGCCAAGATCGGACTCGTCGCTGATACCGGGCATAACATCATAGCAATCCAGATTGAAAGTCAGATTGATGAGGTCATCAATGTCTCTGACTTCATCGCATCCGGCTTCCATAATGGCAACGAGCTTTTCCTGATCGCTCAGGGAAAGCTCGTCAATCAAGGTGGCAAGGTAGTTGAGCTTATCAAGGCTTTCGTACTCGCCAAGCATCTTCTGAACTCCATAGATCGGGCATTCATAGTCGGTGATAAACCATTCCTCATAGGGCTGACCGAACTCGTCCTTCGAGCCGATCCCGATGCGTTCAAAAACCTTCTGCATTTCTTCCTCGGTGGTGGGAAACTTCACCCATTCACCGACCAACTCACCCTCGTTGTACTTTCCGAGATTGGTGACAAAGGCTTCAAAATCTCCATCCAATACGGGCATAGGCATCCTCCTTTCAGTCATCCATCATGCTGTCCGGCATGATATAGAGTTCGTCAAACTCGGCGTCAGTCATCGCTTCGAGCTTCTGGACGGTTTTATACATCAGCTCTGCGATCTCACCGTCCATATCGTTCAAGGTAACGCTTTTCATATCAGCGATCAGCCGCTTCCGGCTGGAGGTGTTAAAGCAGCACATCAGATTGGTTTCTTCTACGGTAAAGTTCTTCATATCAGAGTTCCATATCCTTTCCTTTTAATTTCTGCACTTTCTGCGGCTGGGACGGCTGTGCTTTCTGTGAGGCTTTCAGCTTTTCCCGGATGGATTTACGGACGGCGGGCTTTTTCGGAATGGCGTCATAAATCGCAATTCCGGCATCCTCCACAAAGCTGCGGACATACGAAATGTTTTCGGAGAAGCGAATTGGTCTGTTCTTGTCCTCAATATTGGTAAGCCTGACTTCATTGGCGGCGAAGTCCACCGCATCGATCCGACAGCGGATGCCATCCATTTGAAGTGTCGCGCCGACGGGGATAAAGTCTGCACCTTTCAATTCCTTGAAGGTTTCGCCGTCCTTTGAGAGAAGGACATCTGCGCCGGACTGCCAGAGCTTTTGGGACGCAGCTACCCACGCGCTTTCGCGAAAGCCCGTGACCGGCATAGCGGGCTTGCCGCGCACCTTTTTCTCCAGAACCTTTGTGCCGAGAAGAGGCGCGGCTTTTTCTGCATCCTTGCCGTACAGCTCAAAATAGCCGTTCTGGGCAAAGCAGACCAGCGCGTCAGGGTGCGCCTCTTTGACTGCCTCGTACTTGCGGAGTTCTGCAACGGGCAGAGGGGCAAGCACCTCCGTCCTCTCAGTCTCCGGCAGTCTGTCACGGCGGCTTTTCTGCTTGGTCAACACTTCCGCCAGAGCATCCGCATCCTTCGGGAGCGTCCGGTGGGTTTTGACGCTGCCATGCTCACCGACCAGAGCCATTGCTGCATCGAAGCTGCTGCGGCAGGGAGCGTCCAGCATATAGCCGTCCGCAAATGTCAGACGGTCATGATCCGGTGCGACAGAGTTCTGCGCCACATTCGCCGCCTGTTCGCGGTAATTGACCTCGAACACATCTCCGTACACCTTGCCTTTGCGCACTTCCTTCGGTACGATGACACGGGCAATGCACTCGTCACGGGTCTGCTCGGCATAGAAACGATAGGTGTTGTGATCCCTTGTTCCCTGAATGAAGACCTGATTCTCTCTGAGACAGTGCGTCCCATGCGGGCGGCAGAACCACATCAGCACCTTATCCTCCGGTTCCTTGCTTTCCGCTGCGCAGCGGATGATGCGCTTGTCGATGTCAAAGTCCTCCTTGTAACTGTCTACATGGGAGTCCACCAGCTTTTGCAGCTCCGCGATAATATCCACATTTGTATGTTTCTTCTTCATGGGCATCACTCCAATCCAATGTCGTGAGATTTCTGCTTCGCAGGAGCTTTCTTCTCCGGCTGGGACTTGGCAGCAGCCTTGAGCTGATCTCGAATGGACGGCTTTTCCTGCTTCGTTTCCTGAGCTTTCTCGCGTCCGATGTATTCCAGCGTCGGCATCAGCTCCCGATAGCAGCCCTGTGTCTTTCTTGCGGCGTGACGGCGATGGACTTTGAACATCGGCTCACCGTTGCGGGTGACGGTGCTGCCCTCGATTTTCACCTTGTACTGCGCCATCGTGCGGAATGACTGCTCGGACGAGCGGTAGGTTGACCTCATGCCGTCGTTATGGTAGGCGATCTGCCCCTTGAGCGTGTCCATGACGGCATCCTTGATCTTCTTTTCCTCCGGCGTCAGGCGGTGGGGCTTGGGAGCATCTGCTTTCTCCGGCAAAGGCGCAAAGGGAGACTTGATCTCCACGGTTTTTACCTCAATAGAGGTAATCTCATCGTTTTCCCACGCAACGACTTCCGGATCTCTTTCTTCTGCCTTTTCGGAAGCGACATCCTTTTGCGGTTCAGTCTGATTCCGGAACGCATCGACGAAAAGCGCAGTCAGACCGGGATTGCATTTGTCCACAAGAAAGCGTGAGGCATTCTCCGAACAGACTTCAACATTCTTCGCCCATTCCTTGAGAGGCTGCGGAATCCGTCCGTCAAAATCCTTCTGCTGAATGGTATTTGCGAGAACATATCGGATGCGCTCCGGCGAGAATTGCTCAAGAACACTTTTGACGGCAGCATCCGCATCCAGTCGATTCTCAGCGTAATTGCCGCTGATTGCAGCTTCAATCGCGCTGCGGCATTCCTCATTTGCTGCAAGAGAGGCGTGATATGCTTCCAGCTCACCGGCTTCGTAGGCGTAATTTGCCGTCTCTCGGTAAATGGGGACTTCCTGCATCGGCTCTGCGGGCGCTTCGGCATCTTTCTCTGTGGACTGTGCTTTCTCTGCCAGCAGCACCTTGAGCTTGGCGTCAATGCCCTCGATCATCTCAGCCGCCGTCTTGCGGATGGTGTCCAGAGAGCTTTTCAGTTCCTTGGTTTCCTTGCCGGATGACCAACCGGCGATGTAACCGAAGGAGTAGTCCGAGGTTTCAATGCCGTACCGTTGGCAGACGGTGTAGGCAACGCTTTCCGCTTCAACCTCCTTGGTGTGCCGATCCTTCTTATCTTCTGGCGCGGCTTTCTCATCCGGCTTGACGGCGTGGAGCTTTGCGTGGGCGATCTCGTGAATGGCGGTTTTGACCGTCTGGATTTCGCTCATGCCCTCCTGAATGGCAATGCGGCTTTCAACCGGCGAGAAGAATCCCTTTGCACCGCCCGGAATGTCCTCAAAGGAAATGGGGACGGGAGATTCCTGCCTGAGCGCGTCGAAGAACGCCTCGTAGTTTTCGACGGTGCCTTTCAGCTCATCGACGATAATGTCCGGAAGCTCCTTGCCGTCCGTCTGGGAAACATCAAAGACACTTACCACCTTGAAGGCAGGACGCAGGACCTCAACCGTTTCCGTGACAGCCTTCCCATCTGCGCCGATCACCGGCTTCTGCGTCAAAGGATCAATCTTCTCACGCTCTTCCTGCGCCTTGTACGGCGCGGGTGCAAGAATCTTGATGCCCTTTTCGCCCTTCATGACCTGACGGTCAAAGTTGCGCTGCCACGAGGTATAACCGGCAACATAGGTTGCCTCCGGCTTCTGCATCGCAATGAGCAGCGTGTTGTTGAAGGAATAGTTGTAGAACTTGGACATCGTGCGGAGATATTCCTTGAACCGCTCGGATTCAAACAGCTCCTTGATGCCCTGTTCCAGCTTGTCCGTGATTTCGCGGACTTGCTGTGCATTTTTGTTTTCAGCCATCTCAAACCTCCATTTCTTATTTGCTTTTGGGCGAAGAAAACCCCGTCTGGGATTTGCTCAGTAAACGAGCCTTTACCTCAGACGGGGTTTCTCTGCGCGTCATCCGACGATGGAAGATGTTATCCTCGTTCTCCCATTCAATCAGCCGGTCAAACATATCCGGGTGCTTTGTGACCATGTGCAGCAGCTCCGAGTCACTGGCGTTGGGACAGAACCAGCAGCCGTTTCTTCGGCAGTGAGCGTAGATTGGGGAAAGCAAACCGTGTTCCTGACAGAGCTTGTAGGCATCCGCTTCGGTCATGCCGTACTTGGCAAGCAGACTGACCTTCGTTATTCCATCCAGACGAGCAAGGCGTTTTGGCTCATCCTCCGCGATGCCGACATAGCTCACAGTGTCCGGAGAAAGCGCGGTATTGTACTTTCGGACGGGCGGGATTTTGCAGTCCCGATTGACTGCACACATACCAGCCCATGCAAAGCCGCGAACCTCGCCCTTGTGCGGTCCGCGGGTGATGATATGATGGAACACCTCATCGTAGGTCTTGTCCGCGTGGAGAATGGTGAACTTGATGCCCAGCTCCTTTTCGCAGAAGGGCTTGAGCCGGTCATAAATGAAGTCCCGGTGTTCCGGGACTTCGCCGCTTGTGTCTTTGTCGAACATGACCTCACTGAACACGGCTTCATCCAGCGGTTCATTGTGCTGTGCAGCCAGCAGAAGGGTTGCCACACTATCCTTGCCTCCGCTGCAAGAGGCAATATACTTTGGGCGGCTCATCGGTCAAACTCCATCTTGAAGCTGACGTATTTGCCGCCGCTGTCATCCAGACGAATGACAGCATCGTAGAGCTGAGGCTTCTTCGGCGTGTAAAGCCCGGTCACTCGGCACCAGCCCTTGTCCAGCAGCTCCTTTGCAATCTTCTTGGTCAGCTTCTTTTTCTTGCTGGAAAAGAACTTGTTGTCTTCCCACAGGCAGAAGGAGCATTCCTTGTTCGAGCAGTAGAAGTTGCCCTTGCCGACATAGACCGGAGAACCACAGCGGGGACATTTGCCGATTTCCTCTTTCCCCGTGCCGAAACGCTGGGCTTCGGCATCGGAGAGAAACGGGTAGGCTTTCACAAGATCCCCGGTCATCCGGACAATGCCGCTGAGAAATGCGTCTGCATCCGCATTGCCGCGCTCAATCTCCATGAGCGTGTTTTCCCATTCCGCCGTCATTGCGGGAGAAGTGATCTGTTCCGGCAGGACGCAGACGAGGTTGCAGCCGTCCTTTGTGGGAATGAGGGATTTGCCTTTGCGCTCTGCAAAGCCGGACTTTACCAGCTTTTCAATGATACCGGCGCGGGTTGCGGGAGTGCCGAGACCTTTCTTCTCGGTGTCATCGTCGAACTGATCGTTTCCGGCAGTCTCCATCGCAGACAGGAGCGTGTCTTCCGTGTACTGCTTCGGGGGCGTTGTGAAGTGTTCCGTAACACTGGCAGATACACCATCCAGAACATCGCCCTCGTGGACTTCGGGCAGGGACTTCATGGGATCGTCCTTTTCCTTCGTCTTGAGGGAGGACTTGAACAGCTCTTCGATGGCTTTCCATCCGTTTTGAACGACGGTCTTCCCCTTGGTTTTGAACTCGTAGCCCTCGCAGGAGAGCGAGATCTGCGTTTCTGCGTAGGTGTGCTTCTCGCCGGTCGCACACAGAAGGCGCATCCCGACAAGATTGAGGATTTTCTGCTCCGACTGAGGAAGCGCCGAAACATCCTGCTTTTCAAGCTGGACGGTCGGGAGAATGGCATGGTGATCTGTGACCTTGCTGTTGTCGGTTACGCGGGAAATGTCCGGAGTGACCGAAACGCCGGAGAGAAGCGGAAGCTGGCGGCAGACAATAGAAATGACCTGACGGGCGGTGTCCTCCATATCATCCGTAATAAACTGGCTGTCCGTGCGCGGATAGGTCAGGAGCTTCTTTTCGTAGAGTGTTTGTACGAGATCGAGCGTCTGCTGGGCGGTGAAGCCGTAGTAGCGGTTCGCCTCGCGCTGCAAGGTGGTCAGATCATAGAGCTTCGGAGGATTGACGGTTTTCGTCTCCCGCTTGAGAGAAGAAACGACGGCTTGCTTTTTCTCGCAAGCCGCCGCAATCTTCTTTGCTTCCTCTTCGGTTTTGACCTTTTCCAGATCGGCGGTCAGATCGCCCTTGCCGACGTGGACGTTGAAATACTTCTCCTTATGGAACGTGGAGATTTTCCCGTCACGCTCCACCAGCATTGCAAGGGTCGGCGTCTGGACGCGCCCGACCACCAGCTTCTTGTGATAGAGCGTGGTGAAAAGGCGGGTGCCGTTGATACCGACAATCCAGTCTGCCTTCGAGCGGCTGAGTGCCGCTTCATAGAGGCGGTCATATTCCTTGCCGTCCCGGAGATGATTGAAGCCTTCGCGGATGGCGGAGTCCTCCAACGAGCTGATCCACAGACGCTTGAAGGGCTTGGTGCATCCGGCTTTGTTGTAGACCAGCCGGAAGATCAGCTCACCCTCGCGTCCTGCATCGGTTGCACAGACCAGATCGGTGACGCGCTTGTCCTTCATGAGAGAGGACAGCACCTTGAACTGCTGGGCTTTGTCCTTTGTGACCTCGAACATCCAGTTTTCCGGAACAATGGGCAGATCGTCATACCGCCACTTGGCATACCGCTCATCGTAGGAGCTGGCGTCTGCCAGCTCCACCAGATGACCGAAGCACCACGAAACGATGTAATTGCCGCCCTCCATGTAGCCGTCCTTGCGGGACGTCGCGCCCAACACCTTTGCGATGGACTGGGCAACGCTGGGCTTTTCAGCAATGACTAAGATCAATCTTCATCACCATCCGTTTCAGCATCCTCCGCAATCTGCGGCTCATCATCCTCGTTGATGTACGGCTCTTCCTCGTAGCCTTCATCATCAAAGAAGTCCATATCTTCATCCTTGGGCTTTCTGCCCTTGACGAACTTGATGTAGTAATAAGCTGCACCCGCAGCACCGGCAAGGGCAAAGATGACGAGGATCATGCCGACGCTGGATTTCTTTTCGGGCTTAGGAGCAGGAACGTCGGTTTCTGCATCCTTGTCCGGCTCAGGCATAACGGGAGCTGTGCCGGTGCATTCGCTCATGTTATTCTTGCAGACCGGGCAGTCGGTATTGACCTGACCGGCAGCGCATTTCTCCTTGCAGTTACAGGTGGTCAGAGCAGCCGCAGTGTCATCATCCAGCAGCGCAAGCAGATCGCTCTCATCGACCATGTTCAGGAAGTACGTCTGATACTGTTCCTCATCCTCGTTGATGGGCGCATCGTAGTCGATGACAATGAAAAAGGTGTTGCCGTTCTTCGTCTGGACTGTGATGAACTGCTTGTTGGTTGCCTTGTCATAGAGCAAGTCGCGGGTGTAGGCGTTGCCCTCATCGTCAATCGGCTCACCCTTCGGCTTTTCCGGCGTGGGAGTGACTGCGGGCTGCTGTTCGGGCTGAGTTGCCTCCGTGACGGGAAGGTTCTGTTCGGTATCATCGGCGTAGGCAAACGCCGTGACCGAGAAGCAGGACAGAACCATAACGCAGACCGCAAGGACGGTCAGAAAACGAAACTTCTTACGCATTGTCGATTACCTCCGTATTTTCAGCGGGCTTGGTGCCGCCCTTCATGGAAGACAGGAACGCCATGATCTGATCCTTGTCCATCACCATAGAGCGCACGGTATTGATGATTTCAAGGTTTTCCAGCTCTGTCTTCTTGTCGTACAGCTCCTTGAGCTGTCCTTCGATTTCGGACTTCTTCTTTTCAGCCTTCTCAATGTCGGAGAGGATTTTCTGATACTTGGGATTCATGCAAAACTCCTTTCTTTTAATAGGCGGGTCTTCCGAAGGCGTAGAAATGCTGCTGCCAGTAGGAAGAATTGATGGATGTGTACTGAATGGGATCGCCGCAGTGGATCATGACCCCATCACCGACGTAAATGCCGACGTGGGACACACCGGGGGTGTCATACGTCCCGACGAAAAAGATGAGATCACCGGGCTGTGCATTCGCCTTTGAAACCGGCGTACTGATGTTGTAAAGCCCCTGTGCGCCCAACCGCCCGGTATTCACAAGTCCGCTGTTTGTGAGAACGTAGCTGACGAAGCCGGAGCAGTCAAAGGACGTGTCGGGATTGGAGCCGCCCCACACATACGGATAGCCGAGATACTTTTCCGCCTCGGTGATCAGTGTCGCAAACTTCTCGTCGTTCAGGTATTCCGGGTTGACATCGTAGTCGGCGGGAGGATTTGTGATGTACTTGTCCACATAGGGAGAGTCACCGAACAGATCCTCGCGGTTGCCAAGCACCGACATATACGTTGCGTACATGGAAAGCTGTTCCTGAGACATGATGTAGACCGGGACATGGGAGAGATTGAAGTTTTCGAGCTTCACGTTGCAGATGTAGTAGTCATACGGGACGCGATAGGTTTCCGTGTGCGTGTTGCCGTCTGCATCCGTCCATGTGTCGGTTTCCGTGCGGTATCTGGTTTCGACGATGACCTCTTCGGTGAGGATGTACTGCTTTTCAAACAGCATTTGGAGCGTACCCTGCACCTCATCCAGCGTGAACTCGCCCTCATGGAGAGCCGAGAGAATGGAGATCAGCACATAGGGGTCATGCTCAATATCGTCCAGATCGAAGTGGTATTCATCATAGTTGTGAGTGCTTTCGTAGGTGTCGAGATAGCGTTGCAGCTCTTGCTCCATCCGGCAATACTGCGCCTCCGCGCCCAGCATCGCGTCATCCTCGCTGAGATAAGAGGAAGCGATAACCGACGAGCCGGTAGAGGTGAGCATCGAACACGAGCTGATTCCGGCACCGAGCAAAACGAGAAGGGCAATTCCGACGCCGATCCAAATGAAGACCTTCTTGTTGTTCTCAAAGAACTCCTTGAGCTTGTCGGACACCTTTTCGCCGAGCTTCTTGCCGGTATTCTTCGTGGCAGTCCCGGCAGTCTGAGAACCGGCATTCCGTGCAGCGGCATATTCCTTCTTGATGTTCTGCTTCTGGTAGTGCTTGTTCATGTTCTGCTTCTTCATCTCAGGATGCTCCTGCTGATTTCTCTCATATTGGAGCTTGGCGTCAGCTACATCCGCCTTGTGTTCCAGCTTGGAAACCTTCTCATAAGGCTTGTTGACGCTGCTTTCCCGATGATGACGGAAATGCCTCGCAGCGGTCTCAGCGGCAATCTCTGTTTTATGCGCCGCCTCAACCGCCGTATTTTCCTGTTCGACCTCATGGATTTTGCCGTGAATGCCGGAAGCAAGGGTGTCACCGACCTTGCGGACGGTTTTATCTGCCTCAAATTGCAGCTTGCCTTTGCTCTTGGGCTTTTTCAGCTCATCCTCAAAATGAAGGCGGGTTTTGCCCTTTCCGGTCTCTTCATCAAAGACACGCTCTTTCTTGAGAACCTTGTGCGTGGGCAGCTTTTCACGGGCAGCATCCAGACGCTCATGTGCCTTCTCAGACTTCCTTTCGAGCTTCTGCATCCGCTTCGTGGGCAGGACGGCATCGTCCGAGACCGGCTTTGCGGAGGCGGTTTCCGCCGCTTGAGTGAGAATGGCATCTGCATCCACTGCTTCCACTGCCGAGGTCTTGCGCAGCTTGTGTGTGACAACTGTTTCGGCAATCACCGTGCCGGTATGAGAAGAAACGCCGTGCTGCTCTAAAGTTGGAGGCTTGAACGGCGTTTCCGAGGGCAGCGGTTCAGGTACATTCTGGGGTGGATTTTCTGCCCTTTTCTCTTCTGTGACGGACGTTTCGGAGGGCGGCTGAGTGTTATTATCCTCAGCGTGTTCCACCTGAAACTGACGCTGCTGACGGCGCATCTGCACCTTTTTCTGTTCCTTTGGGGAAAGAGCTTCGGAAGGCTCGACTGTCTCACCGGGCTTCACCAGCTCCGCATCTTCCGGACGTTTTGACACACGCTGCTCGGTGCCAGCCGTCAGGTTTTCCTCAACCGCGCCTTCCCGCTTCATCCGCAGAACAACCTTGTCGCGGGCTTTGAGTTCCGGTTCCTTGGACATCAGATTTCACCTCCAATCCGCTTGTAGGCAAGCTCGGTGTATTCAGGGTTCAGCTCTATGCCCACGAAATGACGCCCCATCTGTGAGGCAACCATGCCGGTTGTGCCGCTTCCCATGAACGGGTCAAGCACAATGCCGCCTTCTGGACAACCGGCGAGAAGACAGGTTTCAACCAGCTTTGGAGGGTAGGCGGCATAGTGACCGCCCTTGAAGGGGACGGTGTTGATCTTCCAGACATCGCGCTTGTTGCGGAGCAGATTGATGTCACTGTCCTTGATCTCACCATGCTCGCGGGGGCGGTTGATGGACTGCGGCTGAGGCTGACCGGGAACGGGCTTTCCGTATTTGTTGCCGCCCTTCATGCCGCGCTTGAGACGTTCTGCCGTTGCAGGGGCAATCGGCTCGGAGATCGCCTTGTAGTCGAAGAAATACTTCTTGGACTTTGAGAACAGGAAAATATGCTCATAGCAGCGGGCGCAGCGGTCTTTGACGCTCTCCGGCATGGGGTTGTCCTTCATCCAGATGATGTCGTTGCGCAGATACCAGCCGGTATCGCGGAGAGCAAAAGCCAGCATCCACGGAATGCCGATCATGTCCTTCGGCTTGCAGCCCTCAACCTTGTTGTTGAGAGCCACAGCCTGACCGTTTCTGCCGTAGGGGTTCTTCGGGTCAATAAATTCGCCCTGATTGCCTTTCCCGGCGTAGGTGTCCGAGATGTTCAGCCAGAGCGTTCCATCCGGACGCAAAACGCGCCTGACTTCGGTAAACACTTCCGTCAGGCGCGAGATATATTCCTTCGGCGTTGTCTCTCTGCCGATCTGAGCCTCCATGCCGTAATCACGGAGCGCGTAATACGGAGGGGACGTCACACAGCAATGAACGCTGTCATCGGGCAGAGTTTTCAGGATTTTGAGGCAATCGCCGGTATGAATGATGTCAAGCTCTATAAAAACCAGCTCCTTTCTTCGGATTTGAGCGCATATCAGTCGGAGTAATACTCGTCCGGCTCGTAGTCCTCGTCGAGATCGTCAATCTCGTCCGCCCAACGGTCGAAGATTTCCTCGGCTTCCTTCGCCGCCTCACGATAGAGGCTCAGGCGGTTCTTCTCAAAGGCGGCAAAGGCGGGGACGAACTTGCCGAACTCGCGGATTGCCTTCACATCCTGCGTGCGCATATCTGCGACGCACTGAATGATTTCGGACATCGTGAGCAGATCGTCGATCATGGTTTCGTAGTCTTCCTTGGCGATGGTGACGGTATCGGCATCGTCCTCAGCCGCTTCCTGCTTGCGGACTCGGAACGTCTCGTGGACATCCTTCATCAGCTTGATCACACAGTCAGTGGTCTCATCGAAAATCTCCTGCATACGCTCTGCCATCTGGTCGGCGCAGTCCTCCAGTTCCTCATGAACGTGGAGGTAGGCGCGGTGATGCTTTTTCAGTTCGGTTTCCTCGCGGATGAGCGCGATGAGATCGGCGCTCATGTCGATGATCTCAAGCAGAAGGTCAATCGGCTTGGTGATGCTGCCGAACGTGGTATTCACGGGAACACCGCTGGCTTCGGCGATGATGCTCTTGGCGTTCTCAAGGTTAAAGTTCTTATCCATATTCAAAAATCCTCCTATCAGTTCTGTACGGTTTCTTCTAAGCGGGTGGTCATGATGCGGTAGAGCTGGGTGTCCTTCGGGAAATCGTCCTTGAAGGGAACGATGGTCGAGCCGTAGAAGATCAGCCCCTCACCGGCATTGGAATTGGTGATGTAGTTCTGCTGGCTGGGCGAGATGTTCAGCGCCTTCGAGAGAATCTGCCGGTCGCCGGATGCCTGATTCAGAAGGTAGACAAAATCCGAGTTTTCAAAGATATTCTCTACCTCGCGGGACGCAAGCAGATCCTTGACGTTCTGCGTGATTCCGGTCGGGATGCCGCCCCATTTTCTGAAACGCTTCCAGATTTCCACGCTGTACGCGGCGGTCTGTTCCTCTTTCAGCAAAAGGTGGAACTCGTCCATGTAGTAGCGCGTTGCCTTGTGCTGGGCGCGGTTGATGGTAACTCTGTTCCACACCTGATCCTGCACAATCAGCATACCGAGCTTTTTGAGCTGCTTGCCGAGTTCGCGGATGTCATAGCAGACGAAGCGGTTGTTGACATCCACATTCGTTCTGTGATTGAAGACGTTCAGAGAGCCGTGAACATAGATTTCAAGGGCAGTTGCAATGCGCTGTGCCTCCGGCTCCTTCTGATTTCTCAGAATGTTGTAGAGGTCTTCGAGGATCGGCATTTTCTCCGGCTTGGGGTCTGCAAGAAACTCCTGATAGACCATGCGGACGCTGCGGTCAATGATGGTCTTCTCAACCGGCTGCAAGCCGTCCTTGCCGCCGACAATCAGCTCACACATGGAGAGGATGAAGTCGGATTTCAGCGTCAGCGGGTTTTCCTCTTCGGAGTAGTTCGTGTTGATGTCCAGCGGATTGATGTAATCCGTGCTGACCGGCGAGATGCGGATGACCTGACCGCCGAGCTTCTGCACGAGGGGAAAATACTCGGCTTCGGGGTCGCAGACGATGATGTCATCCTCTGTGATGAGGAAGGCGTTCGTCATTTCACGCTTGGCGGAGAAGGACTTACCGGAACCGGGCGTACCCAAGATCAGCCCGTTGGGGTTCTTGAGCTGCTTGCGGTCAACCATGATCATGTTGTTGGACAGCGCATTCAGCCCGTAGTAGAGAGCTTCGCCGCCCTGAAAAAGCTCCTGCGTGGTGAACGGCACGAAAACCGCTGTGCTGGAAGTGGTCAGCCCGCGCTCGATCTCCACCTGATTGATGCCGATAGGCAGAGAGGACATCAGCCCTTCTTCCTGCTGGAAGTCAAGACGCTTGAGCGCACAGTTATACTTTTGGGCAATGGCGGCGGTCTGGAACACCGCGTTTTCGAGCTTCTGGCGGTTGGTTGCCGTATTCATGATGAGGATGGTCACGAGGAACAGTCTCTCATTGCGGGTCTGGAGATCCTGCAACAGACGCTTTGCCTCACCGCCGAAGGTGGCAAGATCGGACGGGATGATGTCCATATCGTAGCCGGAGCGGACTGCCTTTTTCTGCTCTTCAATCTTCATCTTGTCGAGGTCGGTGATCTTCATCTTGATGCTCTTGATTGCCTTCGCCTGGTCAATCGTCCGGATATGAAAATTGACCGTGATGTTGCTGTCCATCTCAAGGAAGTCGGCAAGCATACGGTCATTGAGTTCCGGCGCGAGGATTTGCAGGAAGCTCACCGCGCCGATGGTTCTGCCCATCTTGAAGCACTTGCCTTCACGGAAGTCAAAGGAAGTGGGAGCGATGAAGTCCTTGGTGGAAAGCCCCGTCCGGGCAACCATATCGAAGGAAAAGCGGAACGGCTCATTGGTGTCCATGTTGAACACATCATGAAGCACTTTCAGCCGCTCGTAGCCGGACAGCGGCTCGGTTTTCACACCGAGGGTTTTGAAGTTGTTGAGAATGTCGGTTTCAATGCGTTCGAGCTTCGGCTTTGCCGTGCGGAGGGAGTCCGCCTCAATGCCGAAGGTGATGTACTTCTTCTTGATCAGTCCGTTGTTGCCCTTGGTGAGCTGGTTTTGCAGCATACCGGAATACTCGGAGCGGATGTCGTTGAAGGCGTCCTCCTGTGCCGGAATGTTGATGCGCTTGCGGAACTCATTGAGGCTTGCCTTCTGATTGATGAAGGAGAGCTGGACGAAAATCGAACTATCAAAGTAGTTCAGAAAGTCGCACCAGTTCTCAAAGATGGCAGTTTTGTCCTCGTTCTGCGCAAGCTGGTAGTTGATGTCCTCAAAGGCGATGGACTTCGTGTAGAGGCGGCTGTTCACCTTGCAGATACCGTCGCGGCACATCTCCACATAGGGAATGGTCTGCTGGGCGGACTTGCGGACTTTCTTTGCCTTCCTGTCCTTTTTCTTCTGCATGACGATCCGCTTCTTTTCCTGAGCGGAAAGGGCATCGCCGTAAACGACGCCGTTCTTTACGGTCATCTTAGGCTTTGCCTTTGCTGTGCTGTTGTTCAAGCTGCAATTCCTCCTGTTCTTTGATTTTCTGCTGAATTTCAGCGTAGAGATTGTTTGTGCGATAGGGACGCACCTTGTCCCGGATGAACATGGACTGTACGATGTGGTACAGATACTTTTCGGCGGGCTGACCGTCCTTCTCGTAAAGCGCGAAGAAGATGAACGGGAGCATGATCACCACCATCAGCATTGCCGCCGTAGACAAGTCGAGATGCGCCTTCGCCAGAAAGAAGATCGGGACACCGACTGCCGCAGCGATGGAAAAACAAATGAGCTGCCGCTTGGTCAGGTTGAACATGACCTTCGTTTTGACGCGGTTAAGATCCTTCGGGACCGGAACAAATGCCATTGACTGTTTCCTCCTTTCTAAGCTGCTTTTCATAGCGCAGCTTCATTTGTGCGGGATATTGATCCTCCTTCGGCTGACGCTTGCCCGTCCAGCGAAGCCCACCCGCTTTGCCTTGACAAATCCAGCCGGAAGCCCGAAGGCTTGCACCGTTTTCGCTTTCCAGTGTGTAGGTGATGATGCGCTTATAGCCCATAGCCGCAGCAGCTCTTGCCGCCGCACCGTAGAGAAAGCTGCAAGCGTTCTTCGCCCCGTTGGTGCATAGCCTTGTAACCTCCAATGTGAAGCCGTCATCCAGATACCGGCTGACGGGACGCCCGGCGATGATTACACCGACCAGCTCACCGTCTGCTTCACAGCCGATGGAAAACTTGTGACCGGCAACAGGCTTGTGATGCCGGTGATGCTGCCGGACGTACTCGTTGGCGTCACGAAGAGAAATGGGTCTTAGCCGCAGCATGGTGTTTCCTCCGTCGGAAGCTGCGCTGTGCATTCGACCTCGTTGCCCCAAACATCCCAGCCTTCGGGAGACTGACGGGCAAAAAGCTCTACGCGGGGAAGGTCTCCCATGAGCCGAACAATGCGCTCCCGCGCTTCATCCGGCTTTTTGGAATGCTCTTCGATGTGGCTGAGGATGACCTGACGCACACCGGCGTCAACACGCTTCGGATGTCCCTTCGTAGCAAGGATGCAGATTTCGGCGTTTGCCCTTGTCCAATACCCCATGCCGGTGAAGAGATCATCGTTCCTGCGGTTTTGCTTCACCCATACAAAAGCCACAGTCTTATAAGAAAAGCCCCATGCCGTCAGCACTTCGAGTGCTTCACAGAGGCACGGGAATGTGATCCAAAGGAACAGGGCGCAGTCCTTCGCGGCAAGCTCACCGACCGGAAGCGCCTTGATGTCCTCAATGCACATTGTCGGGTAGTGGCTTTCCGCCGACCGTCCCTGTCCCTTCTTGGAGTAAGTCCGATACGCCCAAGGGGGATCGGCGTAGATGATGCTGTACTTCTTCATGCTGCCGACCTCCTTAGTGCGCATGGAAAATGGATTTTGCGAGGCTTCCGGTCTTGAACAGCGAGAAGCACAGAATAACCGTGTACGCTGCCACAGAGAACAGAGCTGAATGAATGTTGTCTGCGATGATCATGCCGTTGATCAGCACCGCATAGATGCCGACGCAGACCATGATGAGAAAGCCCTGAAATGCCAGAGCGAACAAGCCTTTCAGATAGTTCGTGCCGATGCTGCCCCATTCGCGGTTGCTCATGGTTGCGATGGGAATAGGCGCAATGCTCACGGTGCAGTAAATCTCAATCATGCGCCCGTAGAGAATGACCGTAATGAGGATCGCCATGATTTTGAGGCACAAGCTGATCAGAAGAGTTTCTATCGACAGTCCGAGCAGTTCTCCGACGCCCATGTTCTCCATGCCGGTACGCATCTGCGCAATCGTCGAATCAATATCAATGCTGGTGTTGCCGTGGATGACTCCGGCTGCACCGGAAACCACGTTCTGCCCGATGTCGAATACTGCCATCACGATGTCAAACGTATGCGTCACGAGGTAGATCGCCACAGCCGCCTTGAAAAACCACTTGAAGAACATCCAAGTGTCCATGTCGTGAAGGTTGTTTTTCTCGGTGATCATGGAAATCAGCTCGTAGCACAAAACGAAGGTGATGATGATACCAGCGATGGGGACTATCACGTTTTCGGATAGTCCCCGGATCATCTGGTACACGCCGCCGTTCCAGCCGGACGGTGTTTGCCCAACTTCGGCGGCAATCGTTCCTACCTTCTCGTTGACATCGGTGAACATATTGGTCAGGTTGCTCTCGATCCATCCGATCAGCATATCCTTGAGAGCTTGTTCGATCTTTTCTAAAATGCTGCCCAATATTTCACCACCCTTCGGTTAAGCTGGGCTTGCCGTGGATTAGCCGAACAAACCGGAGAGCAGGGGGATGAGGGTCGTGCCGATCAGCACCACACCGCCGCCAGCCATGAGCTGCTTGATGCCCTGAGACTTGGCGCCGGGGTTGTCGTTGCCGTAGCCTTCCATGAGGTTGACAACACCCCACACTGCGAGACCTGCGCCGAGGGCGATAACGAGCGTCTGAAGAACCGTGACAGCCTGATTGATGAAAGCCATAGATTTTCCTCCTTGATTTGAAAAAGATTGGTTGTGTATTTTTGAAAATGGGTATAAAAAAAGAATGCCCCGTCGCTGTTCTGCTTTGGGATGAGCCATCAGGCTTTACCCACTGCGCAGTGCAGCGACGGGGCTTTAATCTGCATCGACCTCGCCCATATCATAGAGGTCGAATGTGTCATCGGGCTTGACTACCAGCTTGTGCTGCCGGTACTTCTCGATGTCAAAGGCGTTCCGCTTGTCATAGTCGGAGAGCTGCCGGTACTTTGAATGCTTCGTAATGTCGTATTTGTTACTGAGAAAAGGTCTCACGCCTCGAAGCTGCAAAATACACTTGGCTCCGTCCATGACGGCGATCTCATCCTGAGACATCAGTTCCTTGCCGGTCTTCTGATAATTCAAGCCGTAGGAGTTGTTGTTGGAACGGGTTTCTGAGGTGTTGTAAAGGTCGATTGTCTCCTTGCCCAGCACCTCGCTGATTTCCTTGAGCGTGGATTTCTCCTTGCCGCCGAGGAAAAGTGTGCAGTCACAGTTGCCCGTGATGGTGTCAGCCGCGTCCTTGTAGATGGTCTTGAGCTGAGACTGGGACTGCAAGATGATTGACGCCGAGATTTCCCGGCTTCGGATGGTTGCGATGAGCTTATCAAACTTCGGGATTTGACCGATGTTCGCAAACTCATCCAGCAGACAGCGCACATGGACGGGAAGCCGTCCGTTGTAAACGTCATCTGCCTTGTCGCAGAGAAGGTTGAAGAGCTGGGAATACATGATTGCCACAATGAAGTTGAAGGTGTCATCGGTGTCGGAAATGATGACGAACAGCGCCGTCTTTCGGTCTCCGATGGTGTCCAGCTCCATCTCATCGTAGCTCATCAGCTCCCGCAGCTCTGCGATGTCGAAGGGCGCAAGCCTTGCACCGCAGGAAATTAAGATCGACTTGGCTGTTTTTCCAGAGACGAAAAGTCAAGGACTTTTTCATCAAATTCAAAAAGAAGTCACATTTTGCGGACTTCCTCACGGAGCAGACGCTTGATTTTGTCCTCCATCGTCTC
>OKTC01000450.1_pt1 | contig 17950 bp, 23 predicted proteins | sample 1606181 | NCBI WGS metagenome assembly OKTC01 (sample SAMEA3879529, study PRJEB24766) | human gut metagenome | biome: human-associated habitat; feature: feces | place: USA | collected 1985/1987 | reverse complement strand
ACACCCAGCGCCACGCCGCCGAGTTCTGGATGATCGAGCCGGAGATGGCGTTCGCCGACCTCGACGACGACCTCGCGTGCATGGAGGCGATGGTGAAGTTCATCATCAACACCGTGCTCGAAAAGTGCCCGCAGGAGCTGGAGTTTTTCCTCATCCATCGTCATAACGTCCAACCCATGTTCTTCGTCGGTTGAGACCTTGACCGCGTACACAGCCAGCACATTCCGCCAGTTCTGCAGCATGGCCGCTTCCATGCCCTCCTGCATATCCAGCTCGTCGTATGGATGATCCTCCATGATACGGTAGATTTCGTCGGTGAACTCGCCGTTCAGCGTCGCAACCGCGTCCGGGATTTTAATTTCCGTGCCGGTGTCCTCACCGGCGAACAGGATACCGAGCGGCGAAGCAAACAACATCCCTACAAGCAAGATCACCACAACAACGGAAACCGCAGCCGCGCCGCCTGCGCCGATAGCTGCGGCCAGCTTTTCTGCCGCTGCCACGATTGCCCGCAGAACCTTCCTTCCGGCCTCTTTTGCTACCTTCGCCGCTTTGATTGCTGTATCCCGAAGCACCTGCCCTTTGCGGATGACAGTTGCGGCCTGCTTGGGAGCAGCCGCCGACGCTTTGCTTGGCAGCGCTTTTGCGGCAGGTGTAGCATCCTTGATTTTCGCTTTCGGGGCTGTTTTGATCTTTTGCTTTCTCACAACAGCCGGACGCACCTGCTTCTGAACACGCACAGGTTTTGCAGGAGCGGCATTTTTGCCCGTTGGCAGAGGGGCAGTTTCATTTGCAAACAGCGGTTTACATAATTTTATATCACCTTGAATCATTTCTCTCGCGGCCTGCTGTGGGTTTGCCTGCACAGGCGTTACCTGTGTCGGTTGCTGCGCTGCAATGTACTTTTGCTTGCTCTTGATGTCCGGCAGCAGTGTCTGCGGGGTATCCGGCGTCACGGATTCCGTATTGGCGCGCATGGAGGCCGCCTGCGGCTGCCGTGTTCGAATCTGCGGCAGAGCTAGCTGCTCCTGCTCCGCACTATGGGAAACGTGGAGTTTTTGCTGTTCACGAACAGTTTCCCGTGTACGAATGACAGGCGAAAATGTTTCGGAATCTGTGAGCATATCTTCAATACCGCTCGCTTCTTCATTGAGAAGATGTTGTTTTTTCCGTTTCTTTCGGATGTACTCTTTCGTTTTGATTTCAGGAAGCGCGAACTGTGTGGTATCCGTTTTGGGTGTGACAGGCTGTTCATGCAGAGACGAAACAGGCGTTTTTTCTCTTGGCAGAGTCCGTGCTGATGGCTGCACCGTCGGAGCCGTCGCAGGTGCAGACGGTTCCGTGCTGGCAGGGGCTTGTCCAATCGACCGTTGTTCTGCCGGTCTTGCTTTCCCAGCAGGCTTTTCTCTTACTGATGTTTCCAACTCACGCACAGAACGATTTGTCTGCGGTTGGTGAACAGGCTGCGGTCCTTCATGAATCCGCGAATCTGGATGCTGGGGCCGATGCACAGGCACGTCAGCATTCGGTGCATATTCCCGCATCTTGGGTTGCGGTGCATTTACAGGAAGAGCCGGTTTCTCCTTAATCGGAGAAACCGATTCACGCACAGAATGCTCCGTTGTTGACGGCATCGTTTCCGCAGGAACAGCCTTTACGTTTTCATGAATCCTCGGAGTTGAATGCTGAGACGGGGACACTGACGCTTTCGCATCTGGCGTATATTCTCGCGTTTTGGGCTGTTGGACGTTTGCTGGAGAAACCGGTTTCTCCCTGATTGGAGAAGTCGGTTCCTGAACAGACTGTTTTACTTGCGGCGGATAGCTCGGTTGCGCAGAAGCGGGCGGATATTCTTTCGGTGCCGCAGTAGGCTGCTGGGGCTGTCGGGGCTGCTCGTGCTGTAGAACAGATCCCGTCCCGACTTCCTGCCACGGTTCAGATTTCGTTTTCGGCAGTTTGTGGACAGCTTTTTCTGCCAGACGGCTGACTTGCCGCACGGCATGATCGGCGGTGTCTGTGATTTTGCCGCTCTCATAGCGATCTTCTGATTGACCATCCTGCGCAGCCTCGCGCAGCTCCTGCTGAAGCTGCTGAAAGGCAGCGTCCGCGCCGCGGCGGAATGCTGCCTGCGGCGCGGATTTGAGCGTTTCGGCTGCGCGCTCCTTCAGCAACCTTTTTTCTTTGACCTCCCGCATTACGACGCCTGCTCCACTCGTTCAGATAGTTTCGTCGTCATAAGCTGGTACAGTCTGCCGTTTTTTGGAAAATGATCCACAAATGGCACGATGGTGCTGCCGCACTTGAGAAGTCCATGCCCAAAGTCCACGCCTGAGATATACGAAAGCTGATTATCTGAAATATTGAGCAGCCGCGCCAGCTCGATTCGGTCCGTACTCGCCTGATTAAGCATGAGCAGGAATTCGCTGTTTGCAAGCATGGTTCTCGCCGTGTGGGATTGCAGCAGATCGTCGACGTTCTGCGTCAGCCCCGTGCCGCAGGCCCCGTATTTGCGCATCCGCTTCCAGAGCGTGAACAGGAAATTCGCGCTGTATTCATGCTGGAACAGCAGGTAAATTTCGTCGATGTAGAGCCATGTATTTTTGCCGAGCTTGCGGTTGCGGATGATGCGGTTGAACACGCTGTCCAGCACGACGAGCATGCCGACCGGCAGGAGCTGCTTGCCGAGGTCACGGATGTCATAGCAAAGAATGCGGGAATTGGTGTCCACGTTCGTGTACTTGGCAAACGTGTTCAAACTTCCCTCCGTGAACAGTTCCAGAGATAGCGCAACGTCCCGCGCTTCGGGTTCCGGCTGCTCCAGGAGCGCGGCGTGGAAGTCTTGTAATGTCGGCACAACGCCAAGATAACCGTTTCGGATAAACTCGCGGTAGACCTGCGCAGTACACCTGTCAATGATGGATTTCTCCTTGGCGGACAGCTTACCCGCGCCCACGAGCTGCTCGCAGAGAGACAATAAGAATTCGGATTTCAGCACAACTGGATTGTCACCGTCGTTGTAGCCAGACTCCATATCAAGAGCATTGATATGATTGGGTGACGTCGCCGAGATTTCAATGACCTCGCCGCCCAAGCCTTCGACTAGAGGTCGGTACTCGGCTTCGGGGTCAATGATGATAATGTCGTCATTGGTAGATAGCGCGATCTCCGTGATCTCGCGCTTGGCGGCAAAGGATTTGCCGGAGCCGGAGACACCGAGAATGAAGCCATTGCCGTTCAAAAGCTCCTTGCGGTCTGCCAGAATGAGATTTTTGGAGATCGCGTTCTGCCCGTAGTAGATGCCGTGCCGGTGGCGAATTTCCTGTGCCTTGAACGGCATAAGCACCGCGAGGGCTTCTGTCGTGAGTGTCCGCAGCGCGTCGATGCGCCGCAGACCGAGCGGCAGCGCGGTGATCAGGCCATCCTGCTGCTGAAAGCTCAGCTTTGCGAGCTGGCACAGATGCTTGCGTGCGATGGATTGGAGCGTTTCGGTGTCGCTGTCCAGTTCTTCCTTGCTGTCTGCCAGATGCACGAGCGTGACCACGGCGAACAGCATCCGCTGGTCGCGGGTCGTGAGATCGTCCAGCATCTCGCGGGTTTCCTTGCGCTGCTGCTCCAAGTCATACGGCACAACGGCAGAAAAGTTCTGGTTGCTGTTCTGCCTGCGCTGCCAGTTGGTGACGTTGGTTTCCACGCCGAGGAGCTTGTTCTCCACCTCTCGCACGGCTTCGTCCGTCGGCACGGGGATCATGTCAATGGAGAGCATCATGCGCCGGTTGAGGTCGGTCAGCTCCAGAATCATGCTGTCCTTGATGTAGCTGGCGTAATCCTTAAGGAACAGGACGCGACCATATTGGTTTCCTATTTTGAAATAATCCCGATGGAACTCCAAGCTGTCCGGGCAGATCGTGTCCTTGAGGTTGTGTCCACGCCTCATGGCAGATTGCAGGTCGAACGGCAGTGCCGCTTCTTCTGGTCTAAAGAAGCCGCGCAGCACATCCAACCGCTCGGCGGCGTCCAGCTCGTTGGAGGAGGAATTGAGCCGCGAGAGTTTGGAGGACACTTCGCCCGTCACGCGGGAGAAGAATGTGCGCGCTTCGTCCACATTCTTTTTGTGAACGGAAACCGTGAGAAACCGCTCCTGCTCCACGCTGGCGGAGCTGCCGGAGATTTTGCCTTCCAGCATCCCGTTGAACTCGTTCACGAAGCCGTCGAGGCTGTCGCCGCGCTGTGGGAGCAGGACGGTATCTTCAAACGCCTGCCGGTTGACCTGCTTGTTGCAGATCGTGAGCTTGGTGGTCGAGCCGCTGTCCAAAGCGTTCAGCAGTTCACTGTAGCCGAGGAACATCGCGGTTTTGTCCTCTTTCGAGGCAATGGCATAGTTGATGTCCGAAAAGCGCAGCGTTCTGGAATATTTCGTGCCGAACTGAAAAACCCCATCCGCGAAGATCCGCTGGATGGGAATGACGTCCTGTACGCTGCGCGGGATCTTGTAGGCTGTGCGATCCTGCTTGATGGTGTTGTTGAGCGTTTTAATCAACCGTCAGCACCTCCCGCATGGAATTGGAATCCAGCAGCAATTCTGCATACAGATTCTGCGGATGATATGACAGTGTACGCGGACAGAGAATTTCTGACCGAATGACCGCCAGCAGGAATCGCTCGGCGGGCATGCCGTTGTAGGTAAAAAAGCCGCACATGGCAAACGGGAACGCCGCCAGCATGCACACCCAGCCGACCTCCGCTGCGCCGATGAGCGGTTTCAGGCCGAAGTACGCGCCGACCGCCACACCGATGGCCAGCAGCGCGAACACCATCTGCCGCAGCGATAAGCCGAACAGAATGCTCTCCTGATACCGCTGAATTTCTTTGTTGATTTTAACTTCGATGATGAATCCCTCCAATTTCTAAGTTTTTTTGGATTGACCCTTGAATTTTTCCTTGTTCCAAGCTAACATGGCACAAACTTTCTAAAGGAGGTCGTGCCATGTTGATGATCGTATTTGGGGCAGGCTGTTTGCTTCTGTCCGTATTATTTCATGCCGCGTCGCTGCTGCACCTTAGTCTGCCGCTTTTGTATGCGCTGATCGTGCCGACGCTGTTTTCCGGCTGGTATTACAGCCACTATGCACTGGCGAATGAGATCTGGTATGCGCTCATTGTCCTGGGGCTGATTTCTTGGATTGTGTCGCTGGCGCGGAAGATTGCAGGCAGGTAGTATAAAACCTATGCAAAAATCATTTGACACCATATATGACACCATGTTATAATAAGACTGAACAGAGAGACAGAGGTGATGTGCCGTGTCAAAATGGGATAAACTATTGGCAAGAATCTGCGGATTATCGCGCGATCTTCGTTTTGACGAGCTGCGCAAGGTGCTGGAAAGCTACGGCTATGAAATGCGCCAGCCAAACGGCGGCAGCAGTCATTGCACGTTCCGCAAACCCGGCTGCGCGCCAATTACGATCCCTATGCACGAACCGATCAAGAAAGTCTACGTTATGATGGTAAAAGAAGTTGTAGAAAGCGAGGTGTCAAATCGTGAAGACGATTGAGTATTATATGAATCTTCCGTATCGTCTGGAGCTTGTTCCGGACACGGAGGAAGGCGGTTTTGTAGCCTCGTATCCGGAGCTGCGCGGCTGCCTGACCAGCGGCGAGACGGCGGAAGCGGCACTCAAAAACGCACAGGACTGCAAACGCGAATGGCTGGCCGCCGCACTGGAAGATGGCTATGAGATTCCGGAGCCTACGTCTGATGACGAGTATTCCGGTCAGTTCAAGCTGCGGCTTCCGAAGTCGCTGCACCGCGCACTTGCGGAAAACTCCAAGCGCGAGGGTATCAGCATGAACCAGTATTGTCTGTACCTACTGACAAAAAACAACGCTGAATTTCGTCACGGCGCATAATAAATAAATCATAAGATGCAGAACCCTCCATCCAACTACGGATGGAGGGTTCTTATCCAAGTCCCATCAGTTCTCGAATAATTCGGTCAGACATTTTGATGGAGCCGACGAGCACCAGCATGTTAAACACCAGCTCGCCAATATAGTTCCAGACGACCGTTGCCGGGGCGAGTCCTTCCGTTATGACAGGCGGGCTGGACGCAAATTGCGAGAAAATAATACAGGCCAGCAAAATGACACAGCCCTCCAAGCAGATGGCGGCGTAGCTCTTGATGAACGCCATACCGATACTGCTGGAGGGTTGTCCTGCAAAGCTCGACAGCGGGATCGGCGCAATCGCCGTCGCCATATATAGCTTAAAAAAGCGGCCGTAGACGGTCAAGATCATGACGAGCGACAGCACCCAGATGAACAGCGAACCGAGCAGCGTCACCGCCCAGAGCGGAATGCTCTCCAGCAGGCCCACATCTTCAATCGTCGTTGCAATCTCAGCGGGCAGCGTGGATGCTTCCATTGCCGAAAGACCGGACGCACCCATGATCGTCTGAATCGCACCCTGCGCAATCGAGAACAGCGCCGTCATCAGCTCCATGCCGTAGGTGACCGCCGCCTGTGCCAGTACAAAACGGATGAAGCATTTGAATGCCACCTCCGGGCGTTTCAGCTCCGTAAAGCTGCCGCAGGTTTTCATCACGCCGATCACAAAGAACAGAACCAGAAGCGCATATGCAATGGCTTTCAGCGCATCATTGATCCCGACGATCACATTCCAGATCCCGCCGCCCTTGAAGTTCTCCGGACTGGTGGTCAACAGCGTCCAAATCTCAGACAGCTTACTGTTCCACGTTTCCAGCGAAGAATTGAGGTTATCTATGATCCAGTTTCCACTTGAGATGGTATCACCTCGCAATCAAAATTTATGTTGTAAAATACTCAATATTTTGCTATACTGCAAGTGAAGGAGGGATGCAGTATGCCGAGTATTCGACCGATTTCTGATCTGCGCAACAGCGCCAATGAGATTTCCGACTTCTGCAAGCAGACGCGCGAGCCTGTGTTCATTACACGAAACGGCACAGGTGACATGGTCGTGCAGAGCATGGCAGAGTATGAGCGCCAGCAGGCGCTGATCGACCTCTATGCCAAACTTGCGGTTTCGGAAGCAGAAATTGCCGAAGGCGCAGAGGGTGAGGACTTTTTAAGCGTCGCCAGAGAGCTGCGAGGGCTTGTGCATGGACGTTTATAAGATTAAAATCTACCCGACCGCCAAGAAAGACTTACAGGAGATCATCGACTATCTGAACACACTGTCCCAGCAGGCTGCGCTTCGGTACTACGATCTGCTCATTGAGGAAATCGAGAGCCTCTCGCAGATGCCGTTTCGATGCCCAAAGCCGCGTGATATTGCGCTGGCGGCCAAGGGCTATCGGTATCTGATCGTAGAAAGCTATCTGGTGTTCTATGTGGTCGCCGGAGACACTGTACAGATTCGCAGGATTTTGTACGCCAAGCGGAATTATCGCAGAATTCTGGACAATACAACATCATAGGATCTGTGCCGCGGGAATGGAGCTGCCATTCCCGCGGCATTTCTCAGCCGGTGATCAGCGTCAGGATCTCCTTGGTGAACGTAATGACGATACCGCCAGCAACAGTCAGGATGCCGTTTGCGCGCTGGGACGGATCGTGCGACTTGAGAGACAGGCCAACCTGCAAAATGCCAAAGCCGAGCAGGATCAATCCGACCGCGCGAATGAGCGAGAAAATGAAGTCGCTCAGATTGTTGACGACCGCAAGCGGATCGCCGTCCGCCGCGAACGCCGGGACAACAAAAACCGCCAGCATGAAAAACACGCTGGCGAAGATCGAGTAGAGCCGTTTGGCTTTGGATTCAAAAGGTTTCTTCAATGAAATTCCTCCTTCAATGGATTCAAATTTTCTGTGCCGCCCACACGAAGCAGCGGGCGGCCGGTGTAAATAGGCAGTTTGGTTCCATGATTGATATAGGGCGCTGCGCCGCCGAGGGAACTGTGTGAGATTGCGGGATGGTGCATGAGATCGTACTTTTCATCCATGACCGGGCTTGCACCGCGGATGAACAGCAGCGCATAGCGATTGTCCAGTTTCCGCACCTCATCAGGGGTCAACAGCTCGCGTCCGGACATCTGGAAGTTGGTTGAGTAAGAACCAGATTTGCCCTTCGTCTGACCGTGCGTTTTCGTATTAATTGTGGCTTTGCCAAGCATTTCGGAGACATATTTGTGCGTACTGGACTCGTTACCGCCAAGATACAAAATGGTATCACAGTTGCCTGGAATTGTCTCCCAGCTATCCTTATACAATTCTTTGATCTGTGCCATATTCTGAATGATAACACTTGCAGAGATAGACCGTGAGCGCATCGTCGCAAGCTCGCGGGTGAAGCCTGGCAGCGGCATGGCTGCAAACTCGTCCAGCACGAAGCGAACGTGGCGCGGCAGCGGGCCGTGGTGGATCTGGTCTGCGCTGTAATACAGGGCTTGGAACGCCTGCGCGTAAAGCAGGCTTACAAGGAAATTAAACGTGTTGTCGTTGTCGGGAATGACAGCGTAAAGCGCAACTTTCTTTTCACCCAGCGTGTAAAGGTCCATGTCGTCATGCTCGGTCAAGGCTTGAATCTGCGGCAGATTAAAGGGTGCAAGACGGACAGCCGTACTCACCAAAATCGATTTTGCGGTTTTGCCCGCGGCCAATTTGAAAACCTTATATTGCCGGACGGCGACGCTGTCCGGTTTTCTGCGCTCTATGGATTCAAAGAGCAGATCGAGTGGGGACACATGCCCTTCATCTTCCTCGCGCACCTCGGCATATTCCAGCACGCGCATGACCATTGAGAAGTTCTGCTCATATTCCGGAGCTTCCTGAAACAGCATGAGGATGATGGCCTGCAGGAGTGCGGTTTCGGCTTTGGTCCAGAACGGGTCGGACTCGTGGCTGCCCTTCGGGGTGGTAGACTGGATCAGGTTGTTAACCAGCTTCAGCACGTCCTTTTCGTCGCGCAGATAGCAGAACGGATTGTAGCCGTCCGACTGTTCCAAATTCACAAGGTTCAGAACGCGCACGTCATAGCCCTGCTCTTTGAGGTAGCCGCCCGTGGCAAGCAGCACTTCAGATTTGGGGTCTGTTATGACATAATTGGTGTTTGCGGTCAGGATATTGGGCAGCACAAAACTGCGTGTTTTGGCTGCGCCGCTGCCGCCGATGACCAGCACGTTGAGGGAGCGGCGGTGCTTGTGCGTATCCAGACCGAGCCGGACGTGCTGCGTCAGCGGAATGCTCTCCTTCTGCGCGAACTGCGCGTTGACGGATGCAGGCGTCGCCCACGCCGCGGAGCCGTGTTCCTCGCCGTCGCGGGTCCTGCCCTGATTCGTCCGGTAAAGCAAAACCGCCATGCCATAAGCGGCAAGGCAGATGAGAATTGTGGGTAGGCTTTTGTCTGTCCATATGATATTCGTCGGCTGCTCCAGTGCGCTGGTCAGATTCCGCAGCAGCTCCGGCAAACCGCCGCCAAGGGACTGCGCCAGCAGGAGCGCAAGCCAGACGACGGGGATTATGCCAATGAGGTAAAACAGGGTGTCGTTTGATTTTCGGATAGGCATCACCTCGGAAAATATTTGCAACTAAAATCAGTTGCAAAATTGTTTTGACCGTGCTATACTGATCATAGAAATGAGGGATAGACTTGGGTCAGAAAGAAAAACTAATCAAAAGATTAAAAACCAAGCCGCGTGATTTTACATTTGATGAAGCCGAGACATTGCTGGGGTATTTGACATACTCTCGCTCCAACAAAGGAAAGACGAGCGGTTCGCGCGTCATGTTTACCAGCGAACAGCATGCGCCGATCTTGCTGCACAAGCCGCATCCGCGGAAAGAGCTTTTGGAGTATCAAGTCAAGCAACTGCTTGAGGTACTGGAACAGGAGGGATTGATTTGAACAATACAATGCAATATAAGGGGTATGTTGGAAGCGTTGAATTCTCCGAAGCCGATGGTTTGTTTTTCGGAAAGGTCCTCGGTATCCGCGCATTGATCTCCTATGAGGGGACGAACGCCGCCGAGCTTGTCGCTGATTTTCATGACGCAGTTGACGATTATCTGTCTCTGTGCGAAGCAGAAAACAGCGAACCGGAAAAAGCCTATAAGGGCAGCTTTAACATCCGGGTATCACCGGAGCTGCACAAGCAAGCCGCGATTTGCGCAATGGCGCAGCAGGTCAGCTTGAATACGCTGGTCGAGGATGCTCTGCGGGAGTACGTTGCAGAGCGGAAAGAAGCCGTATAATAATAAATCGATGGCGCTGACGAAGCATACCGTCAGCGCCATTTTTATATCCCGTTATCTTTCAAAGCCGGTACTCCGTTTCAGATGCGTTTGCTCTGGCAGCCCTTTCTCCATGAACCGTTCCATGAGCACCTTTTTCTTTTCATAGCCGGTGAGAATGGAATCCACAAACGCGATGCTGTCGTCCTTGGCGTACAGATCCGCGATTTCTTCCCGGCTTGGCAGCAGCTCCATACGGACACGGCTGCGGTCGGTGACGAGCTTGAGCAGCTCTGCTTCGGTCTTACGGAAGCTGTTGACCGTGATCTCTGTGCAGTCGCTGCGCTCCGGCAGGCGCGGCGCATCCCAAAACATCGAATTGCCGGAATCGAAGATCGGGGCCATCCACATAAATTGCAATGTCCGGCTGTCGCGGAGGATACCAAAGTTGTTGAGATGCCGGTCCGTATTCGTCAGCACGAAATCTGTGAGGACCTGATATTCGAGGAATCCGCGCACTTCCTGCTCTGACAGACCATGCTCTGCGCAGACATAAATGAAATGCTCATAAGTGGAAACAGCATTGTCCTTTTTCTCGGAATCTACAACGTCAATCGCCGGAATAAACTCCAGCGTCTCCGATGCAAAATCCTCGCAGATACAGCCGTACTGCTCGCTTGCGCTGCCGGTGAATTTGACCGGGCGATACCGCACATGGTTGGAAAAGCCCTGCTTTTTATGCAGCATGGATGCCAGCACTTCATTGAGACTTTGCTGGGAATTTGCGCCGCGGTTGCCTTTGAGCAGGCAGCGCGTATCGTCGACGATCAACCACTTTTTGATCAGGTCACCTTGCAGCGATGCGCTGGGCGAATACGCTGGTGTCTGGGTGCTTGTCGAAGCTGCACCGTGAGGATGTTGGATCTGCATGGATTCCAGTGGATCGCGGAAGCTGTTGGAGAACAGGCTAACGTCTTTCCACGTCAGTTCGCTGCCGTTCGGCTTGATCCAATAATGGTCGGACAGACTGAGACCGAGGTTCCGCACGAGCAGGCTCTGTGTGGATGGAATGCCCTCCTGCTGCAAAAGCGCGGCAATGTTGCCCTGACTGATAGGGACGGCACGGCGCAGCCACCATTTGCGCAGGCTGTCCGCACCCTGACTGCCGCCGAGCGGCAACAGCTCGGGGTTTGCACAGGGGGCAACCTTGAGGATAGCACCAGACAGGTCGTCGAGCTGCAAAGACGCAACAACATCGTCTTTGTGCATCAGCTCATAGCTTTGTTCTGCCATACGTGCCACCTCCCAGCTTTTGTTGGTTTGAGTATATCACAGCTTGGCGTGTAAATCCATCCAAACGGCGCTTATTTTGTGATCTCACTGTGCATTTTTTCTCTGGCCGGAACGCGCGGTTCGACACCGGACAGCTTTTCGCGGAAGGACTGAAGCTGCTCGCCAACCGACGGGCGGTCATTCTTCGAGTTCTTCCTGCTCGTAGGCGAGCTGCTGCCGGTATCGTCCGAGGAGCGTTCCGACCGAGACTCTTTTTTTGATGAGCGTTCCTCCTGCAGCTTTTCGAGCGAACCGAAAAGACGCTCGAAAATAACATTTGCCAGCTCCAGATCGGTCGTTGGAATAACGAGGTCGATAGGCGCGTCCGGCTGCTCCTTGTCCTGAATGCCCGCGAACAGTACCTTGTCCTTCGCCTGACGGCTGAATTCCCGGTACTGCTCTGGTGTCAGGGAAAACGTGCGGATGTCGCGCGTCTGCTGGAGAATTTTCTTGAGACTGGTCTTGCCGTAGACCTTTTTATGATTGCGCGCCAACGCCAGCAGCATCGCCGCGGCATTCTTTGCCGCAGAGCCTGCCAGCTTGACCGCAACCTCGCCGCCGGATAGCATCATGTGAACGACCTGCTCGGCGGCTTCGCTGTTTCCTACGTTGATGGGAAATCACCTCCTTCTATTCGTGGTCGCGTGTTTGCGACGATTCTTTCTCATGTCGAGATTTTTCCTGTGCAGCGACATCGCGCTGCATGACCGCTGCCGAGTCTGCAATCTCGCGGCACAGCTTGATCTTTTGCCGTTCGGCGCGGATCTGCTTGTTGAGCTGCGCAAGCTGCTCGTAGATGTCTGCTTTTTCTTCTGTGAGGGTCTGCCGTGAAAAACCACAGGCGTCCAGTACCGCTTTCGCTTCCGCGTACTGCGCGTACTCAGATTCCATGCCGGATAGCCCTTCTTCATAGAGAGCTTTGCTCACAGCGAGTGATTCTTCCGTCGCCAGCGCATCAAAGAACTTCTTGCGTTTTTTCTTACGGACGTTCAAAATCGTGCGCTGCTTGGCAAGCTGCGTGACCGCATTCTCTGCCCGCTGCATGCAGGTGGTAAGGTCATCCGCCGTGGAGATGCCATTCTCTTGCAGGAACTTCAGCCGCGCCTTATAGGTTTCGGCTTTCATGATCTCCCGTCGGAGATGCGGCGTCATGCGCGGCGGGTACTGCCGCTTTTCGATGCGGCCAAGCAGATAGCAGTAGTGATAGTAAAGCGCAAGGAATCCCTTGTACTTTGGATGTGGGCGGTATGGCTGGGGCTTTGGGCGCGGGAGGAACGCCGGTCTGATACCGGCTTCAATCTCTGCGAGATTGCCCGCGATGGTGCGCTCGATGTTTTCTTCCGAAAATGCTGCGTTTTTGCGTTCCGGATACATGAAACACTCCTGCCCGCGCAATCGGAAACCCAGCCGGTTGCCGTGGTGGATCTCGTAGCCCTTATGCTCCATGAGCAAGAAGAAGTGGCCGAGATCGTTCGCGTCGGCAATCGCATCGCGCAGGTCCGCTTCCAGCATGGAACGGAACGTCGGCTGACCTTTGGACTGGCGGAGCCATTCAATATAGCTGACCGCTTTGGAGGGCTTTCCCTCCATAATGACAGACAGCCCATGCTCCCGGCAGAGCTTATCCGAAATTGTGCGAATCTGCTGGTAGTAGCTTTTTGCGTTGCTGTGGTATTTTCGCCCCGTCACCAGATTCACAGAATTGAAAACCATGTGCGCATGGATATGTTCTTTGTCCACATGAACGCCAATGACGACCTCATAATCCGCAAGGTGTTCCTTTGCAAATGCCTGTGCAATTTCCAATGCCAGTTCTGGCGTGATCTCACCGGGCTTGAATGATTGGATGATGTGGTAATACTGAACGCCGTCACGGTTATTCTTCGCTTCCTTAGTTGCAAGCATCTGGTGACAAGCATGCCCCTTGTCGCAGTTCAGATAAGCCGTCAGGACTTCCTCATCCGTCTTGTCGGGATTCACTGCATAGTTGATCGCCAGATCCAGTCTGGCATGCCGGGCGAGGATCTTGGTTACTGCCATGACTGCTGACTGAGCTGGTACATGAGTTCGTAAACACGATCCAGCATCCGCAGCGCGCGTGTGACCTCGTCACGGCTTGCAAACCCGGCGTTCGCTTTTCGGGCAAGCTGATTGATATTGTTGCCGATCTGATGGATCTCCGTGCGCAGCCTGCGAAGTTCTTCTGAGGGTGCAGCTTGGATGCGTTCTCCGAGGATCAGCCTGCGCAGGTAGACCGACAGCGGCAGGCCGCTGGCTTGCAGCCCCTTTTCCAGCGCGGCGCGTTCGTCCTCATCCAGCCGGATATGAAGATTGTACTGATTCTTCCGCACGGCGCTCCTTTCTCCGCCCGCAGGCGGCATATTGGGGACAGGGTTCTCCCTGCAAGCTGCGTTTTGGTACCAAAACGCTATGCTTGCGCTCTTGCCGCGAGGCGGCGAGAGCCTGATGCCCCGCCAAAAGGCGGGGCAAGAGAGGAGAGAGATTTCAATTTTCTTTTCCTTATAGATGCCTTCGCGCTGCTTCGGCCATTCAAATCGGTTTTTGAATGACGTAGTCGCTACAATAGTCGCTATGGAATTTTGAAAGTCAGATTTTTGCCTTTTGTAGTCGCTACTATAGTCGCTACGCAGCGTTCAGTTCCGTCTCCAGCCGCTTTCTGGCGAGGTCTGCATACACGTCCGTGACCTCGATGCCGGTCGCGTCATAGCCTTCCTTGACTGCAGCCAGAACTGTCGTGCCGGAGCCTGCAAAGGGATCTAAAATATGACCGCCCGGTTCTGTGATCTTGACGAGATCCTGCATAAGCTGCAGGGGCTTCTCGGTCAGGTGGATGCGGTTCTGCGGATTGCCGTATTTGAACACACCCGGCAAACACGGTACGGGGCGGCTGACCGGCATATCTCCGTTCGAGCCCCAGACAATGTATTCTGCCTGCTGGCGGAAACGTCCTTTCTGCGGACGGGAGTTTCCCTTATCCCACACGGCAATCCCGCGCCAGATCCAGCCTGCCCACTGGAGCGCGTCGCTGGCGCAGGGGAGCTGCCGCCAGTCAATGAACATACAGACCGGTGCGCCGGGTTTTGCCGCACGTCTGGCAAGGTACAGCCACTCTGCCGCCCAGCGGGTCCATGACCGCTGATCCTTGGCGTCGCCGTCAAAATCAGGCGGCGCATTGCCGCCCATGCTGGAATACTTCTTTGCGGTGGCTTTGGATTTTTCCGCCTGTGTGCGGCCACCGGACGCATACGGCGGATCTGTGATGACGGCGTCAAATGTGCTGGGAGGAAAGCTCTCCAACACGGTAAGGCTGTCTCCGTGGATGATCTCCCATCTGGGCTTATCGCTCATGGGCATCCGCTCCCTTCATTTTTTGAGTATGTTGTCGATTCTGTACCCGTTCGTGCGTCAGTTCAAAAACGCTGAGATATTCCGCAGTCGCGTTTGCCAACAACGTATAATCACGCGAACCGGGGCAGCAGGCATACCACTGCGGCGTTTTCCCGTCGACCCAGATGTGCGGTTCCGTATTGCGAAGATTCGGATTTGTGCTGCGGCAGCTTCTGCTGACAACGTCCCCAATTTTCATCCGAACACTGTCAATTTCGCCTTTCGTGGGATTCAGGATGGAAACTGTCAGATATGGATACTGATTCGCAACGATATCTTTTGTAAACCGCGCTTTGACCCGCAGATCGCCAAGACTGCCGTAGCAGCATTCGCCAACGAATTGCGGATCATGGATCACGCGCCCATCTCCATAGATCTTTCTCAGTTCTTCCAGAAAGAAATTTGTCATGATACCTCCGAAAGAAACAGGAGCGCCAGATCTCTCTGACGCTCCCGTAATTATGATTTGGATATTGTATTGTCGTCCTGCCGTGTTTCAATGCAGATGCTCTGCTTTGCGGAGCCCTTTTGTCGGCGCAGACAGAATACCATGTCCGGCGTGCGCTCAAAAAAGCCGATCCCGCCCTTCCAACTCATGCCGCAGGAGCAATGCTGCAAGCCAATAAACTGCTGCTTCATTTTATGCCCGCAGCGAGGACACTTCTTATTATTCTTTCCCATCCGTATGGTTTAGCAGAAGAATCTAGCCTCGCCAAAAAATGACGTCCACTTTTGAATTACTTCTGCGCTTCTGGCTTCAATCACGTCCATGATGTTCCGGAGCACCCGGTCCGGGATTCTGGAATTGTTATTGCACAGGATGCAACCGCCAGCCCGTGTGATCCAGATCTTCGTCGCGTTGCCGTTCGGCGCGCCCTGACAGACATGGACATGCACCGGTTCCAGCGGATCGTTTTCATTTGCCCAGAAGTAGACCCAGTAAGAACCGACCTTAAAAACCTGCGGCATTTTCCAAGCCTCCCTCTGCGGCAAACCGCATGATCAGATGCGCCGTAGACGAGATGATTTCCTGATACTTCTGAATCTCCGCTTCAGAGAAGCCGGAAACATCTTCCCAGCGGTATTCTGGCAGAAAGCACGTCGCATAGTGAAAGCAATCCTTTTCGTCCGGCTTTTCCACATAGACCTTTACGCTGCCATCGTCCAGAAGCTGAGAATGCACGATCTCGGTTTGGTCATCCAACGTTAAAAAAGGATACATCATTGTCCGACACCTCCTGTAAAAATAATTTCTCTATTGGTATTTTACCAGCATTTTTGGATTTATGCAACTGCACAGTTCACGCCTATTTTTATATCGCCACCCCAATAATATGTTAGGCCGCTGCTTGCAAATCCTGTTCTCGGAACATTGCATCAATATCCGCAAACGTCTGGCTGCGGTTGAATTTCTCTGTGACCTTGCCGGGGACGATTTGCAGACGCATCATTTTTTGCCACAGATCCGGATGATGGTCGTACAAATGTCGCAGCTCGGACAGCTTGGCATTCGGGCAAAACCAGCAGCCACCGCGGTCGGTAAACTCGTACACAGGGGAAAGCAGTCCTGCTTGTTTGCAGAGCTGCTTCGCGTCATCCTCGGTGTATCCGTATTTCTCCAGCAGCGACACCTGATTGCCGCCTAGCCGTGCCAGACGCTGCGGTTCGTTCTTTGCAATGCCGATGTACTGCACGGTGTTGGACGGCAGCGTTTTCTGATACTGCCGGATCGGGTGCATTTTGCAGTCACGTTGGACATAGCATTTCCCACACACAGGAAAGGAGCGGATCATACCTTTCTTCGGCCCGCGTGTGACCTTTCCCATAAAGACAGAGGTATAGGTTTTCTCGCTTCGAAGCACACGGACAGGCACGCCCAGTTTTTTAAGGGCGGGAATCGCTGCCTGATAGATAAACGCCTGATGTTCTGGCACTTCGCCTGAGGTGCTATTATCAAACATGACCTCACAGTACACCGCTTCGTCCAACGGTTCGCCATGCTCCAAGGCCAGCAGGATCGTCGCAATGCTGTCTTTCCCGAAGGAACAGGAGGCGACGTGCTTTGGACTCATGTACGTTCATCCTCCAGTTCCGCGCATGCCATCCGCAGCTTCTCTGTCTTGTCCGTCTGCTCCCATGCGGCCTGCGGGTGCATAAAATGGCAGTTATTGCAGACTTCTGCGAAGAACGGCTTGTCCAGATCCAGCGCGCGGATCATGCCTGCCGGGGTGAAATCAAAGACGCGGCGAACGGCTTCGGTCAGGAATGCGTCGTCATAGTATCCGCTCTCCTGCGTGTCGATCTCGACGGCAACCGGTTCGGTCTGCCCAATGGCATAGGCCAGGCTACGAACAGCTTTCTTGCCCCAAGGCAAGTGCAGCAACTTATCCAGAGATTTCTTATAGTCATCTGTCGGCTGTCCGTCCGAGAGCAGCACGATGACGGGGGAAAGTGCGCGATCCGTCATTGGTGGAATGGTAAGCTGCGCCGCCAGCATCTCAAAAGCCTTTCCAAGATCGGTGACACCACCGGCATCCAGATCATCCCATGCAAAGTCTTCAATGTTCACCGGGTCCGGCGTCACCCAAGTCGCTCCGGTGGAGAACTTCAGCGTTCTCACAAGGAGCTGCGCATTGGGATTATCCTTTGCAGCATCTACCATCTCCGGGATGGTAGACTGAATTGCATGATTCACAGTACCGATTTTTTCACCGTACATGGAGCCAGAACAGTCGACCACCCAAAAGAAATGAAGCGGTCTGCTTGCCAATTCACCGCCTGGACGTTTCAATGCTTCTGCCATTTTAATTTCCTCCTATGTAGCATCCTGTGTTTATTTGAATTCTCCGGTCATCTGACCGAAGTCAATGCGGACATCTTTTGCGATGGCTGCGCTCTTGCCGATTGCAACGGGAATCTGCATTCCATCCGGTTTGATATACGTCCAGTTCTCCGTACTTTCATTGCGAATGCCCCAGAGATTTGGATTCTTCGGATT
>OKTC01000443.1_pt1 | contig 18184 bp, 13 predicted proteins | sample 1606181 | NCBI WGS metagenome assembly OKTC01 (sample SAMEA3879529, study PRJEB24766) | human gut metagenome | biome: human-associated habitat; feature: feces | place: USA | collected 1985/1987 | reverse complement strand
CCGGTTCTGCCACATGTACGTCACGTCCCGGCGGTCTTCGCCCATGAACTGGCTACCCAGCAGGTGCTCCAGCTTATAAGGGGTCGACACATCGAAGAACAGCCCGCCGCCGGGTTTGATGGCATCCCATGCGGATTGGAAGAACGCCGCCGCGTCCACGTCCTGCAGGAGGTAATTCACCCCGTCGCACGTCGCCAGCACCGCGTCCACCGGGCGATGCAGCCGCAATTGCCGCATGTCCTGCCGGATGAACGGGATGCCGAACCCCGCCTTGCGCGCCTTCTGCGCCGCCTGCCAGAGCATTTCCTGCGAAAGGTCGATGCCCATCATCTCATAGCCCAGCTGCTGCAAGGGCAGTGTCAGGCTGCCCGTGCCGCACGCGCACTCGCACACCTTCGCATTGCGCGGGATGCCGTAAGCCGTCATCATCCGGGCATACATATCCGCCCATGCGCCATAATGCACGTCGTTCATCAGCGTGTCGTAAACTTCCGCAAATCCTGTATACATTCGTTTTCCTGCCTGATTATCTGTTTTTTCCGCGCATCGTACCGCCGATTCTGCCCGCTTCCTTTGCGGACAGACCAGCCCAGCCGACGTCGCGGAGTTTTTCTGTCAGTCCGAGGGCTTCCGCCGTCTCATACTTGCGGCGGAGCTTGTCGGGCAAGCGCCAAGTTTGCATTCTATCACCTCCCGGTGGGGGAATGCTATTTCCGCATAGAATTGCGCTTCATGCAGAGGGTTTCGCCTCTGCGGAGGCGAGTCGGGGGCTTTCCGGTCGCCCCCGACACCCCTTCGGCGCCGTCACTTTTGGGGTTAGCCCATGTTGGTGACAGTCGAAGAAGTCTGCTTGCGCATTCGCTGTTTTCTATCCGAAAATAGTCTACAAATAGAATGCACACCCTGCGCCGCCGTTATCCCTTAGCGCTTGTCCGTGTAGCCGTTTTCCCACGGCTTCAGTTCGCGCTCTTCTTCCTGCTCGTCGTCATCATCATCATCGTCGTCATTCTCCTGCGACAAGCCGCGGTTGACCTGCGCGCCCTCAATGCGGGAGTTGATGTACTTGTCAAACACCGCGTTGGTGAAGCTGGCGGTGATGAAGCGGCTGAACGCGAAGCCGAAGATGAGGTAGTACGCGAACAGGAGCATCAGCACCCACGGCTGAAGCGTCAGCAGGAAAATCACGGTGAACAGCACCGTCGGGACGCAGTGCAGCAGTCGAATGCCCACGCTGCCCGGCAGCCGCCCGACCGCGAGAATAAAGCTGTTGCGGATGATGGTGCGGAAATTCATCTGATACGTCACCATCATCGGGTACATGTACGTCACTGCGAGCGACCAGAGGATGCCCAGCATCAGAATCAGCATCTGCGGAATGACCCACACGGCGTTTCCCACCGCCATATCACCATAGAAGCGCCAGCAGATGTAGACAAGGAACGGCACGCAGCCGGTAATCGTGCTGACGAGCAGTCCCTGCTTCCAGTTTGCCTTGATGGCATCCTTGTAGTCCGCCCACGGGAAGGCGTGTTCGTCACGCGCCCAGTTGCGGGTGACGTAGCTGAGTCCCGCCGTGAACGGGCCGGTAATAGCGATGCACGGAATCAGAATCAGCAGCGTGACAAAAATCATGTCGCTGCTGGTCTGCATGGCTTCGCGGAGGGCTGTCTGGTCAATCGTATCCAGCACCGTGCCCGTCTCGTCCACCTGCACCGTGCCCGCCAGCGTCATAATCAGGCTGACGACACACAGCGCAATCGCAATCATCGCGGGCAGCCACGCCACGAAGTACATCAGGTTCATGCGGCACAGCCCGCTCATGCGCGTGCGGAGCATCTCCAGAAACAGCTGCCAGCGGTTCTTCGGCAGGTCGTCGGGCGTGTAGTCGCCCTTGCCGCTCTTGCCGTAGTAGTAGGAATTCATCAGCTTGTCAAACACAGTTTCGTCCTCCTCGTCAGGCGAATGTCATCCCCGATTTTCCACCTGCATCGAGGGATGATAAATCAGTTTCTTATTATACCATATTCCGCGCAAAAAGCAAAGAAAAACATGCCCTTCGCGAAAAATGTTACGAAATCGTCACAAAGTGACACAAAGCCCCGGTCAGCCGTTATCTTGCTGACCGGGGCAAAAAAATCCGTATTACTGGCGTCCGCGCTTGCTGCGGCCGTAGATTTGCGCTTTCGCGTCCTCCATGGCATCGCCGTCTTCCGCCGTGGCGGCATGCTCGCTCCATACACAGGGCTCCTCTGCGCCCATGCGCCTCATGATGTCGGGCGTTTGCTGCCACGTCGTCCGCCGTCTGCACTGCGTCCGCCGTTTCTGCCGTTTCAGGCTTTTCCTCGGCTTCCGGCGCATTCTCGCTTTCGTCCGCAATCATCACGCGCTCGTCTTCCGGCACTTCCTCGGTGTAGTTGCGGCGTTCGCTGAGCTGCAGCTGCTCCTGCCCATCCTTCGGGCGATTCATCACGCGCCCGGCGATGCTTGCTGCCAGCAGCACGGCAGAAATCACCGCCAGCACCGCGAAGATGTAGTACAGCGTCGTCAGCACACCTTGGAAGGTCGTCACGGCGGCAGGCAAGGTGTCCTCCGTGGGCAGTTCCTCCGCCACAAAGGGCTGCGGCGTGGTGACAGGCACCTGCGTCGGCGCGCTCGTCGGCGCTGCCTGCTGCACCTGAATGATGTTGCCCTCAAAGGTCGTCGCTTCGCCCAGTTCGTTGCTGAGCGTCGCGTCGAAGCGGAATTTGCCCACCATGTTCACCTGCACGTCGCGCATCGTCGTGAAGGACTCGCCGGGCGCAAGCTGGGCAATGCTCGCCAGCGTCACGCCAGAGGACAAGACGGTGATTTTCTTCGCGTCATAATTGCCGGTGTTGGTCACGGTGATGGTGAAGCGGATGACCGACGGCAGGGTGAACACAACATCCGTGCTGGCAGTCGTTTCCACCGTCAAGCTGGGTGCTTTCGCCGGGTCGATGGCGGTCAGCGGAAGGCGGCCTGTCGCCGTTTCAATGCCGGTCGTTCCCTCCATGCCCGTCACGGTGAACTGATATTCCGCCGTTTCGGTCATGGTGATGGTCTTTTCCAGCTTGACCGTCTTGCCCGCTTCCACCGTCACATCGGTAAACACCGTGTTCAGCGTCGGGTCAGTGACGGTGATGCCCGTAATGTTCTTCTTGCCCGTATTTTTGAGCGTCAGCGTCAGCTTGACTTCATCGCCGACATTGCCACCCTTGCGATCGGCGGTCAGCGTTGCGTTCAGGTTGACCGTGCCGTACTTGATGGCCGCATCCGCCACCTTCTCGGTGTAGCTCTTGCCGCCCGCGGAGTAGGTGACGGTCGCATTGGACGTGATGTTCTTCGTACCCATCGTCACGGTAAAGGTATGCGACTTCTTCTCGCCCGCCGGAATCGCGCCGATGCTCGCCGTGTTTGACGAAACAGCGGAGGACTCCTTGATGCGCACGCCTGTCACATCCACCGTACCGACGTTGCGGATTTCGTACACCACGCTCACTTCCTGTCCCTTGCGGGCGATGCCGGGCGTGATGGTGCGGCTGACCTGAATTTCCGGTTCTGCCTGCACCTGCGAAATGCGCTTGACAAAGTTGTTGCTCGCGTTGGAAACGATGCCGTTTTCATCCTTGCGGGGATAGCGCACGCGGAACGCCAGCTGTCCGGCGTTCAAATCCGCCTGCGTCACGTTCCACGCAATCGTGCAGCTCTGACTCGCGCCCGCGTCCAGCAGCGGCGTGCCGAACGCCTCAATGATGCTGCCGTTGGGGTCAAGCACCGACACGGGGGACGTAAACTTCTCGTCCGTTACGTTCGTCACGCGAATCGTGACGGTAATTTCCTCCGGTGCGGTAAACTGGTACTTGGAGAAATCCAGTTCCACCTTAATCGGCAGCGTGCTGGCGGTGCTTTCCGCCCCGGCAATGCTCACCAGTCCCGTCAGCATCAGCAGAGCACAGAAAAGCGCAAAAATCCGTTTCTTCATCATATCCCCATCGGGCAGCGCACAGCCGCCCTTCCTCCTTCCGCGCCATGCGCCGGAAAAGGCGGACGCATCGAGCAGAAATCATGCCTGTCCACTTCCCTTGGAAATGGAACCACATACCCTATCCTATTTTACTCGTTAACAGCCCCTTCTGTCAAGGTGCACGCCCCTTGGAAATGTAAAATGTTCATCGAAAAGACGGTTTCTGTGGCGAAATTTTCGTTTTTTCCCGCCGGACGGTTGTTTTTTTCGCACGTCCACCTTGAAAAATCGGGCGGAGAACGGTATAATAAAGACAGCTAACCGAACGTGTCCCGCAGATTTTTTCGCTGCGGACGCGAAAAATAAGGAGGCAGTACCCCTATGGACGTCAAGACCGCTTATGAACAATGGCTGCATGATTTTGCCGCCGATGCCGATACGATTGCCGATTTGAAGGCAATTGCGAATGACCCCGCGGAAATCGAAGACCGCTTCTATACCGAGCTTTCCTTCGGCACAGCGGGGATGCGCGGCGTACTGGGCGCAGGCATGAACCGCATGAACCGCTACAACGTCCGCCGGGCAACGAAGGGCTTGGCAAAGTACCTGCTGCAGAATCCGCAGGAAGCGCAGCGCGGCGTGGTAATTGCGTATGACAGCCGCCGCTTCTCCGCTGAGTTTGCCCGCGATACGGCGCTCGTGCTGGCGCAGGAGGGCGTTCCGGCGTATCTGTTTGATGCGCTCCGTCCTGTCCCGATTCTGTCCTACGCGGTTCGCCACCTCCACGCCATCGCCGGCATCGTCATCACCGCCAGCCACAATCCGCCGCAGTACAACGGCTATAAGGTCTACGCCGAGGACGGCGCGCAGGTCGGCCCGGAAGCCGCGGACGGCATCACCGCGTTTATCCGTTCTACCCCCTATACCGACTGCAAGCTGATGGACGAAGAAGAAGCCAAGGCGAAGGGGCTGCTGAAAATCATCGGCAACAAGGAAGTCGATGACGACTACATTGCGCAGGTCAAGACGCTGTGCATCCAGCCGGAACTGCTTGCCGAGGAAGGCAGCAAGCTCTCCATCGTCTACACGCCCATCCACGGTTCGGGAAACGTGCCGGTTCGCCGCATCCTGCGCGAAGTCGGCATCAGCAACGTCTCCGTCGTCAAGGAGCAGGAGCTGCCTGACCCGAATTTCTCCACCGTCAAGGTGCCGAACCCGGAAGACCCCGGCGCGTTCGTCCTTGCCATCAAGCTGGCGGATGAAGTCGGCGCGAAGGTCATTTTCGCCACTGACCCCGACTGCGACCGTCTGGGCGTCGCCGTCAAGACCGGCAATGGCGACTGGCAGCTGCTGACCGGCAACCAGATCGGCTGTGTGCTGCTGCACTACATTCTCTCCACCAAGCAGAAGCAGGGAACGCTGCCCAAGAACGGTGCGGCGGTGAAGTCCATCGTGTCCACGTCGCTGGCGAACAAAATTGCCGCTTCCTTCGGCGTGGAGATGTTCGAGACGCTGACGGGCTTCAAGTTCATCGGCGAGAAGATTCAGCAGTTCCAGGACACCGGCTCTCACACGTTCCTCTTCGGCTTCGAGGAGAGCTACGGCTTCCTGTCCAGCACGTTCGTGCGCGACAAGGACGGCGTGAACGCCTCCTTGCTGATTGCCGAGGTCGCTTGTGCCTGCGCCGCGCAGGGCATCACGCTCTATGATTATGTGCAGTCCATCTTCCGCGAATACGGCTATTTCGTGGAAAAGGTCGTCAGCAAGACGCTTCCGGGCAAAGACGGCTTGACCCGCATGAAGGAAATCATGAAGGACCTGCGCGAGAATCCCCCGAAGGAACTCTGCGGCATGAAGGTCACGGCGGTTCGCGACTATTTGAAGGGCACGCGCACTGCGGACGGAAAGGTCGAACCGACGGGTCTGCCGAAGTCCGACGTGCTGTACTTCGAGCTGGAGAAGGGCAACTGGGTCTGCGTGCGTCCGTCCGGCACGGAGCCGAAGATCAAGCTGTACGTCAACACCAACGCCAGCGACAAGGCGGACGCGGAGAAGCTGAATGCGGATCTGCGCGTTGCGTCCGAGGCGCTGCTGGACTAAGGGAATCCGCAACTGAATAGGCAATAACGGCGCGGGTCGTGCTTCCTGATGTGGGAGGCACGACCCGCGGTTTTTATGCAATTGATGGATGAACAGCCGGGTATCACTTCAATTCCAGCACCTTCTGCACCACATTGCCTTCCAAATCCAGCACCGTGATATTGCAATGCTCATCCGTTGCAAAGATGTGTTCGCCGCCAAAGTAATACAGCCCCGAAAAAATGCTGTCACTCACTTTTTCAGTCGTTTGGGTTGCTAAATTGATGCGGTACGTTCCTTCAATTTCATCATTCTCATACCGCTGCGGAAGAATATTGTACTTGTATCCCTGATAGCGCTTCACAGAGAGGAACGCATCATCCCCCACAACCGTCGCTGCGCTATGAGAAAACTCACACGGCACGTCCATCAGGCAGACAACCTCATCGGCTGAACGAACAAGATACAGCAGCTTGGAAAACCTGTCATCATGCACAAGAATGCCCTGACTGCAAGGGAATACCGATCTGTTCCGCATATACGACAGTTCGATTTTCTGCTCCTGCGCATTCGCGTCTGACACGATGAGTTCCACAGCACCAGCAGAATCTTGCTTGCGCAGATAATAGCTGACTTCGCCGCTGCTGTACTGTGCCTGTTCGTCCGTGTAGGAAACGAGCTTTCCGTCGCGCACATGAACAAAATCCTGCGGTGTATCTGACGGAATATAGAGTGAACCGTCTTCTGCAAACACAACCGCATAGGACAGGCTGCTGTTCGCCGTGGCAATCATTTCTTCCTGATCCGTCTCTATGTCGTAGCTATAAAGTTCATCTTCTGAAACATGCCAGTAGTAGAGGAATCGACCGTCAAAACCAGCAATTTTCTCATGCGCATTGTCGGAGCGGTCAAGTTTTCTTATCTTGACGATTCCTTCCGGCGTCAGTGCGCACAGCCAGCCGTTGTATTCCGTTTCACTCGTCGAACGGCTGCACCGCGGCCAAATATAGAGCTGCCCATTATTTACGCCGAGCCAAATGGCGGCTTCCTGCTGGAAATTATTCGGAACATACTCACCGTCTTCCAACTCCCCCTCATAGGGCTGATAGCTGAACGTTCTGCTCTGCGTGCAGGCGATGCCAATCAGCAGAAGCACCAGAAACAGCAGCGCGGCGGCCAGTATGCGTGTGCGTTTCATTTCTTTTGTTTCCTCCTTGCGTTAGATTTCTTGACACAGTTCGAGATACGCATCAATCGCCTCCCGAAAATCCACTTCCAGTGCTTCGCGTGTCTCTCCTTCATACGAAATCAGACTGCGAACGCCCTGCACCTTGCCAAAGAACACGCCGTCCGCGTCGGAAAATTCGACCGAACCGACATAGCCTTTATCCGTCATCGTTTGCTTCAATTTGTCCATTGCCTGATTACTCCACCCAAAACACCGCCGCATCATGCTTCCCCAGCGCTGCCGTCACCCCGTCCGCCGTCTGCTGCTTCTCGCCTGTCCACAGTTCCCGCGCCGCCGAGTACGTCCCTTCCAGCATTTCGCCCGTCACGCGAACCGTCCGCGTCTCTTCCGACAGATTGAACAGCGCCACATACAGCCCCGTGCCGTCCCTGCGCGGCGCAATCCACACGCTTTCATCCTCCGTCGTCCACAGCGGATGGGCGCACGCGCTCGTCTTTTCAATCGCCAGCACGTCCCGGTTCGTCAGCAGCTTCAGCGTGAAGTCGTCATTTTTCGTCAGCTCGCCGCCCATCATCAGCGGCGAACGCATCATGCACCACAGCGTCATCATCGTCCGCTGCTCCGCCTGTGTGAAGTTGGTCCAGCCGTTCGGGTCATAGCACTGCCGCAGTGCGCCGACGGGCAGCATATCCGCATCCGGCCAATGCCCCGGCGCGGCATGGACGCACCACTTCTCCGCCCGCTCAAACATCCCTTTGAGCAGCCGCCACTCGTCCCAGAAGTCGTCCGTGATGCGCCACATGTTCGCGTATTTCTTCAAATGCTCCGCCTGTTCCAGCGGCGCAGGGCCGGGCGACAAAGACAGCACAATGTCCCGCCCGCAGGCGCGGCAGGCGTCGGAAATGACCTCGATTTCCCGCTTGCAGTGCGGATATTCGCGCGCGATGTCGTCGCACTTGACGAAATCCACGCCCCATTCGGCGTACATGCGGAAGATGCTGTCATAGTACGCGCGCGCTTCGGGCATATCGCACCGCAAGCCGTACATATCGGGATTCCACGCGCAGATGCTGTTTGGATTCGCGACCTCGTGGCAGCCCTTCCCGCACCCCAGAATCGGCAAGTGCCGATGCGCCGCCATCCGCGGCATCCCGCGCATGATGTGGATGCCGAATTTCAGCCCCAGCGAATGCACATAATCCGCCAGTGGTTTGAAGCCTTTTCCGCCTGCCGATGACGGGAACCGCCCCGGCGCAGGCTGCAAGCGCCCGTATTCATCCATCGTCAGTTCCGCAAACGGCTCGTAGGCGTGGCTCGTCGCGGTCGGCTGATACCACTGAATATCCACGACGACGTACTCCCAGCCGAACACCTGCAAATGCTCCGCCATGTACGCCGCGTTTTGCCGCACGGTCGGCTCGTCCACCGCCGCGCCGTAGCAGTCCCAGCTGTTCCATCCCATCGGGGGCGTCTGCGCAATCATGATATTTTCCTCCTACATTATGAAATCATTATGAAATCGTGATTTGATGTCTGCTATTTTTTCAGCTCCAGATACACATTTCGATACTGGCTTGGCGTACACCCTTTCTGCGTCCGGAACACGCGGTTGAATGTCGCAATCGACCCAAAGCCAACGCGCAGCGCAACCTGCGTCACGGGCAGGTCGCTCTGGCTGAGCATCTCCGCCGCCATATCCACCCGCCGCGCATTCAGGTACTGGATGAACGTCGCGCCTGTGTGCCGGCTGAACATGCGGCTGAGCGTGTAGCGGCTGAACCCCGCGTAGTCCGCCAGCACATCCAGCGTGATGTTTTCGGCGTAGTTTTTATTCAGGTAATCCAGCGCACGGTTGAAAGCGTCCTCGCCGGATAATCGCCGGTGGATGTCATTCATCTCCGCGCTGTTGGCGACATTGGGCAGATACAATTCCCCCAGCGTGGCGAATACGTCCATCAGCAGCGCATAGCACCGCAAATTCCGCAGCGGCGTGTACGCCTCGTAAGCATCCACCAGCTGCATCAGCGTTTTACGAACGATGGGCGTCGCTTCACTTTCCGCCGTGAGATAAATCGGCTGGCGCAGCATCGGGCGCAGCGCAGCAAATTCCTTCATTGTAAATGCAGCATTGTGTTCAAAGATGATGAGGTAACGCTCGTTGCCCGCCGCCATGCGCAGGGCGTGCGTCGCGTCGGAGGGAACAAACAGCACCTCCCCCGCCTGCACATGATATACCTTCCCACTTACCGCCACCTCGCATCCGCCCAGCAGCGGCACGCAGACTTCTATGGCCGAATGAAAGTGCGGCGCATAGCTGTCCGGGTTCGGCTGATGCCACACGCGGATGGTTGCGTCCCGCTGGTAGGTGATAAACTCCCGCTCGCCCTTCATCACGCGGAAGCCGGATGCCGTCAATGGTCGTTCGCGTTCCGTAATGAGCCTTCGGTTATTCATAATTTCTTCACAAACCTTTCGTGCAAATTTGCGCATTTTGCCTTGTCTTTTTTCCATCATACCACAAAACGCAACGCATTTCAAGCAAATTATAACCAAAGACGGGCAAATTTTAAGAAGTTTTTTTCTCTCGTTGAATTTATAATATGGTTGAAAGCAAACCATTTTTATTCATTTGCAACGCATCGAAATTGGTTCAATTCCAGTTTGAAGGAGGCACGGAAACATGGAGCGTTCCTTTGGCAGCAAGTACGGGAAGTGGATTGCCCTGATGGCGGTCGTTCTGGCGCTGGTGCTGTGGTTCGTTCTGTCCGGCGGCGTGGAGAACTACCGGGCAAAATACGAGGGTTATGACCTCTCGCAGCAGATTGGCGACATCGGGCGCAGCAGCACCTATTCGCTGTATTTGCGCGCGCATGAAGGCGCTCCGGACGCATCTTCGGACGTTTCCATTCCGCTGGTGACGGTGGATTCGGACGGCGTGACTGCACAGAAGGATGGTCTGCTGATGCAAAGCGGCTCTTCCGCAACGTTCGCCGTCACCGTACCGGAAACCGGTTTCTACAACATCCGCCTGACCTACCGCACTGAGGCGGCACGCGGCGTGGACTTGGAGCGCGAACTGCGCATCAACGGCGAAGTCCCCTTCGATGGCGCGGATACGCTGACCTTCACCCGCCTGTGGCACGACGGCGGCGAAGTGCGGCAGGACTCGCAGGGCAATGACATCCGTCCGACGCAGGTGGAGGTGTTCGGCGAACAGACCGCCTGCTGCCGCGATTCGATGGGCTACATTACCGAGCCGTACCGCTTTTATTTTGAGGCGGGGGAAAGCACCGTCACCCTGATTGCGACCAGCGAGCCGATGCTCCTGACCGCGCTTTCGCTCACCGCCCCCGAAAAAATGCCGGATTACGCCGCTTATGCCGCCGCGCAGCCGCAGGAGAACAGCGCTCCTGCTGACTTTGCCCTCGTGCTGGAGGGCGAAAGCAGCACCCTGCGTTCCTCCCCGTCGCTGTACGCGCGCTATGACCGTTCTTCCCCCGCCACCTCTCCCTGCGACGTGCGCCGGACGGTGCTGAACTACATCGGCGGCGATGCCTGGCGCGACGCGGGGCAGTGGATTGAGTGGGATTTCGACGTGCCGGAAAACGGCTGGTACAACATCACCATCAAAGGCCGTCAGACCTACAACCGCGGCAGCGTGTCCAGCCGTATCCTCTATCTGGACGGCAAAATTCCCTTCTCCGGTATGGAGAACGTCTCCTTCCCCTACACCACGGCATGGGAAATGAACACATTGTCGGATGATTCCGGCACGCCCTACCGCTTCTACCTTTCCGCTGGGCATCACACGCTTCGTCTGGAAGCGACGCTGGGCGACATGGGGCAGATTCTCTCCGACATGGAGGAAAGCATCTACCGCCTGAACCAGATGTACCGCCGTGTGCTGGTGCTGACAGGCGTGAACCCCGACCGCTACCGCGAGGTGTATCCGGAGGTCATCGAAGCGATGGCGCAGGAAAGCCGCCTGCTCTATAAGCTCGTCGATGAGACCGTTGCCATCACCGGACAGAAATCCGACCGCATTGCCGTCGCGCAGACGCTGGCGGTGCAGCTGGAATCCTTCGTCGAAGATCCGGCGAAGATTACCGAAGCCTTCACGAATTTCAAGGACAACATCACCTCCCTCGGCACGTCAATGCAGAACATGCGGCAGGTCAAGCTGGATATTGACCTGATTGCCATCACCGCGGACGGCGTGACCGTGCCGCAGCCGTCGGAAAATTTCCTCGACCGCGCGCTGCATGAGCTGAAATCCTGCGTCACGTCGTATTTCGTGGATTACAATGCCTTGGGCGATGTGTACGATGCCAGCGAGGACGTGCTGGAAGTGTGGATTCTGACCGGCCGCGACCAGTCCACCGTCCTCAAAACCATGGTTGATGACACCTTCACCCCGTCAACCGGCATTCCCGTCAACGTCATGCTGGTTGACCCGAACGCGCTGCTGAACGCCGTCGTCGCGGGCAACGGCCCGGATGTCGTCATTTCAACCGACAGCTGGAACCCCGTCAACTACGCGCTTCGCCACGCGGTGGAGGATTTGACGCAGTTCGATGATTTGCAGGAAGTCCTCGACCAATTCTACCCCAGCGCCTACGCCGCGTTCAGCTTCAACAGCGGTCTGTACGCGCTGCCGGAGACGCAGCTGTGCTCGATTCTCTTCTACCGCAGCGACATTCTGGAAGAATACGGGCTGTCCGTCCCGGAAACGTGGGATGATTTGATTGCCATGCTGCCCACCATTCAGGGGGCGAACATGTCCGTCGGCATCCCCTACCCCGACATTGCCGCCCCGAATCTCTCTTCTTATTACGCCATGCTCTACCAGCTTGGCGGCGCGCTCTACAACGATTCGGCGACCCACACCACCATCAACAGCGAAGCGGGTGTGCAGGCGTTTGAGCGCTACACCAGCCTCTACAATGACTACGGTCTGCCGACCATCTTCGACTTCGTGAGCCGCTTCCGCTCCGGCGAAATGCCGCTTGGCATCTTCGATTACACGACGTTCAACACTCTGACCGTCTCCGCGCCGGAAATCCGCGGTCTGTGGGACATTGCAATTCTCCCCGGCACTTCCCGCACAGCAGAGGACGGCAGCACCTATGTGGATCACTCCGGGCATTCGCAGGGTGCCTGCTGCATGATGATTGCCACCGACAGCGAAACGACAAAACAGAATGCGTGGCAGTTCATGAAGTGGTGGACATCCACCGACGCGCAGGTGCGTTTCGGACGCGAGATTGAAGCCGTCTTGGGTTCGTCCGCACGCTACGCCACCGCGAATATCGCCGCCATCGAGCAGCTTTCCTGGTCAGAAGCTCAGCTGAAAGTCATTCGCGAACAGATGACGTGGGCAGTCGGCTTCCGCGAAGTCGCCGGCGGCTACTACACCACGCGCCACATGACCAACGCCGTGCGCAAAGTGACCAACGACAAGACCGACCCGCGCGAAACCCTGCTGGATTACGCGCGCACCATCAACGAGGAAATCAATAAGAAGCGCTTGGAGTTCGGTCTGCCGATCGACGAAGAGACGCCCTGAGCGAAAGGAGGAAGCATTCGTCATGACCGCGTTCTGGAAAAAGTACTTTGCGCTGAGACAGCGCAATGCGCGCATCGCGTGGGACAGAGCGAAGCACATGAAGTTCTGCTATGCGTTTCTGGCGCCCTACGCCCTGTTGTTTCTGACCTTCTACATCCTCCCGATGCTCATCTCCATCTACTACTCCTTCACCTACAACAACATTCTGGAGCCCGCGCGCTTCATCGGGATGGACAACTACATCACCCTGATTTTGAAGGATGATGTTTTCCTGACTGCCGTGAAAAACACGTTCCTGCTGGCGGTGATTACAGGGCCTGTGGGCTACATCATGTCATTCTGCTTCGCGTGGCTCATCAACGAATTGCCGCGCTGGGTGCGCACGATTGCCGTCGTCATCTTCTACGCGCCGTCCATTGCGGGCAACGCCTACTACATCTTCTCTATCATCTTCCGCGGCGACGCGTACGGCTACCTGAACGCCATCCTGATGAAGCTGGGCATCCTCAACGCCCCGATTCTCTGGCTGACGACGCCGGATTACATCATGCCGGTCATCATCATCGTCACGCTGTGGATGAGCATGTCCACGGGTTTCCTTTCCTTCGTCGCGGGCTTGCAGGGCGTTGACCGCTCGCAGTACGAGGCGGGCTATGTGGATGGCATCCGCAACCGCTGGCAGGAGCTGTACTACATCACCCTGCCGAACATGAAGCCGATGCTGATGTTCGGCGCGGTCATGTCCATCACGTCCGCGTTCGGCGTGTGCGATGTGCCGATGGCGCTGGCGGGCTTCCCCTCCACCGATTACGCCGCGCACACCGTCGTCACCCACCTGTTCGACTATGGCTTCACCCGCTTTGAAATGGGCTATGCCTCCGCCATCGCCACCCTGCTGTTCCTGGTGATGATTTTGTGCAACAAGCTGATTCAGAGCGCTCTGAGGAGGATTGGCACATGAGTACCATCAATGTCCGCAGCTACAAAGGTCCAGTCAGACCGGACGGCACGCCGATTGAGCTGCCGCAGAAGGTACTGAAGCTGACGAAGAAGTCGAACATGCGCCACAAGAAGCCGAACCGCTCCCGCGTGGGCGACTTTCTGGTGGGGCTGCTGCTGTTCCTCGTCGCGTGTGCAATGGCGTTTCCGCTGGTGTTCGCCATTTCGTCCTCGCTGAAACCGCTGGATGAGCTGTTCCGCTTCCCGCCGACGCTCTTCCCGCGCCACCCCACCATCGACAACTTCTCTGACCTTCTCGTCACGATGGGGCAGAGCTGGGTTCCCTTCTCGCGCTACATCACCAACACCGTCGTCATCACCCTCGTGGGTACATTGGGGCATCTGCTGATTGCGTCCCTCGCGGCGTATGTGCTGGCGAAGTACGATTTCCCGCTCGGCAAGCAGTTTTTCGCCCTCGTCGTGACGGCGCTGATGTTCAACGGCTACGTCACCGCGATACCGAACTACCTGACCATGACGCGCCTGAACCTTGTCGATACGCACTGGGCGGTCATCCTGCCCGCGTTCGCCGCGCCGATTGGGCTGTTCCTGATGAAGCAGTTCATGGAAGGGCTGCCCATGTCGCTGATTGAGTCCGCGAAAATCGACGGTGCAAAGGAATTCCGCATTTTCTGGACGATTGTCATGCCCAACGTCAAGCCCGCGTGGCTGACGCTCATCATCTTCTCCGTCCAGAACCTCTGGAACGCCAAGGCGTCCGCCGTCATCTACTCCGAGGCGCAGAAGACGCTCGTCTACGCACTCCAGCAGATTCAGGCGGGCGGCATTGCCCGCACGGGTCAGGCGGCGGCGGTTACGGTCGTCGTCATGGCTGTGCCGATACTGATTTTCATCCTCAGCCAGAGCCAGATTCTCGAAACGATGGCGACATCCGGTCTGAAAGATTAAGAGAGGAGGACGCCGATGAACCGCATGGTTTCCCGTCTCTGCGCCTGTCTGGTTGCGTTCTCCCTCTTCGCCGCGCTCTGCGGCGGGATGGTCGCGCGCGCCGCAGACGGCTTTGACTACAATTACACCTACACCTACGATTACTGGGGCGACGAACGCCAGTCGCCGGATGCCTACCGCACCAGCGCCATGCTGTCCAGCGTCTCCCTTGGGCTGGAAACGCCGATGCGCACCCCGCGCGGGCTGACCGTCTCCGGCAATAACATTTACATCGTCGATACGGGCAACAACCGCATTCTGCAAGTCGCCCGCAACGGCGAAAGCTTCACGCTGACCCGCGTGATTTCCGAAATTTCCGGCGACATCACCCCAAATACGCTCTCCGCCCCGCAGGATGTGTTCGTCATGGCGGACGGCACACTGTTCATCGCCGACACGAACAACAACCGCATCCTGAAAGCAGACCGGAATTTGAATCTGCTGAGCGTCTTCACCCGCCCGACGGACGCGACCTTCGACCAGTCGATGGCGTTTCTGCCGACGAAGCTGGTCTGCGACACGACCGGACGCGTCTTCTGCCTCGCGCAGAACGTCAACCGAGGCCTCATGAAGTACGAGGCAGACGGCACGTTCACCGGTTTCATCGGCGCGAGCGAAGTGAAGTACACATGGTACGAGCTGGTGTGGCGGCTGCTCTCCACGAAGGAGCAGCGCGCGCAGCAGGCATCCTTCGTCCCGACGGAATACAACAACATCGCGCTGGATTCAGAAGGCTTCTTCTTCGTCACCACGCAGACGTTCAATTCCAATGAGCTGACCTCCGGCGCGGCGAAACCCGTCCGCCGCCTGAATGCCATCGGCACGAACATCCTGATTGAGAACGGCACGAGCCACGTCATCGGCGACCTGCAATGGGCACGCAGTGACCAGAACATCACCAACTCCGGCCCCTCGAAGTTCGTGGACGTGACCGTGCTGGACAACGACATCTATTCCGTCATGGACAAGACGCACAACCGCATCTTCACCTACGACAAGCAGGGCAACCTGCTCTGGGCGTTCGGCGGTGTGGGCAACATGGACGGATACTTCCTGAATCCCGTCGCTTTGGAGCATCAGGGCTATGACCTGCTGGTGCTGGACAGTCAGGACTGCTGCGTGACCGTGCTGACCCCGACAGAATACGGCAAGCTGGTCTACAAGGCGACCGAGCAGTACCACGCGGGCGAATACGCCGCTTCCGCCGACACTTGGCGCGAGGTCATGAAGCGCAACGGCAACTATGACCTTGCCTACATCGGCATCGGGCGCGCGCTTTTGCAGCAGAAGCAATTCAAAGAAGCCTGTGACTATTTCGCCATGGCGCGCGACAGCCGCAATTACTCCGAAGCGTTCCGCTACTACCGCTCCGAGTGGGTAGAGCAGAACATCGGGTGGATTTTCGGCATCGTCGCGGTGCTGCTGGTCGTTCCGATGGTCGTCGGGCACATCCGCAAGATAAAGTGGGAGGTGGACAACGCATGACGCTCGCAGCAAAACTGACCGACAAGCAGAAGTGGCAGCGTCTGCTGTCCTCCCTGCGCTATTCGCTCTACGTTATCTTCCACCCCTTCGATGGCTTCTGGGATTTGAGCCGCGAAAAACGCGGCAGCCTCGGCGCGGCGAACATCATCGTGTTTCTGGTGCTGCTTGTCCGCCTGCTGTCCATGCAGTTCACGCCTTTCCTGTTCATGAACGTCTACTGGCCGAGCGTGAACATCATCCAGCAATGTCTCGCCGTCCTCCTGCCGCTTTTGTTCTTCGTGGCTGGCAACTGGGGGCTGACGACGCTGTTTGAGGGCAAGGGCACGTTCAAGGATGTCTACATCGCCACCTGCTACGCGCTGACGCCCTACGTCATCCTGCAAGCGGCGATGATTCTCCTCGCAAACGTCATTACCGCCAAGGAAGGCGCGTTCTACTACGTTCTGGAGGGGCTGTCGCTGGGCTGGAGCGGCGCTCTCATCATCTGCGGCATGATGCAGACGCATGACTACTCGCTGGGCAAGACGCTGCTGTTCACCATCATGACGCTGCTGGCGATGGTCGTCATCATCTTCCTGCTGCTGCTGTTTTTTTCGCTCGTTGGCGACGGCATCGGCTATTTCGTCTCCCTCTACAAAGAAGTGCTGTTCCGTCTGTACTGACGAAAGGAGAAAGTATCCATGAAACGACGCATCCTTGTGCGGATCGTGCTGGTTCTGATTCTTCTTCTGGCACTTTATCCGCTGACGAAATTCGTCATTCTTCCGCTCTTTGACACCTCCGGCGAGCTGGAAGGGCACGACGTGCCGCTTTACGGCTACTCAGAGCCTGACACGCCGATGGTCATGGAGAATGACGCTCTCCGCTTTGAGCTTGACCCGGCGACGACCCACTTCACTCTCACCGACAAGCGCACCGGGCACGTCTGGCTGTCCTCGCCTGATAACGCGGACAGCGACCCGATTGCCCTGCCGGTGGAAAAGAACAAGCTGAACTCCACCTTGAGCCTCACCTACGCCGCCTCCACCGGCATGACCACCCAGTTCACCTCGCAGGAACACAGCATTTCAAACGGGGTCTACGAAGTGCTGATGCAGGAGGATGGCAGCGTCCGCGTGAACTACTCCGTCGGACGCGTGCAGCGGTCTTTCCTCATGCCGACTGCCATTGGCGACACGCGAATGCAGCAGTTCATGGAGAAAATGACCTCCAAGCAGAAGAAGGACATCAAAGAATACTACCGTGAATACAATATTGACAAGCTCCGCAAGACTGACGACAAGGCTGCTTTGCTCGCCGCCTACCCCGATTTGGCGGAAGAGCACGTCTGGGTGCTGCGCGACGGCACAAAGGATCACCTGAAGCAGCGCTGCGAAAGCATCTTTGCCGAAGTGGGATACACGGCGGAGGATCTGGCATACGACAACAGCCGCATCGTGCAGGCGGGCAGCACCATCGCCAAAGCCGTTTTCAACGTCTCAATGGTATTCCGTTTGGACGGCAGCGACCTTGTTGTCGAAGTACCGCTGGATGACCTTGCTTACGACGTGGATTATCCGCTGACGAGCCTGACGCTGCTTCCGGCTTTCGGCGCGGGCGGTACGGCGGATAACGGCTTCCTGTTCGTCCCCGACGGCAGCGGCGCGATTATCCGCTTCAACAACGGCCGCGTTTCCCAGCGCGCCTACTACGCCAACCTCTACGGCTGGGACTGGGCATCCATCCGCACGCAGGTGACGAACGAAACGCGCATCAACTTCCCGGTTTTCGGCGTTTCGGGCGACAGCGGGTCATTCATCTGCATTCTGGAGGACGGCGCATCGTGGGCGGGCATCGGTGCGGACATTGCCGGCCGCCTGACCTCCTACAACACCGTCAACGCAACGTACACCATCGTCCACGGCGACGCCTACGACGTTTCCGAGCGCACGAACAA
>OKTC01000433.1_pt1 | contig 18667 bp, 10 predicted proteins | sample 1606181 | NCBI WGS metagenome assembly OKTC01 (sample SAMEA3879529, study PRJEB24766) | human gut metagenome | biome: human-associated habitat; feature: feces | place: USA | collected 1985/1987 | reverse complement strand
TTAGCTTCCATAAAAGTTTACTTTTTTTGGTAAACTTTTTTCAGGACGATACACGCGGCGCACCATGTAAACATCTGAACATCAGAGATTTAGCCATTTTCAGAGTTGCATTTTTACCAACTCTGAAAATGGCTATATTATTGATATATAATCATTTAGGCGATGCACTCCAGAAGGGCAGCGATAGGCAACAAGGTTGCCTCCGTGAGGACTTGCTTATCTCAATCCCCCTAACCTTGCTATTTTATTGGGACTCTGTCCCAAACCCTGACGCTCCGCGCGGCCTTTGCGTCCTCCACGTATTTGCTTCGCAAATACCCGGACCCGGCCGGTCGTCTGATGACGACTTGTTAATTCCGCTAATCCCATTTTCAGGTGGCACATCAGGGCCTTCGGACTTTCCATCGCCGCACGGCTACCCTGCCCGCCAACTCCGGCCCGGCATCTGATGCCCTGTCTCAATCCCCCTAACCCCCTTTTCAAGGGGGCACATCAGGGCCTTCGGGCTTTCCATCGCCTCATGGCTACCCTGCCCGCCAACTCCGGCCCGGCATCTGATGATGCCTTGTTGCTGGGCATAACCACTTCTGTCAGACATAACTGGAGATTGTTGCCGGACACGATTGCTTCCGAGAGGCATGTCCAGAGAGAAAAACCGAACAACCTGAAATTGGCGCAACAGACGAAAGGATTGATTCACAACCAGTTAGTAGATAAAGCGAAAGCCAGGTTACCAACTTTTTCACATAACCTGCATTTGGTCGTTCATTATATCTCCTTGACTCTCAATAATATAGACCAAATCACGACATGCAGGTTGTTCGAAAAAACATCCGTGTCCTCCTACCCAAATGACCCGCAACGCAGGCAACAGACAGCAGGCAACAGTGTAAAAGCATATAACCATGTCAATGGCGCAGCAACAAGGTTGCCTCCGTGAGGACTTGCCGGCCTCGGCACTAGAGGGAGGCGCCTGCGAAGCAGGAGGGCCTGGTCATCACGGAGGCTTCTTGTTGCTTGGCATGATCACTTCGGTCAGCGGAAAATTTCGCCACATCACCGACAAAACATCGACAAAAAATTTAAGAATTGTAAATAAATGATTTAAGAATCGTATCAAACATTTAAAAATCGTAAAAATTTTCATTGGCTGATGTAAATCATTTACTTTTCGGAAAAATTTTGCATACTATTGTAGCATTGATTGACACGAGAAACCGATAACTGAGTGTGAATCTTGTATAATCCGCAAAACGAAGCGTTTCGCCTTTTCAGAACGAACTGCATAATTTCTTAAAACGAAACGTACCGCTGGGGCACTCCCCCACCCTCAAATATTTTCGACCGGCTTACGCCGGTATTCGTATATCGCAAGAACGGAGTCCGGACACTATCCGAACCCCGTTCTTTTCGTTTTGTCGCTTCGCTCCCGCTTTTTCGCGCTTCGCTTTACGCAATCTCGGTCAGCGCCTTGTACGCTGCCACGCTTTGCGCCTTCACGATTTTGCCGCGGAAGGCCAGACGCGAGCCGATGTCCGCATTCGAGGCATCGCCACTCGCATTCGCGCACGACACACCGCCATTCGCGCTGGCGTAATAGTAACCGCGATAGACCACACGGCCTGTACCAGAACTGAAATAGTATATGTCAGAGTAGTAGGTGGTGGACGAGCCGTTCATGGCTCCGATAGGCACTATGGCCATGAGTTTGCCGTGTGCCACTGAGGTTATCCAGTAGCCACTGTTGGTCATGCCCTTTATCATCATGGTCGTGCCATCGGGTAGCCAGATACGCCACTTGCCGACGTTACCGCTCGTGTTCGGTATATCAACCCCGTCCATCATGTCATACTTATGCCCGTAGATGTCCTCATAGCCTATACAGCAGATATTGTTCACCTGTGTCACCTTCGTGGCTCCGTACTCGTCTTTCTCCAGATACCACGCATACAGGTGTACTCCGGCATCGGAGGTGGTGTTTGTCACATTCGGATTGATTCCGCTTGCCTCCTCAAATCCGATGGTGTCCTGCATACCTCTTGACGCTGTGCCACCAGTAGTTCTCATATAGGTGTGCTGGCCGGCACCGCATTGCTCCTGCATATTTCTACGCCCATACTTGGCATAGCTCAGGTTGGCTATGCGGAAGTGCATCAGCGCGTCTATCTGCTGCATACCACGCTGCACGCTGTAGTAGTGGAAGTCTGTCCACGACATACTGCCGGTGGTGCTGTTGCCTGTTATGGCAGAGCGCAGTTTACTGCCTACAACACTGCTGCCCACAACAGCGCAGAGGTGCTCATCGTTGGCGAACCACTCAGGCTCCATGTCCTCTATCTTCTCGCTGTTGCTCAACACCACCTTGTCAAACTCCGCAGTATTCAAGATGGAGAAATACAACTCCGTCGCACCTTCAGGCACATCGCATATCAGGTACATGCCAGCCTCGAAACGGTTGCCCAGCGTCGGCACCACAATACTCTTCAGTACGTTCCCCTGCTCGTCCGTGAAAGCCGAACCGACGAGATTTGTTCCCGGCACACTCGGCCAGCGCACTTTTTTGTAACCGCTGACATCTACCACACATACGGAATAAGCACTGTCCGTGCTGTAGGAGTTCTTGATGGTGTCCTTGCCGCTCATTATCTTCTTGCCGTTTGTATAGCCACCCTGCAATGCCTTGATGTCCGCAAGTGTAAGCACGTCCACATTCGGCACCGCCGGCATGTGGTCCTTGTCCCTCGAACTGTAGCAGCTGTAGTTCTTGCTGTTCAAGAAGTCATTGATGCCCTTGCTCCAGAAGAACGGCTCATACATCATCCAGTCGCCCTCCGTACCGTCCAGCTTGGCGGTCGAGCCGTCATAATACTTGTTGCTGTCCGTGTCTGCAAGTGGGCAGTACGTCATCTCTCCGTCCAAATTGTTCACCACTGTATCCACGTTGGCGATGTTCACGTTCCGTGTCGTGGCTTTCTTTGTCACCTTGGCAAGCACGCGGTGGCGGTTCTTGAAGATTGCCTCTATGTGGCCGCTCGGCTTGTAGTCGTTGCCATACTTGTAGCCGGTACCGTTGTCAAGGTTCGAGATGTTCGCATCATCGGCCACACTCTCGTCGCTCTCCAGCATGGTATATTCGGGCTGTACGATGTTCAGTTCCGGGAAGTGTTCCTGCAGTGCCCCATACTCCTCGTCTGCTTTATAAGAGGTCAAGCGATATGTGCCCACCAGTCGGCAGGTGTCCACATTGCCGCCGTTCTCGTCCACACCGCCCGTCGCCATCAGCGAGGTCAGCAGACTGCCGTCGCCCTCCATGTCGATGCCTGTCACGCGCAGATACTTTACATTGGTGCATCTTGCATACAATGTCTGCCAGTCTATGCCGGGACAATTATCCACCACAAAGCGTGTAATATTGCTTGTGCCCTCTAATGTCAAACCGCTTGTCATCAATTTGTTTAGGTAACGCAGTTCCAGTGTCTGCAGAGTAGATGGCAATGTGACGCTTGTCAATGGAGCACCCTGTGCGAAGTTCACGCCCGTCAGTGCTGTACGTCCTGCCTTCAACGTCTCCAGTTTCGTGTTGTTGCTCAGGTCTATGCCTGTAAAGGCTGTGGACTTCAGACCGGTCATATTCAATGTCCGCAAGTTTCGGCAGCCGTTCACCAACAGGGCGTTCAGCGTTGTCTGTGTCTGGGCACAGCTCACGTCCAACGTCCTCAGTGCCGTGCAGTTGTTCAGGTTCAGCGTCTGCAGTATCGCATGGCTCACGTCCGTAAGGTCAAGCCCCATGATACGGCTCGCGCCGTAGATATACTGGGGGTCATTCACGATGAGGTCCGTGTCCAAAGTCAGATTCACCGTGCTTCCAGTGTCCTCCGCCAGCACCGCGCTCTCGTGTGGCGTGCCGCTCGTGTAGCCGTAGCCGAAGTAGTAACGCTCGCTTGCCGTGATTCTTATTTTGCGGTTATCTGAGCCAAATTTGTAGCCGAAGTAGGCCGCAAAGCTGTCCTTTCTGTATGTGCCGCACACATACTGGCTGTCAAGCAGGGCAAAGCGGTTCTGAATGGTGAATGTGCGGTGGGCGTACCGACTGCCCTGCAACGCGTACAGGTAGTCGTAGTAATTGGTCGTTCCGTCAGCACTCGTCACGCCATCCGTGAGCGGTTTGATATACTTATAGATACCGTCCTTGTTGTAGATGCGCTCGCACCAGTTGCCCATCTGCTCCTCGTTGAACACCTTCAGCACATATTCCAACGACATGGTAGAGCGCAGCTTGTCGGCCACCTCGCGCAACTTGTCAGGGCAGCCTCTCACCAGTTCCCACAGCACCGAGTCGTGCCCTGCAAAGGCATACGAGCCGATGCTCTCGTCCATCGTCTCCCACGTTATCGTGTAGTCGTACTTCAGCACCGAGTCATTCCGCTCGCCGAAGATGGTATCCATGTCGTAGGGCAGGAAGTACCATATCTTGCCGTCCCATGTCACGAGCATCATGTTCTTGGCACGGTTATCGACAGCCATCAGGTAGTCGGTTATCAGATACCACGCAAAGGGCGAGTCGTTGCCGAAATAGTCCTCATATTCGTTCAGGAACTTTGTCGGGTTGCCCTTGCATGAATATATCCATTCCCAAAGGCGTTTCACAGCTGCCTTGTCGTCCTCGTGCGCCGTTGCCCATGTGTCATCTGCCTTGAAACGGAACTCCAATGCATCGTCAAACGAGTCCATGTTGCTTGTACCGAACAGGCACAGTGCCTCCGAGTTGTTCAGGAACTCCAGACAGATGCACTTGTTTCTCTCGCCGTTCAAAGCCACCTCGTCATTGAATCCCTCAATGCCCTCAAAGCCGTAGATGATGCCGCTCCCGCTCTTCTCGTTCAGGAAGTTGTACTTGCCTAAGTACACGTTCTCGCCTGTCCCGTCGTTGTCATAGAACAGGTCCATAGGGAAACCGTCCACGCCGATTCTCACGTCGTAGTTGCCCTTGTATGCCGCCTGTGGCGGAGTCAGCCAGCCGCACTTCTTCCAGATGTCGTTCACGATGCGCACACCGCCGGGGTTGTGCGTGGAGGACGAGTCCGAGAAATCGGCTTTCAGACAGAAAATGTCAATGGGACGTGCCCCCGGCTTGAACGAATACTTGAAGTCGGGAACCTCCAGCCCATTTACATACAGTTTCGTGCCGTACTTGCTCTCCCTCGAGAAGTAGATGCGGTAGTTCTTTCTCGGGTAGGTCGTTGATGACGTTCCCTGTATCCTCAGTCCGCACTGGTAGATGATGAAGTCATACTCCTTGCCGTAGGCCGAGTAGAAGTATATATCGACAGGGACCTCGAACTTCTTGTTGTTCGTCTGGTTCACCAGGTTCACGTCGCCCACGATGCGCATCACGCTCTTGCCCATCGCCCTCAGCTTGTCTATATCGACATCAGTGCCCTCGTCGTCCATCACCTGGTTCTTCTCGAACAGAACCACCATCTCATCACTCGTCGGCCGGTCCACCATGTAGTTGGCCAGTTCCTCGTCATCACCCAATGCACGGTTGTATATGCGCAGATTCCTTACCTCCACGTCCGCGCTCTCGCTCGTTATCCTGATGTTGGCCGGCTCGTCCTGCAGAAGGCTGTCTGTCGGGGCGTACTGCTTTGCACCGCTCAATATGCCGTTCACATACAGTTCCATCAGCCGGTTGCCCTTCTTCTCCTGTACCACGAAGGCTATCTTCAGTGTCATGCCGCTCGCGAACTTCGTGCCCACTTCCGAGCCTGCGCCCGTGCGCATCAGCGCCTCCTGCGTGGTCAGTCTGAAACCGACATTGCCGGCCATGCAGTCCACCACCGTGCCCTTGCGGTCCGTCACGTTACTGCAGGTCAGTTCCAACTCATAGGTCGCACCAGTCGTGGTGGCATCACTGGCAAATGGTCTGTACCCGATTTCTATGTTCGCCCCGTTTGTCAGTTTCAGCGCGTCACCCGTCCAGCCGTTGCTCTGCCAGTCAAAGCCTTCAAACGCCGTTTGAACGTCGTTATAACGCCATTCCGCAGGACTGCTCTCCGCATTGCTCCTGCCCGCTGCCGTCAGCTTCAGCACCAGCCCCGAAGTCGCCTCACCCAGGTCGATGCCGCTCTCCGTCACGTTCACGTTGAACTTGTATTCGGTCGTGCCGCACTTGAACACCATCGCAACCGCGCCTTTCTCCAAGAAACGGTTCGTGTAGGTCTGCACCGTTCTCGGCACACTCACCGTCTGCGTCCTTATGCCGTCTCTCCACACGCTCATGCCCGCAGGGGTTGCCGTGGGGTCGTAGGCCACGAAATCGAACATCATCTGCTCATACTGCCCCGTATCGATGGTCGGGGTGAGATGGTCTGCCGTAAAGACGCGCCCGTCCTTGAAAATTATCTTGGTTCCGATATATGGGGCACTGCTGCCGGTCTTCAATATGTCGAAATAGATGCTCTCGCTCTTCAGTGTCAGTTCCTCGCTTGCCTTCATCTCGGCCACCATCTGCACAGTATGCCTGCCGACTGCAAGCCCGGACATGGAGAGCGTGAAACTGCCGTTGGTGGTACCGCTCCTTGTGACGGAAACGGAGTCTTTCTGTATGCCGTCCACATAAAGGGTGACGGTCTTTGTGCCGCTTCCGCTTACGGCATAGGGTATGCCCACGTTCTCGCTCACGCCATAGCCGCCTTTTGCGATACACTCGGCAATATTGAAACCACTGCTCAAGGCAAGGGTCACCGCCTTCACGCTCACATAACTCTGCTTGGTCTGCGTCTTGCCTGTTGTCGGGTCTGTGGTGGTCGCCTTCACATAGATGTCCGTCGTGCCCAAAAGAAGGTATTTAGTCAGGTCCAGCGTATAGGTGCCCTTGCTCACGTCCTGCTGTGTATCGGAATACATCAGCGTAGTGCCACGCTTCATCTGTATCTCCACGACGGCTTTCTGCCCCGTCGATGTGCCCTTCTCGTCACCGCTGCTGTACTGGTGGTCGTAGAACCATGTGAGTGTGGCCTTGTCGCCTTCCTTGATGACGGACTTGTCAGTCTCTGCCGTCAACACGATTTTGGTGGTGGAGGCATCTCCGCCGCTACCGCCTTTGCCTGCCGGTATATCCAAGCCTACAACCTCCGCACCGCTCTTGTTGGTCAGCGTCACACGCACGGTGCTCTCGTCTTCGCTCAGCTCGGCACTGCCGCCGAATATGGTGTTGGCTTCGACTTCTGCGAGTTTGATAGCCACGGCTGCGTTCTGCACCGGGTTGGTGGAGTTCGTGTTCAGGCTCTCGTCCACCTCCATTTCGTTGATGGTGATGTTCACGTTGCCCGTGCTGTCAAGAGTCTGTTTCTTTCCGTTTACCGATATGCTCTTCACGTTTCCTGCACCGCCGAACTCCTCCCAGCTCGCAGCCTGTTCCCAACTGTCAAGGCTCGTGCCGGTGAATTGCTTGGTCTCCCACTTGCCCTGCGCCGTCTCGTAGGTGATACAGCGTCCCTTGGCGCGTTTCTTCTCCTCCACGGCAACGATGGCGGTCGCCAATGTGTAGAAACCGCTCTCAAGCGGGATTTCCTCTGTCACGTTGTAGGTGTTTCCGCCACTGCCGCCTGTGGCGTATTCCTGCCATTTCTCCGCGTCATGGAGGTCATCGAGGGGGTCACCGGTGAACTGCCAGGACTCCCAGCCGTCCATACCCCTGAATATCATCACACAGCCGGTGGTGAAAACTTTCTCACCACCGGTGCTCTCGTTACCGGCAATGGTCTCCATCGCCTCTGACCAGTCACTGAATATGCGGTCGGAATCACCGACAAGGCTGTTCGCCAGCACCACCGGGTGGGTGTTGGCTGCCGCGATGGCATCATTCAGCTTTGCCGTGGCGGCATCGGCAAGCATAGCCGAATTGTTGGCCGTGAGTGCAGCGCCCGAGGCCACGTCTGCCGCGTCTTTTGCCTGCTGTGCCGCTGTCCCGGCCGCTTTCGATGATGCGTCCGCCGTGGCAGCGGCTGCATTTGCAGTCTTAGCTGCTTCTTCAGCCGGTTTCGCAAGCAGGGACACAGGCACACGGACCACTTTCTCACCCTGCATGGCCGGGAGTGAGTTCACGCTGTCAAGTGAGGTGGCGGTTTCCAGTTCGTCCACGCTCTGACTGTCTGTCTTTATCTGGTTCAGGACTTCCTGAACGACTGTTTTCTTCTCCTCGTCTGTCATATCATTCGTTGTTAGGGTTATTATCCAACTGCTCGTTCAGCCCGTCTATGAAGCCGGGAACGCAAAGACGCTCGGCGACGACGCGCACAAGTTTCACCTCGTCATCGGTGTAGTCCGCCTCGCCCTCACTCCCGTATATCTTCAAGGCAAGGGCGTGCGCCTTGATGCCGTTCACGTTGTTGTATATCATGTCCGCGAATGTCTCGCGCACGTCCATCGGCCGCGCCTCCTTGCGAGTGACCGACAGGTAAACATTGAAATGCTGAAAGTCTATCTTCATATTATGACACGTTTATGATTATTCCGTTTTGAACCGTTACCGTCTTTCCCTTGAACTGCCCCGACCAGCCGTTCTGTGGCAGCATCTTGTCCGCTTGGATAGCACCGCCAGTCACGAGTATGTTACCGGCATTCACGAGTATGTCCCCGTCAAAATACCCCGCACACATGGTACTGCTGCTCGGGAATGTAGGGGTGCTCCTGCAACTCCCGTAAATCCCGCTGCCTCCCATCGGGGCAAGCCCGGCGATGGCGTTGCTGAACATGTCCGCCTTGATATACACGCAGGTTTTCCTTACCCATGAGTTATCATATCCAAGCCTTATCTCCGCCATGCTGTCGCTCCATCTCATACAGGCGTTCTGAATATCAAAGCCACCGACTTTTCCACCGTCCTCGACGAACACCTTGCCGTATATCGTCGCATTCTGCGTGACGATGCTGCCGTCCTCCAATATCTTGAAATTCTCGTTGGCGGTCACAAGTCCCTCCAACTGTATATTTGATGCCTTTATCTTCACGCCGTCCTGTCCTGCTCCGACAAAGGACTTCAGATTGCCGTCCCCATCGATGGCGTACAGGCCCGACACCTTGGAGGTGGTTATAAGCCCTGTCTCCTCCAGCATATTCTCGTCCTTGTCGAACACGGCAGCGGAGATTTTTACAAGCCGCTCGCTCTGCTCGAACAGCGTGCGGTAACGGTGTGTCAGCGCCTCGTACTTGTCGGTGCTGAGCACCAGCATATACATATAGATGTCTCCGTCAAACTCCAGACGAAAGTCGCCCGTTCCGTTCCACAGGCCGTTGCCGGTATATTGCACATAGCCGTCGGTCTCCGCGATTTCCTCGCTTATCTCCATGCTGTTGAAGTTGGCAAAGCCTGTCTTGTCCACATTCTCGAAGCGAACCTTCAGCGTGCCGGCCTTGGCACAGCGGTAGAAGAATGTCAGATATACCGGCAGGGCTTCTTTCTGCCCCTCGTCATTGGTCGGGAACGTGGGCACATAGCGCAGGTTCCCGTGTTTCTGCAGTATGTACTTGTTGCGTATGCGTACCACCGTGCGCCCCATATCTGTGACCACGCTTGCGCCGTCGCCTTTCTTGGAGAGCACATTGCCGTTGGCCCATATCCACTTGTTGCCGACAAGGAAGAACACGGTCTCGTTCTCGGAGTTCCATTTCTCCAGCCCCGATGTGAACGTGGGGTTGTTCAGGTAGCCTTTCTCGCTCAAAAAGTCGTTGCGTACGCTGTCAATGGCACTCTGCACCTTGCCTTCCGTTATCTCCAGCTTGGTCTTGATGTCCTCGCCGGTGGAAAGCAGGAACGTGCCGCGCAGATACACGTTGTCGGCATACAGGCCGTTGCCCTTCGGCTGGTTATCCAACGGGAATCGGTCGTCCTTGATGTCGTCAAGGTTGCCGAGCCTTGCACGCAGGGCGTGGTCAAAGTTCTTGGCGTTTACTCCGTCCAGCACATCCGCTCTCGGGTGCCCGTCCTCCGAGGCGGATATGAGGACAAGGTTCTGGCGGTTCGCAGTCTCGGTGTTGCCCATCAGCACGCACTCGTCGCCCTCTTCGGGCTGTGAGGTCTCAAACTCGGATTTCTCCACAAGTATGCCACCATTCGCTGTGCCGGCCACTTCCACCCAGTAGGCTTTCTGTGACGTGCCAGTGAACACCTGGCAGCGCATCAGGTCGTGCGCCACGAAGGTGTTATCCTGCTCGAATGTGATGTGCCAGTAGTCTCCCTGCTCCTGCACCGTCTTTATCTTGCCGTTGGCCGCGCTCACGCAAATCTGTCCGCCCACGCTGCGCACCTTGTTTATCAGCAGTTCAAAGACATTCATCACGCGCCTCACGGTTATCTTGTCAATGGTCAGATGCGACAGCAAATCCTCGTCAAGTCCGAGTTGCCAGCCGTTGTCTGTCATGCCACCACCGTCAAAGTTTGCACTGCGCAACAGCTCGCGCACCACAAGGGTGAGCAATTCGGCATTGCCCTTGCCATCGATGCGCCCATTCTCTTCCAGTCCGATACCGATGCCTTCCTCGAAAGTGATTTTCTTCTTCGCACGGTCGTTGCGTTTCTTGCTGATGAACTCCTGCTGGCTCCGTCTTGCGGAGAACAGGTTGTTGTCGGTCGGCTGCGTGTCGTCCCATGAGCGTATGATGTCGGGCAAAGCTGCGCCCTCCGTCCTGGACTTGGTATAGTTCTTCAGCTCTCCGATGCTGTCGTTCACCTTGTCAAGTGCGCCGGTCTGCAGGGCATCGCTGATTTCCAAGTCCATCTGGCTTGGCAGGTTCACCTTGCGCGTTATCTTGGTGATACGGCTTTGCCTGTAGCCGTTTTCAGGGAAATACTTGTCGCTTACAAGCCGGACACGCCTGCCGACATAGAACACGACATTATTCTCCTCCACCCACACATGGTCGGTCGGGGCTTTATAGACGCTGATGTCCTTCCAGTGCTCGGCGTTGTACTTCTCCACTGCGTTTAGGAACTCCTCCTCCGCTATCGGGTAGTACTCGTCGGGCATACGCACGTTCCAAAGGATATAGTGGTCACCAACTTTTGGCACGAGCTTTCCACCGGGCAGTTGGGTATCATCGTCATACGGCCAGATGGTGATTATCTCGAACTCGCGTGTCTTGCTGTCGAAGTTCACCTCGAAATAGTGGTCATCATCGGTACCGAGTCCGGCAAGCTCGCCGTCCTGGAACGATACGCGCTTGGTCTCACCGGCCAATTCGTAGTCGTTGGGATCGAAGTTCAGCGTATCGTCCCTGAAGTAGTAGATGGTGAATGCGTTGCCGTCATCGTCCTTGACATTCTCACTGCGCACACCGCTCACCTCACCGGTGCGTCTTGGATAGATGCCGCTGAACACGTCTTTCTCGTAGTGGTCATAGATGCCGTACTCATCACTGTGCAGTTCCACATACTGACGCCCGCCGGGCAGCATCAGACGGCTGTGACCGTATTTCTCCGCATCGATATTGCGGGTACTGCCTATCGGGAACAGGCGCGTGTAGAACTTGTTGGTGTTGCCGGTGTCACGCTCCAGGCTCGTCAGTCCCCTGCCGTACCCCAATGTTATTTCCTCGCCGTACTCGCATCTGCAGATGTTCACGGTCTGGCCTTCCACCCACCACTCGGCACTTCCACCCACTTTCTCGGCTATCTCCCTCAGTGCCTCGTCGCAGTACTTGCCCTCGTAATCGATGACAATGAGGTCGGTGCCGTCCACCTGTCCCACTTTCCAGTCGGTGGTGTGCCCCATGCCGTTGTTGATGCACTTCACGACCATCGCCACATGCTCTCTCGGAGTGGCGGTCAATGTGAACACTGGTTCGGCATTGTTGTCGGTGGTCTCCAGCACGAGGAAACGCTTTATCAGGCTCTCAATGCCGTAAAACTTCACGTCATACGACCACTCGCCATCACTCTTCTGGGCAGGAGCGTATTTTTCGGTGAGCCAGTAGCGCTCGCCCTCAAAATCCACATAGTCGTTCACATCAAGGGGTATATGCTCGTAATGGGTGAAGGAGAGCGTCAGCACGTTGTCTCCCTGCACCTCTTTCTGCTGGGTGCTGCCGTCACCGGGCGAGATGTCCGTCCGGGCGATGCCGTATTTGTCGTATATTGTCAGAACCATATCGGAATGCTGTTTGAATGTCATTAGATGATGGGGACAGGCTCACGGAACTTCACCTTGAACTTGCCGGCGTTCACGCCTTCCTTCCACAGGTAGGTGAGCGGTGTGAACTTGGGGCTCTCGCTGTATTTCACATGCAGGGTAAGGTCAAGCTGCGTGAATACGATGTCCAGCCAGCCACCCTTTCCCTGTTTCAGAAAATTGATGAACGAGAAGTATTTCCGCAGCCAACCCGCCTGTGTCTTGTCGTACAAGGCGAAGTTAAGCGTGATGTCCCTCGGCTCGTTTCTCGGTGTCAGTGTGGCGGAGTATTTCTCGCCCTGCTCCTCGCGTATGCTCACGGCGGTGTCCTTCTTCGTCTTGCTCGGGGTGAGTATGGCGGTAAGGTTATCCATTCCGCCTCGTTTGTCCTCTACGAGGAACACGCCGTATTCTTTCCAGATGTCGGTGCCGTTCACCAGCACCAGTCCTCCAAGTATCTTGTCCATGTCATTTTACTTTTAGTCCGTCCCTTACTATTTTCCTGATGTCTTCCTTTATCTCGCCAAGATGTCCCGCACTCGTGCCGGTATTCTCGGCTATCCGTGCCAGATGGCTCTCGGCAAGGTTCATGCGGTCGGCCACAGTCTCCAGACGCTCGTCCATGCTTGACCAGTGCTGCAGTCCGCTGGTGAACATACCCTCCAGTTTCGTGCCCTGGTCATGCGTCATGGCGGTAAAGCCTCCGGATTTCGCGTTCTGGCTTGTGCCGCCCGTGTCCTCGTAGCCGGTGACCTTCGCCCACTCGTCCCTGCGCTTCAGCCCTTCCGCCACAATCTCGTCATAACGGCGGTTGAAGTCCTCGATGTCCTTTTCCGTCAGTTCACCGTTCTTGTCGGATATGAGCTGCGCCCAATCATCGTACAGCTGTTTCAGCTTGCCGTTGATGAGGTCTTCCATGGAATAGCTCAGCAGGGCTTTCTGCATGTCCGTCGCGAAGTCCTCGGCAAAGTCCTTGGAGGTTTTCTTCATGTCCATCAGGTTGGAGATGAAACTGTCCTTCATGCTGTCGAAACTTATCTGGGTTATGGTCTCGCGCCAGCTGTCGGTCAGTTCCTCTATCTTTCCCGCCTGGTCGGCATAGTCCTGCAGTTTGTCCAGCACATCATTTCCATAACCGCCCTTGCCGGTGTTCTTGATGTACTCGGCTATATCCACATTGGAGAGGAGTTTCTTCATCTCCTCCGGTGTAAGACTCCAGATGCTGCCGTCGAAGTTCTCCTTCACGTTCTGCCTTATCCATGCCGTCTGGTCATCGGAAAAGCCGTTCCAGTAGTAGTTCCAGCTGTGGTGGTGCTTCCAGTAGCTTGCCTGCGCCTGCGCGATGCCCAGATAGTTGGCGTTGGTCTCCTCCTGGTTGCGCTTGGCCTGCTCGTAGGCATCGGTGGCTTTCTGACCATAGCTTTTCTCCATCACGTCGGTCAGGTCCTCGATGGCGTTCTGCAGGAGTTCGGTGCGCTCGGTCAGGTTCTCAATGGTCTTTTTCACCTCCGCCTCATTGCCGTTCAGTCCGAAAAGGTCGTCAATGCCAAACCACCCGGCAATGCCGCTGAGCAGTCCCTGCACGATGTTGCCCACGTCCTTGATGACATCGATGATGATTTCGGGCAGTTCCTCCACCACCTTGTTTATCGTGTCGGCAACCTTGTCGAGCAGGTCGTTGATGAAACCTTTCGGGTCATCACCCAGCGCATCGAGTATCTGGAGTATGGCACCGACGATGCCTCCTACCTTGCCGCCCAACTCGCCCAACGACTTGCCGATGCCGTCAGAGCCTTTGGAGAGCGAGGTAATGAGTTTGGTGATGCCGTTGGCAAAGCCGTACAGCGAGCCGTCCGACATCTCGTTCAGGTAGCCGGTAAAGTTCTTGATGCCCTGCGCCGCCGCGTTGGTGTTGTCGGTGAGGGTTTTCCTTGCCTTGTCGCTGGCCTCCTGCGCCTCGTTCTGCGACGCTGCCGTCATGTTGACCTTTCCCTGCGCTATGTCCACCGCTTTCTGTGCGATTTCCTTTGAGGCATCATCGGTCGCATCGGCAAGGTCTTTCTGCGCCTGTTCCAAATCGGCCACGGCCTGCGTATGGGCATCAGTCTTCTCACGGAGCGTGCGCACGCTGTCCTGGTAGGTCTTCACGTTCTCGGCGATTGTGCCCCATATCTTGAAGTTGAAGGCACTGGTGCTGTTGCCGCCGGTCTCGTCCTTCAGCTTCGCCTGCAGGTCGGTATAGACTTTCTTGTTTTCCGCCGAGAGTTTCTTGAACTCGGAGGTCTGCATGTACTCCTCTATCTTGGCGAGGGTATCTTTCGCCACGTCTTTGAGCACGTTGCCGACACCCTCGAAGGTGGTACTCCAGTCTATGTTCAAGGCAAGGTTCTGGGCATTGGTCTGACTGACGGCAGCGTCACGCTCCTTTTCGAGCTTGCGGACTTGCCACCGCTTCTCCTCAGCCGTGCCGTCGCCCCCGTTCACCTCGCGTATCTTCTCGGCGTATTCCTTGGCGATGGCGTATTTCTGCTCCTGGAGTGTGCCATACTCGCGCAGGTAGTCCACCATGGTCTGGAGCTCGTTCTTCAGGGATTCCTTGTCAATTTCCTCCAAGCCCTTGCGCTGTTCTTCCTGTGCCAGACGTAACCGTTCCGCAAGGGCTTCGCCCTGCTCCTCCGTGAGGTTGCCGCCTTGCGCATCGCGCCACTTGGCCTCCTGCGCCTTTATCTCGGATTCCTCTTTCTGGTAGTTGAACTTTATCTGCCGGATTCGCTTGGCACTGCCCTCAGCCATCTGGTCGATGCTTTCCTGCTCGTTCTCCTGACGGAGTCGCGCAAGTTCCTCGGCTCGTTTCTGCTCGGCTGCCTTCTCGCGCTCCAGCTCTTTTTGTCTGTCCTTGTCACCGTTTCCACCGGTCGGCTTGTGTTCGGGCTTGGAATGGCCGCCGATATTGCTGTTTTTGCCTATCTCGCCCATTTCCTTGGTCAGGTCCTCCGCCTGTTTGAGCAGGTCGTCACGGAGTTTCTCGGCATCGGCGATGGCCTGTTCCTTGTTCTTCTCGTTTTCCTCCTTGATGATGGCCGACGCGTCTATCTGGCCGTTGGTCTCTCCTTGCGCAAAATACAGGAGGGACTTCTTGAACCACCCCATGGAGACATCGACATCATCGGCATCGGTCGCCTTCAGCTTGTTCACCTTGTCGTCGGCTTCCACTGCCTTGTTGACCAGTGCCTGTGCCTTGGCCTGCAGAAAAAGCATCTGGATATAGTCTGCAGCTTTCTGCGTAAGGACATCATACCACTCGGCAACGGTGTCGTAGTAGCCGAAAGCCTCGCCGTACTTGCGGTTCAGTTCTTCGGTCTTCTTCTTTTCCTCCTCCTTACTGCCGGTGAACTCCTTCAGCTCGCGAATGGTGTTGTTTATCTCGAAACGGGTCTTTATCATCTGCGCCCTGCCCTCGCTCTCCACCTCAATGAGTTCCTGCGCTTTCTGCCGTGCCTCTTCCTGCGCGTCGCTGTATTTGTTGAACAGGACAATCAGACCGGTAATGACTGCGGACAAGCCCAGCGTGAGGGTAGCCATGAGTGCAGATGCCGCCGCAGTGGAAATGCCGAGTGCCACTGCCAATCTGGTATTGGCAGCCGTCAGCAGGTTCTTCATCTTCACCACCGTCACCAAACGGAACGCAGAGTCTTTGTTCAGGGTATTGAACACCTGCTGCAACCCCATCGTAACGGCCATGACGGACTGCACCCTCGCCTGTATCTTGGCAAGGTTCTCGTTCTCGGAGGCGAACAGCGACACGGCACCGGTAGCAGCGGTAAACATGCCGGACAGACCGCTGATACCGGACATGAATCCCTGCAGATTTGCATCGTCATTGGAGAGTATCTTGGTCTGGGTATGGAGGTCGGCGATGGTGTCGGACAGCAAGGCTGCCTTCTCCGCCATCTCGCGGTACTCTTCCGTGTCCTGCTTTCCCTCCAGTCGCATCTTGGCCATCGCGTCCTGCAACTCGCGCAACTGCATGGCCAGACGCTTGTTGCTCTCCTTGTTTTCCTCCTGCTCGCGTGTAAGGCTGGCGAGTATCAGCTTCTCTTCCTCCAACGCTTTCTTGGCGGCGTTGAGTTCGGCAAGGGCTGCGGACTGGGCGTTACCGGGGGCTGCGTTCTTGTAGGCTTTCTCCAGCTCCTTGATGTTGGAGGTGGTGTACTTCACCAAGTCCTTGCTCTCGGCGATACGCTCGGCAAGGGTCTTCTGCGCCACAGCCGCCGTGGTGCTGGACTCGGAGAGCTTGCCATGCTCCTTCTCCAAGTCGGACACGGCCTTTTCAGCCTGGCGGTGTTGTTTCTCCAGATAGACGAGGGTGTTCCGCTCCTCGTCCAGAACCTTACGGCAAGCCATGACATCGGCGGCGAGTTCCTTCTGGGCGGTACCGGGTTTCATGCCTGCAAGCTGCCGCTCCATACGGCTGAGGTCCGCGGACACTCCGTCAATGACCTTGTGCTGCTCGGCTATCTTGGCGTTCACCAACTCGGCCGCTTTCTTGGCATTGTCTATGAGGGTATCGATATGCGCGTTGGCGTTGTCGATACCGTCACTCAGTTTGTCCTTCATCAGGAACTCTATCTCTACGGGCTTGCTCATGCTTTCAATTCAGTTTACTTTGAAAAAATCCTGCGATGTCCTCGGCTTCCTCCTCGGCGGTCTTGCCGCTGTCGGGTCTGCCGGCTTTCTTCTTGATGTAACGTGGGGCGTCGCACAGCATCATGATGAGGGTCTGGTAGTTCACGCCGTGGAGTATGTAGTCCACGCTCCAGCCTGTCGCGCTGGCTATCTGCCACACGAATCCGAAAGGGCTATGGGAACCTTCATACTCGGTCCTTAACTCCCCTTCTTTCCTTGGCTCAGTCTCAGCTTCATCGGATTCGTCCGTTCCGCGGATCTGATAATACTCATAAAAGGGCCTGTGCCCATCAGCCGCTCGAACTGCTCGGTGGCGGCCACCTGGTACCGGTACGCCACGAAGTTGCGCACGAGCCATGCGGTCAGTTCCACAAACAGATGGCGGGATATATACCCCCTGCACACGGTGTAGGCGATGATGCGCGACAGGCGCTTGCCGTGTCTGGCCATGAAACGCATCTGCTCCAGCTTGGGCAGTGTCCGCACCTCCTCTGCCGTGGTGTCCATCTCCAGATACTGCCTCCCGATTTCTATCTGTCCTGCCAATGTGGGGCGCTTCATGGTGATGCGCACCTTCAGCGGTTTCTTGCGGAACGGCAGACGTATGTCCTTAAACGGCACGGAGACACCCCTGTCAAGGAGTGCCTCCGCCGCTTCTTTTTCGATTGCTCGGTTCATGCGCTACTCCCCAGGTTTGGTATCGGCCACATCATAGGGAGCACTGCCGTCATCAGGCGCGTTCACCGTCAACTGGCACTCTATCTTAGAGACCTCGGTCAGGGTGAGCTTGCCTCCGAGGTTGGCCATAAGGGTGGCACTCGGTATCGTCACTGTCTGCCCGCTCTTCAGCTGAATCTCACACTTGTCTCGGAGTTCCACAAGGTCGGTCGGGGCTTTCCAACCGGTATAGGCTCCTTGCGTGCCGACAAGCGTACCGCCAAGGGCGAGCTGGAGGTTCTCGTAGTCCAGCTGTATGAGGTTGAACGTGGGGGCTATCGTACCGTTCTTCGTGACGAGGGTCAGCACGGGGGCACCGGGCACCTGCTCGGCTTCCACATCCACTTTCTCGGGCTTGGCTCCGCCCCAGTCCCAACTGCCTTTCTCTATATAGCCGACTGTCTTGTCTCCAAACTTTACGACACCTATGCCGTACATGAATTTCTTACTTTCTGCCATATTCTTTTTGTTGTGATGGTTAATACTATGCCGGTCGCCACTCCGACGATAAAGGCGATGAGAAGCATCCTCCACGGATTGGAACTGCGTTCCTTTTCCGTTTTGGCTTCATTCTTCTGCTGTTCCAGCGCGTTCTTGTAGCTTGCCATCTGCCGCTCGTAGTATTCGCACTGGCGCTGCAGGCTGTCGCAGGTGGCGTACACCACGATGGTGCCGCCTTTGTTCTGCACGGTCGCGCTGGCCCTGCCGTTCTTGGCACGGTACTCTGCCTTTTCGGGCAGGTTAGTCAGTTCCGCCAGGGGTATCTCCAGTTTGGCTTCCTCCTGCGGTACTGTCTCCGTCCACGTCTGACGCACCTCGCTCCGGAGGGTGTCCGCGGATACTTGTCTCACGCTTTCCTCCGTGGCCACGCTCGCCTTTCGGCTTGTCGCGCAGCCCGACAAGAACAGGGCAGTCATCATGATGCTTGCAACTGTTAGCAGTGTCGATAGCCTTCCTGAGACGCGCCATCTCGCGCTTTGACGCTTCGAGGTATCTTCTTGTTTCATTGAGCTCTTCCTTCAATGGTTTCACTATGTTTTCTACCAAGATACGGGTGGCATGCTCGGCGTTGTCCATACGCACCGTCTCGGCAT
>OKTC01000431.1_pt1 | contig 18706 bp, 15 predicted proteins | sample 1606181 | NCBI WGS metagenome assembly OKTC01 (sample SAMEA3879529, study PRJEB24766) | human gut metagenome | biome: human-associated habitat; feature: feces | place: USA | collected 1985/1987 | reverse complement strand
TATTTGGCTTATGGAGTTGGCGGAAAAACTAAAATAGATGGTGTATCCGAGAAGGCTGATACTTTCGGTGATGATGGTTTAAAAAGGTTCGATGCCGGTTTGGGGTTAGGAGTTGCTTTTGAATTTGGCAACATAGTTGTAGGTGTTGAAACTGGCACAAGTTTTACTAAAGTAGCTAGCGGTGTTAGTGCTCATAACCTTTCTGCATTGGCCACTATCGGTTATAAATTCTGACCACAGATATAATCTTACCTTTAAATATATAAAGAACGGCTGTTTCTCTTTTAGAAAGAAGCAGCCATTTTTTTAGATGAAGCGTGGTTTATGAAATAAAAGCTATATTTGCAGATTATGATTAAAGACACAATTTTTTAGGGATATGGCATTAATAGATAAGGTAAGAGTGATAAAACTACTTCTTTTTGCACTGTTTATGATGGTAAGCATGGTGACTCCGGCTCAGAGTCAGGTGGATTGGAGTATAAAGGCCGGTATAGGCATGGCAAATATTATAGGTGATAATATGGGATCTCCTAAAGTAAAGCTGGCGTATAAATTAGGCATTGGCTTGGAGTGCCCTTTTGATAAGATCTGGTCTTTACAAACAGGCGTTTCGTTTGTTTCCAAAGGCACTAATCATACGATTGTTGAAACAGATGGAATTTCGGCTCAGGCTAAAGTAAATGCATCCTATTTGGAGTTGCCTGTAATGGTGGCAGCCCGGTTTGCAATGGATCGGAATACTTATATACTTGTTGCGGCAGGTCCCTATGGCGCATGGGGGATTGGTGGCAAAACCAAGGCTTTAGGGTATAGCTGGTCATCATCGTCTACACCGGATTGGAATACTGGAAATGTGGTTGAAATAAATACTTTTGGCAAAGATGGACTTGATCTGCGTCGTTTCGATTATGGAGTGGCGATAGGTTTATCGGTGGAATACCGGCATTATGTGATAGGAGTGGAAGGACGATTAGGGCTGTGCAAACTTCAAAAAGAACTTCAAGGGAAGAATATTACCGGTTTTGTAACAGCGGGATATAAATTTTAAGACGATTTTTTATATGGATTGTAAACACGGATCTTACAGGCTAAGTATGGTTTGCTTTTTATCTGTAAATCCGTGTTGCAATTTGCACTGAGTATGAATAATTAATGATGGAATAAACGAACACCAGTGAATGCCATGGTGATGCCGTATTTGTCACAAGTGTCAATTACATGGTCATCACGTACAGAGCCTCCGGCTTGTGCTATGTATTCCACTCCGCTCTTATGCGCACGTTCTATATTGTCACCAAATGGGAAGAAAGCATCTGAACCAAGGCAGACATTATCCATTTTGTCAAGCCATGCTCTTTTTTCTTCTCTTGTAAATACGGAAGGCTTTTCTGTAAAGAATTTCTGCCATGTACCTTCAGCAAGGATATCTTCGTATTCATCACCGATATATACGTCAATAGAGTTATCTCTGTCAGCACGTCCGATTCCGTCCTTAAAAGGAAGATTAAGAACCTTTGGATTCTGACGGAGGAACCAGTTGTCAGCTTTCTGACCTGCAAGTCTTGTACAGTGAATACGTGACTGCTGACCTGCACCGATACCTATAGCCTGACCGCCCTTTGTATAACATACAGAGTTAGACTGTGTATATTTGAGGGTAATCATTGCAATGGCAAGGTCAATTCTGGCTGACTCAGGGATATCTTTGTTCTCTGTAACAACATTGGCAAAGAGCTCATCGTTGATTACAAGTTCATTACGTCCCTGTTCAAAAGTAACACCGAATACGTCCTTGCGTTCAATAGGAGCAGGAACATATTCAGGATCAATTTTAATGACACAATAGTTACCTTTTTTCTTGGCACTTAATATTTCAAGGGCTTCAGGCTCATAACCGGGAGCAATAATTCCGTCGGAAACTTCTCGCTTGATTAATTTTGCTGTAGCAACATCACATACATCTGAAAGTGAAATAAAATCACCGAACGATGACATTCTGTCAGCACCTCTTGCTCTTGCGTAAGCATTTGCCATAGGAGTAAGTTCTCCCATATCGTCTACCCAGTAAATCTTTTTCTCTATGTCAGTTAATGGAAGACCTACTGCAGCACCGGCAGGTGATACATGCTTAAAAGATGTTGCAGCAGGAAGTCCTGTTGCTTTCTTAAGTTCACGCACAAGCTGCCATCCGTTGAAAGCGTCAAGGAGATTAATATATCCCGGCTTTCCGTTAAGTATCTCAATAGGAAGTTCTCCGTTCTGCATAAATACGCGGGCAGGCTTCTGATTAGGGTTACAACCGTATTTTAATTCAAATTCTTTCATCTTATACCTCACATTAATTGTTTTTGTTGATTATTTTTGTCTCGTATGAACCATCTTCAATATTGATATATCTTACAAAAAGTGAAACTTTGTTGTCATTGTTAAGATTGTTCCATACAAGGTCTGCGAAATCGTCCATATTATCAGGAACGTCAACAAGTGTTGGTTCACCTTCAAAGCTTGGAAGCGGATTGCCGTCACCCATATATGTGTGTATAAAATGAGCCTCTCCGGCTACCGGGTTTTCGTATGCAAAAGTGTATCTGTTGCAGGCTTCCTGGTTGCCGTTATTACTTTTTAAAATAGACATGGCATAGTTAAATGAACCATTGTCAAAATGAAGTACACCTGAAATTCTAGGAGTGTAGTTAGGCGCATCAGGTTCAAATTCTCTCGTTCTGAGAGCCTGTTCAAAAGTATACTGCTTGTCCATTAAATCATAAATTGTATCTGTCTGGTCACCGTTGGTAACGATTGTTTTATTGCCAAGGACTCTTACCGGGGCGTAGATAATAAGACTTGGGTCTTCTAATTTGGAAGGGTCAAAAGCTTCTGTGCGGATGCCTTCTCCGTCTTTTACAAAAATACGGTTACGGCTGTTCTCACTTCTTCCCATAATAAAATATGCAATAGCTGCTTTCTTTCCGTCAGGAGTCTTTCCGATAACGATTCCCCTTCCCGGATAAGTGGTAGAACTAAGTTCTTCTGCCAGTGATTTTTTTAACATAATAATTCCTCCGTAAAAATAAGATGCCGCCTGATAATCAGACGGTGCCCAGACGGTCGGCAAATCACATACTGCGCTTCTCTGGAGTAAGCTCTCCTATTGTCCGTCAGTCACGCAGTCTTTAGATAATTATTGCAATATTTTTATACAATGTCAAGCAATTCGACAAAGTCATGAATCTCATATACAGGCTGGATTTCAGTCTTTTTTTCCAGATATCCGGGGTTATAATAACAACTGTCAATACCTGAATTTCCGGCACCGCCGATATCATTGACCAGAGAATCCCCAATCATAAGGCATTCTTCGGGCTGACAGTTAAAATAAGCGGTTATGTATTTAAAATATTCGGGGTAGGGTTTCATGCAATTCATCTCTTCGGATATGAAAATTTTATCGAAAACTTTCGGAAGTTTTGTCAGTTTATAAGGTTGGATTATCGTAAGCCCGTTGGTTGCAACGGCAAGAGTATACTTATCCTTAAGTATATTAAGCACTTTGACCGCATTTTCATTAACATAAGCTTCTTCGCCAAGTGAATGGTTAAAGCAGGTCATAAGGTCATCGTAATTGCCCTTTAATCCAAATTCGTTAATTGCTTTATCCAATGAATCTTCCACATATTTGTGATAGAGCCGGTGATAATTTTCCTTAATATATGGCTCATATATATCTTCAAGTCCTGAAGAAAACCATACAATGTCATTAAGCTCTTTAAAACGTCGGACATTTCTGTCGGTAATTTCACAGCCTCCGAGCTCAAGGACCTTCGCTGCACAGTTATGGAAAGATTTTTCAAAATTTATTAATGTATCATCAATGTCAAATAACAGGTATTTATATTTACTCATGTTTGTACCTTTCAAGTCTGTATTTTGTAGTCAATGTAACATGAAAAAGAATTTGAATCAATAGTAATACTGTGGTAAAATCTTTGACAGAAAACAAAAGGAGAGCAAAGGTATGTATAAAAATTATATTTTTGATCTATACGGAACACTTATAGATATCAGAACGGATGAATGGAGCGAGGAACCATGGGAAGAATTTGCCGCATGGCTTACTGGCAACGGCATGCCATATACCGGAAGTGAGGTTAAAGCTCTTTATGATAATGAAGTTAACAGGCTTACGTCAGTTAAGACTAAATACACAAGTCCTGAAATTGATATAATCCCTGTATTTGAAGCAATATGCAAGAAGCACAGACCGGACATCACAGATGAAGAGGTGTGGAAAGCAGGAGAACAGTTCAGGATAATTACAACTAAGATGATTAAGCTTTATCCTAATACCAAAAAGGTACTTACCGGACTTAAAAATGCTGGGAAAAAAGTATATCTTCTTTCTAATGCACAACGTGTATTTACATGGCAGGAGCTTGTGAAAACAGGTATTGTGGATGATTTTGATGATATTTTTATATCATCAGATGAAGGCTGCAAGAAACCGGATCCTGAGTTTTATAAAAAACTTATCAATAAGCATAATCTTGATATAACAGAATGCATAATGATTGGTAATGATAGTACAAGTGATATTGCCGGGGCAAAGGCAGTAGGAATGGATGCACTTTATGTGAGAACGGCCATTTCGCCTGAGAATGACCCTGTACCTGATTGCAGGTATGTATTTGAAGACGGAGATATTGGACATGTTCTTGATATTTAGGAGGATATAATTATGTATACAACAGTTATTTTTGATCTTGACGGAACCTTGCTTAATACTCTTGATGACCTGATGGACAGTACCAATATGGCACTTGAAGCATACGGCTTTCCTAAAAGGAGTCATGAGGAAATCCGATGTTTTGTAGGAAACGGTATCAGGAAGCTGATTGAGAGGGCAGTACCTGACAATACGGATATTGCCGATACAGACAAGGTTTTTAATGAATTTAAGAGATTGTACCAGATTCACTGCAATGATAAAACGGGTCCATATCCCGGAATAATCGAACTTCTGCGTGAACTCAAAAAACATAACATTAAAATGGGAATTGCTACTAATAAAGTTAAATCGGCAGCAGACAAACTCAACGAAATCTATTTTGAAGGTCTGATTGATGAAGTTGCAGGAGTAGAGGATGGCATAATTCCAAAGCCTGACAGATGTATGATTGACAGCCTGATGAGAAGACTTAACGCAACAACAGATGAGACGTTATATGTCGGGGACTCACAGGTAGATGTGGCTACGGCAGGAAATACAGGACTTGATATGGTGGCGGTACTCTGGGGATTTAGGACAAGAAAAGAACTTGAGGAATCAGGTGCCATGGTATTTATTGATGATCCTATGGAAATTTTAGATAAAGTATTATAAAAATGTAACAGCTATAGGCATACACAGGTGGATTACCGTGTTCCTATAGCTGTTTTATGTCAGATAGTAAATTTTATATCAGAGTGAAGCTCTGACATATTATACAAAGGATATTCTGCCTGTAATTTCTCATAGTCTTCCTTTGACACTTCTTTGTCGATTGTATATATTCCATTTTTTTCACCGGCAAGGTAGAATTTATCCATACCGGAAAATCTGGTAAAACTTACTTTATAGTACGTGTTGACTCCCATACCTTCATTAAATAAGATAACACTGTTACCTGCAACTGTGAAATTTTCGGATCCCAAATCACATACAAAAACCTCGTCCTCGCTATTGGTCAGAAAAACAATACTCTTATTGTATGTAGGAACTTTACATATTAAATCGTTAATTCCGTCACGGTCAATGTCTATTGCGTAGATGCCGTTTACAGCATCGATAGGGCGTTCTTCATTATCATAATATATCTGAAAATTTTTAAGCGTAGTAGTTTTTTCGTTATGTGTAGTATCGATAAATTGTCCGTTATCGGTGAAAATTTTCTTAATATTCTCAGGAATATCGAGAGCATTTATTTTTGTAATTGCGTCGCTGTTATTGGATGCAGTACCATTGTTGATTGTAAAAGACAATTCGGTGAAACAGTCTTCCATTTTATATAATGGGTAAGGCTCTATGAATTTATCATATTCTTCTTTGGAAACTTTAGTTTTAATTTTATAAGTTCCCCAATATTCACTGCCAAGATAATCTTCATGCATCTCATCATCGGTAAACGTTACTTTGTAGTATGAATTTGCTTCGGCGCCACTGCTTCCTAAAATAGTTCCTTTTTCAGCAACCTGAAATCTAGTTGAATTAGGTATATATGCAGTAACTTTACCTGAGACATCATCTGTATGTAATATAAGTTCTGTAAGGTATGTTGGTAAAATACATATTAATTCGTTGATTTCGTCACCGTCAATATCTGCTGTATATATGCCGTCAATGTAATCAAGAGCCTTTTCGCCATCTGTATGAAAATAACGAAAATCTTCAAGTGTGGTTACTTTGCCGTGATGGGTAGTATCAATGAACTCACCTTTATCAGTGAATACTTTTTTGATATTTTCAGGGACATCAAGAGCATTTATTTTTGCAATGGCTTCTTTATTATCGGGCTTGACAGATAATCTTTCTACAGTAAAATCAATGGTTATAAAAGGCATTGATAAAAGAGGGTATTCAGCCTGTAATTTATCAAAATCTTCTCTTGATACTTCTTTGTCAATCGTATACACACCGTTATTTTCACCTGCAAGGTAAGATTTATATGTGCCGCTATATTCTGAAAATACCACTTTATAATATGTGTTGCTTCCTGAATCTTCACTAAACAAAACTGCCTGATTTTCAGCGAGGGTGAAATTTTCTGCTCCCAAATCACATACAAAGACGTTATCCGAGCTATTAGTCAGAAAAACAATATTTTTATGGTATGTAGGAATACTGCAAATTAATTCGTTGGTTCCGTTATTGTCAATATCTGCGGTATATACTCCGGCAATTAAGTCGATAGGATATTCTTTGTTGTCAGAGTATAATTTAAAATCTTTAAGGGTTGTGCTTTTTCCGTTGGATGTGGTGTCAATAAACCGGGCATGGGTCGTAAAGACTTTTTTGATACCGTCAGGAATATCAAGAGTGTTTATTTTATCAATGGCATCTTTGTTACCGGATATTGTACCGTTGTCAACAACGTAAGATAATTCTGTAAAGCAATCGTCCATGTTGTATAAAGGATATGATTCTAAGAACTTGTCATATTCATCTTTGGAAACTTCTTCTTTTTGTGTGTAGATTCCGTCACGCTCTCCACCAATATAATCCTCCAGCATTTCGGTATCCGTAAAAGTTATTTTATAATAAAGATTATAATTGGCACCGCCGGAAAATTGCATAGTACCTTTTTCTGCCACAATAAATCTGGAAGTGTATGGATTATATAAAGTAACTTTACTGTAGGTTTCGTCTGTATGTAATATAAACATTCTTTGACCGGCCGGGGTTGCAAATATTAATTCATTAATTCCGTCGCCATCAATATCTGCAGCAAGAACCGAATCGATAGTATCAATGTATTGTGTTTTAGAATTATCGACATATTGAAAATTTTCAAGTGTGGTTACTTTACCGTGTTGTGTTGTATCGATAAATCTGCCTTTATCAGTGAATACTTTTTTGATATTTTCAGGGACATCAAGAGCATTTATTTTTGCAATGGCTTCTTTATTATCGGGTTTGACCGGTAATCTTTCTACAGGAGTTTCTTTGGTAGTGGTAACAGGTTCTGTAGATGAAGAGGAAGCAGCAGATTCACCCGGAGCTTCTTTTTTATTAGAACATGCTACAGTAGATAAGGCTATTAATGCGGTCAGGGTAAGCACTAAAAATTTATTGTGGGTTTTCATATTTATACTCCTCCTTAAGTAAAGTAGTTACATCTATGCTCTGATTTGATATACTCTACACCGATATGTTCTTTGGATGAAGACGTATCTGATATGGTACAATTCTGTCCATTTGATTCTGTTGAGTTGGTGTACAACTCATTTTGTCTTGAAATACTGTTAATTTGCATCATTTGGTTCCTCCTAAAAATAGTTTTTTCGATACATTCAACGTATCTTTTTTACATATGAATCTTCCTTCTCTGTGGCGAAAAAAAACCACAGATATGTAATCCATGGTTGAGGAGTAAACTATATGATGTGCCCTATTAATTATGTATTGTACTCCTTAACTTAATTAGATTATGGCATATGCATATTATGGTGTCAACGAAAATTGAAAAAAATGTAAAAAATAGCCTGTATCCCCAAATAAGACTTTGGGATACAGGCATAATGTTATGTTTTATGATAATGCAATCTGGTCGATAAGTGCAAGATCCTTGAAATTGAGTGGCATACTGCCAATTGCACCCAGGTCTTCAAGAAGCTGTTCAGGTCTTGAAGCACCGATAATAACACTGGATACGTTCTCATCCCTTAATGCCCAGCTTATAGCTAACTGTGAAAGAGTCTGACCTCTTAATGCAGCTACTTCGCTAAGTCTTGTAAGCTTGCTTAACATATCAGGAGTAAGTGCATCACTTGTAAGGAAAGGACTGGCTGAAGCCATACGGCTGTCAGCAGGAATTGTACCGTTAAGATATCTTCCTGTAAGGAGACCCTGCTCCAGCGGTGAATATACGATAAGCCCCTTGCCTGAATTGGCTGTTGCTTCCTTGACACCGTTCTGGTCAATGGTTCTGTCAAAGATAGAATAACGGTTCTGATTCACTATGTATGGACACTTAAGGTCATTAAGAATAGCTGTTGCTTTCTTAAGTGTATCTCCGTCATAGTTGGAAAGACCTATGTAAAGAGCCTTACCACTCTGAACAATCTGATTAAGAGCCTGCATTGTCTCTTCAAGAGGAGTATCCCTGTCCATACACTGGTGATAGAAGATATCAACATAATCAATACCCATTCTGTCAAGAGACTTATCAATACAAAGTGAAAGATATTTACGGCTTCCTCCACGTCCGTAAGGACCGGGCCAGATTTCAAAACCGGCTTTTGTGGAAATAACCAACTCATCTCTGTAAGCGTGTAAATCCTCTGTAAGGATACGACCAAGGTTTCTTTCTGCTGCACCTACCTCAAAACCGTAGTTGTTTGCAAGATCGAAATGTGTAACTCCGTTGTCAAATGCGGCAAAACATATTGCCTTCATGTCCTGAACATTGTTGTAGTTACCGAAATTGTGCCAGAAACCAAGTGAAATAGCCGGAAGCTTAAGACCGCTCTTACCGGCATTACGATACATCATTGCACTGTATCTTGTGGAATTTGGTGTATAACTCATATAACCCTCCATATACCTTTATTTGTTATTCTATTATAACATTAATTGTGATATAATCAAATAAAAGTTTTTTAAGAAAGTACGATTTATGGAAAAAAATAACAAAAGAAAATTAACACCTTATTGGAAAAGCGTTATTATACTTTCCGGGGTAATAATTATATGTAATATCCTTGCAAGAATCAGGGCGGTATGTGATTTTTATGTGGATAATATTTTTTTTGTATGGTCGAATACCTATGGACGCATAACCGGCATTTTTCCTTTTTCGGTGGGCGGGGTCCTGATTATAGCAGCAGTGATGATAGTAATTGCTGCACTGGTATTGGGTATACTTTTAATAATTTTACATCGTAAGACAGGATTTAAAAGGAGAGCGGTCTGTTTCTATAAGGTTAATTTAATTATTGCACTTGTTACGGGGCTTATTATGACGCTTAACTGCTCAGCTCTTTACAGATGTTCCAAAATAAGTGACAGATGCAGGGAATACGGCACTTCAGAGTTAAAGGAAGTATGTGAGTATGTTGTAAATAAATGCAACGAGCTTTCAAAACAGATAGAACGTAATGAAAATGGAGAGGCCGTATATAACGGGGATATAGATAAAGCAATCAGCCTTGCGGTTAAAAAAATGGCTGGGACTAATAAAAGATACCGTGGATATACACCCGACGCAAAGCCGTTTCTTTTCAGTTATATAGCATATAAGCAGGAACTTATCGGAGAGTATTATCCTTTTACCATGGAAGCAAATTATTCCGTGTATATGAATGATCTGGCATACGCATATACGGTGTGTCACGAGCTTTCCCACCTGAAAGGATATATATATGAAGATGAAGCAAATTATATGTCGTTCATAACCTGTATTGAAAGCGATGATCTTTTTTTGCAGTATGCGGGTTATATAAGTGTTGCGGCATATATCTGGAATGATTATATGTATGTTGCGGACGATAAGAACATGGATAACTTTGACGAGATTATTCTGAAAAATGACTTTGAAGTATATAAAAAAAATGTTGAGGAGCTTGTAGCAAAGGACAGGACTTTTGAATCAATGGACTGGGTTGCGAAGGTTGAGGATACAATAACCGGCTCATCAATGAATTATTATAAAGCAGAGTATAACTATGACGAAGTAACAAAGCTTGTCCTTATGTATTATGACAGTCTGGGTATGTTTGACTGAATGGAGATTATATGAAAGATTTTTTACCTATATCAAAGGAAGATATGAAGAAAAGAGGATGGGAACAGGTGGATTTTACCTATGTCATAGGTGATGCTTATGTTGACCATTCGTCGTTCGGACCTGCGATAATCAGCAGGGTTCTTGAATCAAGAGGGTTTAAGGTGGGAATAATTGCCCAGCCTGACTGGAAAAATGAGGAAAGCATAAATGTTTTTGGCAGACCAAGGCTTGGCTTTCTTGTATCCGGCGGCAATATGGATCCTATGGTAAATCATTACACGGTTTCAAAGAAAAGAAGAAAAACAGATGCCTATACACCGGGCGGGGTTATAGGGAAAAGACCTGACCATGCCACGGTTGTGTACTGCAATCTTATAAAAAAATTATATAAAGACAGTCCGATTATAATCGGAGGAATTGAAGCAAGTCTAAGAAGGCTTGCACATTATGATTACTGGTCCGACAGCCTTAAAAGGTCAATTCTTCTTGACTCACAGGCTGATATTATTTCTTATGGAATGGGAGAACATTCCATTGTTGAAATAGCGGAAGCACTTGATTCGGGACTTGATGTAAAAGACGTTACATTTATTGATGGGACCGTATATAAGACAAAAGAAATTGAAAATGTGTATGATTATGAGATGCTGCCTTCTTATGAAGACCTTAAGGCTGACAAGCTTAATTATGCAAGAAGTTTTAATATACAGTATATGAATACGGACCCATTTACAGGTAAAAGACTTGTAGAGCCTTATGACAAGGGGATTTATGTGGTTCAGAATCCTGCTGCCAAACCCCTCACACAGATTGAGATGGATGATGTATATGCCCTGCCTTATATGAATACATATCATCCTGTATATGAAAAAGACGGAGGTGTGCCTGCCATCTCTGAAATCAAGTTCAGCATAACAAGCAACAGAGGATGTTTTGGCTCCTGCTCTTTTTGTGCCCTTACATTTCATCAGGGACGTATACTCCAGACAAGAAGCCATGAGTCAATAATTGAAGAAGCCAAGGCAATGACTGAAGAGCCTGATTTTAAAGGATATATCCATGATGTGGGCGGACCTACCGCCAATTTCAGACAGCCCGCCTGCAGTAAACAGATGGAGTATGGGGCATGCAAAAATAAGCAATGTCTTTTTCCTGAACCTTGTAAGAACATGAAAATAGACCACAAGGATTACATTAACCTTTTAAGGGAATTGAGAAAAATACCTAAGGTGAAAAAAGTATTTGTACGTTCGGGAATCAGATTTGATTATGCCATCGCCGATAAAGACCATACATTTATCAGGGAATTATGTAAATACCATGTGAGCGGGCAGTTAAGGGTTGCACCTGAACATGTGTCGGATAACGTTCTGAAATTAATGGGTAAACCGGGTAATGATGTATATGAGAAATTCGTTAAAGAGTGTGAGCATATTAATGAAGAACTTGGACTTAAACAGTATCTTGTACCATATCTTATGTCGTCACATCCGGGTTCAACACTTAAAGATGCGATTAAACTGGCAGAATATGTAAGGGATATCGGATATATGCCGGAACAGGTACAGGATTTTTATCCAACGCCGTCAACGATTTCCACATGTATGTATTATACCGGAGTTGATCCAAGGACGATGGAGCCGGTGTATGTTGCCAGAAATCCTCACGAAAAGGCAATGCAGAGGGCACTTATACAATACAAAGAACCATCTAACTATGAACTTGTAAAGGAAGCCCTTATAAAAGAAAAAAGACAGGACCTTATCGGATTTGGAGGCAGATGCCTTATTCCGCCAAGAAAAATTGAGCATCATAAAAAGAAAAGATAAGTTTTTCCATTTAATATCTTTTGGTTGAAAAAAAACACTTCAGGTTATAGAATATATTATATGTTGAGTAACGGAAAGGAAGTAATTATGTATAACGGAAATGAGAATATTACAATATGTGACCATCCTCTTATTAAGCATAAGATAACCATGCTTAGGATGAAGACCACAGGAACTAATGAATTCAGGGCTTTGGTTGAGGAAATTGCCGTGCTTATGGGATATGAGGCATTGCGTGGACTTGAGATAGAAGAAATAGATGTTGAGACTCCTATCGAGAGAGCAAAGTGTCCTGTTATTGCAGGTAAGAAGCAGGCTATTGTTCCTATCCTCAGAGCAGGTCTTGGTATGGTAGGAGGACTTCTCACACTAATGCCGGCTGCCAAGGTAGGACATATAGGTATGTACAGGGACGAAGTGACACATGAACCACATGAGTATTACTGTAAATTGCCTAACCCTATTGACCAGCGTAAGATATTTGTTGTAGATCCTATGCTTGCAACAGGAGGGTCTGCGGTAGATGCAATTAACCTCATAAAGGAGAAGGGTGGTAAGGATATAACATTTATGTGCCTTATTGCAGCACCGGAAGGACTTAAGAGATTAAGTGAAGAACACCCGGATGTTAAGATTTTTGTTGGTAATTTGGACAGAGAACTTAATGAAAATGCATATATTTGTCCCGGACTCGGAGATGCCGGAGACAGAATATTCGGTACAAAATAATCTGTTTTAATTATGACAATGAAGAGTAACATCTGTAGCGGATGTTACTCTTTTATATTTTAAAGAAAGGACTTTAGATTAATGAACAGAAGTATAGATTTAATAAAAGGCAATGTATTTAAATCGCTTGTTATTTTTTCACTTCCATTTTTATTTTCAAATCTCTTTCAACAGCTTTACAATACAATTGATACATACATAGTCGGTAATACTTTAAATGAAGGATCCCTTGCAGCAATAGGTGCATGTGCGGCGATTTTTGAATTATTGGTCGGATTCGCAGTCGGTGTCGGAAATGGTATGAGTGTTGTAACCGCCAAATATTACGGAGCCGGTGACAAAGAGATGGTACGTAAATCCATAGCATCCTCTTTTATAATAGCTGTAATAGTTACCGTGGTTATGATGATTGGCTCAATTTTCGGATTATATCCTCTTCTCAGGGTGTTAAAGACACCTTCTGATATAATTGATGAAGCATATTCTTATATTTCGGTTATTGCTTTATTTGTGGGCGTTATGCTGTCCTACAATCTCTTTTCGGGAATATTAAAGGCAATGGGCAATAGTTTTATGCCTCTTATATTTCTTATAATTTCAACAGCCATAAATGTGGTTCTTGACTATATTTTTATTGCTGTTGCAAATATGGGAATACGTGGAGCAGCAGTTGCAACGGTAATAGCTGAATTTACATCGGCAGTTTTATGTATGATATATCTTTTCAAAAAATACAGGGAATATCTGCCCGGCAGAAAGGATTTCAGATACGACGGCAGGCTTTCCGGAGAACTTTGGGCGCAGGGACTTGCGATGGGATTTATGTCCTCAATTGTGTCAATTGGAACGGTTATTTTACAGTCGTCTATTAACAAACTTGGAAAACACATTATTGCAGGACATACTGCTGCAAGAAAAATAATGGCATTCTCTACATTGCCGATAACCACAGTCGGACTATCAATTACAACCTTTGTTTCACAGAACGTGGGAGCGGAGAAACCTGACCGTGTCAGAAAGGGCATAAGGTACGGATGTATTATTACTACGGTATGGAGTGTGATTGCACTTATTATACTGGAGCTATTATCTCCTGTACTTGTAAAATTTTTATCGGGTTCAGAGGTGGATACTGTTGTGACTACAGGTGTGAATTATTTAAAATTCAACGTCCTGTTTTATATTCCTCTGGGAATACTTATAACGTTAAGATGTTCATTGCAGGGTATGGGCAAAAAAATATTGCCGATATTATCAAGCGTTATTGAACTGCTTGGAAAAGTGATTTTTACATTCGCTGTTATTCCACATATGGGATATAATGGCGTAATTATATGCGAGCCGGTTGTATGGTGTGCAATGGCGATTTATCTGGTCATAGCATATATAAAAGCGGTGCCTAAATCATGTCCTGAAGCATAAAACCAAGTGACAGTTCAACCCTTGCTTCAAGGGAAGATAAATCAACGCCAAGTATTTATGTAGATGTAATAATGAATTATATCGGAACCAAATTTGCCGGAAGGTAAAAATTAAAGGCAGGGTAATGTGCACCCTGCCTTTTAGTTATTTTATTCTATTTTGCATTCTCTGAATCATCGGCAAAATCGTCACCTACCTGAAAATTTACACCTGTATCATTAGGTTCGTCATCTTCAAATTTGTAGTCTTTGCCCGGAAGAATTGCATTGAGGAAAATACCGACAATGGCACCTACGGCAAGACCTGAAAGACTTATTGTTACATCTTTAATGGTGAAGCTTATTGCACCTGCGGCACTGTAATTTATTCCAATTGAAAGAACGAGGATAAGAGCTGCAATAATAACATTTCTTGACTTTGAAAAGTCAACTTTGTTTTCTACAACATTTCTTACACCGACTGCCGAAATCATACCATAAAGCACAAGGGATATACCACCAACAGTAGCAGATGGCATAGCACTGATTACTGCGGCAAATTTAGGGCAGAATGAGAAAAGAATTGCAAAAACTGCGGCTATTTCAATTACAAATGGATCATATACTTTAGAAAGAGCAAGTACACCTGTGTTTTCACCGTATGTTGTATTGGCAGGGGCGCCGAAAAGCGATGCAACGGTTGTTGCAATGCCGTCACCTGTGAGGGTACGATGAAGTCCCGGATCTTTAATATAATTAATGCCTGTTGTTGATGAAATAGCTGAAATATCTCCGATATGTTCAACAATTGTAGCAAGGGAAATAGGTACAATCGTAATAATTGATGTAATTAATAATGAACTGTCAAATCCTTTTCCGAAAATGGAAAATACGGTTGAATCTTTTACAATAGGGACGCCAACCCATGCAGCTTCCTTAACTCCTGAGAAATCCACATTACCTGTAACTGCAGCAACAACATAAGATGCAACTACACCGATAAGAATTGGAATAATCTTAATCATTCCTTTTCCGAATATATTACATACAATAACTACTACTATAGCTACAAGAGCAATCCACCAGTTGGTAGAGCAGCTGTTTACAGCTGACTGTGATAGTGTAAGACCGATTGCAATTATAATAGGACCTGTTACTATCGGTGGGAAAAATCTCATTACCTTGCTGGCACTGAATATTTTGATAAAAAGTGCAAGTAAAAGATAGACAAGACCTGCAACTGCGACACCTGCACATGCGTATGGAAGTGCGGGATTAGGCACCGTTAAATTTCCGTTGGCATCTTCAAGTAAGGGTGCGATTGCCATGTATCCGCCTAAAAAAGCGAATGATGAACCAAGAAATGCAGGTACTTTTCTCTTAGTGATGAAGTGAAAAATTAATGTACCAAGCCCTGCGAATAAAAGTGTAGTCGATACACTGAGTCCGGTAAGAATTGGGACTAATACTGTTGAACCGAACATAGCAAACATGTGCTGGAGTCCGAGAATGACAGTCTTAGGAGCGCCAAGTTCCTTGGCATTGTAAATGCCGTCTTTTTGTTTGTTATCCATTTGTTTCCTCCTAATTTGTAATGCCATAGGGGCATATCATCAGAAATCGTTATAGACGAATTCCTCTAAAAATATTATCATAGGTATATTGGATTATGCAATGTAAAAATAATGTAAACAGAGGTGTTTTTTTGGAAAATGCAGGATGCGGTCTTTGCAACAGAAAATGCAGGGTTGACAGGGACAACGGAGAGAAAGGTTTTTGCGGGGAAACCAGTGAAATCAGGTGCGGCAGGGCGGCACTTCATATGTGGGAAGAACCCTGTATATCGGGAACCCGTGGATCGGGAACAGTGTTTTTCACGGGATGTGTCCTGAAATGTGTATTCTGCCAGAATTCAGTTCTTGCGGAATCTAAAGTAGGCAAGCCTGTCACGGTTTCAAGACTTGCGGAAATCTTTCTGGAGCTTCAAAATAAGGGTGCACACAATATCAACCTGGTCACACCTACCCATTTTGTTCCGTCAATCAGGGAGAGCATTATCCTTTCAAAGAAAAATGGACTTGCGGTGCCTATTGTATATAATACGGGGAGTTATGAGTCCGTGGATACAATAAAAAGCCTTGAGGGATTAGTTGATATTTACCTTCCAGATCTTAAGTATGTTTCTTCGGAACTTTCTAAGAAATATTCTAAAGTTCCGGATTACTTTGAAACTGCTAAAAAAGCAATCGACGAAATGGTCAGGCAGACGGGAACACCGGAGTTTGATGATGACGGTATTATGAAAAAGGGTGTAATCGTTAGGCACTTGTTTTTACCCGGATGTCTTTCCGACAGCAAAAATGTGATAAAATATTTGTACGATACTTACAAGGATGATATTTTTATAAGCATAATGAACCAGTATACACCAATGGAAGGAATCGGCGATAAATATCCGGAGCTTAACAGAAAAGTGCGGAAAAAAGAATATGACCGTCTGGTGGATTATGCCATAGACATCGGTGTTACCAACGGATTTATCCAAGAGGGCGGGACAGCAAGGGAAAGTTTTATACCTGAATTCACGGAGGAAGGAATTTGATATGAATAAATGCAGATATTCAGCCAAATGCGGCGGTTGTGTCCATATGGGCAAAAAATACAGCGAGAGCCTTGAATATAAACAGAAAATGATTGAGAAGCTTATAAGACCTTTTTGCAAGGTTAATAAAATTATCGGGATGGATGAGCCGTATTTTTATCGTAACAAAGTTCATGCCGTTATGGGTGGCGACAGAAAGGGCAATATCTACGCCGGAACTTACGAGGCGGGAAGCCACAAAATAGTACCTATTGATAAGTGTCTGCTTGACAATGAAAAAGCCGATGCCATCATTGCCACTGTAATAAAGCTGATGAAATCTTTTAAATACAGACCATATAACGAGGATACCGGCCGAGGATTTTTGCGGCATATTCTCATAAGAACGGCGGAAGTTACAGGTGAAATTATGGTTACACTTGTGGTTGGTGAAAATATTTTCCCATCCAAAAGCAATTTTATCAAAGCTCTTACTTCGGAGCATCCCGAAATCACCACAATCGTAATGAATGTTAATTCAAAGCGTACAAGTATGGTTCTTGGTGAAAAGGAGGAAACGCTTTACGGGAAGGGCTATATTGAAGACATCCTTTGCGGCAAAAGATTCCGCATATCTTCAAAATCTTTTTATCAGGTTAATCATGCCCAGACCGAGAGGCTTTACGAAACTGCCATCAATTATGCCGGGCTTACGGGAAAGGAAAATGTTTTTGACGCATACAGCGGAATCGGTACTATCGGTATCTGTGCTTCTGATAATGCTTTGTCGGTAACAGGGGTTGAGCTTAACCGTGATGCAGTAAAGGATGCCCTTACAAACTGTAAACTCAACAATTTGAAAAACGTGAAATTCATGGCAGGAGATGCGGGGGAACATATGGAAAAGGAAGCAGCTTCGGGACGTAAATATGACGTTGTCTTTATGGACCCACCACGAAGCGGCAGTTCTTTGAAATTCATCAATTCGGTGTGCAAAATGGCTCCTTCAAAGGTTGTATACATTTCCTGCGGTCCCGAAAGCCTCGCAAGGGATTTGCAGCTTTTTAAGAAGAAAGGCTACCGCGTTGTGGAATGTCAGCCCGTGGATATGTTCGGGTGGACGGGGCATGTGGAGTGCGTGGTTCTGTTGACTAAAGTACACAAGTAAAAGTGTGAAAAAGGCTTGAAATCCCATTGTTTTAAGTGCTAGGAAACATATCAACTCAACGGTTAAATTCTCATAGGTTTGAGTTGACGGAATGAAAAGGGGATAGTTAGCATATTTACATGGATAACAATTTCTATTTTGTTATCTGGGTTTTCAAGAGAAAGCAAACATAGCTGATATACCGGTTTAATCAATACCATATCCACAGATTAAAAAGATTGCAGTGTTAAAAAATCATATCTGGGGTTTGTAAAGACAGAAAAAATGAATTAAAATAAGGTCAGTTAACAAATCTGAAAATCTTATAGGTGACTTCTGCCTTTTTAATTCCTACAGTAAATTTACGCTACCTTCATAGAAAATTCAGTTGATTCCGTAAAGGCTCTCGCTTATAATGATATTAAGGTAGAGAGCCTTTTGCGGAATCTTAGAAGTGTTATGCACAATACAAAAGGAGGGGTGCCGACTTGAATACAGAAATAGCAAATGCTGTGAATGCAGCAGGAGATAAGGCA